>Ga0187889_10000795_pt1 | contig 36468 bp, 38 predicted proteins | sample June2016WEW_7_10_2_FD_132992 | JGI IMG/M metagenome (GOLD analysis project Ga0187889, IMG submission 132992) | Peatland microbial communities from SPRUCE experiment site at the Marcell Experimental Forest, Minnesota, USA - June2016WEW_7_100 | ecosystem: Environmental > Terrestrial > Soil >... | reverse complement strand
TGACATTGTTATTACGGTGCTTGTACAGTGAACAAAGAAGAAATAAGCGTTCTAAAGGGAAGGATAGAAGCGGCTCTTTACGTAACCGGTCACCCTCTTTCCATGGAAGACATTTCACGTGCCACTGGAGTCTTTTCCAAGAGAAAGAACCTTTTACTGGCAAGAGAAGTACTTTCTACTTACAACTCTTTTTCGAACGCGCTGGAAGTAGTTGAACTGCCGGGAAACCTGTTTGCCATGCAGCTGAAGTCAGATTACAACAACATTGTTAGAAAGTTCGCCACTAAACCTCTTGTCCCCGAGGCCGTCCTCAAAACATTGTCTTATGTGGCGTTCTATCAACCTGTTACAATAAAAGATATTCTCAGACATATCGGTTCGAAAGCTTACCGCCATCTCTCAACACTAGAGGTTCTCGACTTCGTGTCAATTCAATCTAGCATAAAACCAAAAACCTATGTCACAACAAGTAATTTTTCCGAGTATTTCGGATTAAGTGCTGACATCAATGACCTAAAAGAGCAACTGAAAGCAAGGTCTCCTAAGGGATTACAGATACCGAAGGAGATTTCTGGATAGTATTTTAACTGGGTCGAAAAGTATATTATCCCATAATCTTATAACCTTCTCCACATCAGGGATGTTTTGTTAGAAAATGCCGCAGAATATAGAAAATCTTCACAAACGCAAGCTCACGGGTGGCGTTAAGAACCCGAATAGGGGGAGAAGAGCTTACGAACGACATGGATATCCTATTGAAACAAAGATTAACGAGGATGAAAGGGTCGTCAAAAATACACGGGGAGGTGATTTAAAGGTTAAGTGTCTTTCCACTCAGTATGCAAACGTTCTCGACCCCGTATCAAAGCAGACTAAGAAGGTTAAGATTAATAGACTAGTAACAAACCCTGCAAGCAAAGATCTCACAAGGAAGGGTGTTATTACAAAGGGTGCACTTATAGACACTGAGCTCGGAGAAGCAAAGGTTACTTCGAGGCCTGGGCAAGCCGGTGTAGTTAATGCCATATTAATCAAACGGTAATCTAAGTTGAAGGATTACAAAAGGATAATCTTGTGGCTTGATTACTTTAACTCCAAACTTTCAAGGAAGGACGGTAGAAAGGTACCTCTATATCTCGCTGTCGGTTCTCCAACAATGGACGAACTCGTTGAATCGGTGACGAAGCTTGGACTCATAACAGAACAAGTTAAGGCAAAGTATCCTAAGAGATCCTTTATTGAAAGCGGTTACGTGTCTGTAAATAAGGGTGGGCGAAAGAATGATGTACTTAAAGATGTATCTAGGACACTGGGCACAGTGCGTGGCATGAGACATCAAAAGGTTTAAATTATGTTCTCTTTATAAACTGGTTATGAAGAAATTAGGCCAGGTCCTACATCAGGCCAAAAGTGGAAATCTCATCATTAAGGCAGAAATTTTCCTTAAGCCTTCTATTCCAGTATTTGATGCCTCAGGAAAGAAGATTGGCTTCGTCGTAGAAACCTTTGGACCTGTTTCCTCACCATATGTTTCTGTAAAGCCTACAACAGACAGGGTTAGAAAGCTTATAGGCGAACAATTGTACGTTCGAATGGAGTCTGGTTAAATTGTCCGGAGTACGTGATGAAGCATCCCAACGATGTCCTTTCTGCGATCGCGGGCTTATAATCGACTCGGCCTCGGGGGAGCTTATCTGCCCAAAATGTGGTTTAGTTGTCAGGGATCGAGCTGTTGACGACCACCCTGAATGGAAGGCTATTGATATGGAGGATAAACAGAAGCGTGTCCGCGTCGGTGCTCCTCGAACTTTCCTCCTACATGATGAAGGACTGAGTACACTCGTAGGGGACAAGCCATACGGTTCCTTCTCTAATTTCAAGCAAAACTATGACGCTAAAAAAATTAGGACAACATACTCTATGATAAGAGTCAGTGCGGAAGAACGTTCACTGATGAAACTACTGGAGAAGATTGAAGATCTGGCGACAAAACTTTCTCTACCAAACAACGTAGCCGAAACCGCAGCATATTTCGTACGTTCCTCAAAAATAAAGGCTTTCGCCAAAAACAAGGGTCAAAAGGAGATCGCTGCTGCGATGGTCTACCTAGCGTGTCGTATGTGCAATGTAAACAGGACCCTCAAGGAAGTAGCCGATCTTGCGGATATTAAAGAAAAAGATGTTGCAAAATACTATCGTGCGTTGGCGCAGACCTTCCCTACTTCTGTCAGTCGACCTCACATATCTAATTATGTAACTAAACTATCTAACATGTTAAATCTCTCAATAAAGGTTGAGCGCTTAGCTCTGGATTTGGCTTCGAAGGTGGAAGCTTCAAACATCTCCTTGGGAAAAAATCCTGCAGGTCTTGCTGCCTCCTGCATCCACATAGCCTCTGCACTCTTTGATGAGTCTATATCATCGGAGGATATTGCTTCAGAGCTTGGTGTTACACCTCTGACTGTCAGAAATAGAACTAAGGAGATTTTGCAATCTTTCGATGTTGCGGTGTATATTAGCACAGTAAAATGAAAAAAGTTATAAGGGTATTCTTACGATAAATATAATTAGTTCCCAAAATTAGGTTGTGTGTTTATGCCGAAGCAAGCCAATCGTGAGGAGAAGGAAAACATTTCTGAGGAGCAGGTAGACGAGAGTGCATCGAAAGAAGTTCCTGAAAAACTTGATGAAGAAGAGCTTGACCTTACTTCACGAACGTACAAAGCTATAGTAGAGCATGGAATGGAAGGAATACTTCAGAGCCAACTTTGGAAAGAACTCAGCCTGACAAGCCGGGACGGTAGCCGCCTAGCTATAAGGCTTGAGAAGCGTGGCATGATAAGACGTGAACGTGTTCTTGAAAATGGTAGATGGACTTACAGGCTCTTCCCAATTCGTATGCCTATAAAAACGACTTCGATAAGAGACACGCCGTGTCTGACTTGTAAGGTTGTAGAACAGTGCTCTGATGATAGTAAGATTTCACCGAAAACCTGTAGTACGTTAGAGGATTGGGTTAGAAAGGAGTTTGCGGCTTATAAGGTAGTAATGAAGGTTGAAGCTAAGTCAGGCTAAGCGAGATTTTTATAGAAAGCGAGCAAAGAAGGAAGGTTATCGCAGTAGAGCTGCATATAAGCTTGCTGAATTAGTCAACAGGTACCATCTAATAATTGAGGACGACTATGTAGTTGACTTCGGCTGTGCTCCAGGAGGCTGGCTCCAAGTTGCTAGTGAGAGGGTTGGTCCCGATGGTAAAGTATTTGGCTTTGATTTGAAGAAGGTAAATATTCAGCTTAACAATGTCTTTACCTATACATTGGATATTTTTTCCCCCCAAGCTCTGGATTTCGTAAGAAAATCGATTATTTTCGAGGTTGATGTTATCCTTTCAGATTTGTCTCAAAATATTACTGGTGTTTGGGAAGTCGATCATACTAGGCAGATAGATTTAACTATGAAGGTCATAGACATGATTCCTCATCTTCTAAAGCCTGAAGGCAACTGCGTCTTCAAGATCTTCCAAGGGGACTATTTCCAAGATGTTCGTGATAAATTAAAAGGTATGTTTAAGAAAGTACTTATTACGAAACCGTCTGCGAGTAGAAAAGAAAGTAGTGAAATATATTTTGTATGTCTGTCATATCTTAGATAACTCTGTAAGGATTTCGTTAACTGTTTTAGAAGGGGCATTTGTTTTAACAGCCTTGTTGTTTATGCTGGTTCTTGATGCATAGAATCCTTTTTTTCTTAATCTTTCGATTATCTTTTCTATTGCTGGAGTGTTAACTTGGAGTCTGTCACATATCATACTTATGAGAAAGTACATGGGTGGTCCTTCGGTCTCTTCGACTGCTGTGGTCATCATCTTTGAATACTTTCTCGTATTCGAGTTCTTGACGGTCTTTATCATTTCTTCTATGAAGTTCCCATCAAATATCTTTCCTGTCCAGAGTGGTCCGCCATAAATTATGTTTGACCCGCATTCTGGGCATTTTTCAAGGGGGATTTTGCTGATGCTTCTTTCGTTACATTTTGTGCAGTGGTTAATGTATCCCATCTTCTCTAATGAGCTGTCTCCTTCTTCTGCACCGTATGTAACTTGAGCATATACTCTAAGGTAATGTCTTGTAGAATGGCAGAATAGTGGTTTTATCCCTTTGTCATATCTTGCTGCAGAAAATGCCAATGCTCCAAAAAGGAGTCTGAGTCCTACTTCATGACAGTACTCTGTATGGACTGATAATCCATAATATTTTCTTAGTGCGACATGCGGATGCAAGCCACATAGTACTGCTGTGTCTGTTGCTGTCATCGATATGAGTCCCTCTTTCCTTATTGTCTTGGTGGCATCTTCTAGATATGGCGAGGGTGTACCGAAAGGGTCAATGTCTATGATGTCAAAGAGGTTTCCTTCTTTTCTGTTTGTTGTGAAGAAGTGATTTGCATCATCATTTGATACTATACATTTTTCTATTACGCCATTATTTTCTATATTTTTCCTGACTAAGTCTATTGCACTTGGGTTCATGTCATTCAGGTAAACCTTGGAGACTCCTGTTTCTTTTGCTACTCTTACCCCTCTTGCTCCAATTCCACACAGAACATCTGTGAAAATTATCGGCTTTTGTGCTAGCTGTAAAAAGGTTTCATAAGCTATTATAGAAATATCTCTGCTTTCAACCCCTCTTGGATTAAAGAAGGCTGGTTCTTTAGGAGGAACATTCAATACCAAGCTTCCCCTTGGAACAAAGAGTTCAGTTTTTCCTTCAATGTATTTTGTCAATTCTTCTTGCAATACACATCAGCCTTAGATATCTGGATAAAAGATTTTCTTGGAAGGACAATATTGCATGACAGGGCATGTTGAGCATTTAGGTTGTCTTGCATTGCAGATTTCTCTTCCGAAGGTTATAAGTGCAAAGTGGGCTTTAACCCTCTCTCCTTTAGGAACAAATTTTTCGAGATTTTCCCTTATCTTGAAGTAGTTGTCTTTTTCTGCTGCAAAGCCAAGTCTTTTAGCAACCCTTTTAATATGGGTGTCAACTGGTATTACATCTTCTTTTCTCGAAAACGCTAGGAACACGTCCACAGTCTTAGGTCCTATTCCCTTGATTTTTGAGAGAAATTGACGAACGTCTTCTGAGCTCATCTCTTCAAGTTTTTTTGGATCACCGATTTTTTCTTTTAGAATCTTAGCTAACTCTATTATTCTCGGGGCTTTGGTATTATATAATCCAGCAGGTTTTAAACATTCCATAATTTTCTCTTTAGGAGCTGAGAGGATGGCATCTAAATTAATGCCGATCTCTTTTCTTAGAAGCTCCATCGCCCTCTCCGTGTTCCTGTCATTTGTGTTCTGAGAAATTATTGTGCCAACAAGGGTTTCGAGAGGGTTTGAAGACCACCCCTTCCATCCTCCATTAACCTTCTCTATTATTATCTTCAGAACTCTTTTCTTACGTTCGCCGTCGCTTTTTTTCATTGCAAAGAAAGTGAATTATAAAACTACATAAACATATTGTCCTATTACCCTAAGTGTTAGACTTGGTGAAGAAGATTTTTGTTACAGGGGAACCTGGAATTGGGAAGACGACTCTGATTGGAAAGATCGTTTATGAATTAAAGTCGAGAGGTCTCAGCATCGGTGGTGTTCTTACTCGCGACATGAGGGAAAAAGGTGTAAGAATAGGATTTCAGATCGTGAGTCTTTCAGATGGTGTAATAGGCACTCTTTCCTCGGTTAAAGTAAAAACTGGCCCGAAAGTTGGAAAATATAGAGTGAACCTTAACGATCTTAAGAATATCTTTGCTGCGTCTATCTTATACTCAATAGATTATTCCGACATAATAGTATGCGATGAGGTCGGTCCCATGGAACTTATTTCTCCAGATGTCAGAAGGGCTATAGTAGCCCTTTTAGATTCCGACAAGCCTGTTATTGGATCAGTTCACAAAAGGTTGAAGGATCCCATAATTGATAGGATAACGGGTTCAGATGACATAAAGGTCTATGAGATAACTTTTGAGAATAGGGAGTTACTTCATAAAACTATAGTCGAGGAAATAATGCCCTTTATAAAATGAGGTGAAATCTTATTGTCAGAAGAAATAGTGGGAGGAGTAGACGAAGCCGGCAGAGGTTCTCTTATAGGACCAATGGTTGTCGCGGGTGTCTCCATTAGATCATCAAAATTAATGTTTCTGCAGGGATCTAAAGTTAAGGACTCTAAGCTGCTCCTTCCCAAGACTAGGAAAAGACTTTATGATATAATTGCAGAGAACGCTGAAATGGTTACCGTGACAGAGGTTTCTCCTAAAGAGATAGATGAGTACGTTAAGTTCGGAAAAAAGTTACATAAGCTGAATTACCTTGAGGTAATAATGATGGCGAAGATTATTGAAGCCCTAGATGTGAGGGTGGTGTATGTAGACTGTCCAGATGTTAAACCTGCGAGATATGCTTCAGATATACTTTCATTATCGAGCGTGAAGCCAAGGATTATATCGGAACATCATGCGGACAGAAATTATGTTGTCGTATCTGCAGCCAGCATTATTGCTAAAGTAACAAGGGATAGGAGAATTGATGAATTAGCCAAGGAACATGGATTCTTTGGCAGCGGATATCCTTCTGACCTAAGAACAGTTGAATTTGTTAGGAATTGGATAGAGAGCAAGGGAAACTTACCCGACTTCGTAAGACAATCTTGGAAATCGCTTAGGAAGATTCGCTCAAAAACTCTTGACGAATATTGAAGGACAGAAACCTTTTACCTAGACTTTGATCTCAGTGTCAGATCATCTTAGCTATAATGAGGGCGTGATCTTTGTCAAACGGAGATAAGGTTATGGTCTGAAGGAGATCAAATCCTGCTATCCTCAGTTTATCTTCTTCTTCCTCAAAGATTCTTGAAGGCGCCTTTGTAGCGTTTATGCTCCTTGATTTAACGACTAAAAACAGGTAACCTCCTTCCTTAAGATAAAACCTGCAATTCTGGATCGCGATCTCTGTCTGATTTGGTTGAGCTATGTCACAGTAGACAACATCAACCTTGCCGAAGATTCCAAAATATTTTTCAGGTCTCCGAGCGTCTTCTACAATAGTTATAAGATTTCTTCTAAATTTTGCGCATCTGTCAATGAATTCGTTTGCAACTCGAGGAGCAAATTCCACTGCAAAGATTATTCCCTTTTCTCCTATGATATCTGATATATGGCTAACGGTTGTACCTGTCGATGCGCCAAGGTACAGAACTTTTAAATTTTTCGGGAACGGAAAATGTTTTAATCCATTGATTAGGGCTGCCGCAAGCTTGCTTCTGAAAGGATCCCAATATCGATATTCGTTTTTATTTATGTATAATGTCTTCTCTCCATAAAAAGTTTTCCCCGGTGTAAGATTTATTGTTGCAATTCTTTTTTCGTTCCCATCTATTATCCAGAATACACTATCTGAACGTTCATCTGTGTCAACCCTCACCAAGTCTTACCTTTTCCTCCCCCTGAATTTGGAAGCCTTCTTTGACTTTTCTTCCATTCTCACTTTTTCCTTAGAGCTCCTTATTTCTTTAATCCTGACCATGAGATCCTCCTCCACAGAAGGGTCAAGCTCCTTTCTAAAGAAGTCGATTCTAGCAGCTATAGCAATCTTTGAAGCTAATGCCCTAGCGATTCTACCCCTCTGCCATTTAGGAGACTCATGTACCAACGCATGCTGAAAGATTACTCCATGTTTTGGTGGTTTAGCACCAGTTTTTATTGCCCTAAAGATTGCCTTTTCCGCCCCCAAGATCTGGATTGTGCTCGACGGTAGCATTGCTAGCTTCTCCAAGCCTCCAGCTTTCGAGATAAGCCTTGCTCCAATTGTTGCTCCACAAATCGCTGTAACATTTGGAGCTATTTTTTTCATAACGCCCTCGATAAAGTTTGACATTCTCTTTTTAACTTCATTCGTGTCTTTGACAAGATTCGCGAGCACAACAATTCTTTCTATGTCCTCTTCTCTGAATGTTCCGCCTCTTGACTTTTGGGCAGCACTAAGTAAGGCTCTTTTCTTGTTCTCTGAAAACTTGAGTGTTGCAGCTTTATCTTCGTCAAGGTTCCTTCGGTCTCCTACATCAGAAACAAACTTACATAATTCAACTGGCTCTTCATAGAACTGCAGTATTTCTGGGAAGTGTATTTGGTACCATTCCTTTACCCTTGTTCCTATGATGTTAATCATTTTATCGAGCTCATCTAGGGCTAACACAGCTTCCATCGCCTGCAGGTCCAATCGAGTTGATTCTTCAGTGATCTTCGCTTCTGACTGTCTCAAGCTAAACTCTCTTAATGCTTCATATGCCTTCTGCTCATTTTCAGCAAACCCAGATTCTAATATTATCCTCATCTTATCGGATACGATTTTTGAAACTTTATCGTCTTGTATAAGATCGACTTTTGGAAGCTCTTCTAAGAAGACCCTTCTGAGCTGCTGTGTCTGCACTAGAACTAGCTCGCTTGGTAAAGCTTTGACCTTTTCGAGAGTTGCTTTAATTAAATCGTACTCCTCTCCCTCTAGAAACCCTTTATATTCTACAGCAGGGTTCTTAGAGTAACCTACTGTACCTATTACCTTAAGCTTCTCATCTAGTACGCTTATACCTGCTTCGTGTGCGAAGACTATTATCAAGCTCCCAACTCTTTAACACTAGCACTCATGGGCCTATTTATAAATTATAGATGTAAAAAGAAAACAAAACCTTTTTTGCTTACATGTTCTCGGGCTAACATAACAGATATGCATCCTAACTTTCAAACAAAGGTGGCGGGATTAGTAATAGACAATCCTCTCATTCTTGCTTCAGGTATACTCGGCATGACTTCCTCCACAATTAGAAGAGTCGCCAACGCGGGTGCGGGAGCGGCTGTCACAAAATCTGTAGGTATTAAAGCAAGAGATGGATATTCTAATCCATCAGTTTACGTTATTGATTCCTATGGCCTAATAAACGCTATGGGTTTACCAAATCCTGGTATCGACGAATTCGTTAAAGAATTTGAAGGCCAAATCTTTAATTTTCCAGTCATCTACAGTATATTTGGCTCATCCCCTGATGAATACTCTAAAGTTGCGAAAAAGTTGCTAGCCCTTAAGCCTTCGGCATTCGAAATTAACCTCTCATGTCCTCACGTAAAAGAAGTCGGGTCCCTTATTGGACAGGATCCTGAAATGGTCTATAAAGTTGTAAACAAAGTTAAGAACTCTGTAAACGTACCTGTTTTCGCCAAAATAACACCAAATGTTTCCGATGTCACTTCTATAGCGTTTTCAGCTGTAAAGGCTGGAGCTGACGCTATTGTCGCTATCAATACATTGAAGGCTATGGCAATCGATATTGATGCTATGAAACCTATTTTAGCGAATAAATCCGGCGGACTTTCTGGTCCAGCAATAAAACCAGTTTCTATAAAAATGGTTTACGATCTTTTTGAGAGCATAGATGTTCCAATAGTTGGAGTAGGGGGGATTCTGTCTTGGAAGGACGCGGTTGAGTATTTACTCGCTGGTGCTTCGGCTGTGCAGATAGGCTCAGCTATAGTTTGGAAGGGTTTAGAAGTGTTCGAAGAAATATTAGCGGGTCTTAGAAAGTACATGATTGAAAAAAATTTCTCATGCTTGGACGAGATTGTTGGCAGGGGACACAAATGACCTCTAAAAAAATATTCGATCCCCAAGCTAATGCATTGAGAATAAGAAAGGTTATAAAAGTTACCAGTTACAGCCAAAACTGTTCGACACTTTTCTTTGAAGACGAATTTGTATCTGAGGCAGTTCCAGGACAATATTTGATGATCTGGTTTGTCGGTTGTGATGAAGTCCCTATGTCGATTTCCCATGTTGATGACGGAATATGCGGTATAACGGTAAAAGCCGTCGGCGATACGACCAAACGTCTCTGCTCCATATCTAAGGGTCAGAGTTTGGGTGTCAGAGGGCCCTATGGTGAAGGATTCAAGATTCTTGGAAAAAAGCCACTTATGGCAGCCGGAGGAATTGGTGTTGCTGGAATCCGCTTACTTGTCGACAAGATGCTCCAGAAGAAGATGTTTCCGACAGTCGTAGTGGGCGCAAGAACGGGTTCCGAGAACTTCTTCCACAAAGAATTTGTGGAATTAGGTAAGAAGGGTTTACTCTCGTATTTTCCTACTTCAGATGATGGTACAATAGGTCAGAAGTGTTTTGCGAGCATGATGATACGTCAGTTGGTTAATGAAGCGTTATTTGACCAGATTTATGGGTGTGGTCCTGAAAAAATGCTTTACGACCTGTTCGATATCGCTCTTAAAAACGGTATCAGAATGCAACTCTCCCTTGAACGTTATATGAAATGTGCTATTGGCATATGTGGTCAGTGCACACTAAATGGCTCAGGTTTCCTCGTCTGCAGAGACGGTCCGGTTTTCGGTGGAGATGATCTTATGAAATCATCCGATTTTGGAAAATATATTAGAAGTGCTTCAGGAAAAAAGCTTTCTCTTTAGAAGAAGCAGGTCTATTGTACTAAATAAAAGGTAACACTTATTTACGCCAATGGCAGATTGTTCTGACGTTAGCTATGCCAACACATGGAAGCTTAACCAAAGCTGGAAAAGTAAGATCCAAGACGCCTCCTCAGAAAAAGGAGCATAAACCTTCACCGATTCCGAAAGTAAGGAATAGAGGAAATTATGTTAAAAGGTTTGTCCTCAAGAGGAAGAGTGGGCAGAACTGGGTTCTTAGATAAAAACTTAAATTACGCATAATTTTATGTTTTATTCTCCAGGTTACGATGTTAATGGAAAAAAGTAAGGAGGCTTATTCAAAGGCGTGCAAGAAGATTTCAGTTTTGATGGCAGAGAACCCTCCTAGAAATCAACGTGTCTTATATTCACTCAAAGTAAAAGTTTCAAAGGAATTTGGATTGGAGACTGTTCCAAAAAATTCTGACATTCTATCGATAGTTCCACCTAAAAAGCAGGAGTTACTACGCTCAATACTGAGGCTAAAACCCATACGTTCCGCTTCAGGAGTTGTTGTCATTGCTGTAATGTCAAGACCGTATCCTTGCCCTCAGAAGATACCATGTCTCTATTGCCCTGGAGGAGTACAGTATGGTTCCCCTCAAAGTTACACCGGCTATGAGCCTACAGCCGCAAGAGGAAGAGAACACAATTACGATCCCTATTCGCAGGTAGCAAGCAGAATCAGACAGCTAAAAGCGATTGGGCATGAAGTTCAGAAGGCTGAACTTATCGTCATGGGCGGGACTTTTCTAAATCAGCCTGAGAAATATCAGAGATACTTTGTAAAAGGATGCTTTGATGGTTTAAATGGTTTCGTCTCAAAATCTTTAGAAGAATCCTTACGCTTTAACCAAAATGCGTGTATCAGAAACGTAGGTCTGACTTTGGAGACGAGACCTGACTTCTGCAAACAGACGCATGTGGATAGCATGTTAAAATATGGTGTAACAAGAGTAGAAATAGGGGTCCAGCATCCGTCAGACAGAATATATCAGATTGTCGGAAGAGGTCACAGCGTTCAAGATGTTATAGAAGCATTTAGAATAGCGAAGGACTCCGGTCTAAAGATCGTTGCTCACATGATGCCTGGTCTTCCAGGTTCTACACCTGAAGAAGATATATTGTCCTTTAAGAAGCTGTTTAAAGATCCAGACTTCAGACCAGACATGGTAAAGATATATCCCACGCTTGTCGTTGAAAACTCTCAACTTTACCAGTACTATTTAAAGGGTGAATACACTCCTTATCCAGAAGATAAGGTAATTGATATTGTTTCTGAAGTAATGTCACTTGTCCCCTATTGGGTAAGAATAATGCGGGTTCAGAGAGATATCCCCGCTAACCTTATAGTAGCCGGTGTAAAGAAAGGAAATCTTAGGGAGCTCTCACAAGAGCGTCTTAAGGAAAGTGGAAAGATGTGTAGGTGTATAAGATGCAGGGAAGTTGGTCTTCTAGCCCGAAAGGATAAGCTTACGAAAGAAGAGCTTAAAATTCACAAAATTTACTACAATGCATCGAATGGAAAAGAGGTTTTTATATCTTTTGAAACATATGATCGTTCAATTCTCGTGGGCTTTTTGAGGCTTAGGAAACCTTCAATATCAGCTCATAGGGTAGAGGTTAAAGATGCGGCTTTAATCAGGGAACTTCACGTTTACGGTTCAGTTGTCCCAATAGGTTCCAAATCAAATGATGGATGGCAGCATAAGGGATTTGGAAGAAAGCTGCTCGAAGAAGCCGAGTTCATTTCAAAAAATGAATTTGATAGTGAAAAGATTCTCGTAACAAGTGCTGTAGGAACAAGAAGATACTATGAAAAATTGGGCTACTCTCCGACTGGACCCTACATGGGAAAGAAACTGAGCTAGTTCCTCTTTTAAAGTGGATTTTCTGAAGCCCTTGCCATATAGTCGGCAATGATGCCTTCTATTGTCTGACAGACCTCGGCAAAGAATTTTTTCCCTTTATCGAGGTCAAAATTAGGTATGTCAAGCTCATCCCTTTTTATCATGGAACCAACCATCGGGTACATCCACGTTCCTTCCACCCGTCTAATTGCTTGTTTCTTGTCGTATAAGGCGTTTTTGACAAGTTTTTTGTCCACTGCTAAGATTGCGGCAGTTTCTTCTATTGTGCCATGTCCTGAAAGGGTACCGTAATGTTTTTTCACAACATCGTCACACGCGATATACCAGTCAATATCCAAAGTTCGGATTCTAGCCCTATCATATGCCTTTTCAGCGGCCTCCCTAATGCTCTCAACATTCCCTGCATGTCCATTGACCACTATTATGTTTAAGAAACCTGATTTAGCAAAACCTACAAAGATGTCTGTTAGATAAGATGTAAAAGCCTGCCTGCTGACGGGTATCGAACCCGGATAATTACTCAGAGAAGTTGTCACACCATAGTATATTGGAGGCGCCACAAGTGCCTTTACCTTGTCACTTAACCTCTTACAGATTTCTTGAGGTAATATGGCATCTGTCGTTATCGGAAGATGTTTGCCATGGGCCTCAACTGTGCCAATTGGGATTATTACAGTATTCAATCCATCGTTCAACACTGTCGCCACTTCCGACCAGGTCTTAGTTCCATAGTCTTCTACCAACCAAATCACATTAAAAGCTTACTCCCTATTGTAATTTAAATGTTACAAATGGGTTATGATTCGCAAAAAGGTTAAATCAACTCAGATTGTTAGCAGTTACGAGAATCTTGAAGGACCTCTCGGGATATAGCGGCACTCTGAAAAAATTGTTGGAAGAAAACAAAATTGGTGCAGGGGACCTTGTGAGGGTTATCATTTCTGAAGGTGAATATAAAGGTACTATAATTCCCAGATATGAATATGCGTCAAAGGGTTTTTTAACCTTAAAGCTTCCTAACGGGTATAATATAGGCTTAAAATCTAGTGCAATAAAATCGATTCTTTTGATTGAGGAACACTCCCCTCCTGGTTTTGTGCCACAACAGGAAATTGTTTCATCAAAAAATTTACCATATGCTGTAATAATAAGCACCGGTGGCACAATAGCGAGCAGAGTCGACTATAGGACGGGAGGTGTTAGACCTGCTCTCTCCGCTTCCGATCTTCTCTCAGTTGTTCCTGAACTGGCTGGGGTAGCTCAAATAGACGCTAAAGTATTGTCCAGCATATATAGCGAAAACATGACTCCACTACACTGGAGTACACTTTCTGAAAACATTCACGACTATATCAAGAAGGGATACGAAGGGATTGTCGTTACACATGGAACAGATACTCTGGCATATACTGCGGCGGCCCTAAGTTTTGCCCTCTCCAAAACTCCCATACCGATCATGATAGTTGGATCGCAGAGGTCATCCGACAGGCCTTCCTCTGATGCTGCAACAAACCTTATCGCCGCCATGAATACGTCTTTGAAAGCCCCATTTGCGGGCGTGTACGTCTCAATGCATAAGTGGATTTCTGATGACAAGATAGCGATACATCTGGGGACAAAGGTCAGAAAGTTGCACACAAGCAGGAGAGATGCATTCAAATCCGTTAACACAGATCCTATTGCAATCTATGAAAATGGCAGGTTGAACATTTTAAGAAATGACCTACCCAAGAGGAAGCCTCCCTCAGAATTCGAGACCATCACAAAATTTGATGGAAAGGTTTCACTTGTCAAGTTCTATCCGAACTTTGATCCTATAATATTGGAAAGCCTTTACGATAACGGGTATAGGGGGGTCGTCATCGAAGGATCAGGTCTAGGCCACGTCAACAGCCCCACAGTAAAGACTTTGAAGAAGCTGATAAGGGATGGTTTAATTGCATGCATGGTTTCTCAGTGCATATACGGTCGTGTTAGGTTAACCGTCTACGATACGGGACGTGATCTGCTTGAAGCAGGAGTCATCCCTCTTGAAGATATGTTACCCGAGACCGCCTTTATCAAGCTGTCCTGGTGCCTTGGCAATTTTGGAGCCGGAGACGTGGTAAAAGTTATGAAAGAAAATATTGCAGGAGAATATTGTTCAAGGTTAATCGTCGAGGGAAGTGAATAAGATTGGACTATAAGCAAGTTGGTTTCAAAGCGGGACTGGAAATCCATCAACAGCTTGATGTAGGGAAAAAATTGTTCTGTGATTGTCCCCCATTGGAAACTGATATAGTGCACTCAAAGATAATGAGAAGACTTAGACCCACCCAGAGCGAGCTAGGCCAGATGGATCCTGCGGTCCTTTATGAATTCAGGAAGGGCAAGAAGAACGTATATCTCTACAACAAGGATGGAGCGTGTTTGGTCGAATGTGATGAAGAGCCTCCCCATCCAATAAACCTTGACGCTGCAAAGGCAGCAATTACAATAGCTTTAGCTTTAGACTCCAATATTGTACAGGAAATGCATGTTATGAGAAAGATCGTTATTGATGGCTCAAACACAACCGGCTTCCAGCGAACGGTTCTTGTAGCTCTAGGTGGGTCATTAAAGGTCGATGAACTTATAGTTCCAGTTCAGACGGTGTCTCTAGAAGAAGATGCTGCGAGAATAATCGAAGACAGTAATGATTCTAGAATTTACTCTTTAGATCGCCTTGGAATACCCCTTGTTGAGATCGCACTGACGCCGATGTCTGTAGAACCTAAGATGGTTGAGAGGGTTGCACTCGAACTAGGAAGGCTCTTACGTCTCACGAAATTGGTGGCTAGGGGAATTGGATCTATAAGGCAAGATCTTAACATTTCAGTTCACAATCTTCTTCCTTCGGAAGTTAAGGGAGTGCAGAAACTTGATCTCATACCCAAGATTGTAGAGTATGAGGCGTTTAGGCAGGACTACCTCTACCAGATAGCACAATCTCTTAAAGAAAGAGGGTTAACATCTAGTTCGTCTATTGGGCTCTATGTTGACGTATCAAAAATGTTCCAAAACACCTATTCCCAAATCGTTAAGAAGTCACTTGACAGTGGTAAAAATGTTTACGGAATTAAGCTCATTGGATTTAAGGGGCTTCTTGGTGCTGAGCCATTTCCTAACGTTAGATTGGGGTTAGAGCTTGCAGAAATGGCTAGAGCTAATGGCTTAGGTGGCATCCTGCATTCTGATGAATTACCTTCTTACGACATAACTTTGGAAGAAATTGAGCAAGTAAAGAAGATGCTTGGTACCGAGGTTCAGGACGGTTTCTTTCTGATCTTTGCTTCCAAAAAAGATGAAGCCGCTCTGTCAGCTGTGCGTCAAAGGGCTCTAATATTCTTTGATGGCCCTCCACCTGAAACCAGAGGTCCACTGCCTGAAGGAAGAACTAAGTACTCAAGGCCGAGACCTGGTGCTGCAAGAATGTACCCTGAAACCGATATTCCTCTTATACAAGTGACGGAACAGCTTCTCAAGGAATGTAGTAGGGGCGTCCCTAAACCTTGGAATGAAATTATAAAAGATTACATAAACAGATATGGCATTAACGAAAAACTTGCGGTTCAACTTCTTGATTCGAATTATCTTTCTCTTTTTGAAAAAACTTGTGCTAGAACGAAATTATCCCCAACTTACGTTGTTGTCACACTTACAGAGTCTATTGTTAGCCTGAGCAGAGAAGGTTTTGACACTTCATTTCTAGATGAGCAGAGGTGTGCCGAGCTGTTCGATCTCATAGATTCGGGAGTAGTTTCGAAAGAAAGTTCCCTTGATATTATGCGTCACATGTGCAAGAATAAAGTCGATGCAAAGACGTCGGCTGAAAAAATCGGTTTGAGATCAATATCTGAGAATGAATTGAAAAACATCATCTCAGAGACTGTAAACTCCAATTTGAACCTTATAGAGGAGCAAAAAGATCGAAGCTTTGGTGCTCTAATGGGTGAAGTTATGCGTAGAGTCAGAGGAAAGGTTGACGGTAGAGTTGTTTCGGCTATTCTCAAGGAAGAAATAAGAAAAGTTGTGGAGAGTAAACAATAAAGTAAACTTTATCAAGCTTTGTAAGGGCAGTTCTACTTCATTTTTTTGAAAATCTTTATATCGTGTTTACAGGAAAGTTTGCAAGATAGATATGCGCTTAAGGGTGAATGTAGGCTATTCGGAAGTAGAATTTGAAGGTACAATAGATGAAATAATCACCTCTATCGACCTAATTCCGAGAATCGTCGACGCAACAAAGGAAGCTAAACAAGTAGCTGTTCACAGCCAAAGTTCTGTAATCGTAAATGAGAGTACTCAAACGAGACAGGATGAATTAAAGACGTTGCCACAACAATCTGATCTGCAATTACCGCCGATACAGATTTTCAAGGAAGATTCGATAGGGGATATCATAGTTAAAATTGTTAATTCAAGTTGGGGTAAAAAGCCGAGAAAGTTGGAAGAGATAAGGAAAGTGCTCGAAACACTGGGTTTCCCTTTGACCAGATCAACTACAGCGGTAACCCTTCTTAGACTTACAAAAGGAGGTAAGGTTAGAAGATTCAAAAATGAATCAGGCGAATACCTTTACTTGCAGTTAATTTCTGCGGTAGCTGAGCAGGCTCCACAAGAGTTAGATACAACGAAACCAATAAATCCTGCGGAAGGACATGGTAATGTATAATGTCGGAAACAAATAAGGTAAATGTGACGATAACATTCGGCCTTTTAAGAATAGAATTTTCAGGCTCGCCCGAAGAAGTGGTGCGGCAGTTCAATCAATTCGTTCAGCAGCAGCTTCCTCAGTACGATCTTGCACAAAAGATTTCCTCAAATTTTAGTTTGAACGATCTAATGATTTCATTCTCTAACTTCATCAGAATCACCCCTGAGGGTGCAAGAATCTGGTCAACTGACCTTAGTGATAAAGAGATCATTTCTTTGCAGTTAATCGCAGCAAAGATCGAATATCTTCTGGGCAAGAAGGCTTCACTAAGTCTATCTCTACAGGAGATTCAGTCAAGTACTGGACTTAATTCAAAGAGCATTAGTTCAAGGATCAGTGAACTAGTGAAGGCCAACCATGTCGAAAGGGAGTCTTCAGAGAAGGGTGTGACCTATAAGATGACCACATTAGGAATAGAATGGTTAAGACAACAACTTCAAAAGAAATCAAAAACGTAGATTTATAACGGCGGCTTCTTCTGTACGTAATGATAATTTCTGGACTCACCTTCCCTAGTCAATATACCCTCTCTAACAAGGTCTGTTAAGGCATGAGAAATAGCTGACCTATCATAGTGATAGCCTCTTCTAGCTAGTTCTTCGTCAACTTCAGAAAGCCTCTTAGAAACCATAAACCAGCCTTCTCTCCACATGTTGTCAAGTAAACCCCGGCATGTAACTCCACCGGTGTCCTTTACGTCCCCTGTTTGAACGCTTGATATACCGCTGTCAAATCCAGCTAGAACTTTAGAAACCACATCAGCGACTTTTTCTTCGTCACATTCAACTTCTATCTCCCAGCTTCCTCTCTTTATCTTGACCTTAACAAGGTTGTTCAAATCTCACACCATATTATATTGTTGTTGTTCAACTTGCGCAACATTTATATTCTATCACTGCCCACCTATATTGTTCAACATGAACAACAAAATAAATGTTCCTCTAGAAAATATGCAAGATAATAAAGTTAAAGTCTTCGATCAAACCTTCACACACCTTTTTGATGTTAACAAAGTTTTTGGCATGAAGATAATGTTTCATGAGAGAGACTGTGACGAGCTTAAGCCGATAGTTTCATTGTTTACTTCACCTATACCATTAAATGTCGAACCTTTTGAACAGCTAGAAGAACTCTGCGACGTTGCAGGCATAGATTCTTCATGTATATCAATAGGGGAAACAGAACAGGGTGCTCTCTATGCCGTTAAATCAGGAGTTTCAATATATTATAATGGAAAACCTAAAGCGTACCATATCTATGGACCGTATGTTGTTTATGTTGACGAGCAGGCGATGAGACAGGTCTATCACGACAACCGTCTTAGGGAGAAGCTTGTAAAGCTTGTAATCTCAGAGCATGAGTACGCCAAGAATATGGTGAGGGTTGTAATAGAAAGAGAGGTCTTAAAGTATATGTCCACAGTATTAAATGGCAGCTTGATCCTATGCGATGGATCACTGAGGTCTTCAATTTTTGAAGTCGAAGGATTCAGTCTCAAAGAAATAATAGAATGTGCACAAGGAAACGCTAACACGATAGTGGGTATTTCAAAAAGTAGTAAACTGAAGTTCATTAAAAGGGTGGCGAACTATCTAGAAATTTTAAACTACGCTCCAGTCAAAGTTGATGTGCACCATATCATAGACAGTATGCTGTCTAAGGTCGAAGGCCACATTTTTGTTGTAAAGTTCAAGAAGCATGGTTACGCATTTAGGACAGATATACCGTATCATTCTTACTTCGATGTTGACAGCGTGCTTGGAAAGATTTTAAACAATGACGGCTTCAGACTCGGTTACCCCGAATCGTTAATAATGTCACACAGTATTTCAATATTCAACAACGTTGAACAGGTCTCTATTAAAAGTGCCTTAGCTCGTTCTCTTAACATAATACAGGTTCCCGCAACTAGGCTGAGAAAATCGCTCCTAGGCGGATTAAAGTTTGAAGGAGGTTCTACAAGCATATGAGAATCGTATCGAAAAAAGGCGACGAAATCGTTGTTCTCGCGTTACCGAGCGAAGAAATACAGAAGGGAGAGTATCTGATAATCGAGGATAACACCGTTAATAAAGAAATGGTTGTCCAAATCTATGAAGAAACGTACCTCGATTCATCAAATTTCCTAGACGATATTGTAAGAGACGAAGTTATTAAATCTTCAGCCCCTTCGACGGAAAACGATCCGTTGCAGATAGGGGCGCTATCTTATATGCTCATGGACATGCGTTTTCTTAAATGCAAGATAAGGGGTTCATTCGAAGAAGGTAAGTTCATACCGATATCGGCGTGGCTTCCTTCTAGAACAGCTTCCAAGATTAAACGCGTTAGAATAAAAGATCTCTATTCAAGAATATTAGGCAAAACTGACATGAACATTACGATAGGAATTACTTCAGACGGTGAACCTTACCATATCAGTTTAAATAATCTGGACGGACAGCTAAACATAATAACGGGAAAGAAGGAGTCTGGAAAATCGCATTTATCAAAGATGCTCGTATCAAAACTCGTCGAGAATGGCGCTTACGTAATAGTCTTTGATATAAACAACGAATATAGAGGTATCTCAAAAAGAAGCGACGGTTCAGATAACGGCATCACTAGGAAGGTTATGTGTCTTAAGCCCGGGGAAAATCTTTTATTTTCCTTAAGCTATATTGGTAAGCGAACCCTCGTTAACGTGCTGCAGAATGTATTGGATACTCCTGGTGTCTCGTTAAGGGAGTTTATTCGTATCATAGACAGTCTGGAGTCGAAAGGGTGTTTAACGATCAAGAATCTTGGTGAAACAATACAGAGTTGGAAGTGTAATGAGTTTGTGAGAGATGCGCTCTTTACAAGATACTATTCTATTCTGTCTTCAAGACTTTTTTCAGACGAAATCGAAAAAACCTTTGAACTTGAAAAGCTGTTCCGTCAACATGGTGATGGGGTAGCGTTCATAATACAGCTGGGTAAAACCTCTTCTCTGACAAGAAAGATCGTTGTGGAGGCGATTTTGAACAAAATATGCGATCTTCTAGAAAGCAATAGGATCCCACCAACTTTTCTGTTTGCTGAAGAAGCTCATCTTTACCTTAGAGACACTTATTGGGATGATATGATAACAAGAATGCGCCATTACGGAATCTTTACAACCTTTATTACAAACCAGCCTGATGCAATACCTCAGGGAATCTATCGACAAGCCGACAACATCTTCCTATTTAATTTTGTAAACAGTAACGATCTTGGAATGGTTTCTAGAGCTTCAACCGTCGATGTCGACACTATAGAATCCCTTGTTCGGACTTTACCACAACGTCATTGTCTTGTAATCGGCAGGGTTGCAGCGAATATGCCATCGCTCATTCAAGTGGCTCCAACAGATTTCCAGGCATTAGGAGAAACAAAAAGATTCTTCAAGAACGATTTGCAGATAGTAGCCAGATAGGCAAGCCTTTAGATCTTTCCCTCTGAGTTTTGGTCACTTAAACATTTTTAAACAGTGAATTTTAGATTATAGTGATGTCTCTACAATACGATGAGATTCTGAGGAAGATTGTCGGTGACATTGTACTAAGTGAAAACGTAGGAATTTCCCTGAAGATTTGGAGGGAGAAGCTGAACATCAAACAGGTGGATTTAGCAAGACAGCTTGGTATTTCACCTGCTGTATTAAGCGATTACGAAAGTGGAAAGAGGAGTTCCCCTGGGACAATCTTCGTAAAGAAATATGTTAAGGGTCTTGTAGAAATAGACCAGAAGTTTAATAGAATACTTGGGAAGCTGGATGTTCCTATAAGTGAATCAGCTATTCTTTCCATTGGAGAATATGAACATCCTGTTTCTGTAAAACAGGTAATTGACGCCCTTAAAGCCGATGTCTTGGCTGGAGAGGACTGCATTAATAAACAAATTCACGGTTACACGGTTTTAGATAGCATCAAGACTATTCTTACAATGTCTGGCTTGGATTTCATAAAGATCTTCGGCTACAATTCAGAACGTGTTCTCGTCTTTACCAAGGTGGGTCTGGGACGCTCACCGATTGTAGCAGTAAGGGTCTCCCAGATAAAGCCAAGGATGGTAATATTGCATGGGCCCAAAGAAGTAGATCCTCTTGCCATAGAAATATCAAAGAAAGATTGCATCGTTCTCGGCGTAACTGTTTTACCAAGTGAAAACGATATCATAGCCAGTTTGTCCAAATTGCAGAAGGTAAAACCTTTAATATCGAAAATCTAAAGAGCTGTCAAAAGGTGCTTTATGTTAACCCTTACCTGGTCCCAACTATCTCTACTCCTTACGGTTACTGTTTCATCCTCTAAGGTCTGGTAATCTATCGTAATAGCTTTAGACACCCCTATCTCATCAACTCTAGCGTATCTTCTCCCTATAGAACCGTCGTCATCATATAACGTCCTCACATCTTTTGTCTTGACCAGGTTGTAGACTTCTTTTGCTTTAGCGTCTAAACCGTCTTTCTTGACCAGAGGAAAAACCGCATACCTGTACGGTGCTATCCTATCATTTAAAGAAAGTATAGTTCTGTCCTCCTTCTCCCTGTAAGCGTGTTCTAATATCGCGTTGATTATTCGCTCTATTCCAAAACTTGGTTCTATGACGTGAGGAATATACTTTCTCGTAGCAACGGTTTCGTCTACCTCTTTGAATATAAAATATTCTTTTCCCATGTCCCTTCCTCTGATTTCAACTTTACCTTTTTCCTCCAGTTCCTGCGCCAGTGTTTTGGAATCAAACTTAGAAATGGCCTTAAAAACTTCTGAAGCCTTCTCTTTAAATTCTTCCCTGACTTTAACTGAATTAGGGTATGCGAGCGTCTTCTTTACTTTGATAGGTTCCTTAAGTTCTTCGACAATGTGCATGTCAACGTTCCCCTTTAAGGAATGAGATTTAAGATCGTAATCCTGTCTGTACGCGTGGCCAGCTACTTCAACCCAACCGTATTTTTCGGTCAGGACTTCTTGATCAAAAGTTTGCGCTGAATAGTGCGCTCTCTCCCCCACCAGCTTCGCCTTAAATCTGATGTCATCAGAGTTTATACCAAGTTCGTGCATGAACTTCTGAGACAGTGCCATAAAGAATGCGAGCCATTCCTGTTTAACAAAGCCTTTTTCAACTGCTTCCTTTGCCGAAACTTTGTACGGTGTCTCGTCACCTTGACCGACCTTCAATTCGTCTAAAAGGTTCATCTTTATGTCTTCAACTTTATCTAAGTGCTCGCACTTGTTGTACGAAGGATTAAAAAAGAATTCTAATTCGATCTGAGAAAACTCTCTCAGACGAATGAGCCCTTGCCTCGGAGAAATTTCGTTTCTGTATGCTTTACCCACCTGGGCTACACCTATCGGTATTCTCGCTCTGTTACTTTCATATAGCTGCTTGAATTCGACAAACATACCTTGCGCTGTTTCTGGCCTAAGGAATCCTATGTTTTCGCCATAAGGCCCGATGTTTGTTTGAAACATCGTCAGAAAGGCACTTACTTTCCACGTGATGCTTCCGCATTCGGGGCATTTTATCTTGTTCTCGTTTAGGAGTTTCTCGAGTGTATTAAGTTCGGTTGATTCTGAGACATTTACGCCCTGTTCGGCAAGAAGGTGGTCTGCACGATACTTGTTGGTACATTTCAAGCACTCGGCCATCGCATCTTTAAATGATCCCACATGTCCTGAAGCTTCGAACACCGAATAAGGTGCTATCGTAGGAGACTCTATTTCAATAAACCCGTACGGCTCGAGGAACATTTCTTTCCATAGCTTAACGATATTTTCTTTAAGTCTCGTACCAAGGTCTCCGAGGACATAGAATCCTCCAGTACCGCCGTAGGCTTCATAAGCCTGCCAAAAAAACCCTCTTCTCTTTGCTAAGGCGATGACTTTATCGGTAAGATTCCTTTCCAAGTTTTCTCGCACAATACCTTTTCAATTCTTTTTAATAAGAATTGTCGGGATTTTTAAAGCGCTTTCACTACTTTGACGACTTGAGGTCTTTTCTTTTTTAAGATCCTATAACCACATATGCATTTGATTTCGAGAAGTTTTGTGAGTTCAGTAGACGAAATTGTTGTACCACATCTAATACATTCGTAATAGACTTCTCCAGAAGATTTCTCGCTCATATAAACATTAACCCCCAAACATCTATTTATAAGAATTTCTTTATCGCCTGCTTAAATATGTCCACAACTCTGTTTTTCTCCTCTTCAGTCAGCAAAGGATGTACGGGCAACGATAGAACGTGGCGTGCGGCCTCCTCACAGTTTGGCAGCTTGCTTGAATCATGAAATACCGGCAGTTTGTTCAGGGGAATAGGATAATAGACTGTTGCCCCAACACCGTTTGCCCTAAGGTATGATACTAAATCATCTCTTCTCTTATTAACAGAAACCGTGTAAATGCTCCAGTTCGTTTTAGCATATTCCTCTTCAACCGGTGTTTTAACGCCTTCAATATTTGAAAGCTGCTCGTTTAAGAACTCCGCATTTTTTCTTCTCGAGCTGATGAACCTGTCGATTTTTTTAAGCTGTTCCGTTCCCATAGCTGCCAGTATCTGAGGTAGACGTAAGTTAAGCCCAAGGATCTTCGAATCGTAGCCTTTTATTTGGCCATGAGATCTAATCATCCTGATTTTTTCGGCTACGTTATCGTTGTCTGTTGTAACAACTCCTCCCTCCCCGCAAGTCACTATCTTCGTTGCGTAGAGACTGAAACATCCGACAGCTCCAATGCTGCCCGTCATCTTTCCTTTATACCGTGAACCCAGAGACTGTGCTGCATCCTCAACGACGTAGGAACTATACTCCTCTGCCATTTCATTGATTTCATCCATTTGCGCTGGGTGCCCATAGAGATGCACCGGTATTATCATCTTAGTCTTTTTAGACATCTTCTTCCTAATGTCGTCTAATAGAATACAATACGTTCTGGTTTGGATGTCCGCAAACTCTACTTTTGCTCCAGCAAACAAGCTGGTCGTTGCAGTAGAGGAAAATGTAAACCCTGAAGTTAAAGTTACATCTTTTCCACCTAGCTCAAGAGCTAAAACTACGGCCAGAAGCGCCGATGTACCAGAATTAACTGCAATCGCATGTTTTACTCCGACATATTTTGCAAATAGATCTTCAAATTCTCTGACAAATTTTCCTCCCTCAAAACTTGAGTCCGTTAGATAAAGGCTATCTAGCACCCTTTGCACAGCCTCTTTTTCTTCTTTTTCAATTATCGGTTTATTTATAGGAATCATGGAATCACCGCCATGGGGAGCTCATAACCTGTTCCTCTTTCTGTCTCAATCAATTCGCCTAATTCTAGGCCTATTAATACACCAATAGCTTCTAAAGCCAAATCTATCTTTTCGTCTTGCACAGATAAAGTGTCCACTAGTTGCGATAAAAAATTTTACTTGGGCAAAATTTTAAATGTTTGAATAGTACAAAATCGAAATAACATACGCTATAAGGAACAGTACGCTAAGAAGCATTGTAAAGACCACGTTTAAGGAATAGCCTACATTTGAAAAGGTGAGTGCACCATATATCTGGTATCCAAACACTATTATGTTAAAAATCGAGACGCTCATCTTAATAAATGGGAAGAATAGCTTGAACTTTTCAAAGTAAACCACTAGAAAAGTAAGTATGTTGATCAAGCCAACGAAAATCATTTCAATAGGGGACAATCCCAGAACAGGTAACGCTACAAATAATATCCCCGAAATAAGGAGAGTTATCAGAAGCGGCGAGAGATTATTTTTTTTAACGCTCATCTTAAAGCATTCCTTCACAATCTAATTTAAGTCTTTTTGCAAACATTTATCAAAATGTTACTTGAGCATATAGTGGAAGGCGTTGTCATTCGAGAAACTAAAACAGAAGATAGCGTCGCTTACTATGCATACAACTTCAATGGATGATGGTATACTTGTTTCGGCAGGATATGACGGTGACGAAAAGAAGGCTTATCTGATGTTCTATTCTCCAAAATTGGAAAGAAGTTTTGTATGGAAAGATAACACGGGCCACAAACCTTACTGTTACACCAAAGCTGAAGACGGCATACTGGAACAGATCAAGAAACGGTCTGATGTTATTAGTGTAAAAGACGTCTATAAGCTTGACATGTTTACGGGGAACCAGATCTGTGTTAAGAAGATCGTCGTTACGAACCCCTTATCAATTGGCGGAGGCAAAGGGGATCAGAGCATAAGAAATCTTCTACCATGCTATGAAGCAGACATAAAATATTATGAGAACTATATATACGATTTCCAATATACGCCTGGAACATTTTTCAGGATAGACAAAGATAAACCTGTTCCGATTATTCTTGAAGTCGATCAAGATGTTTTAAAGAATCTTGAAGGTTTGGAAAGTTCGTCTAAGGCAGAGTTTGTCCCTTACGTAAAAATCTGGTCTAGCCTCTTGACCCAACCTCTTCCCAATATCAAAAGGTCTTCTCTAGACATAGAAGTCGCATCGCCCGACGAATACCATATTCCATCTCCAACTGAAGCCGAACACGCGGTTATAGCCGTCGCAATGTTCGGCAGCGATGGCAAGAAGAAGCTTTTCCTTCTCGAACGAGACAACGTTCCCAAGGGTGACATGAAGATTGAGGAAGCAGATGTCCTCTTCTACAAAGAAGAGAGTCTACTTCTCGAAGCTGTCTTTTTGAATATGTTGGATTACCCATTTATCATCACGTACAACGGCGACGATTTTGATCTTAACTACCTCTATCATAGGGCCAAGAACCTTGGCTTTCCAGATGAATCTATTCCAATAAACTTGGGAAGGGATCAGGCTTGGATAAAGCATGGTGTGCACGTAGACCTGTACAAGTTCTTCTCAAATCATGCTTTGAAAGTTTACGTGTTTGACTCTAAGTATGTTGAAAACACTCTAAACTCAGTTTGCGAGGCAATAATTAATGAATCAAAGATGGAATTTGAGGGTTCAATCAGCGACCTACCTATACTAGAGCTGGGCAGGTACTGTTTCAACGACGCAAAAATAACTTTCATGTTGACAAGCTATAGCAATGATTTGGTTATACGCCTCCTAACTGTTATAGCGAGAGTTGCAAAGATGCCATTCGAGGACCTTGGTAGGTTAGGGGTATCAAATTGGATACGTAGCTTAATGTACTTCGAACATAGACGAATTAATGCCTTAATACCCATGAGCGAAGAAGTGTCTCAGCGTGGCGCTATATCTTCGACGGCCATAACTAAGGGGAAAAAATACCGTGGCGCCTACGTTCTAGAACCTGAAGCCGGAGTTCACTTCGGCGTGTCTGTTTTAGACTTTGCAAGCCTCTATCCGAGCATAATAAAGGTCTATAATCTCTCATATGAGACAATCCTCTGTAATCATCCTGAAGATAGGTCCAACATTATCCCAGATACACCCCATTGGGTTTGCACAAAGAGATATGGCATTACTTCTTTATTGATTGGTTCCCTAAGAGATCTACGAGTTAAACTCTATAAACCTCTCTCAAAGAAGTATCCCCCAAATTCGGATCAAGCAGCTCTCTTTAACACTATCTCACAGGTTTTGAAGGTTATATTGAATGCCAGCTACGGTGTATTTGGCACTGAAGCTTTTCCACTTTACTGTCCCCCCGTAGCTGAGTCAACTGCGGCAATAGGCAGATACATGATCACTAAGACAATTGACGAATGCAAGCAGAGAAACATCAGAGTCATATACGGTGACACCGACTCTCTCTTCGTTTCCGGTGTATCAAATGAAGAAGTTGCAAAAGTGATTAATTGGGCTGAAGACAAACTTGGAGTAGAACTGGATCTAGATAAGGTCTACAAATATGTTGCCTTCAGCAAGAGGAAGAAAAACTATCTTGGTGTCCTGCCTAACGGCAACTTTATTCTTAAAGGTTTTACCGGGAAGAAGAGTAACACTCCAAAAGTGATAAAAGACGCATTTTACAACGTTGTTGAAATACTCAGTAAAGTCAACTCTCAATCAGAATTTGAAACAGCGAGAGAAGAGGTTAAGAAATATCTTAAGGGCATCGTTGACGATCTAAGAAAGAAGAAGATACCTCTTGAAGATCTTTCCTTTAACGTGATGATAAGCAAAAATTTGAATGAATACGTAGATACTACCCCACAACATGTTAAAGCCGCAAAGCAGCTGGAGCGAAGCGGTAAAAAGATCAAAAGTGGAGACATCATATCGTTTGTAAAGACGGTTACACCGGATGGCGTTAAACCAACTGCAACTGCAAAGGCAGAGGAAATCGATGCGAACAAGTATATAGAGTATATGAGGAGTACTTTTGAGCAATTGCTGGACGCACTTGGATACGATTTTGACGAGGTTATCACCTCAACGAAGTTAGAGGACTTTTTCTGGTCGTAGCGGTGTTCCTACGTCTTCAAAACACTTAACTTCCATATAGCGTAATAGTGAATGGGGGCAAATGAGTTACAGAGATCTTTATCTCCAAGACGTTGGAAAGATCCTGAAGTTGGTCGACAGCGATACACCGAAAGGAAAAGTGTTTGGTGTTCCTTTTGACGCAACTAGCTCTTATAGGACTGGATCAAAATTGGCTCCTCAAGCGATAAGATCTGCCTTCAACAATATTGAAATTTACTCGAGGCTTTTTGATGTTGACTTGGAAAAGGAATACATAGAAGATCTGGGTGACCTCTCAACGCTTTATGATGCTAAATCAACTTCAGCACAGGTCTCCAGGCTCTGGAAAGAGCTGTTAGAAAACGAAATCCCCATATGCATGCTCGGCGGGGAGCATTCTATTTCTTATGGTTCGATCTCAGCAGTTCCCAACGATGTCGGGATAATTATTTTCGATGCCCACCTCGATCTTAGAGACGAATTGGGTGGCTCAGATTTTACCCACGCAACATTTTATAGGAGACTCCTTGATAAGTTAGATAGAAAAAGGTTTATTCACTTAGGGTCAAGAGCCGCATGTGAACAAGAATGGCGATACGCAGAAGATGAACATCTAAATATCATTGAAATGGGAAACTACAAAATTGACCTAATAGATCGGAATCTGATATTCAAAGAGTACGAAAAGTTCTATGTCTCTGTTGACATGGACGTTTTCGACCCAGCGTATGCTCCTGGAGTAGCTAATCCTGAGCCAGATGGTATCTCACCGAAAGATTTCTTCAATTTTCTAAAAAATCTTAGTGGGAAAAAGATAATTGGATTCGACATAGTTGAATCGTGTCCTCCATATGACAACGGAAACACATGCGTTCTCGCAGCAAAGCTTATGCTCGAACTCTTTTCATACTGCTTTTCCTTAAAATAGAAGCTTCCATTTTAATTTATGGAACAGAATTCAGCCAAAGAATTTCGGTCTTTTTGAAAGGCTTTTTGGTAGAGAAAGAGGCTTGAACGGCATATCTGAGGTTTCGGTTCTAATTTCTTTTACGAGATCATATAACTTCATCTGCTTCAATTTCTCGTCCTTCCCGACTTCTCCTATGCTCCTTACTCTAACCGATAATAAACCGGTCTCCTTTTCCTTTTCCCCAATAACTAGAATGTATGGTACCCATTCCTTCTCGGCGTCCCTAACTTTCTTCCCCATAGTCATAGTTCTGTCATCTATATCGACTCTTATCTTTTGGCTTTCAAGTTCTTCTAACGTCTTCAATGCATAGTCCAAGAAGGATTCAGTCACCGGTATTATCCTTACCTGTGTTGGAGAAAGCCATAATGGTAGGGTTGGAATCTTTCCTTCCCTTTGTTGCATATACGCCTTCTCAAGCATAGCGTAAACGTCTCTTTCAATTGCTCCACTCGGCGAATTGTGTAATATCATCGGATAAAGCTTCTCACCTTTTTCGTCCACGTACGTGATATTGTATCGGTGCGCATTCTCTATATCGATCTGGTCTGTCGACAGTGCAGATGCCTTATCTGAGCTGTCTACAAAGTTAAACTCCCATTTTAGTACAAAGTAGAAAAATCTCTCGTCCCACATTTCAATCAGAGCGGGTTTGCCAAATTGATTCAGTAACGCAACTATGAAATCCTTGTTCTTTTCATAGAACTCTTTCGTAAACCTTATAGCGAGTTCGTAGTCATCTTTGTTAAAACCTAAGCTTTCAAGTATTTTCATGCTAAGCTTGAACCTTTTAACAAATTCTTCCTTTGCTTGATCGAGGTCTGCGCACATCGCATGACAGTCAGGCATCGTAAAAGATCTGAGTCTCCTTAACCCAGCAAGCTCTCCACTTTTTTCCCTTCTAAAGCTGTACCTTGTTAATTCATAAAGTCTTATCGGCAGCTGCTTATAGGACATCTGCGCGTCGTGCGCCATTAGGAACTGGCCAAAGCACGCGCTGAACCTTAAAAAGAACTCCTTGTCGTCTGACTTTATAACATATTGACGGGCCGGGAACCTGTTAAGGTAATCGTGTAAGCTTGGGTGCTGGAAATCGTACATTATAGGCGTCTCAACTTCCATCGCCCCGTATTCTATAACCCTCCGAGTAACAAGTTCTTCTAACAGGGATTTTATCAGTCTTCCTTTAGGATACCATCGTAGGTTTCCCTGGTCGCTTGCGGGCTCATAGTCAGCGATTTCAAGCCTCTGCATTAACGCTACATGTGGTGGGACACCTTTGACAGCTCTCACTTTAGATATTTCATAAAGAGATAATTTTTCCAATTTTTCGCGCCCGGAAAAATCAAATTTTTCGACTGGAACAAGTTCTCCCCCGAGCATCAAAATTTTCCAATAAGACTTTATCTTCTCTTCAGCCTTCAATGCCTTCGAAACTGGTTCGTCGGCTTTCCTTTTTTTCGAGATAATTCTGAACTGCTCTGCAAGCGGATGACCTTTGATAGAAATCGCAAACTGCTTGTTCCATCCAAAGGGAGCTCTATAGACTTCGATGCCTATTTCACTGGCATATGATTCCATCTTTTTGAGAACTCTAAGGGCATCATATGGGCTTGCAAGGCTCGAGCTGAGGTGTGCAAACGGATAAATCAAGATCCTGTTTACCTTAAGGTTATTCAACGCTGCCTTCACTTCGTCTATGGCCGCCGTTGCAGCGTCGTCGTCATCTTCTTCTTCAACGGAGGTGAACAAGACAACTATTTCATCAAGTTTGCACTCTCTCGTCACACTTTCTTCTGCTGAGTCGATTTCTTTCTTTACAAGCTTGTATTCAATGTTGTTTGAATGCAGCTGCAATATCCTCAATCGCTTAAATCACCCTGAAATAAGTGAGCGTTCTAGGTCACGGTCCTTTTTTGTCTCCTTTTTCCACTTTTTGTAGTGTTCGTGGCACAAATATACTCTTCTTGTAGAATTATCTACCTTCAGGCTGCTTTTGGAAACCTGTTCCAAACTTAGAGATCTCTCTGCCGCGTTCTTGCATCCTTGAATACTACAATTTACGCCCTTATTTATTCTACCCAAGATGTATCACTCGTCCTAAAGTGTTATTAAATCTCGCAATATAAGTTATGCGGATATGGATGGTTCTAAACAGGATTAGGGGCGCAATCAATCCAATCCTTGAGAATATTGGTAGATATTTCTCATATTTAGGTGCACCCGCTTGGATTTGGACCCTGTTTGGCCTCCTTTTATCTTTGATTTCTATGTCCTTCTACGCAAAACAGGAGCCATACGGTGCGCTGTTGGGCGGATTTTTCTTTCTCCTATCTGGATTTACGGACATCGTTGATGGTGCTGTCGCAAAATTTACAAATACGATTTCTAAGCTTGGAAGTTTCATTGATTCAACAGCGGATAGGTTAGGTGAAGTTCTTGTCAGCTTTGGGCTTCTTATCGGCGGCTGGGCCCCCCCAGACTTCGTTTTTCTGATGATAACATTCTCCATTTTAGTGAGTTATGTCAGAGCAAAGGGTGACTCGTTGGGTTTAGATCTTAAGGGCTCAGGGATAGGTGAGAGGGCTGAAAGAATGCTCGTTTTGTCATTTTTCAGTATTGCGGGGTACACGTTCTATGGCGTAATAATCGTTTCCGCTTTGGCAATTTTTACATTCATAGAACGTTCTACTATAATAATGCGGAAATTAAGAAAATAGTGGAAGGGAACAGTTATCTCTGCTTTCTTTCATCTTTTGCTCTAACCTTGGCAACGCCAAAGTGAACTGCACACGATATGCAATAGTACCTTGTACTTCTTTCATTTGGGATATATGTTCCACCTGCTCTAAGCTCCTTAGCGAGCGCGGCATCCATGAAGTTGAGTCTCCGTGTGTCTTTCTTCGCCTTATCTCGTGGAACCATTGCACCGCAATGTGAGCACTGTACCTGCTCTGATCTCCCTTTACCACTTTTACCACGACCGCGACTTTTTCTTTTCTTCGTCAACTTTGCTCGTTGGCACTTGTCATATCGGAAATATAAAAGAATTTCTTAAACGTTCTACCATGTATTAGGTTCCTTCTGCCCAGCTTAACATATACTTCTTCTGTTCTTCAGTCAATTCGTCTATCTGTATTTCCATAGACTCCAATTTCAATTTAGCTATCCTGTTCCCGATTTCGGAAGGCACATCGTAAACTTTTGGTTCCAATTTCTTATGGTTCTCTACTATATATTTGCAGGTTAACGCCTGATCGGAAAAAGACATGTCCATAACTTCCGACGGGTGACCTTCTGCTGAAGCAAGATTCACAAGGCGACCTTCCGCTAGAAGGTAAATCTTCCTTCCACTCCTTAATTCAAATTCCTCAGTATTTGGTCTAATGGTTCTTCTTCCTTTGGTTAACTCTACTAAATCCCCAACAGAGACTTCAACGTTGAAGTGTCCGGAATTAGCTATTATCGCCCCATCCTTCATCAGCTCCATGTGCTCTTTTCTGATTACGTTCTTGTTTCCTGTCACAGTAACAAAAATGTCCCCTTCTTTCGCAGCTTCGTTCATAGTCATCACACTGACGCCGTCCATGACAGCCTGTAAAGCCCTAAGGGGGTCAATTTCAACGACGATCACGTTTGATCCCATGCCTCTTGCTCTTGTCGCCAAACCTTTTCCGCAATGGCCGTATCCGCAGATAACAAACTTTTTTCCAGCGAGCAATACATTTGTTGACCTCAATATACCGTCAATCGTGCTCTGACCGGTTCCGTAAATGTTGTCAAACATGTTCTTTGTTGGCGTGTCATTCACGGCGAGTACAGGGTATCTTAGTGCTCCATCTCTCTCCATAGCTCGTAATCTTATCACACCAGTTGTCGTCTCTTCCTGTCCCCCGTAAACGTATGGAATCAATTCTCTTTTTTTCAGATGTATTGTAGAAATAAGGTCTGCCCCATCATCGAGGGTGATGTTTGGTTTAAAGTCCAAAACCTTATTCAAGCACCAATAATATTCATCATTACTTTCTCCTCTTAACGCAAAAACACTTACTCCCTCTTCAGCAAGTGCGGCTGCAATATCATCTTGGGTTGATAGAGGGTTAGAGCCGCAAAGAGCGACAGTCGCCCCCCCTGATTTAAGGGTTTTAACTAAAACAGCGGTCTCCTTTGTAACATGCAGACAGGCGCCGATCGTAACATTTTTTAATGGTTTAAGTCTCCTAAACTCATCCCTTATCTTCATGAGAACAGGCATGTGTTTTTCTGCCCAGTCTATCTTCATTTTTCCCTCCTGTGCAAGTTTTATATTCCTCACCCTATATTCTACCATCCTCTTCATCTTCTCTTTCAATATTTTGGGGAATATGCGCTTAATATATATTCTCTTCGACGAATGGTTGAATAACTCTGGCCAACGAGAACGCGTCTTATGAGCTCTGTTACCTATAATACCAAAAATATTGCCAGCAGCTTTGTCTTAGAAATATGTAGTTGCTATGTTTTAGTAATTTCATCTAGCACCCTATATTATTCACACTTTACCAAAATCCTGTGTTTTAATCCGATAAAAACCAGAGTGCATGCAATGCCCCCATTTACCTGTAAATCGGCCATCAGATTTTTTCTTCATATATTCTAGTTTATCGATTATCAAATCCTTTTCTATCAATAAATATCTGTTTGGCTTGAAATTTGGGTGATCTCGATCTAAAAGGTTTTCGCTACAACAGCCACTTCTATTGCGTCTCCACTGCACCAAGCACATTTTCCCCAGACTTGTTCGACGACATCAACTCTCCTTCCTCTGATTTCATATCCTCTTGTACCAGCTTTTAATTCTTCTGAGCACTCTAATCTTTTACAAAAGTTCATTAAAACAATCTTTCCTTCCTGACTTGCTTTAAGAAGTTCTTGTCTGTTATTTACTCTAACAATAGATTTATCCATCCTTTCGCGTGATTTCCCAGCCAAATTACTTAATAAATCCTTCTCAAGAAACCTGATCTCCTCATCCAGCTTACTTTCTTCGATCTTCAACCTTTTCCTGGTGTCTCTTCTGAAAAGTGTCAGACTGTGATTGCTCAGCTCTTTTCCTCCTATCTCGATTCTTACCGGCGCACCTATCAGTTCCCACTTGTAATATTTTGATCCAGGTCTCTCCTCTGAAATATCAACCTCATATCTTAAGTTAAGCCTTTCCAGCTTTTTACTGATTTCCTTTGCCTTTTCTACAACCTGTTTCTCTTGAGCTTCATTCTTTATGGGGACAATGGCAACCTGAACAGGCGCGACTTCGAATGGAAGTATTAAACCAAATTCGTCACCGTGGACTGCGATGACCGCAGCCGCCATCCTCGATATCCCTGGTCCAAAACATGTTTGGTGAACGTTCTTCTTGACGCCATCTTCATCTAAGTAAGCCACGTCAAATGGAACTGAAAATTTTGTACCTAAATAATGGGTTGTCGCAATCTGTAACACTCTGCCATCAGGCATTAGACAATCAAAGGCGAATGTGCTCTCCGCTCCAGGGAACTTGTCCCACTCCTCCCTTTCTACTACGACAAATGCTAGTCCAAGTTTTCTTAGCGCCTCTTTTGTGATTTCAATATCTTTTGTAACCTGTCCCAGAGCCTGCTCTTTGTTTTCGAAGGCATCGTGTGACTCTATCCAATAAAACTCTCTGCCTCGAATTAGAGGTCTGGTGGCTTTAGTTTCCTTCCGATATACGTTCACGGTTTGGAAAAGCTTCAGGGGAAGATCCCTATAGCTGTGAATCCATAGTGAATACATCGGATAAAAGGCTGTTTCAGAAGTTGGTCTAAGCGCCAGTTCCTCTTCTCCTTCTTCGCTCTGCAATTTGAAAACTTCGGCTGCAAATCCTGTGATATGCTCCTCTTCTTTTTTCAGGTAAGAAATAGGGATAACAAGAGGGAACATGACCTGCTGGTGGCCGTCTTTAAAAAGTCCTTGCTCAAGCTCATTCCTTATCAGGTTTATTATTCTCATCAAATTAGGTCGGTAAACGATAAAACCTTTCACATTATATCTTATGTCGGCTAGTTCAGCCTTTTCCAGTATCGCAGAGTACCATTCACTAAATCTACCCCCTTTGTCAGGCAAGGCTTTTTCCGGTTGCATACTTTCACGCCAAAACTACTCCAACAACTTCTTTTATATTTTCTCCGTGTCAGGTTATGAAAACTTTTTAGGCTGTAGAAAAGGATTTAATAATAGGACGTTCAATTGTTTTCTTCATCGCAAGACGTTCCTTTCTTATAATAAGATAAACGTTGTTTTGGGAAACTTTCATATAACCGCTGAAGTCTGCCTTTTGGGTTAAGAATAAGTAAAGTATTTATGCTGTTTTATGATTTTTAAAAAGGAATAACCGAATATGATAGTTTGCGCTGATCTACATCTGCACAGTAAATACAGCCGTGCTACAAGCCAGTCAATGGACCTAGAAAACATTGCGGCGGGCGCGAGATTAAAGGGGTTAAATCTGCTCGGCACAGGCGATTTTACGCATCCTAAATGGTTTAGCGAGCTTAAGAAAAAGCTAAGAAACTTTGCAGATGGCATATATCTCTTTGACGGCATATACTGGACACTAACATGTGAAGTTTCGTTAATATATCCTCAAGATGGAAAATCTAGAAGAGTGCACCACATAATTCATGCTCCATCAATTGAAGTCGTTGAATCGATAAACAGTTCCCTGTCACGTTATGGTAATCTTAACTCGGATGGCCGTCCAACGTTTACGAGACTCACAAGCCCCGAGCTTGTTGATTTGATGAGCTCCATTGACCCGAACATCGTTATAATACCCTCACATGCGTGGACGACGTGGTATGGTGTTTTTGGAGCTAACACAGGCTTTGATTCTCTTGAGGAGTGCTTTGGAGATCAGGCAAGAAAAATCTTCGCTATCGAAACTGGATTAAGCAGTACCCCCCAAATGAATTGGAGGATAAGCGCTTTAGATAAAGTTTCTCTTGTAAGCAACTCTGACTCGCATAGTCCTCTTCCATCACGTCTTGGAAGGGAATTCAATGTCTTTCAGCTGTCTAAGCCTTCATACAGATCGGTCTTTGAAGCAGTCAAGAACCATGATAGGTCCAAGTTCTTGTACACCGTCGAAGTTCCACCTGAATACGGAAAATATCATTATACTGGTCACAGGAACTGCAAATTCTCCTTAAGCCCCAAAGAAGCCCTGAAAATAAATAACATCTGTCCAGTCTGTGGAAAAAGGCTCACAATAGGTGTCCTCCAGAGAGTTGAAGAGTTGGCGGATCGACCTGAAGGCTATGAACCAACAAATGCGGTTCCCTTCAAGGTTGCTCTTCCACTTTATGAAGTCATATCGCTGCTGAGAGGTTCGGAAAGCCTGTATTCAAAGAAGATAAGTGAAGAAGAATTAAATTATATTAAAAAGGCAGGAAATGAAATATCGATTCTTATAGATATTAAGAGGCCGCTCTTAGATCAGATAGTAGGCTCAGAGGTCGCCTCTTTGATCGAAGATTTTAGGGAAAAGAAAGTTAGGTTCGATGCGGGGTATGATGGTTTATATGGAAAGCCAATACTTCATCCTCTATCTTAGATACGAATTGTTGTTATTTGTCTGTTAAAAGGTTTTGACACGTCTTAAATTTGAAATCTAGGCAAAGATTTATCTAGCTGGTGTTTGAGTGTTATGTTTAGAGTAAGAGCGTATGGTTGACAAATGTGCATTATGTCAAAAGAACATAAACACTCACAAAGATAAATACTATAAATTAAGCGGTGGTAGAGAAGGACTTGCCTGTAGCTTAAAGTGCTACAACCAGTACCTTCAAAATAAGAAACGTAACGCTACATCGGGTCCTACTCAATCTACTCAATCTACTCAATCTACTCAATCTACTCAATCTACTCAATCTACTCAATCTACTCAATCTACTCAATC
>Ga0187889_10000794_pt1 | contig 36469 bp, 26 predicted proteins | sample June2016WEW_7_10_2_FD_132992 | JGI IMG/M metagenome (GOLD analysis project Ga0187889, IMG submission 132992) | Peatland microbial communities from SPRUCE experiment site at the Marcell Experimental Forest, Minnesota, USA - June2016WEW_7_100 | ecosystem: Environmental > Terrestrial > Soil >... | reverse complement strand
TCCCCCCTCCGTCGTCAGCTCGCGCAAAGCGCGAGCCGCGAGGCCGCCAGGCCTCGCGGGGGAAGGGGGGACCCGTCGACCTTTGCTCGACAGGGCGAGGGGATCCCCCCTCCGTCGTCAGCTCGCGCAAAGCGCGAGCCGCGAGGCCCCCAGGCCTCGCGGGGGAAGGGGGGACCCGTCGAGCTTAGCTCGACGGGGGGAGGGGATCCCCCCTCCGTCAATCGACATCCTACCCGGGCTCGGTCCTGATCATGACCCGGCCCAGGCTGGGAATTTGACTGCGCAGGCTGCGCTCGATTCTTTCCGTAAGATCGTGGGCTTCCTTGATCGAAGTGTCACCCGCCAGAGCAAAGCGAAAGGAGAGAGTAAATTCCGAACCGCAGCGACGAATCTCAATCGCCTGCGGCACGATGCCATTGCGTGTGATCTCGGGCGTGGCAAGCAGGGCCGCGCGAATCTGCGCGGTGTCCTCCGGGCCGGCCCAGGCCGCGCCATCGACTCGACCCGCGGGCTCGATATGGGCAACCACCCGAGCCAGACGGGGAGCGGCACGCCGCAGCTCTTCGTCCACCTCGGTCGCAATCCGGTGGGCCTGCGCCAGGGGCAGCTGTCCATTCATCTCCAGATGCAACTCGAGCACGAGCCCTCCCGCCTCCTCGTAGACGAGAAGGTTGTGAGCCGCCGCGTCGCGCGATGCCGCTATGCGCCTCGCAAGGGCCAAAACATCATCGCTCGGACCATCCTTCGGTTCCACATGCACCACCACGTCGGCCCCGGGCAGATCGCGTTTGATGGCTGCCTCGGCGCCACACGCAATCTCGTGACTGCGCTGCAAAGACTCCGCGCGATCGACGACCAAAGTCAGGTCAACGAAGGTCTCTCGCCCACTGCGGCGCACCCGGACCTGCCGCGCCTCCCGCACACCGGCCACCATGGCGACGCTGGCAATCCGAGACGCCAGATCCGGCGGAACCGTGTCGAGCAGGTCGTTCACGGCTTTCCTGCCCAGCTTCGCGCTGACCACGACCACCACCAGGGAAACCCCAAGGGCGGCGACGGCATCGCCCTGGGCCAGGAAGGGCACACGCAAACGGTGGGCGGCCCACACTCCACCCAAGCCGACAAGCACCACCAGTGATGACCAAATGTCGGTGGCAAAATGGAGAGCGTCGGCTTCGAGCGCCTGGCTATCGTACTTCCTGGCCACTGACTTGAGAGCCCGGGAGCGGGAGAAGTCGATAGCGATGGACAAGAGTACGACCGCGAACGACCACACGTTCACCACCACCTCGCTTGGGCCACGCAGAGCCAGGCGCGAGATGGCCGCCTTGATGATCCACGAAGACGTGCCGAGCAAGAGCACGGTCTCGAAAAGGGCCGACAAGTTCTCGATCTTGCCGTGGCCGTAAGCGTGCTCTTTGTCGGCCGGTCGTCCACTGGCGCGCACCGCCCACAGCGTTACCACGGCGGCCGCCAGATCGAGCCCGGAATGTACCGCCTCGGCCAGGATCCCCAGGCTGCCGGTCCACAACCCGACCCCGATCTTCGTTCCGGTAAGGAGCAGAGCCGCGATTACGGACACCAGGGCAACCCGACTCTTTTCCGAGCCGGACCGATCGAGACCCAAGGGCATACGGCCGTGATCATGCATGGGCGAGGGCGGTCGAATTAGGTTGCGCTCGAGGTTTGCCCGATATACTGAGCTTGGTGCAGGCAGGTCGCCGCGAGTCAGACATCGTGTTCCGATCCTGATCCCGACGATACCGGATCTTGCAAGGTGGCTCATGCGAAATCCGTTCTCTCTCCCATCGATCCTCCCCAAGCGCCTGGGTTCGCCCGGGCGGGCAGCCGTGGCGGCAGGCATCACCGCGCGGCTAGTCGAGGCTTCCGTCGCGGATAGCGAGAGGCTCTACTCGACCCACGCCAGCTCGTCATCGGGCCTGACCCAGGATGAGGCGGAGCAGCGGATCGAGAAGTATGGCGCTAACGCCGTCGCCCAAGAAGAGGGACACAGCTTTCGGGCCCTGCTCTTTATGGCACTCCTGAACCCGCTCGTGATCCTGCTGTCACTCCTGGCAATTCTGTCAGCGGCGACCGGCGATCTGCGCGCCGCCATCGTGATGGTGCTCATGGTGGTGCTTGGGGTTGCCTTGCGTTTCGTGCAGGAGGCGCGCGCCGACACGGCGGCGGCGCGGCTCAAGGCCATGATCAAGGTCACCGCCACGGTGGTGAGGGAGGGAGTGGCGCGTGAGATCGCGCTGGCCGAGTTGGTTCCCGGCGATGTCATCCGCTTGACCGCCGGCGACATGATCCCGGCCGATATTCGCTTGCTGTCGTGCAAAGACCTCTTCGTGATCCAGGCCAGTCTCACCGGCGAATCGATGCCGGTGGAGAAGTTCGATGCGCGCGAGGCGTCCGCGGCGAGCTCGCCGCTCGAGCTGCGCAATATCTGCTTCCTGGGGACCAGCGTCGAGAGCGGAACCGCCACTGCCCTGGTGGTGGGGACGGGAACCAACACTTATCTCGGCAGCATCGCCAAGGCCATCGTGGGACAGCGAACCACGACCAGCTTCGATAAAGGTGTCAGCCGCTTCACCTGGCTAATGATCCGCTTCATGGCGGTCATGGTGCCGCTGGTTTTCGTCATAAGCGGTGCGACCCGCCATGATTGGAAGGAAGCCTTCTTCTTTGCTCTGGCGGTGGCGGTCGGCATGACGCCCGAGATGCTGCCCATGATCGTGACCGTGTGCTTGTCGAAGGGCGCGATTGCCATGTCGCGCAAGAAGGTCATAGTCAAGCGCCTGAACTCGATCCAGAACCTCGGCGCCATGGATGTGCTCTGCACCGACAAGACTGGCACCCTGACCATGGACCACGTGGTGCTGGAGAAGCACTGCGATGTCCAGCTCGACGAAGACGACGAGGTTCTGATGATGGCTTACATCAACAGCCACTTCCAGACCGGCCTCAAGAATGTCCTCGACCGCGCCGTCCTAGCCCACAAGGAGGAGATTCACGATCAGTTCAAAGTCACCGCCCACACCAAGATCGACGAGATTCCCTTCGATTTTGGGCGCCGGCTGATGTCGGTAATCGTCGAAACCCCAACCGGGCAAAGCCGCCTCATATGCAAAGGGGCCCCGGAAGAGGTCTTCAAGCGCTGCACCCATTTCGAGTACGACGGGGAAATCTTGCCGATGGAAGCCGTGCTCATCGAGGACTTACGCGAGGAGTATCGGCGTTTGTCGGCCGACGGTTTCCGGGTCTTGGCCATTGCCTATCGCGACATGGAGCGCAAGTCGGCCTATGCCAAGAGCGACGAGAGCGGTCTGGCGCTGCGCGGCTATATCGCGTTCTTCGATCCGCCCAAGGAGACGACGGCACCCGCCATCTCGGCCCTGCGTGAGCACGGCGTGTCCGTCAAGGTCCTCACCGGCGATAACGATCTGGTCACGAGGAAAATCTGCCGTGAGGTCGGCATCCCCACCGAGCACATGCTGCTGGGCGCGCAAATCGAAGCCATGTCCGATGGGGATCTCGCCGACGCGGTCGAGCGCACCACGCTTTTCGCGCGCCTGGCCCCCTCGCACAAGCAGCGCATTATCCAGGCCCTGCAGAGCAAAGGTCACGCGGTCGGGTTTCTCGGCGATGGCATCAACGATGCCCCGGCTCTGCGCGCCGCGGACGTAGGCATATCGGTCGACTCCGCCGTCGACATCGCCAAGGAATCGGCGGATCTCGTCCTTTTGGAGAAGAGCCTGCTGGTGCTGGGCGATGGCGTGATCGAGGGGCGCAAGGTCTTCACCAACATCCTCAAGTACATTCGCATGGGCGCCAGCTCCAGCTTCGGTAACATGCTCTCGGTGGTGGGGGCGAGCGCCTTCTTGCCCTTCGTCCCGATGGCCCCCATACAGATCCTGACCAACAACCTGCTCTACGACTTCTCCCAGGTGCCCATCCCGGCCGACAACGTGGATCCCGAGCAGACCACGCGTCCTCGACCATGGTCAATGGGTGATATCACCAAGTTCATCCTGTTCATCGGACCATGCAGCTCGGTCTTCGATTACACCACCTACCTGCTCATGTACTACTTCTTCGCCGCCAACACCCCGGCGCGCGCTCCCCTGTTCCAGACCGGCTGGTTCGTGGAGTCGCTCATCACCCAGACCCTGATCATCCACGTCATCCGGACCCAGAAGCTGCCCTTGCTGCAGAGCAGAGCGAGCTGGCCGCTCAGCATCACCACGCTGCTCATCATCGCCTTGGGGCTGTATCTGCCGTATTCTCCCGTAGCCAGCGCGCTCGGCTTCGTCGCCTTGCCCGGCTCATACTGGCCCTTCTTGGCGCTCACCGTGGGATGCTACGTCGCGCTCACCCAGGCGGTAAAGACGCGCTTTCTCAGGCAGGCGTGGAAGTGAAGGGCATGGCTCGGATAGCCAGCTCGCCCGAAGCGCGCCAGGCCACTTCCACCCGCGTGCCCCGCGCCAGCCGGCCGGCCACGATCTCGGTGGCCAGCTGGTCCTCGACCAGACGCTCGAACGACCGCCGCAGCGGACGGGCGCCCAGGCTGCGATCGACTTCGCGGCGAAGCACCTCGTCGATCACGCTCTTGTCGATCTGAAAGCTTATCCCTCGCTCGGCTTGCAGGCGACAGCTCGAGGCGCGCGCTATGCGCTCCACCACCGCAGCAAGCTCCCTGTCCGACAGCGGGGCATAGCAAAGCACCTCGTCAATTCGGTTCCACAGCTCGGGAGGCAGTTTGCTCCGGGCCAGCGCCAAGATGGCAGCCGAGGAAGGGACGCGCTTGCCCCGGTAGAGCTCGCTGCCCAGGTTTGACGTCATCACGATGGCGGCCGAAGTGAAATTCACGGTGCGGCCGCGACCGTCGGTCAGGCGGCCATCTTCCAGGACCTGCAGCAAGACCAGCAACACCTCGCGACTGGCCTTTTCGAGCTCGTCGAGCAGGACCACGACAGCGGGGCGCCGGCGGACGGCCTCGGTCAATTGCCCGCCTTCCTCGTGCGCGAGGTAGCCGGGCGGGGAACCAATCAAGCGGGCCACCGCATGAGCCTCGCTGTACTCGGACAGGTCGATACGCACCAGGGCAGACTGCCCATCGAAGAGGGCCTCCGCAATAGCACGCGCGGTTTCGGTCTTGCCCACCCCGGTCGGGCCGAGCAGCAGAAACGAGGCCAAGGGACGATAACCCCGAAAGCCGGCGTAGCTCCTGCGCAAGGAAGCGGCAATGCTTGCCCGGGCAGCGCCGTGTCCGACAACCCGGTCAGCCAGTCTCTCCTCCAGGCTGCGAAAACGATCGTCGTCGTTGCGCAAGAGCTGCTGGGCCGGCACCCCCGCGGCATCAGCGATCACCGCTGCGATAGCCGCTGGACCAACTTCGCGCTGCCCCAGCCGGACGGCCCGGGCGGCCGCAAGCTCGGCGATAGCCAGCGCCCGACCTGGCTGGGCCCGCTCGCTCGGATAGCGTGCGGACAGACGCAGCAAGGGACTCGCCACCTCGGGCGCAAAGTCGACAGCGCCGGTAGCGGCAATACCGTCGAGACCGGCTTCGACCATCTCCAGAGCGACCGCGGGCTCCGGATCGGCCAGCACCAGGGTCTCGCACTGGTTGGCGAAGTCTGGGGTAGCTGTCTCCAGACGCCTGAGGTCGGCCGGGCTCATGGTCATTATCCAGCGTCGGCCAGCAGCCGCGGTAGCCAGGAGCTGCACGACCCCGTCCGAGCCTTCCGGGCCCAGCCAGGCGGCGCCTTCGAGCGCGACCGGACAGGCCGCCGGCGCACGCCGGTGAATCATCTGCAGGAGTGCGCCGGGAGAAGGCGCGCCAAAATCGCCGACCGGCACCAACGGCGGCTCCAGGCTGACGGCCGACAGCGCCGCCAGCACGGCGGAGCGTCCCGATCCGGATTCGCCAACCACCAGCACCACCCGCGCAGTCCTAGCAGCAAGCAGATCGAGGAGGCGACCGACCTCTCGCTCCCGGTGCAGAATCGCCACCTGGGGGGGCGGTATCGCGACCAGAGACCAGCCTGGCATGGTCACGCCGGGCTCGCCCTGATCTTCGCTCGCCAGGCTATCGAGGGCACGGCCCGGCCACCGGGGTCGAGGCCCTGCACCCCCCACCAGCTCGTCCGGGACCGGCAAAGCCGTGGGCTGCTGCGCGCGGGCGCCGGGGCCGGTCAAAGCACGCATGACGATGCCCCGCAGCTTGGCCGTGCTCAAGCCGGCCAGGCCCACCACTTCGCTGGCCGACCCCTCGCAGCGCAAAATGGCGAGCAGAAGATGGAGCGAGGTGGTCTGAGGAGCCCCAAGACCAATTGCGATAGCGTGGCCCATTTCCGTCACGGCCGCGAGATCGACTCGGTCGAGCTTTTGCACCTTGCCGCCCTGGGTCTCGAAGATCGATGATGAGATGCCACGTTCAGCCAATGCATGGCACGCCGCGCTGCCCGAGTGCAAAGCGCCGAGCAGGAGGTCCATGGTGGCGAGCGGTCGAGCCTGCACCGCCGCGTGACGCTCGGCTTCTTCGACAGCGTGGACGAAATCGTCGCTAGCAGACATGTTCTTGGAGCTTGCTTGACCAGCTTGACCATGGCGGGGCGGTGCGGGCAAGCACGACATCATGGCCAAGCTAGCAGCGTGGTGCTCGTCGTCAAAAAATCCCCTGTGCTTGCCCAGGCAAAAGCAGCTACATTGGGTGCCGAATCACGGCTCAACATACAGAGGTTGCATGTCGAAGCTCATGCGTGCATCGCTACTCGTTCTCGCAAGCGCTCTCTTCGTCTCAGCCGCGTGGGCGGCCAAGCCAGAGGACGTTTTCAAAGGGCAGATCGTCATTACCGACACCCGCTTACCATCCCGCTTCCCGTCAGAAGGGGCTTTCGTTCAAGCGGTGCGGCGTGCTTCCATAGACAAAGTCTGGCCAGTCGAGGAAAAGGGCAATGATCACGCGGTGTGGAAATTGGAGTACATCGCCTTCTTCGCCCGTCCCCTCAACGATAACGAGATCACCGTCAAGTTCTGGGAGGTCGGCGCTGGCTCGCAACACTTCGTCGCAGGCGACGAACAATATACCCGCGAGCGCGGAACTCGCATCTTTTCGGCCAGCATAACCCTGGCCAAGCCCGAGTTCGACACCAACAAGCAGTACCTGATGACCATGGAGTCGGGCAGTCGCGTGCTAGCGCAGACCAAGTTCTGGTTGCGGGGCAAGGGTCCCAAGTACTCGGGCAAGGTCGAATTCACCGACGAAGAAGCCCGACAAAAGTAGCCTCATTTGCTGCTCAGACTGCCTGCTCGGGGCGCGCCTGCGCGCTGGCCTGCGGGGCATGAGGTTGCGCACCCGAGCGATCGGGCGCTATCATGGACGGGAAAGAAGAACACGTGCGAAACAAGACACACACTGCAACTCGCGGCCCACTTACCCTTCTTGGTGTCGGCGCGCTAGCTGCGCTCTGGGGATGGGGATGCAGGGGCGGAGGCACGAGCGAGGAAGAGTGGACGCGCCGGCTAAACGAGGCCAATGACAAGGTCGTTTCCTGCCGCAACGACGTGAGCGAGCTCAAGTCTCAAAATGCCGAGCTCAAGCACAAGCTGGCCGAGGCCTTGGCCGCTCCCGCGCGCATGCAGCTCACCGATCCAGATATTCTCAACCTGATCGCGGAGATCAGGAGCAAGCGCGGCGCAGCCGAGGAAGGCGATATCGTCCTCGGCAAGGGCGATCTCAATCCCAAGGAGGCGGGCAGGGTGGTCAAGCAGGGCGCCCAGGCGCTGCAGCGCTGCTACGAGCGCGCGCTAAAAAAGAATACCGCGCTGCAGATGCAGACCGGCCTTAGCGTCATGCTCGAGATCACTGTGAAGCCGACGGGCACGGTCAAGACTATGAGCCTGGCACCTCAGGTGGATGGGGAAATGGTGGAGTGCGTGCGCAGCACCGTGACCCGCTGGAAGTTTCCGCCCTTCTCGGGCGAACCGGTGGTCGTGGCCCAAAAGCTAACCCTTACCCCCAAGAGCTAACCAGCGTAGCGTTCCCTCTGCTCTCGGCGAGAAGAGAGAGCTGCACCCGACCACGGCCAACACGGTCACTGCGTGAGGAGGCGGGGGGTGGGGATGGGACTGAAAGTGCTACTCGCCTTGCTCGGGTGCGAGCGCGGCGGTGGTCGGCGCGCCACAAGCTGGGGCCGAGCCGTGAATGGCCTGGCAGAGCTTGCGATAGCGCGCCTCCACCGGATGGTCAGCCGTGCGCGGCCGCTTTCCCGGATCCCTCACGGTGAGCCGCATGGCGGTGAGCTCGCTGGTGTCGAGATTCATGGCCCGCGCGAGGGCATAGTACAGAACCGCGATGCGATGGGGATAGTGGCGGGCGGGCCCGTGATCGATGTAGCGCGGACCGTGATTGTAGTGGGCCCAATATGCGTGGGTCTTGTGCAGGCAGGGCACGTTCTTCTGCCTAGTGTGCAGGACGCCGTGGCGATCGCGCGTTCGCACCGTCACTCGGGTGACTCCGCCTCCGTCACGCCAGTGCGCGAGCTCGCGGGTTCCGAGATCGATGTTGGTCACCGGATCCATCACGTCTTTCCACGCGAGACCACGCACATGACCGTTATTGCAGCGGCCTTGCCGGTCGACGATGCAGCGAATGCCCATCAGTCCACCGTCCTTCGCATACACGGTGCCGTTCTTGAGCGTGGTGCGAATGGCCCCGGCATCCATGTCGCTCTCATTGACCATCACGGCGAGGATCAGCGCGGGAGGAATTGCATAGCGCTGCGACGACTCGCGAACGGCGTGGGCGATGCGAGCACAGTACTCGGGCTTCCATGCTGCGGTTCGCCAGCGAACCTTGTCCTTGACCTCACAGATGGTGTCGGCCAGGCAGGACTCGCTCGGCACCTGCCCCGTGACCGTAGATGTAGGCCCGCCCCGGTGCCCGGAAGACATCGTCTCATGCACCACCTCATGCACCATGGGGTGGAGATTTTGGATGGGGAGGGCAAAGGGAAACGCCATCATGCCTGCCAATGCAGCGATAGCGTTCGTCGCCATACCTTGACCGAAGACTGGAAGCACGCAGAATCCTTGGAAAGAGGGCTGTCAAACGCCGGCTATGCAACCATGAGCCGGGGAGCAATATTCTCAACGCCGGTCGCCCGCAGCGAATCCGACTTGGTAGCCAGTATCTCAACACCGGTCCGCCTGCGGCGGGGTCCGGAGGGAATGTTCTTCCGGTCGAAAAAATATCTTTACTTTGGCTTTGGCTTTCCGTCAACCATAAAAAATCAGAAATTGGCTATGGATCCTCTTCCGCCATCCTTGTTCCGCCACCCTTGTCCCTCCTGCCTGCCCTAACAACCTCCTACCTGTCACCCGCCCGTGACCTTCACCCGTGACCCGGGGAAGCTCGGGTAATCCCCGGAAAATGAGCCAAATCGTCGACCTCTTCGTTCCACTCGCAGGTGAAGATGAGCGTCTCGCCCAGCTGGTTTCACGTCGCCTGGCGATTCCTGCGGATGCTATTGGCGAGATCCGCCTGCTCAGGAGGTCGCTCGACGCCCGCAAAGGTCACCCTATGGGCCACCGGCTGCGCGTCGAGGTGATCATGTCAGGCGAAGATAGATCTCCGCACCCCACACCGAATACCGTCGCATCCTGGCCCAGCTCGAGGCCGAGCCCGCGCATAGTGATCGTCGGCTCTGGGCCGGCCGGGACATGGGCCGCGCTCCGCTTGGCCGAAGCGGGGCTGCCCTCGACCATTCTCGAGCGGGGGCAGCCCGTGCAGCCGCGACGGCACGATCTAGCCAGCCTGCAGCGAGGACGCCTCAATCCCGAGTCGAACTACTGCTTCGGCGAGGGGGGAGCTGGCACCTATTCCGACGGCAAGCTGTACACCCGTATCAAAGACCACCAGGCCGTCTCTCGCATCCTGGCTGATCTGGTGCGCTTCGGAGCACCAGGCGAGATCGCCTTCGAGGCCAGGCCCCACGTGGGATCCAACCGTCTGCCCAAGGTACTGTCGGCCTTGCGGACATTTCTCGAAGAGCACGGGGTGCGCTACCGGTTTTCCTCGCGGCTCTCGGGCATCAAAGCTCGCCGGGCAAGAATCGTCGCAGTGGAGACCAGCGAGGGAGAGTTGCCCGCCGATATCGTCATTTTGGCCTGCGGGCACTCGGCCCGCGATGTGTACACCTGGGCCGCGGGCGCCGGGCTCGCCCTCGAACGCAAGGGCAGCGCGGTGGGCGTCCGCCTGGAACATCCCCAATCTCTCATCGACCGCATCCAATACGGTCGCGCTGCCGGGCATGCGGCTTTGCCAGCGGCCAGCTACGAGGTTAGCGCTCAGGTGGGCGGACGCGGTGTCTACAGCTTCTGCATGTGTCCGGGCGGATTCATCGTGCCCGCCGCCACGGAACCCGACGGGGTGGTGGTAAATGGCATGTCGCTCTCTCGGCGCGACTCGCCTCACGCCAACGCAGCGATGGTGGTGTCGGTGGCACCCGGCGACTACGGTGCGCCCGCGCGCGGGCCACTGGCCGGGATCGCTTTCCAGCGCGACATCGAGCAAGCCGCCTTCGCGGCCGGCGGAGGGGCCTTTTGCGCTCCCGCCCAACGCCTGGTCGACTTCCTCGCGGACCGGGCGAGCACGTCGCTGCCCAAGACCAGCTATCACCCCGGGATCGTCTCCCACCCCATGAGCTCGATCTTGCCCGCCTTCGTCGTGACATCGCTGCGCGAGGGACTTCTGACCATCGGCCGCCGAGTGCGCGGCTTTCTCCATGAAGATGCCGTCTTGATCGCGGCCGAGACCAGAACCTCTGCCCCCGTGCGCATTATTCGCGACGCCACGACGTTGCAGTCGCCCTCGTTGCCCGGACTTTACCCGGTGGGCGAGGGCGCCGGATGTGCGGGCGGCATCGTCAGCGCCGCCGCCGATGGCATGCGCGTTGCCGACGCCATCCTCGCGCGCGGATCCTGAGCGCCCGATCCAGCCCAGCCTCGAGGTCGAATGTCACGGGCGAAAGGGATCGTCGTCGTCGTCGGCGTCGACCACATCCACCACCGATGGGTCATCGACGATTGCGCTGGGGGCGGCTTCTTCCATCTCGGCCCCCGCGGGCAAGAGCGAACCATCGAGGTAGCGCAAGAACATATCGAGGAAGCTCGCCTGTTGCCTCGACATGCCATCGAACATGGCCCCAATCTGGAACTCGTGCGCGATGGGCGTGCACCAGACCACCCGCGCCCGCACCGGCAACGGCTCGGATTCCGAGCTGCCCCCGAGCAGGAGCACCAGCTCGACGTGCAAGATATCGCCGGGCGCTAGGCCCTCGCAGGTGATGAGGCAGATGCCCGAACGAGAGAGGTCGCGCGTGCGCGCGCCCAGACGCCGGCCGGTCCCGGTGTGCACGTAAGCCTGCACGTCGACGTGAAAGCGTGGATGGCGCCGTGCTCTTTCGTCAACTCGGCTCATGCTGTACCGCAATGGATGGCCACCTCATGGTATGCCATTTCTTCCCGGTCTGCCACCGCACCGATCAGACGAGCGGCGGGCGAACGGCTCGGCGCTCACGCCAACGGAGTGGCCCCGAGCACCAGGGCCGCCACCACGGCAGCCACCTGCCAGCGAAAGATCTCGGCGGCAAGATCCAATCGGTCGGCCACGCTGATCTGGATGTAGGGCTGACCCGCGATGTGCAGGGACTCCATCGCCTCCGGGGCGATAGCCGCGGCATCGCCTGGGTACTGCAAGTGAACGAAGATCCGGTCGGCCGCGTAGGTCGATTGTAGCGGCTCGCCGTCTAGCACTTCGACGCCAGGCTGGGCGTGAGCAGTGGCCCCGGGCAGCAACAGACCAATCCAGCGCGCCAGCGCGGCCAGCGATTTCGAGCGAAGGAGGGTAAGCTTGTTCCGTCCCTGCTTGGCCAGGGCGCCAATCAAGACGCCCAGGCTGGCACCCGGGTTGTCTTCCAGGCGCTCGACCCGGCAAGCCTCGGCCATGGCTTTGGCCTTGGCTATGAGAGCGACGGGGTCAAAGCCCGCCAGCACCGCGGGCACCATGCCCGCCCACCCAAGAGCAGCGAAGCACGCGTCGAGGATTGCCGGATCCAGGAATACCCTGGCGTAGCGATGAGATTCCGCCAAAAGAGCCAGGCCATTGCCCGGCCGGGTGACAGCGACAAAGTGCCGTCCCGCACGTTGCTCGTCGCCCGCTTCCGCTTCCAGCATGCGGGCCCACCAGAGCTGTTCCCGCGCCTCCAGCTCCTTGCTCACATGGTCCGCGTGCGAAGAGACCACCACCAGCGTGGACTTTGGCCGAACCGCGTCGGCGAGGGCCGCGAGCGACTGGTCGGCCGCCACGACGTGGAGACGTATGCCCGAAGACCCCGACGCCAAGGCGCGGAACAGGGAGGCCACGGCCAACCCAGCCGCCCCGCCCGCCGCGCCAGCCTCGCCTGGGTTGTCGTAGAGCAAGATGGCGTCGCTCCATTTGGCCTGGCGAGCACCGTCCGCGAAAGCGACCAGGAGGGAGGTCTGGTCGGCCATGGTATGCGGCAAGGTGACCCAAGCCCGCCTGCCAACAACCTGGCCAGACCCATTCTCCGGCGTTCCGAACCGCAAGGGGTCGCGGTCGAACAGCTTGCCTGGGAAGCCCAGCTCGACGAGCCGTCGCCTTTCGCTCTCCGTCATGAAGGCGACCGCCGACGCGGTTTCGATGGCGGATATCTTGGCAATCCGCCGAGCGTGGCGGCCTCCGGCGAAACTGGTGGACAGCCAGACTTCGACCATGGCACAGGCAGTAGCCTCGCTTAGCAGCCGCCCGGCCAGGCAAAGAATGTTGGCGTTGTTGTCGACACGGGAAAGGCGCGCTGCCTCTAGGGAGCTGGGGGCGCTAGCACGGATGCCACGCACCTTGCCTGCCGCCATGGCCATTCCTTGACCGGTCGCGCACACCAGGATGCCCAGGGCCCCGGGCTCGCCGCGGACCTTGCTCGCCACCGCATAGGCGAACTCCGGATAGTCACAAGCCGTCTCTGAGTCCGTACCCAGGTCGACCACCTCTTTGCCCTGTGCGCGGAGCCGCTCTACCACTACCTTGCGTAAACTGAACCCAGCGTGATCGCTGGCGGTGTAGATTTTCACAACGTCAGCCTCCCCGGGGTCAGCATGATGATAGCGGCCCCGCCCGTCAACACTCTTCGTGGCTAGCTCGCCGCGGCGGCAGGCAATATCGCCACTGCCTCGGCAACGGGCGGCGGACAGGGCTGGGCTCAGAACCAATGCCGGAAGCTGTAGGCGATGCGCTCGCACAAGCGCGCCAGCAGCGAACGGCGACGAAAGATCGCCCAGTCGACCTCTCGCCCATTGCGCATATCGTCTTCCAGCATCTCGGCCACGTGGCCGTTCAGCTGCGGGTCAAGCACGTTCACGACCATTTCCAAATTGTAGACCAGGGAGCGGTGGTCGAAGTTGTAGCTGCCGATGGACACGAAGTCCTCGTCCACCAGGAGAGCCTTGGTATGCACCACGGGATGGTGCTGGAATATGCGCACGCCGGCCTGGAGAAGGCGTGAAAAGGTCGCGTGTGAGGCCAGATCTACCGTGGCACTATCGCTATGCTTGGGCACCAGGATACGCACGTCGACCGCGCGCCCGACCGCAGCCGCTAGGCTGCGCATGAAGCCTGGATCGGGCAGAAAATAGGGACTGACCAGATACACGCGCCGCTGGCTGGCCCCGATAGCATGCAACGCTGCGCGGCGGATAGCGAAGCGATCGAGGAGCTCGCGATTGGCGATGACTGTCAAAGGCGTCCGCCCTGCCACGGCAGGCCGGTGAAGGCGCCTGACCTTGAGGCGCATCCGCCGTTTCGCCCGCCAGTTCCAGGTGCGCAAGAACACCGCCTCTATGTCGGATACCGCGGGCCCGCGCACCTCCACCGCGGCATCGTGCCATCCCCAACCACCATCACTGACTGGCATCCATCGATCGGAAATGTTGATTCCGCCGGCGAACGCCACCGTGCCGTCGCACACCAAGGTCTTGCGGTGGTTGCGCCGAAGCAGGGTCCAGAAATGGGGCCGCCACACCCGATAGGGGTGATAGGGCACCGCCCAGGCACCCGCCTGGCGCAAGCTCTCGAAAAAGCTGGGATGGTTGTGTCTACAGCCCACCGAGTCGTAGAGCAAGCGAACCTCGACACCTCGACGGGCCGCTCGCGAGAGGGCATCCGCAAAACGCCGTCCGACGACATCGTCGCTGAAAATGTACATCTCGAGCGAAATGCGCGCGTGCGCCTGGTCAATCGCTTCGAGCCAGGCTGGGAATGCCTGGCTCCCGTTGCACAAGAGGCGAACGCGGTTGCCGCCCACGATTGCCTCGGGTTCCTCGACGAAGGCAAGGGCCTGGGCGGGAATGCCTATGGGGGTAGGGCGGGGCAAGGGCTAACGGCAGTGTATCAAGAGGCGCCAGCGTGTGAATTCTCGATTTGACCAGCGAGCGACGAGCGAGTAGCCTTTGGCACCCTGCATGGGACGAGAAGAGCACATTGAATTTCAAGGCCGAGTGATCGAAGTCTTGCCTGCGGGCAATTTTCGTATTGAGCTCGAAAACGGCCACCAGGTGCTCGCGCACCTCGGCGGCAAACTACGCAAGCATCGCATCCGCATCGTCCTGGGTGATAAAGTGACGGTTGCTCTCACCCCGTACGATCCGACGCGCGGTATCGTCGTATATCGCGGCTGATGCCGCTCGCGCAGGGGTGGCGTATCCCCGAGGTTAGCCATGGCACTCTCCGCCCTGTTGTCGCTCACCCTGCTGACGCAACTCGCACCGACACCCTCTGAGCTAGGAGCCTCGGTTGCGCCCTTGGTCGAACTGGTCAAGGGCGCCGTGGTGACCATCCAGAGCTCCAAGGTAATTCCGCGCGTCGTGAGCGAAGATGCCATGACGCAGTTCTTGCGCGAGCGCTTCGGCATCGGAGACGCTCCGGTCAAGAGGGAAACGCAGAGCAGCCTGGGCTCGGGATTCATAGTGAGCAAGGCCGGCATCATTCTCACCAACAATCACGTCGTGGCGGGGGCAGACGAGGTCTGGGTACAGCTGGCCGACGATCGACGGCTCGAAGCCAAGGTGGTGGGCAGCGACCCTTCGACCGATATTGCAGTGGTCAAGCTCAATCGTCCTCCCGCCGACCTGCACCCCGTGCAAATCGGCAACTCCGACCAGGTGCGAGTGGGCGACTACGTGCTCGCCATTGGCAACCCGCTCGGCCTCGGACAAACCGTCACTATGGGCATAGTGAGCGCCAAGAACCGCATGCTGGGCGGTCGCGTCACACAATACGAAGATTTCATCCAGACCGATGCCGCGATCAACCAGGGCAACTCCGGCGGCCCGCTTTTCAATTTCAAAGGCGAGGTAATCGGGATCAATTCGGCCATCTTGAACCCTGCCGTGGCGATGAATGTCGGGTTCGCCATCCCCATCAATCTGGCCAGGCAGATTGCCGACCAGATTCAGCGCTCGGGCAGCGTGGCCCGGGGCTACCTCGGGGTGGGTACCGAGGACATGACCCCGGACAAAGCGGCTCATCTCGGAGTTGGCTTCGTGCCGGGCGCCCTGGTGAACGTGGTCAATCCTGGATCGCCGGCGGCCATGATCGGCCTGCGATCCAACGACGTGATCGTCGAGATTGCCGGGCGCAGAATAGATAGCAGCGCGACGCTGCAACGAGTCGTTCAAGCGCGAGCGCCCAGGGACGTCGTCGAGTTGGTCTTCCTGCGTGGTGGGCACCGGGCGACGACCAAGGTTCAGCTGACCGAGAACACGGCGCTCTCCGGCGCACATGTGCTCGGCATGCAGCTCGTGCCGCTTTCGGAGTCAGAGGCGGCCGAGCTGGGTTTCTCCGGACTCAAGGTCGCCAGCGTCGACCGGAAGAGCCCGATGAGCGGGTACCTGCAACCCGACGATGTCATCACCCACGTGATCTTGGGGCGCCAGGCCAAAGGCGCAACCTCGGCCTTGCTGAGGCAGCTCGAGCAGAAGCTAGAGCACGGGTCCGGCGGCCAGATCGTGATCGTGCGCGCAGGCTATCAGCTGGTCCTCACCCTGAGATAGCGTCCTCGTGGTCGCTCAGCCGGCTTGCAGCAGCGCCGGATGGGCCATGAAGAATGGTATCGCCTCGGCCATCAGGTCAAGGTCGGGATCGAGCTGCCGGCCAATGCCTTCGGTCACCGCGATGGCTATGTTGACGATGGTGAAGGCGGGTGCCATGCGGAGGTGGTGGCGCCGCAAAATGCCCAGCATCTCGAGAAGCATCTTGCCGGCATGCACGTCCGACATGCGCTGCGCCCAGGTGCGAACAATGAAGCCCACCACCGCCTGGCGAAAGCGCTCATACGCGGCGGCGTCGGTCAGAGGATTGACAGCCAGGGCATAGAGCAGACGCGCCATGGTGTCGGCGTCACGGCTGGCCCAGGCGGCAAAGAAGCGGGCAAAGCTAGCCCGATGGGGGTCGTCGAGCTCGCCTACTAGTCCGAGATCGACGATGGCGATCCGGTTGCCCTCGACGACAAAGATGTTGCCGGGGTGCAAGTCCGCATGCACAAAACCGTCCTCGAAGATCATCTTCATAAGGGCGCGCAAGCCCAAACGAGCAATACGACGCGGGTCAGCAGTGCCGCGTCGGGCTTGCAAGATTTTGACACCCTCTATATGTGACATGGAGAGGATGCGTTCGGATGAATACTCCTCGAAGACCTCGGGGAAGATCACGTCGGGCTCACCCGCGAAGTTGGCGCGAAAGCGACGGTTGTTACGCGCCTCGACTCTGAAATCGAGCTGAGCGTAGATGGCGCGGGCAAACTGGTCCACCGCCGCCGCGGGCGCCACCGCGGCTAGCGCGGGCAGCTTGCCCAGGAGACGAGCCACTCCCTTGATCACGGCCAGGTCGAAGCTGCAGATTTCCAGCACGTCAGGACGCCGAACCTTGACCGCCACCACCCGACCATCGGGCAGACGCGCCTTGTGCACTTGCGCCACCGAGGCGGAGGCTATCGGGCTAACCGAGAACTCGGCGAATATCTGCTCGATGGGACGGCCCAGATCCTGGACCACCGTGCGCGCAACCGCTTCGAAGGGGAAGGGACCGACATCGTCTTGCAAGTGGGAGAGAGCCTGGGTGATGTGCTCCGGCACCAGGTCGGGACGGGTGCTCATGATCTGGCCGATCTTGATGAAGGTGGCCCCCAGATGGCGGAACAGATCGAGCAGGCATTGGGCAAACCACTTCCGTCGCCGATCCGGCCCGGCAAAGGTAAGCAGGAGCACCAACCACCCGACGAGCCACCTCAGCCCCTGGCCGAGAAGCAGGGTCGCGATCGTCAAAGCCCGTTGCAGGAGACGAAAGGAGCTAGGGCTGGCCACGTCCATCGCTTGGGCTATCATTGTTCCACCTCGCAGCTATGTCGTCCACTGCCCAACCACCCTCGGCCTATTCCGTCCTCGAAGGAAGGCTCGGCTATGCCTTTCGCAATGCTTCGCTGTGTGAAAGCGCCCTCACCCACAAGTCGTGGATGAACGAGACCCAGGAGACCGGGCGCACCGACAACGAGCGCCTGGAATTCCTGGGCGACGCCGTGCTCGCCCTCGTCACCAGCGATATGCTGATGAGGCGATTCCCCGACCAGCCCGAAGGCGAGCTCTCCAAGGCGCGCGCTGCCCTGGTCAACGAGGCCAGCCTCGCCCACGTGGCCGAAACCCTGGCACTGGGACAATGGATCTTCCTCGGCCGCGGGGAAGAGCAGGCCGGCGGTCGCCAGAAGCGTTCGCTACTGGCCAACACCCTCGAGGCCTTGCTGGGAGCTATCTACCTCGACGGGGGCTTTCTGGCCGCGTTCCGCGTGGCCGAGCCCCTCCTCTCACCTTTCGTCGCCGACGTGCCGGCAGCGGCGAGCAAGGACTTCAAGTCCAGGCTGCAGGAGCTGGCTCAGGCGAGGTTGCAAATGGCACCTAGCTACGTGGTGCTCTCCGAGCAGGGCCCGGATCACGCCAAGACTTTCGAGGTCGCCATTTCCATCGGTGACAGGGAGTATGCCCGCGCCTTTGGCCGATCCAAGAAAGAGGCGCAACAGAATGCGGCCGAGCTGGCTCTCACCACCCTGGCGCAGGCCTCGGGCACCTAGCCGAGACAGAGATGTTCGCGAGCAGCGCAATACCGGCCGAGGTGAGGGGGCTTTGTGAGCGGCTACGCGCGGCCGGACAGCAGGCCTTCATCGTCGGCGGCAGCGTGCGCGACCTGCTCCTCGGACGCCCTCCCGGCGACTTCGACGTGGCCACTGACGCCCGTCCCGAGCGCACCATGCAGCTATTCGGGTCGCGCTACGCTCTCCCGACCGGGCTGCAACACGGCACCGTGACCGTGCGGGTGGGGGAGCCCCCCGGAGCTCGCGCGGTCGAGGTCACCACCTTCCGAGGCGAAGGTGCTTACCTGGATGGCCGCCGGCCGGCCCAGGTGACCTTCAGCACCAGCCTCGAGGAGGATCTCTCCCGGCGGGACTTCACCATGAACGCTATAGCCTACGATCCCGCGACGGGGGCCATAATCGACCCCTGGCGGGGCCGGGACGACATAGCGCTCTCCACCATACGAACCGTGGGCGATCCGCTCTTGCGCTTCGGCGAGGACGGCTTGCGGCCCATGAGGGCAGTGCGTCAGGCGGCGCAGCTCGGCTTCCACCTGGACCCCGCCACCCGGACAGCCATCCCGCTGACCGTGGCCTCATTTCGCAAGGTATCCGCCGAGCGGATCAGCGACGAGCTCCGCAAGCTCCTGCTAGCGCCGGTGCCCTCGCACGGGCTAGAGCTGATGCGAGATACCAACCTCATGGCGGAGGTCCTGCCCGAGCTCCTGGCCACGGTGGGTTGCACCCAGAATCGCTTCCACCGCTACGATGTCTACGCCCACACCTTGGCCACAGTGGATGCCGTGCCGCCCGACTTCGTGTTGCGCATGGCAGCTCTGCTCCATGATGTGGGCAAACCCAAGAGCAAGGCGCCGCGGGAGGGGGCGCCGGGCGAATACAATTTCTTTCGCCACGAGCAGGTGGGCAGCGAGATGGCGAAAGTGGTGTGCACACGTCTCAAGCTCTCAGCGGCGCTGCGCGATTGCATCACGGCGCTAGTGGCCGGGCACATGTTCTTCTACACCCCGAGCTGGACCGATGGCACGGTTCGCCGCTTCGTGCGCCGGGCCGGCCGAGAAAACCTGCCGCTCCTGTTCGCACTGCGGGAGGCGGACATCGCCGCACGAGGACGCGGAGAAGACACCCAGGGCGAAACGCGCGAGCTTTGCCAGCGCATTGCTCAGGTTGCGGCTGACGACGCCGCCTTGCGGGTCACCGATCTGGCAATCGACGGTCGCGACGTGATGCGCTTACTCGACATCCCCGCCGGCAGGCGAGTGGGCCAAGTCCTGGAGGAGTTGCTCGAACGCGTCCTCGACGATCCGAAGCTCAACGGCCGAGCGACACTGGAAGACCTGGTCAAGCAAATGGGGAGGTGAGCTTCAGTTTTCTTTCCCTGCGCGCCGCGCATTGCGCGCGGTGGTAAAGGTTCGCGCATCCATACGATCGATGTACAGCTTGCCGTCGAGGTGGTCGATCTCGTGCTGCAAAATGCGGGCGTACCAGCCGCTCGCGTCAATGGTGACCGGCCGGGCCAGGTGGTCGAGCGCTTGCACCCGCACGGTCTGCGCCCGCGGAACCTCGGCCTGGAAACCCTCCAGACTGAGGCAGCCTTCACCGTGCTCGACCATCTCCCCCCCTACCGTCAACGTCGGATTGATAACGACATGGAACGGGATGGGCCGGCGCTCGAGCTCGGGTACCAGAGCCCCATCCTCGATGACGGCCAGGCGCAGTGGCAGGCCAATTTGGGGGGCAGCCAGGCCTACGCCCGGAGCGTCGCGCATGGTCTCGCGCATCCATTCGATGAGCTGCTGGACCTTGGCCCCTACGATCTCATCTCGCGTCAATTCCCGCGTACCCGCCCTCAACACTGGATCCCCCACCTGAACAATCTTGAGCAGCATGGCCGGACTATGCCACGGCCGGCATGACGCCGTCACACGCAACCCAGCCGCTCCACCCGCAGCTCGCCTGCACCGGGCCGCTCACCGCCGCCGGGGCGGACGAGCTGGCTCACACACGATAGCCCGGCCGTTATACTGTCGGCCTTGCATGGCCTGACACAGCCGTTCGGCCGTCGCGCTGTCCAGGTTGAGGTAGCTGTGAGTGTTCATTAACTCGATGACGGAAGGGGAGACGGAAACACCACTCGACGAGAGCTGCTCCGCGACCACCTCGGGCGTGACGCCGTCCTTGCGCCCGAGGCTGACGTACAGGCGCACACTACCTCGGCTCGGGCTCTCGCCACGGTTAGTCGCGCCCTCGCCACGGTCCGCCGGGCTCTCGCCACGGCTAGTCGCGCTCTCGCCACGGTTCGCCAGGACATCGCCACGGTCCGTGGGGCGCTCGCCACGGCTCGCCGAGACATCACCGCGGCTCGTCGGGCTCTCGCCACGGCTCGGGTGGTCCTCGCCATGGTTCAGGCCCGTTGGCGGTTCCGGCACGCTCACCTCGGCTGGCTGACCCGGGGTGCGGCCAACGTCTTCGCTCCAGACCTCCCAGAACTCACGCGTGTCTTCGCTCTGGTGGCTCGTGCGGCTCGCCGCTCGGTCGGGGGGCGCTTGGTCGCGTACGCTCCGCTCCGGGCTCCGGTCACGGCCGCCCTCTCGTCGCGTCCTGCCCGTGCGCTCGCCGTAGGCACGGCCGCGGTGCTCGCCCCGACCACTGCGCTCCCGCCGCTCCAACTCCTTGGCCGGAGCGACGGCGGGAATAGGGGCCTCGGGTACGGAAGCGCCCGCGGCTGCAGCACGGGCATCGCCTTCTACTCGCCCCGCCGCGCCCAGCGCATCACGCAAGAGGGCCCCGACCAAGCGTTCGGCATCGACAGCCGTTAGCAGCCGCCTGGCCAGCGAGGTCCATTCCCCACCAGGATTTTCCGGATGGAGACTGCGCAAATGCGCCAAACGCTCTCCTTCGCGGTGTGACCGCACCTCCGCCTCGGAGGGCAGCGAGCGCTCCTCGGGCTTTATCTTGTAGAGCAGCTTGAGATAGTAAAATGAGCCGACCTCCGTGGGTCCTATGAGCGAGATAGCGTGCCCGGAACGTCCGGCGCGCCCGGTGCGACCGGTGCGATGAATGTAGACCTCGGGCGACTCCGGGAAGGTGTAGTTGATCACGCAGGGCAGGTTCTCGATGTCTATGCCACGCGCTGCAATATCGGTGGCCACCAAAAAGCGTATGCCACCCGCCCGCATCCGCGCCATTACGGCTTCTCGTTCGGGTTGCGACAGATCAGAGGAAATCGGCTCCGCATCCAGGCCCTGGCGGCGCAGGTATTCGGCCACTCGCCCGGTCTCTTCTCGGGTATTGCAGAAGATGACGGCGCGCTCGGGGTCTTCGAACGCGAGCACGCGCAAAAGCTCCGCCTCGCGATGGCCACCCGGGATGGCGTAGTAGGTGTGCCTTATCTCGTGGACGCCGATGAAGTCCGCCGACAGCTTGAGCAGCTCGGGTGAGCGCATAAAGCGTCGCGATAGGCGCTGGATGCCCTCGGGTACCGTGGCGGAGAAGAGCAGCGTCTGCCGCTCTACCGGCGTTTCGCTCATGATCGCCTCGATATCCTCCTGGAAACCCATGGACAACATCTCGTCGCACTCATCGAGAACGACACACTTGATCCTGTCCAGTTGCAAAGTGCCGCGCCGAATGTGGTCGAGCGTGCGTCCTGGCGTACCGCACACTATGTGGGCGCCGCTACGCAACTGCTCGATCTGCTTCCCCATGGGCGATCCACCGTAGACGGGCACCACGGCCAGCGGCAAAGTCGCACAGATTCGGGCGGTCTCCGCCGCCACCTGCAACGCCAGCTCACGGGTAGGTAGCAGTACCAAAGCCTGCGGGGCGGCCAGCTTCGGATCGGCAATCCAATCGGCAAAGGGAATGGCAAAAGCCGCGGTCTTGCCCGAGCCAGTGCGAGATTGAACCAGAATGTCGCGGCCCTCGCGCACCAAAGGAATGGTCTTCTTCTGCACATCCATCGGCTGGGCAAAGCCCATATCCGCCACAGCCTTGAGCACTTCTGGGCGCAACCCAAGGTCGGCAAAGCTGAGCTCAGGCTCGATCTGGCCCACGGCCGGAAGGGCGGGAGGGGTAGGGAAAGAAATGGGATTATTATCGTCACTCATTGCAATACTCCTGTCGGCGACGGCCTGGGCTCACCCAAGTGATCGCCAATCTGGTCGACGCGCCGGTTGATGCGATCCAAACGCGGCGCCAACTCGTTACCGAAGCGCAACAGCTCGCGCGTGTAAGTGGTCTCCATGTTGCCAAGCTCTTCACGGGCCGCGGCCATGGCTTCCCAGTCCTTGTGCGGCGGGCTCGGTCGCGGCTCCTCCAGGCGGCAGCGCTGGCCTAGCGCTCGCCAACGCTTGCGCCAGACCTCGCCTTCGCCGGCCCAACGTCGGGCTTCGTCCGAGTCATAGCCGCCCAGCAGGTGATAGGCGTTCTCCAGGTGCTTGACCAGAGCGAGCGAAACATCGCGCAACTCATCGAAGCAGCCCTGCATTTCCTTGTCCGTGAGCGCCGAGCTGATGCGCTCGTCGACGACGCCCCGACGCTGCCTCTGCAGCGCCACCACCACCGAGATCAAAGCATAGATGCAACCCAGCGCGATGATAGCGATGGTCGTCCACGCAACTAGCTTGCGATAGCGGTGAAACTCTTGATTCGACGAATGACTGGAGGGTGACAAGGTTACTACGGGATATCCGCGACCAACCCGCCCGTAATGCTCCCAGCGAGGAGCGCGCGTCCGCCGGAGCGCCGGCAGATGCCGATTAGATTACGTGACGCGGTGGAGATTGTCAATTGCATCGACGACTGCATCGACGACTACATCGACGACTACATCGGCGAGCCCGCCGGCGCCCCAGGCCGCCCTTATGGGCAGTTGAGCACGAAGGGCCAGATGGCCTCTACCCGGGTGCTCGGGTCGGTCACGGCATCGGGAGTGGCCGAATCGAGAGCAGTCACAAAGACCTGGGTGGAAGCCGCCAACATGAGCTGGTGGCTCGACGTAGTAGGGGAGACGTTGGCACAGTCGGGGGCGAACACCTCCCCGCCGCGCACCACGGAGCCGCCGCCGGGCTGGCTGACTTCGAGCGCGCCTCTCGTGGCTCCCGAGTAGGGGGGGTAGTCGATGATCCAGCGCAAGAAAATGACGTCGCCAGTATCCTGGTCGGCGAGATTGACCTCGACCTGGACGGGCGGGCCGATGTCGCTGTCCTGGCCCGGTCCGAGCGCGCTGCCGACGGGTGGGTTGGCTGAGCCGATGTAGGGGGGCGTCCCCGGCACGGGATCCGACCACTTGGGGCCCACCGGAACCACGCATGCCGTCATACTGACCAGCGTAGCCCCGATGCCCAAGCCCAACTGTAAGCCGCGGAGCATCAGCCCTGATCCAAAGGCGCCGGTCCCGACGAGCCTTCGCCTCCCTCTTCCTTTTCCAGGTGGCGAAAAATGGTACGCGGATCTACACCCAGATCGCGCGCGGTCTTGGTCCGATTACCACCATTGAGCCCCAGCACATCGTTTATGTAGGAACGTTGCCAGCGGTCACGCGCCTCGGCGAGGGGCATGATGGCGGGAATCTGGTCGGGGTCGATGCCCAGGTCTTCCGGTCCGAGCATGGCCTTGTCGGCGAGCACGACGGCCTTCTTGATCCGGTTTTCCAGCTCGCGAATATTGCCCGGCCAACGATAACGCTTGATCGCAACGATGGCGCCCGGGCTGAAGCCGCGCACCTTGCTGCCGTACTCGGGCGCGTAGCGCGACAACAGGTAGCGAGCCAGGACCACGATGTCATCACCCCGATCGCGCAGCGCCGGAAGATGCAGGTGGATCACGTTGAGCCGATAGTAGAGGTCTTCGCGAAAACGTCCTGACCGGGTTTCGGCCTCGAGGTCGCGATTGGTGGCGGCGATGACGCGGATGTCGACCGCCTCGGACGAGGCCTCACCCACACGCGTGACCGCATGCTCCTGCAACGCACGCAAGATCTTGACCTGCAAGGTGACCGGCATTTCCCCGATCTCATCGAGGAACAGGGTACCCCGGTTGGCGGACTGAAAGCGGCCGAGCTTGTTGCCGATTGCCCCAGTGAAGGCACCCCGCACGTGCCCGAACAGCTCCGACTCGAGCAGGTTCTCCGGAATGGCGCCGCAGTTCACACCAACGAACGGGCCCTTGGCGCGCGCCGATCGGTTGTGGATCTCGCGCGCGATCAGCTCCTTGCCGGTCCCGGTTTCGCCGGTGACCAGCACGGTGATGTCGGTCTGCGCAACGCGCTGTACCTTGCGAAACACCTCCTGGATGGGGGGCGACGCGCCTAGGATCTCCCCGAAGCGGATGCGCTCGATGCGCTCTTGCAGCGATTGGCGGTCGAGCTGCAGCTCGTTGACCAGGAGGGCGTTGCGGATAACGAGCGAGGCCTGCGCGGCAAAGATGGTCAAGATCTCGAGCGCTGCCTGGTCGAACAGCTGCGCCACGTGGTCGTTGCCGACATATATGAGGCCGATAAGGTTGCCCCGCTCCAGCAAGGGCACGCACATCACCGAGGTTAGGCGCAGGTTCATCACCGAAAGCGAATTGCGGAAGCTGTTGTCCTTGAGCGCATCGGAGATGATGAGCGGCTCGCGGCTCTCGACTACCCGCCTGATAATCGAATCCGACAGATGACGGACCGCATCCGAGATGGTCTCGTGGCGGAGGTTGCGCGCGACCTTGACCACCGGCTCATTCGACTCGAGCAGCACGATGAATCCTTTGTCGGCGTTGCTGACCTGGATGACGACGTCGAGCAAGCCATCGAGCAGACTCGGGATCTCGTAGTTGTTCATCAGCTTCTGCGAGAATTCGAAGAGACGCTGGTACGAAGCCAGCTCGGCCGTGGTCTTGGCCGCCACCTCGTCGGTCACCGGCTCGTCGTAAAGCGAAAACTCCAGCTCGACCCCGGCCATACGCACCCGGTCGTCTTGCGCCAGGCGGTGTCGGGCGCGCCGGCGACCGTTGACGTGCACGTCGGCGTCGCGCTCGCTGGCCACCAGGTAAAAGTCCCGGCCGTCGCAATGGATGTGAGCGTGGGTGTCGGCGAGCAACGGGTCGGCCAGGAGAACGTCCACCCCTTCGCCTTTGCCGAGCGAGGTCAGCTTCTTGTAGATGTGATAGATCTTGACCCCGGCTCCCGGGGTGTGGATGCGCAGCGTGGCCATGGCAGGAGTCTCGCCCTTTTCTGGTCAGAAACGAAAAGAAAGACCAGGTGCCAAAGTGCGATCGACGACCGTGGCGGGCAAGCGCAAGCGGTAGCTTTCTTGGCGCACCGACTCGCTATCCCCACCGGCCAGCGTGGTTTCCGCGCGGTAGTAGTAGATGGCGTCGAGGACGCCCCAGGCGACGGCGGCGAAGAACATGGCCCCGGTGGCGACTTGCACGTCGGTCAGGAGATGCGAGCGATTCTCCTGGCTGTGATCGATAGCGTCGGTCGGGCATGCCGTCGTGGTCGTCTGGTAGAGGCAGCTGCGCTGGGGGCGAAAGCCGTAGAGGGTTAGATTGGTGGCGAAGGCACCCACGGAAGCCGCCGCCAATAGACTCTCGGCGGTGAGGAACGCCCATCCCTTCCGCCGCTGGCCATTTTGAAACTGGCCGGCCCCGAAGGGAACGAAATTTACCGCATAGGAATTGCGGCCCACCCGCCTTTCTATTACGGTTGGTCCCTCGCGGGCCCGCTCACATTCCTCGATGTCGCGCTGGCGCGCCTTTTCGAGCTCCTGGCGGCGCGCTTCGAGTTGGGCCAGCTCTTTACTATACCCCTTGCGCACCATCTCGAAGAAGTCGACCACCTCGGGTGGGTCGAGCAGTGGATCGAAGTGGTAATCCGGCGCCAGCTGGAGCAGCCTGCGAAACTCGGCCTTGGCCTCGGCTTCACGCCGCTCGAAAAGGTGGGAAACCCCCAGCACGCGATGAGCGAGGGCGATCTGAGCATCGGACTGCAAGCGAATCTCGGGATAGAGCAGGGGACGTATGATATCCACCGCCCGCGCGAACTCGCCCCGGTCATAGGCATTCTTGCCCCGCTGCAGTTCCTCGGAAGGTGAGGGCGATAACCCCTGAGCCAGGATGGTCAAAAAGAGGAGGCTCGCGCGCAAAATTCACTCACCCAGATGCATCGTGACCAGGCGAGTATCTCCCGCAGTGATGGTTACCCGATTTACCGTCGTCTTGTCGCCCTTGAACAAAATCACCTCTAGACTCTTGCGCATCTCGTCGCCTTCGTCAAAGGGAACGGGTATCTTTTCTCCGGGCTGAGCGCGAGCCCGCCATGGCTTGCTCTTGCCCTCGTCAACCTCGCGGATGAGCAAGGCCGCTCCCGGAACCGGTGGATCGACGGTGACCACCAGATGGCCTGGCTTGGGATCGAGATTCACGAACAGATGGTCGCCCGGAGGACGGTAAAGCTCCGGACCCACCATGACCTCCTTGCGGTTGCAGCAGCTATCGTTGCGGAACTCGAGACGATGCGGCCTGTCCCAAGGGAAGGTGATGCTGTTCTGTTGCGGGCCGTAATCGAAGGCCTTCCTGCCATCGAGCCACACCTCCACTCGGGCCGGGGTGAACCCGAGAGCCAGGGTTATGGTCGAAGCAGCGCTGCCCTCGCGGGCCGAGGCCTTCACTGACTCGCTGGCCGGGGCCGACTCATCACTCCTGCTCGGGTTACGGTCGCCGCCCGAAGAGCGACGGGCTTCCCGACCGGGATGGGGGGCCGTGGCCGGTCTTACGCTTCCGGCGGCGCGCGCGGCGCCGGAGCCAATGTCGCTCGCCGTGGACGGCGCCCGCTCGGGCTTGTGCTTGGCGGCCGTGGCGCTGCGCTCGCTGACCGCCACTGACTTGCGCTCGTCGATCGCCCGGTGGGCCAAGCGGAGTGTCCCGATCGCCATGCCGCCCAGCACGGCGAGCGCGCCGGTGCCGATAGCCCAACGCCCCAGGCGCTCGCGGCGCTCCAGGCGTCCGAGCTCGGCCAGCACGACCTTATTATCGGGCTCGAAGGCCAGGGCGCGGTTCCACAGCTCGAGCGCACGTGCCCGGTGCCCGGCCTCCTGCTCGCACAGGCCGGAATCGACCAGGGCCGACACCATGCGTGCCACGAGGGTACGTTCGTATTCGTCGGGCTGGGTGAGATAGTGTCTGAGCTCGTCGCGCGGATCGAGCAAGCCCGCGTAGCTCGCGTAACTGCGCAGCTCCGCGACCATGGGCGCGATGGCGGGGTAGCGCTCCTCCGGCTTGCGGGCGAGGCTGCGCACGATCACCTTTGCCAGCTGGTCTGATACCAAGCGGTTGACCGTGCGCGGATCGGCGAATTTGCCCTCTGACACGCGACGCAACACTTCGTGGGGATTCTTCCCGCTGAAGGGCAAGACGCCAGTGGCCATCTGGTAGAGCATCACCCCTACGGAAAAGACGTCGCTGCGGCAGTCGAGGGGGCGACCGTCGAGAACCTCGGGCGCCAGGTAGGCGGGTGAGCCAAGAATCTGGCCGGTGACGGTCATCCGTTCCAGATCGACCACCTGGGCCACACCGAAATCCATCAGCTTGAGCGCGCCATCCTTGCGCACCATAACGTTTTCCGGCTTCACATCGCGGTGGATGATGCCGAGAGAGTGCGCATGCGTCAGAGCATCTCCCAGCTGGACGACGATGAGGGCCGCCAGCTCGGGAACGATGAGCTTGCGATTGGTCAGGAACTGCTTGAGGGTTTGGCCCTCGATGAACTCGGTCACGATATACGACGAGTCGGCCTCCTCGCTTGAGTAGTCGAAGACCTGCAGGATCCCGTCGTGGTTGAGCTTGGCTACCGCGCGAGCCTCGCGCTCGAGCCTGGCCTTGGATTCCGGCTCGGCCAGGAGATGGGCGTGGAGCACTTTGACCGCGACCTCGCGCCGCAGCTTTTCGTCGCGGGCGCGGTAAACCACAGCCATGCCGCCTTGGCCGACTTCCTCGATGATGCGATAGCGTGATGGCAGAGGTGTCATGTCACCCTGGATGCCGCGGGCCGGAAGGGCAAGCTAAGGCCGAGATATTACGAAACGCCTCTCGTCCGCACAACTCGTCTCACGACTTCCTTCGGGGTCAGCGCGTCACAATCGCGTGAGCTCGGGGGCTTGGCCCGACCGACGATGGCGCGTCGCTGCTCCTTGCCATCTGCCGGCCGGCAAGCTAACTAGTCGATCCCCATGCCGATTCGCGAAGGCGGTGCTGCAGAGCCGCTAGCTCGAAGCGCAAACGTAATCTGGCGCAACCGGGTCGAGGCGTTTGCCGAGCGTCCTGCCTTTCATTTCCGCGGGGGTGATGCCTGGCAGAGCCTGACCTGGCACCAGGCGGACCAGCAAGCTCGGGAGATCGGGGCAGGCTTGTGCGCGCTGGGCTTGCCTCCCGGTGCGCGGGTGGCCATGCTCTGCCAGACTCGCGTCGAGTGGGTGCTGTGTGATGTAGCCATGGCGCTGACCGGACTGGTTTCGGTGCCCATATATCCCTCGAGCACCAATGACCAGTGCGCCTTCGTGGTGGAGGACAGCGGCGCCAGCGCAGTGGTGGTGGAAAATCGCGAGCAACTGGACAAGCTATCGGCCCTAGCCGAGCGAAGACCGGAGATGAGATTCGTGGTGGTCGATCCCGAGGGCGTCCCTCCCGATCCCTCCGATCCCATGGATCGGCCGACCACCATGACCCTGACGACGCTGCGTCAGCGCGGCCAGCGCTGGATGGCGCAAAACCCCGGTCAGATCGATGAGCTGGCCGACAAGGTTGGGCCGGAGGATTCTTTCACCATCATCTATACCTCGGGGACTACGGGTCAGCCCAAAGGCGTGGTCTTGACTCATCACAATCTGGTCTCCTCGTGCGCCAGCGCCGTTCGCGCCTTCGATCTCCGCACTTCCGATCTGCAATATCTGTTCTTGCCTTTGGCCCACGTTCTCGGCCGCGAAGTGGAATGGGCGCCCATGATAGTCGGCGCCCAGGTTGCCTTCGCGGCTAGCCCGGCACGCATCAAGTACGACCTGGTGGAGATCAGACCGACGTTCATGGCCGGCGTGCCCCGTGTCTTCGACAAGCTGTACGCGGCGATCCAGGGAGGAGCAGAGCAGGGCAGCAAAGGCAGGCGCGCGCTCGTGCGCTGGGCCTTCGCGGTCGCAGCTCGGTGGTCGCTAGCCGTCAGTGCACGTAACAAGGTTCCCCGCGGCCTCCGCCTGAGGCGCGCCCTGGCCGACGCCATCGTACTGGCCAAGCTGCGGCGCCGCCTCGGCTTGCAACGCTGCCGCTTTCTCATTTCCGGGGGTGCGCCGCTGGCGCCCGAAGTGGCCCAGTTCTTTCACGGCATCGGCCTGCTCATTCTCGAGGGGTATGGCCTCACCGAGACCACGGCGGCGGCTTTCGTGAATCGCTCGGGGAATTTCCGTTTCGGCACGGTGGGGCCAGCTATCGACGTCATCGACTGGAGGCTCGCCAGCGACGGGGAGATTCTGCTGCGCGGCGCCTCGGTGTTCGGCTCGTACCACGCCAACCCCGAGGCCACGGCGGAAGTGTTCGATGGCGAGGGCTGGTTCCACACCGGCGATATCGGCGTGGATGACGACGGCTTTCTGCGCATCGTCGATCGAAAGAAGGACATCATCATCACCGCGGGTGGCAAGAACGTGGCGCCGCAGAAGCTGGAGAACGCGCTCAAGGCTCATTGCCAGCTGGTCAACCAGGTGGTGGTGTTCGGTGACAAGAGGTCCCACTGCGTGGCCCTCGTCACTCCGTCCGAGTCAGCCATCCGCGCTTACGGCAGCACGGTCGCCGGCGCCGCAGATTCTCCGGAGCTGAAACGCGCGGTGGCAAAAGCGATAGACGATGTGAATGCCGCGCTGGCAAGCTACGAGACCATCAAGAGCTTCGCCATTCTCCCCGCCGATTTTAGCGAGGCGACGGGGGAGCTAACCCCCAGTCTCAAGGTCAAGCGCGACGTGGTGGCGACCAAATTCGCCCCCGTGCTGGCCGGCCTCTATGGCCTGCCCTCGGCTGGGCGGCAGCAGTAAGAGTGGGGTAGGTTAGGACGCGATGGACGGAACCCTCTTCATCGTGGATGCCCTCAACTACCTGTTCCGGGCTTTTCACGCCTTGCCGCCCCTATCGACCAAAGCGGGGCAGCCAACTGGAGCAGTGTATGGCTTCTGCCAGATGCTCCTGCGCATCGAGCGCGAGCACCAGCCCACCCACATGTGCGTGGTATTCGACGCTCCTGGCAAGACGTTCCGCGACCACATATACCCATCCTATAAGGCTAACCGTTCTCCCACTCCGCCGGAGCTGCTGGCTCAGATCGATCTGGCCCACGAGGTCGCCGACACCTTCGGTTACTCGGTCTGCTCGGTCGAGGGAGTCGAGGCCGACGACGTCATCGCCACCCTGGTCCGCATGGCCAAGGTCGAGAGCATGGCCGTCATCATCGGGTCCTCCGACAAGGATCTGATGCAGCTGTGCTCGCCCGAGGTCAAGCTCCTCGACGCCATGAAGAACCGACTACTCGGGCCGGCCGAGGTACTGGAGAAGTGGCTCGTCCCCCCGGCTCAGCTGGGTGACCTGCTGGCGCTGATGGGCGACGCCATCGACAACGTCCCGGGCGTTCCCGGTATCGGACCCAAGACAGCAGCCGAGCTGATCAACGCCTATGGCTCCCTTGCCGGGGTGCTGGCCAACGTCAACAAGATCAAGGGCAAGAAGGCGCAGGCCATCGCCGCGGCACGCGAGAGCCTGGGTATTTCCCGCCAGCTGGTCGAGCTCCGCGACGACGTCGTGCTGGCCAAGACCCTGGCCGATCTGCGGCGCGCTGCACCCGCGGCTGACAGGCTGCGCGAGCTCTTCCTCCGGCTCGAGTTCGGTCGCCTCTTGGCTCAGCTTGCACCAGACGAGCGTAATCCGGCGGGAAGCGAAGGCCCAGCTGCCGCGACGTCACCCAGGGCGGAGCCGGGCGTGGTCAGTGAGAGCGACAAGAGCGGCCAGACCGGATCGACCGGGCCCGCGCACGTCGTGACGGACCCGACCGAGCCGCTGACCGGGCTGGCCGCGCCGATCGGACAAGAGGCCGAGCCAAGCCCGACTCTGGTGACCGACCGGCAAGGGCTGGCGCGCATGGTCGCGGCTGTAGCCGCGGCAGGGGAGGTGGCGTTCTCTCCCTTGTTCGATCGGGAATCTCCCCTGACTGCCTCCTTGTGCGCCCTCGGGGTAGCCACCCCGGATGGGGCGCGCTTTTTCGCCCGTGTGCGCCAGGGACTGCTGGAAAGCGGCGGGCTGGCGGAAAGCGAGCTGCTCGCCGCCCTTGCTCCGGTCTGGGCTGCGGGTGACGTGGCCAAGCGCCTGCACAACGGCAAGGCGCTCGAAGTGTTCTTGCGCGGCCGCGACTACGACCTCGCCGGGGTCAAGAGCGACACCATGCTGGCTTCCTATTTGCTCGACTCCGCCCGCGCCGACTACGACCTGGTCGCCCTGGCCCGGGAAAGGCTGGGCCGGGACTTGCTCACGGAAGCGGGCCGGTCGACCAACGCCGGCGGAGCAGCGGAAACCCGACCCCAACCCGCTGCCGCGCGGCCGCTGGCGGCCGAGGCCGCGGCCATCTTGGCGCTGGCGCGCGAGCAGGAACGCCAGCTGGCCGAGATGGGACAAGACTCGCTATACCGCGAGGTCGAGTTGGCCCTGTCACCCGTGCTGGCGAAGATGGAGTGCTGGGGCATACGCCTCGACTCCACCTACCTGCGCGGCCTCGCGACCGCGGTCAGCGCCAACGCGCGGGCGCTCGAGAGCGAGATTTTCGCCCTGGCCGGGGTGGAGTTCAACATCGGCTCCCCCAAGCAGCTGGCCGACATCCTCTTCGGCAAGCTGAGCTTGCCCATCGTGAAGAAGACCAAGACCGGGGCATCGACCAATGCCGACGTCCTGGAGGAGCTGGCCACGCTTCACCCCATGCCGGCGAAAATCCTGGAATGGCGGACGCTGATCAAGCTCAAGGGGACCTACATCGACGCCCTACCGGTCCAGGTCAATCCTCGCACCGGACGACTGCACACCACCTTCCAGCAAGCGGTGGCGGCCACCGGCCGGCTGGCGTCGAGCGAACCCAATCTGCAGAACATTCCTATCCGCTCGGAGCTGGGGCGCAAGATCCGCAACGCCTTCATCGCCGATCCCGGCTATCGGATCGTCTCAGCGGACTATTCGCAGATCGAGCTGCGCGTGCTAGCGCACTTCTGCGAAGATCCGGCCTTCCTCGCGGCTTTCCGATCCGGCGCCGACATCCACCGCCGCACCGCCGCCGAGGTTTTCGGCGTGGCCGAGCCTTCCGTTACTGAGGAGCAAAGGCGGGTCGCCAAGGCCATCAACTTCGGGCTTGCCTTCGGGCAGACCGACTTTGGTCTGGCCCAGGTCCTGCGTATTCCCCGGGCGCAAGCCCATCGCTACATCCAGGGCTACTTCGAGCGCTACGCCCGCGTGCGCTCCTACATGGATAACATGGTGGCGGAGGCGCGCCGCACCCAGGTCGTCTCGACCCTGCTCGGGCGCATCCGGGCTCTGCCCGAGATTGTCGCCAAGCGTCCCCAGGACCGTGGCTATGCCGAGCGCATCGCACGCAACACGCCCATCCAGGGCTCGGCCGCTGACATTCTCAAGCTGGCCATGCTGCGCGTAGCGGGCGGCCTGGCCAAGTTTCCCGAGGTGCGGCTGCTCCTCACCGTCCACGACGAGCTGGTGTTCGAGGTGCCAACGGAGCAAGTGACGAGCTTCACCCCATGGGTCAAGGCCGAGATGGAGGCCGCCTACCAGCTACGCGTTCCCTTGGTAGTCGAGGTCTCTTCCGGCGCATCGTGGGGCGAGGCTCACTAAGTGAGGGGCCCCTCCTGGCATTTTATCTTACGGGGGCTTGATTCGTTCTCGCTCACAAGCCTCCGGGTACCCCCTCGCTTCGCCCAGCAAAGCTGGGCTACGCTCGCCTTCGAAGCGAGGGGATGAGAGGAAAGCCCAGCAACGAGGGGATGAGGAGAAAGCCTAGCGCATCGCGTTTCCGGGGGCGGTCTTGTCGCCTTTGTGGCCCCCCCCCTGATGTGCCGCCCAGCCAACCTGTTCCGCGGCTTTGCCCTCGAGCTTGATGGTCTGCGCCTCGGGCGGCAACACGGCGTTACCCTCAGCCAGGGTCTTGCCGTCGAGGGTCTGCAGCTTCTTGTGAATGATGAGCCCGTTGGAAGCGGCGAAACCGGTGATGGAGTTGATGGCAAAGGTGCCGGTCACGATATACTGCTCGCCCACCTTGGCCTCGAGCGGCTTGGGATCGCCGGTATCCCAGTCCTTCACGGGATAGTCGGCGATGAGCAGGGCGTGATCCTTCTTGGTGTTGGGCGTGTCGGCCATGAAGAAGTGCGGCTGATCGCAGGGGCGGCAGCCCCCGCGGTCCACCTCGACCGTCTGGGTCGCAGCGGCGCCACCCTTCTTCATCGCCTTCTTCTTCTCTTTCTTGGTCTTGTCGTTGAGCTCGTCGTTGCACTTGCGCAGCTCGGCAGGACATTCGTAGATCTCGAGCAGATAGGCTTTGACCTGAACGTCCTTGTCCATGTACTTGTCTTTCATCTTGCGCAGCCCGAGCACCGAAAGCTCGCCGCCTGGGTATTGCGTCGGCACATTAGAAGCGGCAAAGCTAGGAGAGGGCGGCAAGCTCACCTTAATCGGGGTAACTTCCTGACCCTGCGCCAACAGCCTAAGCGGCAGCAGGGAAGCCAGAGCGAACACCGAGAACAGACAGATTCGGATCATGTGTTTCCCCTCTTCCAAGGACGGCGGCCGACAACGCGTGTGCGGCTCGCATCTTTCGCTCCTCAATAACACGGTCAAATCCGGCGGACAAGAGGCGTGGCTCTTCGTCTCATCGGTAACGGTAATCGCCTGCCTCATGGGCACGACTTCCGCCGCTGGCTGTGGCCACCGCAGGCATGACAGCGCCGGCAAACACCCGGCGGCAACCGCCCCATCCACGACGCCGCCCGGCGCGACAACGGCCACAGTCGCCTCCCCCATGCCTCATGTTGGCAGCCTACCCGAGCGGCCGCCGCCCGTCGACCCGAATGCGCACCGCGGCGGCGTGCTCAGGCTGAGCCTCGAAGGCGAGCCGCCTCACCTCAATCCGCTGGCTGACACCCTGGAGGTAATAGATCGAGTCGCCGGGCTGGTCTATCAGACCATGATCGAATGCCAAGATGATCAGTACCTGCCCGGCCTGGCCGATGCGTGGGAAACCTCGCCCGACGGCACACGGCTGAGCCTGCACCTCCGGCCAGGGGCGCGCTGGCAGGACGACAAGCCGCTCACCACCATCGATGTTCAAGCAACCCTTGAATATCTGATGCGATCACAGAACAGCTCCCAGGCTTTGCACGCATTGCTCGCTGATGTCGAAGGAGCGGACATGTTCCCGGAGCGCACCATTCGCTTGCGCCTGGCCCGCCCTTCCGATCTGACCCTGCGCGCCCTGTGCGAGATCCCGATTCTACCTGCTGAAGCGTTGCGTGGCGGGAGCGCGCGGCTGGCCCAGCTGGGCCGATCGCCAGTCGGCACCGGACCATTCCGCCTGGCCAGCTGGGAGCGAGGTAAACGCATCAGGTTGGTGCGCAACAAGCTGCTTGACCCACACGACGCGCCCCTGCTCGACGAGATCGTGTTCGAGATCGATAACGACCTGGCCCGTGCGCTTACCCGGCTGCGCCGGGGCGAGATCGACATTCTCCCCCGCGTCTCGGAGGCACACTATCCCGAGCAGGTTTCCCAGGCCGCATTGCGCGACGTGCTGTCCATGTACATCCAGAAGCCCGACCGCTACTCCTTCGTCTTGCTCAACACCAGGCATGGGGTGCTGGCTGACCCAGCCTTTCGCCACGCCCTCAGCCTGCTATGGGATCGGGCGCGCTTCGCCGAGGAGTTTCATCATGGCCTGGCGCATCCCATCGGCGCACCCACCTTCGGCGACGTCGCTCCCGATCCCTTCGATCGCGAGAGGGCCGCGCAGGTTCTGGACCAAGCCGGTTATCGGGACAGCAACGGCGACGGGGTGCGTGAGGTGAACGGCGAAGCGATACGCTTGCTCTTCCTCTTGCCCGCGGGGGCCCGCACCCTCGCCGCGGAAGTGAAGTCGTTCGCCCTGGATCTGCGGCGGGCCGGCATCCTGCTCGACACTACCACGGTCGACCCTGCCTCGCTCCCTGCCAAGATTCAGCACGGCGACTTCGAGCTGGCCGCCATGAGCTGGGACGGTAGAGCTGATGAGGACCCGCGTCTTTTGCTCGGCAGCCAGGGCGACTTCCAGCTCACTGGCTATCGATCCGAGCGCTTCTCGACCACCATCGACCTCTGGCATGCAGCCGTCGGAGCCACCGGCCGGGCGCCGCTCGCGCAGCGTCTGGCGGAAATCCTGGCCGAGGATAGACCGGCGCTGTTCCTTTACCGGCACGACATCCCCGTCCTGGTGTCACGGCGCGTGCATGGTCTTTACGCCACTTCGGACCGCTTGAATTTGCAAGCGGTCTGGGTCGACCCGTGAGCCTCGCTCTCTTGCTCCTGTACGCCGCCGCGGCTAGCTCGGCCGGGATCCCACCCCTGGCCCAGGGCCGCGGCCTGGTGGCGGTGGCCAAGCCGGCCGCCCCAGTGGCCATGCTAAACAATGCGGAGGGCAAGAAGCTCTATCGCCAGGGCCGCTTTGCCGAGGCGCGCGAAAGGTATCGCGCCGCCTTGGCCGCGGACCCGGATTTCCTGAGTGCCCAGCTCAACCTGGCCTGCAGCTTGGCGCGCGAGGGAAGCTTTGCCGAAGCGGCCGAAGAGATCAGCCGCCTATTGCACATTGCCTTCGTGCCCTGGCAGCGCGAGATCAAGGAAGCGGCCGACCTGGGCATACTCGAGGGACAGGAGAGCTACACCAAGGTCCAAAGCACGATGGCCGAGGAGGCCAGGGTATGGGGTGAGCTCGTGCTTCCCGGCGTCCTGTTCCTCGCCCGTGTCAAGCCGCCCGTCAAGGTGGCCGGCGAGGGGGCGTTGCTCCTGAGCCTGAATCAAGAGATCTTCGCCTGGCGCGCCGAGACCGGCCGCTATCTGCAAGTTACCGCGGAAGACGGCCACGTAATCGGCTTCGTCCGCTCCGACAATCGGCGACGGGTGGCCTATGTGCTCGGGGGCAAGCTCGTGCACGAGCCGGGACGACCTGACCGACT
>Ga0187889_10000793_pt1 | contig 36548 bp, 32 predicted proteins | sample June2016WEW_7_10_2_FD_132992 | JGI IMG/M metagenome (GOLD analysis project Ga0187889, IMG submission 132992) | Peatland microbial communities from SPRUCE experiment site at the Marcell Experimental Forest, Minnesota, USA - June2016WEW_7_100 | ecosystem: Environmental > Terrestrial > Soil >... | reverse complement strand
GTAGGCTGCTGCCGCCCCGCTTACCGTGAACGTGCAGCCGCTGAACGTCCCCGTCCCGGTTGCCGTACACGCACTCGCCGACCCGATCGTTCCGCCCGCGGTGATCGTGAACGCGATCGTCACACCCGGCGAGAACCCACTGCCCGATGCTGTTACTGTCACTCCGCTCAGCCCCTGCGTCGGAGCGAGCGTTAGCGTGGGTGTGGTCACCGTGAACGCCCCGGTCGCGGTCTGGGCGCCCGGGTCCGTCACCGTGACCGTCGTCCCCGACGTCCCGCTCGGAACCTTGAACGTACACGTGAACGCCCCCGTTGCCCCCGTTGTCAGGGAACCGCTCGTGCAGCTCGAGCTCGGGATCGCCACTCCATCGAAGTTCAGCCCCACCAGGCTCGACACCGAGAATCCCGTTCCCGACACCGTTACCGTCGCGCCCACGGGACCCTGGATCGGGGTCACCGTCATCGCGAGCGGCGTGACCGTAAACGTCTCTAGGTTGGACGGAGTGTTCGTCACATAGTCGTCACCCACCACATTGTTGGTTGTCGGGCTCCCAATCGGAACCGCGAAGGTGCAGACGAAGCCTCCCGTCGCGTCTGTCGTGATGATACCCCCAGAGAACGTCCCGTCCGAACACGCGCTCGGCGTCTGGCGCACCGAATTGAACAGGACCATTGCCGCTGACGATACGCTGAACCCGGATCCCGTCACCGTGTACGCTGCCCCGACCGGACCCTGTGTCGGGGTCATCGTGATCGTCGGGGTCGTGATCGTGAACGATGCCGACCCATGATCCCCCCCTCCATCCGATCCCGCCGCCGTTACCGTATACGGTGTCCCCGACGCCGTCCCGGTGATCGTGACTGTGCAGCTGAACGTCCCCGTCCCCGATACCGTCGCGCCGCACGCGCCGATCGTCGCGCCTGCTCCGATCGTCGTCGTGATCGTCACCCCGTGAGTGAACCCGGTTCCCGACACCAGGACCGACACGCCGCTCGGTCCTTGCGTCGGAGTGAGCGTGATCGGCGGATCGCCTGGAGGCTGGGCCGCTGCCACTAATCCAGGAGAACTCGGAGCGCCGGGGGAAGGGATTGGAGAGGGGGAGGAGACGACGACGGCGCTGGAACCGTCGACCGAGACCGTGTAGGCCTGGCCCGCGGGACCCACGGCCGAGGTGGTCGTCGGTGAGATCATTGCTGTCGAGGATGCGCTCGCACCTTCGGAGGACGGCCCCGCCACCACCACCCCGACGGAGGCGAGCGCGGCGGCACTCAGCATGATGACCGATACCACGATGGCGAACCCTACAGCGCGGTCGCGCGGCGACCAGAGGTGGGCGTTCATACCTTACCTCGGTGACGGGATCTACGGGGTCCCGGAGCATCGACTCCAAGGATCAGTACGGGAACCAGCCAACCCGCCCTTCGTGCGGAGAGAATCATTTTTGACTCTCACTCGGTTCTCTTCGGATACTCGTTCGCTCGCCGGCGTGACCACGCTAGTCAGCGAGGCGACGGCCCGTCGATTGCTTTATAAAGCGGTGGTGACGGAGATTAAGCTTTCTAGTCGGGCTTCGGCGTATAACCCCTCGGAGAACCTACGACCTTCTGGTCAAACGGAATGGTTACCTGACCGGAAACAGGGGTTGTATCAAAGATCCGAGGCTGAGCGCGCTCGACTACCCTTTGTCCGGATGGGATTCGGGGCGCCGCGCAATCCGGGCGGGTCGAATAGAAGATTCGGATTGGGGTGGGTGCAAGGGGCATTGCACCCTTCGGACCTCTGTGAGCTCGCGGTATTCGCACGCAGCCGGCGAGCGCGCGCGACCCGATGACCACCAGCAACGGAGCCAACTGCAGGGGATTCCCCGCCCCCTGGCTATGCACCGCAGCATGCGACCTCCCCGCCGTAACGTGCCTGCCCTAGCCGTATTACGCCACCCCCGCCCCAATGGCTGCCCCGGGCCCGGAAACGCCTCCCCGGGCACGGGTTCCGCCCACCCACCGGGTTCCGTTCTGTGTGTGGTCTGGCAAGCCGACCACGTACGTCGCTCGGTACGATCGGTATTGCTGCTATGCGGACAACCTCTGCGTGGAGGGCAGTCCCTGGAGGGGGACAGATCAGCGGCGCGCCAGCCTGAGGCTCGGCTTGGATGTCGGCATAGGACCGATCCTTTGAGGGGGCGTATAACTGGTCCCCGGAGAGTTTATCTCACGGAGGCCGCCATTTATTTGTCGTAACGGACGGGCCCCTCCTTCGCCGGGAAAGAGTTCGTTCCAGCTCAATGGACCAGCCGTCGCGAATCGATCGCCATTCAGGGCGCCTAGTCGCGGGCCGAGGGGCAAGGAGTTCTGACTGCCAAACGCCGGGGGCCGGCTAATGGCGCCCTCCCCGCGCGCTCTACGGCCTGCGGTCCCCCGCGACCGGTCCCGGTGGCTTGTCCCGATTCACCATTCAGGGCTCTCTGTTCGGTGGTTCAACTGGGCCATTCTCGCCACCGTAGTGTTAGCCTCCGCAAGTTTATTTGCCACCGGGACGACAACATTTTCGAGTCTGCCGGCAAACGGGCCCGCCGGCCATCTCTCCTCCTTAGATATCGATCCGACCCTGGCGCTCAGTCCGACGGGCGGGACCGTCGGGAACACGACTATGGCGACTGGCTCGGGGTTTGCTGCGTCTGAAACGATCAACTTCACTCTGGACAATGTTCCGGCGCTCTCTACCTGCTCATCGAACGCGACGGGTGGTTTCTCGTGCGGGGTCACGATCCCGACCGTACCGAACGGCGCGCAAACGATGAACGCGTCGGATGGGACGAATATCTCCTCGGCGACGTTCACGGTAGAGGCGTTCCTCTCGCTGAGCCGGACGAGCGGGATTGTCGGGAGCACGACGATGGCGACGGGCACGGGGTTCGCGGCGAGCAGGCCGATCACCTTCACGCTGGGCGGAGCTCCGGCGACCTCTACCTGTTCATCGGACACGACTGGCAGTTTCTCGTGCGGGGTCACGATCCCGGCGGCACCGAACGGCGCGCTGGCGATGAACGCGTCGGATGGGACGAACATCGCCTCGGCAACGTTCACGGTAGTCGCGTTGTTTTCGGTAAACCCGACGAGCGGAATCGTCGGGAGCACGACGACGGCGACGGGCACGGGGTTTGCGGCGGGCAGGCCGATCACATTCACGCTGAACGGAGTGCCGGCGCCCTCTACCTGCTCATCGGACACGACTGGCAGTTTCTCGTGCGGGGTCACGATCCCGGCGGTGCCCCACGGCACGCATACGATGGCTGCGTCGGACGGGACGAACAGTGGACCGGCGACGTTCACGGTACAGGCGTTCCTCTCGCTAAGCCCGACGAGCGGAATTGTCGGGAGCACCACGACGGCGACGGGCACGGGGTTCGCGGCGAGCAGGTCGATTACCTTCACGCTGGACGGAGTCCCGGCGACCTCTACCTGCTCATCGAACGCGACGGGTGGTTTCTCGTGCGGGGTCACGATTCCGGCGGCACCGAACGGCGCGCAGGCGATGAACGCGTCGGACGGGACGAACATCGCCTCGGTGACGTTCACGGCACAGGCGTTCCTCTCGCTAAGTCCGACGAGCGGGAGAGTCGGGAGCACGACGACGGCGACAGGCACGGGGTTCGCGGCGAGCAAATCGATCACCTTCACGCTGAACGGAGTGTCGGCACTCTCTACCTGCTCTTCGAATGCGACGGGTAGTTTCTCGTGCACAGTCGCGATCCCGGTGGTGGCCCACGGCGCGCAAACAATGGTCGCGTCGGACGGGACGAACATCGCCTCGGCAACGTTCACGGTGATTGCGCCAGCGATCGCCGTGACGCCGACGCAGGGTCCCGTGGGTGCAGCGGTGACAGTCTCGGGGACGAGTTTCTCGCTGACGAGTCTGGTGGGGCTGAACGTCGATGATGTGGAGATCCCGAGCTCGAGCTGCACGGTCGGCTCCTTGACGACGGGTGCGACCGGGTCGTTCACGTGCACGTTCAAGGTTCCGGTCGGGACGTCGGGGACGACGGTCACGGCGACGGACATAAGTGGTCAGACTGCGACCGGGACGTTCACGGTGACCGCGCCGGCGATTACGGTGGCGCCAGGGCAAGGCCCGGTGGGGGCGACGGTGACAGTTTCCGGGGCCGGGTTCTCGGTGTCGGCATCGCTGACGTCACTGTTGTTCGACGGCCAGGCGATTGCGGTCTGCTCGAGTGGTTCGATGACGACGGACAGCTCGGGGGCATTTTCGTGCATTTTCAAAGTGCCGAGGGGGACGTCGGGAACCACGGTGACCGCGGTTGACGCGGGCGGCCAAAGCACGACGGGCTCGTTCACGGTAACTACGCCGGCGATCGCGGCCGTGCCGGGTCAAGGCCCCGTGGGAAGCTCGTTCAAGGTGGGCGGCTCCGGGTTCGAGGTAAGCGCGGGAGCGACGGTCGGTTTCGACGGGGTTGACCTGACAGCGACGGCGTGTTTGGCGGGCACGTTCAGCGGCACGACGATGATGACGGACTCGAGCGGTGCGTTCTCGTGCACATTCACCCTCCCGACCGAGCCCGGAGGAAACGGCACCATCATCGTGACCCAAGGGCCTAACCGCCTCAGCATGAGCTTCCTGGTCACTCCCTCGTTCACGACGGCCTCGGGCAGTGGACCTGTGGGGGCGACGGTCAACGTAACCGGAAGCGGGTTCGGCGGCTTAGCCCCATATACGCTGGTCTGGAACAGCTCGACGACCCTATGTTCCGGCACCACGAACGCGAGCGGCGAGTTCACCTGCGATTATACGGTTCCCACCGCGCCGGCGGGACCGCACACAATCACCGCGAACCAGGGAACCTCGACCTTCAGCGCCGCCTTCTCGGTGGTCCCCAGTTTCACGGTATCCCCCTCCACTGGCACGGTGGGGATGTCGGTGGCCGTTTCGGGCGACGGATTCGACCCGACCTCGGGTTACAGCGTTTCCTGGAACGCGATAACGCCCTTGTGTTCTGGCACTACCAACACGAACGGCGAATTTACCTGTACATTCGTCGTCCCGCCTACGGCCGCTGGTTCGAACACGATCACGACCTCGGAAGGATCCTACGAACCTACCTTCTCATTCAAGGTCGCGGCGTCACCGCCGCCTTCGTCCTCGAACTCCTCACCATTCCCGTGGTGGGTGGTCGCGGTCGTCGCAATTGTCATCGTGGCGCTTCTGGTGGCAGCGCTGGCCTTTCGGTATCGGCGGCCCCACCCGGCTAGGCACCGGGTGACCTCCCATCCACACCCCGGTGCTCCTCCCACTCAGTTAGGAAGAGCGGTCCAACCTTGGGACGGCAGCGGCCCATCCCCCCTGGGGGAAATGCCTTCACCGGCCTCTACCGGGGCGGTCGCCACAACGGAGACGACCCCGGACATTGACGAGCTGATCGCGCGTTTGGAACGGTTGAGTGTAGAGATGTACAAAAAGACCCCAAAACAGCTCTCCGAGGAACCCCCGGTCGGCGAATCCACGGAGACGGCGAGCGAGAAGTAGCGACGGCGACCCGGTTGAGCGCCGATCTCTCCACGGGGCCTTAGATCCGCGAAGACTCGGCCAGACTCGCTCTGGCGATTGGGGCACTCCGGCCCTCGGTGATTCTGCCGCTCGCCCCCTCAGTCCCCTGGCCGGGTGGTTCGGGCGGCGTTCGGAGGGACCCTTGGCGATCTGTGATTCCCGGGGCCATCGCATTCAATGTTGGTTGGATGAAGAGTCTGGATCGAGGAGAGGGTAACGGGCATTCATGCGTTATCGCTTAAGCCCGAAATCTCCCTTATAACGATACTCGGGAATGGAAGTGGTGAGAATCCTCGGGTCGACGAGCGGGGAAGCCGAGTACGCTCGATCCGCAGGCTTCCGTCCGTCAGAAGGCGACGGTGGCCAATCCGCCTCAACGGGAGTTGGCCGTGGCATCGTCGAGGCCCCCGGCGCTCCTTAACCGATAACAAATGAACGGGCATTGCAACTACTCGAGGACCCCCTATCACGCAAAGGTGGCTGTAACCCGCATTGCAACCAGGCAACGAATGATCACAGCCACGTCACCTGTGTGCAAGCTCAGTTGCATCCACTTCTCAGTCAGCCCTCCGCGGCGACGAGGTGCAGGTTCGGTTACACCAAGAATGTCGCAGTGCAGCTATTGGTCGAAGTCACGGGGTACAACCCGCATCGCAACCAGCTGGTCGGTGAGATTCCACGATTGGAGAAACGGTATGCTGGCTTAATCACCCTCGTGTTCGGTAGCTTTCCATCGCTGCCTTCATAACCTCCTTCAGACGATTCATTTCCGGGAGAAAGCCCGGGACGCACCCTGCAACATCACCAACAGATGAAGAACGGTAACGGCCAACAGAGAGTACGAGTCGGAGTCATCGGTCTAGGCGCAGTTGGAAAGACGCTGGCGCATGTTCTTTCATGGTATCACGAAGTTGTCCCCTACGACATCAAAGGGGACTACGATTGGGAGCCAATCCTCACTACCGATCTTGCCCTTGTCTCCGTCGACACGCCACTAAGTCCCGACGGGAGATTGAACTGTCGGAATGTAGACGACGTCTTGAATCGCCTCCAAGAGGGAGGATTCGGCCGACCGGTGGCGATTCGAAGCACGGTGAAGGTTGGCTACATGGCCCAAGCGGTCGCTGCGCATCCCAACCTTCGTCTCGTATACTTTCCGGAATTCCTTCGCGAGCGTAGCCGGCTGCAATGGACAGTCTGCCCCGATCGGCTAGTACTGGCTGGCGATGATCGCGATGTACAAGCTGTCCTGAGCGTCTTCAAGTGGGTTGAAGACGCGCCAACGCTTCGAATGTCGTTCTCGGAGGCCGAATTGGGGAAACTGGCACATAACGCATACATCGCAACGAAGGTCAGCTTCACCAACGAAATCGAGCGAATTTGTCAAATGTACGATGCTGATCCTGAGAAAGTAATGCAGGTCGTCACCGTCGACCGGAGGGTCGTCTCTCGAGAACATTTGAGGCCAAATATGGGGACATACAATGGCTCCTGTGTGCCAAAGGACACTCACGAACTGATGATAGCGGGTGGGGGGACCCCGCTTCTTACAGCAGTAGAACAGGTGAAGGAATCACTCGGTGATAGTCTGCCTTGTCCAGGAGAACACTTGGCGACGACGGTCCGCCATCGCCCCGCTCATGAATTGGCCTGAAGTTTCTGTTCGTGAGGCTCGCGTCACCAACCGCGCGGCTGGCGCCGGCCCGGGAGGCCGAGCCTCGGCCGGCCGCGATCTGTCATGGCGCGGTCGCATGGAATCGAATGTAGTATGCTTCGTTTGGGGCCCAGCATAGCCTGGCTTCGCGGTGTTACACTTACCGGAATCCTGCGACTTGCCGCTGAAATTGGAGCCATTGTGCTATGCGGGGTGATGCCAAGGACACGAGGGTCGGAAGTAGTACATCGGGCTCTACTCTGGCTGTGTACGTGTCCCGGAAATGAACTAGTCGGACAGCGGATTCAAGGATTCCCCTGCGAGTTGGATTCGGGTCTGTCCTTGTCGAATAGAACGCAAGATAAGCTGCCAGGGCCCTGACTGACCGCCCAACGGCGGGATCGTCGGACGCATCGAACAGCTCTGTGGCCAGTGCAGTCCACTGAGCCGAACGATTCTTCAGCATCTGATGAACCCGGATCCACCCGGCGCTTCCGGGAGGCTCTGACGATATGGATAGTTGTGCGGGGTGGAACCGATAAAAGGTTAGGATCTCCGAACTGATGAGCAGGTCCCAGCCTGACGCTACGGCGCAGTAAAACAGAAACGTATCTTCGCCCCCGAGAGCTTTAGGCAGCACGTCAAGCATTGTGGATGTCAGCATCGAACGTCGAATCGCGATTGAGCTCCCGTTGAAGTCCGGACCGAGAGGGGGCAACCTTGCGAGCTGGCGAAGGATGGACGGAGACTCTAGATAGACTGAGCCAAGGCGGACGCGCGCCTTACGTTGAGACTTGCGGAAAGGGTGACTCGCTCGGGGGCTCCCATCTTCAGCGATGACCGCGAAATTGTTTGCGAAGTACCCTAGTCGTGGGTGCGTGGTGAACTCATGGAGCACCGTCGCAAGCTTGGTGGGTTCGAACAAGTCGTCGTCGTCAAGGAGGCAGATCAGCTCAGCCGAGGAATTGTTAATCCCGAGCCGAATATCTTCGCCCACTGGTGTCGCTTCGGACAGGACGGCTTTGAATCCGCAATCGGCTGCTAGGTGATCGACCTCCTCGAGGACGAAGTTCTTGACGATGACCACCTCAAAAAGTTCTCGAGGGAGGGTCTGATGCTGTAGGCACCGGAGCGCTTCGACTATGTACCTCGTTCGGTCATGTGCAATAACGAGTACGGCAATACGAACCATTCAATCACTCTGGGACCATCTCCGGCGATAATATTCTTCCGGGGGCATGGTAGCGTTCTTACGCGACGGGAACATAGACTTGATCCTACCGGATTAGAATGAATCCGCACTCATGCCGGCCGCGCGGCCGAGCGTCACGAGGTGTAACCCGCGTTGCACCCAACTTTCTCTGAGTTTGAACCCCAGTAGGTGCAACCTCAGTTGCACCCAGTTGAAGCACTTGGTTCGGGCATTCAACTGAGGTGAGACTTCTCCCGGCTAACCTGCGCCCTGTTATCCAAAGTCTGGCAGTTGCGTTGGTCGATGAAAGTCGAGGTCTGGACGGATGTCATCTGTCCCTGGTGCTACATCGGACGGAGACGGTTCGAGAAGGCACTTGCCCAATTTGACGGGCGGGAGGCGGTCGAGGTCGTTTTCCGAAGCTTCGAGCTCGACCCGAATGCGCCGGTCCAGTCTGAGATGACCCTCGGTGAAATGCTCGCGAAGAAGTACGGACTCTCGCCGACCGACGCCCGTGCCGCCAACGAACGTGTCACGAAGATCGCTGCCGAGGAGGGGCTCGATTTCCATCTCGAACTTGCCCGGCCCACGAACACACTCGCTGCCCACCGTCTTCTCCAGCTCGCTAGCGTCCGAAAGATCCGACCGGCTGCCGAGGAGCGGTTCCAAAAGGTGTACTTCACGGAAGGCGCATCGCTCGCCGACCCCAACACGCTTATCCGGCTAGCGACCGAAGCGGGCCTGAAGGACGAGGACGCCCGTCGAGTGCTTGCTGGTCAGGCATTCACACTGCAGGTTCGCACAGACGAGGCTGAAGCTGCTAATCTCGGCGTCCACGGGGTTCCTTTCTTTGCCTTCGATCGCGAACGCATGATTTCCGGTGCGCAACCGACCCCCCTCTTCCTTCAGGCTCTCAACTCTGCCGCCACTGCAGGGTCTCGCTAGAACCTACATGGTCTGTTGAGAGGCCTCTGAGTCGTGAGTGGGTGCAAGTTCGGTTGCGTGTTTAGAGTGGCGCGCTTTCCGCCGAGGAAAAACCTCCATTCCGGCTCGTTGAGAGCGGGTTTTACGTCAGAGAAAAGTGGTTCGCGAGCTCAGTTCCGTGGCCCTTCCACCCAGCGGCAGTGTGCGATACTCTCGCGAGCACGGGGAGTGAGGACCCAGCCCATCTAGTCCGCCTCGTCATCAGTCAGGTTGTCGTCGTTCCCTAGCCACGTCGTCGCATCCAGATTACCTGCCTTGTACGTCTCGTGGTGGTAGGGGTAGGTGTCGTTCAGCCAGTTCGGGTCGAAGAAGACCGGAGCCTGAGGCTTCATCGAGAAATCGAAGTAGGCCGCGAGATCAGGGGCGTTACAATCCCGAGCCGTTAGGCAGTCCTTCTTCAACCCCCATCGGAACTCGATGAACGAGAGGGTGGACTCGAGGTATCCGAGTGAGTGGACAATCCTTCCCGCCGGGGTATACGGACTGATTACTATCAACGGAACGCGGATTGACAGTCCCAATGTGTCCAGCTTCGGTGGGGCCTTCCCATCATACCATCCACCGTAGTCATCCCAGGCGAGGAAAATGGCCGTGTGGTTCCAGTACTTCGAGAACTCCACCGCGTCGACAACATTCGCCACGAACTTCTCGCCTGCCGTGATGTTCGATGGCGCGTGATCGGAATAGTTTCCCTGCGGAATCACATAAGAGACGTTCGGAAGAGTCCCGCCCTTCAGGTCGGAGAAGATTTGGTCCCTCGCCACGAAATGCGAATTGAAGTATCGAGTGTAACTCTCAGCCCTCGCCGCCATGGGGTTCCACAGGCTATAGGCGGAACCTTTGCCTGGCCCGCTGATGTACCCCGGAATGATCTGTATCGCAGAGCTGTAGCTCACGAGGGGCCAGTCGTAATACTTGAAAGAAACCGCGCTGTTGTTGAGTAAGTCCTCCACGGTCCTTGTGGAGTTCGACTGGTTAAGGTAGGTGCGTTTCTGGGTGATGTTGTCATTCCAGAGCGTGGTCTTGATGACGATACTGGGAGCTCGCCCAGCCAGAAGATACCAGTGGTTGGGGAGGGAATAGGAGAGCGCGGACGAATAGAAGTTATCGCCTAGCGCGAACTCCTGAGCCATATCCCAGTAAACGGGAATCGTGGAACCGTTGTAGTGACCGAAAGGCTGCAGCCGTGGGACTCCACCGGTGTTCTCGGCAGAATAGAAGCCATTCATCATCCCCCCGTTGATGGATCGGACCGTATTGTTGTAGACATGCAAAAGATCGGGGGTTGAGAGGTTCTTGGCCGTGAAGTTGTACGGAGTCACGCATCCTCCAGAGACGTTCATCTGTTGAACACACTCCCCTGCAGGAATGCCGGCGGCTGTCGAATTGCAGTAGGAGTTCCTCTGGAGACAGTACCCCGCGAAGTAGTTGTCGTAGGCCCGATTCTCCATCATGATGATCACGACGTGGTCGATCTGGGAGGCGAACGATGTTGACACGCCCACCGGCGGCGGGACCGACGTGGCATAGACCCCGGCCCCAGAGGCCACTAGTACGAGGGCCGCGAACGCGGCGAATACGTGGACGGCCCTCAACTCCCAGTCGACCCCTGACAGTGAAGTACGAGGACATCGCTCAAATGAACAATCGTCGTTGCCGCAACCGCTCCGGACCAGTTAATCCCTCCTGTGGTCCGGAAATCAAGGAACGCCGCCGAGGTTGTGCCTCGTTCGACCTCCTCGAGATGGCATCGAATGTACTCCGAAAGGGTCCGTTAGGAACAATCCGAACGTCACCGTTACCCGTGTCGAGAACGACCCGGTTTCGGGTAACAGGGCGCCGTCCCGAACCTCGGCTGGCAGTGGGATAGGAACGGGAAGATCTCGGCCTCGCGCGCTCCTCGCGGTCGGTCATCTATCGGCCGAGTCCGAACTAAACCCCTTCAGGTCCAGGGGGAGCTGATTTCTCGATCGACCTCACCCACTTTCTGACACGTTCCCTGATATTGTCGAGCGGGGTCCTAAGGGTCACCTCAGGGCCGATGCGTAGGGTCCGATAGCCGAGGGTCGCACGTTCCGCATCAAGAGCGATGTCTGCGGCACGACCCTTGGGAAGCCGATGGGTATAGTGGCCGTCGTATTCTACGACCAGTTTATTGATGGGGTCGACAAAATCAGGGCGATGGCCGGCGATTGCGTAAGCCGATTGATTCCCGGCGAAACGGAAGCCTATGGGCTCGAGGACTTGGCCGATGTAAAGCTCAGTCCTTGATGGACGGGTTGATGAATCGCGAGCCTTCGCGAGTTGGGCCTTTCCCCTCGGTGATGCGTGCCAAACCTTCAACGCGGCCGATCTTCTGGCCAAGAATTCAGGGTCCGAGGATAATCGTATCTGCTGGGCGATTGCCTTTGGCGACGTTTTCATGATCGCTGACAGTTTGGCAAGGTGTTCGGGAGTCTTTGGAATGCCCTTCAGACTCCCCGAGAGTCTGGCACGTTGACCGGATATGCGAGCTGCCTCAGCGCTGTGCTTTCTCCACTCGGGGTTCATTGCCCGGTTGCGAGCAGCTTCAACAGTATGCTCCCGCCACTCGGGGTTCGCTGACCGTTTTCGAATTGACTCCTGCCACACGGGGTTTGCCGATCTCTTGCGACCGGCCCTGGACACGATCTCCTTCCAGTCCGGTCTCTCAATCATCTTACGGCGACCTTCGCGATATCGAGCTTGCCAGACCGGGTCCCCAATCCGTTTGCGAGCGGCTGTCGTCACACTCCTTCTCCAAGTCGGATTCTCAGACCGCCTCCGGGCAGCGGCAGCCATCGTCTCTCGCCACGCCGGGTCATCCGCTAGCCTACGACGAGCTACGGCCATCTTCTCCCGAAACTCGGGGTTCTCCCACACCCTACGGGCGGCTGCGGCTATCTTCTCTCGGTACGCCGGGTCTTCCTCTCGCTTACGACGGGCCGCCGCCATTCTCTCGCGCCACTTGGGGTCTGCCCTCCCCTTCCGGCCGGCTGCGGCTAATCTCTCTCGCCACTCGGGGTCTTCGTACCGCTTGCGTAAAGTTGCAACCATCTTCTCTCGCGACCGGGGATTTCCCCTCGCCTTCCGGCCGGCCGCCGCTAGTTTCTCTCGAAACCGAGGGTTTTCGTATCTCTTGCGTGCGGCTGCAGCGATCTTCTCCCGCCATTCGAGGTTGTCAGCCCGCTTTCGAACTCCTGCGAGCATTTTCTCACGCCACTCTGGAGTCTGGGTCACCTTTCGCATCGCATCGAGGTTGTGCTTGCGCCACACGGGGTCTGCAGCCAGTTTGCGCGAGTTCTCCGTTTGCCGAGCAAGCTGCTCAGGGGTGGGATGGAAGCCTCTCTTCATGCCCCAGCCCCCACCTCCTGCCGTTACGGTGTCAGTCGCTCGAGCGCGTGGACAATCCGAGCGCCAATCACCGTCGCCATACCTCAGACCGAGCAACGTGCTAACGGTTTCCATGACAGGGAGACCGACCCCTGAGCTTCCTAGGCCCAGAGGGACTTTGAGAGCACGCGCGGGCGCAGGCGCGGGCGGGCGCGGGGAAGGTACTACTGGTCGCGCGAATCAGCCTACGCGTGCTCCCCGTGGCCGGGCCAATCACTCCGTAACGTGCTTTCCGCGGGGAAGAAGAATCCTCCCGGGCCGTCGTGAGCACTCGAACGCGGTATCATGCCACATGCTCGAACTGGACCGACCTGCCAGTCGGCTCTAGTGAGAACACGAAACTGACCAACCTGATTCCGGCGTCTGCGACAGGAGTCGTCGTGTGAACGAGCGTTCCGGTCCGCGGTTCACGTATGTTGGTGAACGCGGGACCCCGATACTTTGTCGTTCCCGGATGGGTCGTATCTTCGAATGGAATCCAGACCTTCCGAGCTAGCTCGGGGGAAATGCCCGCTGGCCCCGGAACAAGAATCGAAAGGGTAGCCTTGGACCCTCGAGCGTTCATCGGATATGACCGGACCTCCATCTTGGCTGTCTCGGTCATCGCCTCCCACACCTTGGGCAACACGTACCAAGCGGCTCGGTCGGGCGTTCCAATTCGCTCGACGACCTTCCATTTTACCAGGCGAGTTAGGCACCGAGTCAAAGTGCGTTCTGCGGTGGGAAACTCAGGTCGATCGCGTTTGTCCGCACGGAGGCACATTCGAAACCAAGAATAGGGGAGCAACGCGATTCCACCTCCCGGCTGTCGCTGGAGCTCGTACAGAACACCGCGCTCGGCTTTCATGAGTTCAGGCACAGCTGAGTTACCAGACTTCACTGCCCGTCCGTTACGGCGCATAGCGCACCGCACGTATTATTCACGTGTGAAACCCGCTCAAAGCTCGGCGCAATGCCCTCCGTCGGCGCGACGGGCGCTCCCGGTCGGACGACCTCCGAAGGTCACGCCGGAAAAGCTGGGGGAGATAGTCCGGCTTCGCACCCTCCGCACTCCTTGGAAAGGGGTCGGTCAAGGACTCGGCCTGAACCCGGAAACGTGCCGGAGGGCGCTCTGGGCCGTGAAGAAGGCCCAGAAGACCGTGGGAAATTCTCCCAACAGCGCTCCCCGAGCTGGGACGGAGGGCTAGAATGCCTCGCCCCATCGCCCGGGCTTCCCGTCAGTATCTGGAGTTCAAGTTCTCCCAGGGGTATTCGCCCTCCGCCGTTCGGGAAGCCCATAACTCCCTATCAAGAAACCGAACCCGTGAGCCCTTTCCGCAAGAACAGCGAGTCTACCGTCATCGGGAACTATCGGCCCGGGACGTAACCCGCGCCTACGATCGCTGGCGGGTATACGCCCGGCGGCACCCCGACTCTAAGGAATCCACCCAGTTCCTTGAGCGACGAACCCGAAATCAGGAGCGGATCGCGACCTATCGAGTCAAAGTCGAGCAGCGGGAGTCGCTCGGTCTCCCGCCACCGCCGCCTCCCATCAAAGCCGCGGATGCCGGGATGGTCTACCGAATTACTCACGAGGAACGTTGGAAGGAGCACTTCGAGGAAGGGTCTCCGTGAAGGTCCGGTATTGGACCGACAAGCGACCCTCGGTCAACGCCTTCGACACCGAGACCCGTCGTGGCGATCTCCTGATTCTTTGCGACCCGAAGGAGTGCCTGGAAGTGAGCACGGGCACCCATTTCGGGCACATCCTCAACTTCCTCTGGAGACGCGGGCGGAAAGAGAACTTCTTCTGGAACGTGGGCTATGACCTCGGCGCAATCCTGAAGGCCTACATCGTCCGGCTGCCAAGAACCGCTCAACAGGAACTACGGTGGAGGCATCGGGCGGAGTACGGGAAGTTTGTCCTCACCTTTACCGGCGACAAAGGGTTCCAAGTCCGAGACAAGGAAGCTCACCGAACCAAGCGGTACTGGGACCTTCCACCATTCTACTCCGAGGAGAACTCGATTCGCTCCTTGGACGAAGTCGCTAGGGAGAAGCTAGGTCAAGGCAAGTGCGAGGATGTGGATCGGGTCCGTCTCGGCTCCGACGATGGGTACTACGAAGCCCATCGGAAGCGGGTAATCGAATACTGCAAACTGGACGCGATGCTCACCAGAAGGCTCGCCGAGCTCCGGATGGGCGAAATCGGCCATGCCCTCGGGTTCTACCCGACGCGGTTCTCTTCGAAGGCATCGCTATCGAAGGCATACCTAGACAGGAACTACTCAGATGTTCTCAACTATCCCATCCCAAAGGTCGTCGACTCCGCGTTCCGCAAGGGTTACCGGGGAGGCATCTTCCACACTCGCATCCTTGGACGAGTCGAGAACGTAACCGAACTCGACATCTCCGCAGCCTACCCGAGCGTGACTGTCGAACTTCCCGATCTACGGTTGCTTACCCCAAGGGTCGGCAACGAGTATCATCCCGATGCCTTGCTCGGGGTCTATCTCATCGATACATGCTTCATGGGCGACCTTCCCTTGGCAAGAGGCAAGGGAAGACGCATCGTCTATCCGATATCCCATGAGCCACGACCCTATTGGGCAACCCTTCCCGAGCTTCGGTATCTAAGGGACCTTGGACGGCCATTCCAAGTCAAGATAGCCTACGAGTACTTCGGATCCTATCAACGGGCCTTCCCTGGCTTCGATGATCTATACACAAGAAGGCAAGCCCTTAGACTTGACAAGAGAACCGACTTGGCATTCCTACTCAAGATCGTCATGTCGGCTTGTTACGGCGCCTTCGCCGAGGCCAAGCATGGTGAGACCCGGTTCACGAACTGGGTCTATGCCGCAAGCATCACGGGAGCCATCCGGGCTCGTATCTGGACCCTTTGCGCTCACATCGGATGGGAACGGGTCGTATCCATCAATACGGACTCGATTAGATTCATCGAGCCTTCTCTATGGTATGATGCCAACCGAGACGAACTCACCAAGCCCGGCTTCGGGGCATGGGAAGAAAAGTTCGTCGGGGCGACCGTAACCCATTACCAGTCGGGTGTTGCCCTCATCGAAGAGAAGGGTAAGCCTCCCAAGGTGCGACGGCGTGGCTTCAAGAACCTGACACCGGAGATGCTCCGATGTGCTACCGGCCATAGGCTGGAGGTCGAACGGACCCGGGCCATCAAATTGGGAGAGGCAATAGCCCGGGATCGTGTCGACGACCTTGGAGACTTCTTGGAAGAGGAGCGAGTTCTGGAGCTCCAATCGAACCTTCACGCACTCGATTTTCCTATCGAGAAACTGACCTTTGAATACTTGAATCGTCTACCCTTGGACGGGGTCAATCCCGATTACGATGAGGTCGCTCTACCTCGACGGAACGCAGAACATTTCGCTCACAAAGCGGGGTCTCGTTTTCGAAGACAGAGAGGCCAGAACGACCCGGGTCGTCGAACCTCCCGAGATCGACTTCGACCTACTTATCATCCAAAGCACTAAGGGGTACGTTAGCTGGCCTGCCCTCAAGGTCCTCCAGATGTGGAGGGTCACGGTTTGCTTGTTTGACTGGACGGGTAAGCTCCTCGGGACCTTTGTCCCTTACACGACCAACGACGCCACGATCCAGGTCCGACAGATGGAGGCCTCTCGAGACCCGAAGAAGGCTCTCAAGATCGCCAAGCAGATTGTTTCGGTCAAATTCGAAAGAATGAGGGAGGCAGCCCGAGAGTGGGACAGGGAGGAATACTACGAGGAGATTCGCAGCCGGCACCCTCTCGAGAAGGTCCGATCGGTCTCAGAGGCAAGGGCCGCTGAGTCCATTGTAACCGAAGCCTACTGGACTGTTTTCCGGGACGAACTCAAGAAGCGGTGGCCTGACGCACGATTCAAGGTCCGAGGACATCCCTCGCATGGCTACAAGATGAAGGCCGTCGAGCCGGTCAACGCGGCCCTCAACTATGCCTACTCGATTCTCGAGGCCAAGGCACGGACCAATATCGCTCGAGTAGGACTTTCTCCGCATTTTGGCTTCCTGCACTCGACGTTGCCGGGGAAGGAACCGTTGGTCTACGATCTTCAGGAGTACGAGCGCACCGCCATGGATAGGACGGTGTTGGAAGCCGTCTCTGACCGGGAGGTTCAGGAGGAGGGGTTCCTGAGAACGGCCGACTGGACTTCACGACTGACGCGGTCGGCGTCGAGGAAAGTGATCGAGGCTGTGACGTCCGGATTCAACAGGAAGGCTCGCAACGGATCGGTTGACGGGAGGTTCTATAGAGAGGTGGTAAACGTTCGGACTCAGGTTCTGATGAGATGAGCGCGAGCGTTCCGACTCTTGCAGGTTTCCTGGACCGCATTCGGCCGTTTCAGGACCTGTGGACCTCTATCGAGTTTAGGTACTCAGCTGTAAAGCAACAGGACAGATGGTGCAACCTCTTCTCCCGAGTCCAGTTCCGATGGGACCCCCTCGCGTGCGAGGTCCACGAGCTGGAGATAGAGACCGAGACTTTTCGGGGAGGCTGCCTTCGCCTGCCGTTGAAAGCCGGGCTGGAATGGTTGAAAGGAGTGGAGACGGGCTCGGTGAGAGTCGGCGGTACTCAAATCAACCTGGGACACGAGGTACGCAGACCTGGGAGTGACGTGGATTCCTTCACGCACTATTCGTGGAGTATCTGGAAGCTCGACAGGTACGGGGGTCTCCGGAACCTTCCCTCCCGGAGCCCTGAATGGGAACAAGGTTTCGAATTTGCCGGTTACGGTGAATGGGCTAACACCCTTCTCAACATAGATGGGTGGGGTGCAACTCACGACGCGCTACTCGCCTCAAGAAAGCCCTACGCCGGTCTTGCTGAATTCACGGTCGGATTCTTGGGATTCACGGAGGCAAGAAGTCCGATTCATCCGGTAGTCCTGGAAGTCGAGGCCTTCTACGGAGCCCTGTTTGACGAATGGGCTATCAAAGAGGGGAAATTCGTAGGTTCGGTTCAGCGCCCGAGATCGTCACGCCTAGGCGATCTGTCGATAACTGCAATCCTCTCTTCGCCCGATAGCCCACTGAGACTCCATCTTCCTTTGAGAAACGAACGTGACGTTGAGGGAACACCGCTCGTCGCATCGGACTTCTCGTTTCCATTCGAGGGTTTCCAATTGGTAGAACTGCATCTCTTGCTGCGGGGTCATGATGTAGATGCACTTCAAATCCGGTTCCCGTCGCCAGATACTCCGAATCCTCGACTCCGGGCGCTCGAGGCTCTTGACCTCATGTGGAAGAACCTCAATACAACGCTCGATGAAGCTGGAGCGGTCAAGAATCCTGCCGCTCTCGAGATGCTAGTTTCATGGGTCTTGCACCTCTGCGGTTTCCAAGTGATGCTGGTAGGTCATCCTCCTCTGCACGGAGGCGATGTCCCCGATCTCCTCGCATTCGACCCATTCTCGAATGAAGGGCTGGTGGTCGAGGTAACACGGGATGTATCGTTGAGTCAGGACAAAATGATCCGGCTTTCGAAACGAACGGCTTCGGTCCAATATGCTTCCCCGTCTGTCAGGTTCCATGCGGTAGCCGTAGCCCCGGCTGCCGAATCGTTTCTCGAGTCGGAAATCAAAGCAGCGAGAGAGTTAGGGGTGGCGCTTCTCTCAAAGCAGGACTTGACCCAACTTCTAAACGAAGCACAAGAGAACCCACTACCTACCGACGTCCTCAGGAAGGTTTTCCTGACTTCCACCAACCAGAGGTGACGGTAATCACCGAATCGATGTCGAGCCCAGCTACCCAGACTGCGCCAGAGGGATCCTCGAACCTTTCACTGTCCACTGCCGAATTGCCGAAGGGGAAGGCGGCGCCACCCGGTCCCCCCAAGCTTTCCACGCGAACCAAACTGGCCATAACGGTTGCCTTTCTCGCCGTGATAACTGTTCTGGGGTTGCTCTCTCCCAGTAACGGACCCGTTCCTCCCACAACAGAATTCGTCCTAGTGTACTTGGGGATCGCCACCGCCGCGGCGGTTGGCGCGATGGCTGCAGTTCTAAACCTAACTACGGGACCGGGGCAACTTGCGATGGCACTCGGGGCAATGTGGTTGAATCTCGCGGCAGTCTTTGCGGTCATCGCGATCGTCCTTAGCTCGGACGCGAGGGCTGTGGCACTTTCGTCGTCAGTTGATGGTCTAGGAGCTGGAGTGGTATTCCTTTCGTATGGCTTCTACCGACGCGTGATATACCCGCTGTTCTGACCGTGCCAGAATTGGAACCCACGCCCCGACCCACTTTCTCTGTCGTGAAATCGCCTCTCGACCGGCCGGGAGGGCGCCTCATCCTAAGCGAGGCAACCTCCTCCGAGTTCCTCAGGGCGGAGGGTCTGGCGGGTAGAAATCGAGCGGAAACCTGTCGATGGCTATCGGAGCGCCACGGGAGGACATCTTGGCCATTCTGGTTACTGCGGCGCGATCTTCCGCGATTGATTGGCCGACCTGGGTCTGGTAACTCGCGTCGGGTACGATGTCGAGGATTAGCAGGCAGATCAAGTTCAGAAGGATGCCCGAGCCTATTCCGGGAGGGGCCGCTCCATGAAGCGTGTCGTTCCGCCATTGATAGAGCATGCCGTAACAATCGGGATTTCCCGTCAATGCTTCCGTCGCACTCCGGTACTCCGTGAGGAGTTGCTTCATCGACGTGGTGGCGACCTGTTCCTCGAAGAGGTAAAGCAGGTGTTCGAGGTTGTTGATGGTACCTCTACCAGCGGGGTCGTAGGTCGCGCCGCCCCTTGGGCCGCCGTTCAGCTGGAACGGCTGCTTGACTCGTCCGTCGGAGTACACGAAAGCGCTGGACCGATACTTCAGGAGCCCTTCTAGGAATGGGAAGGCCAGAACGAATGCAATCAATTCCTTCTGTGAGATGATCGTGCGGATGTGGGTGGAGTCTGAAGGGGGACGTGGGGCCAACATCAGGCGAAACAACAGCTCGAGGGACTCCTGAAGGGCTTGGTCTTGGAACCACCCTCTGGTGTCTGGCATTACGACGAGTTCGATAGTCCACGACCAGAGCACCTTGTGGTCGTAGGTATTGGGTTGAACTCGGAACTGAGGGAGAAGAAGTGCCGGAAGTTCATGTACGAGCTGTCGGTCCATCTCTTCGATTCGATAGCGAGGTACCCACCGCCCGGTCGCATCGTCAAAACGGGTAAACACCAGCGACTGACGTTCTAGGGGACCGACTGCGTGGATTACGTTCCTTCCTGGGTTGAGAGCCCCGGCAGCTCCGCGCGGGACCACAATGTTGCTCGACATCCAGCCCTTGACGTATGTCGATACCAGGTCCTCGACATCCTTACGTGACACCTTCCCGCCAGGTGGGCCACTCATTTCCGGCGATGAACCCCCCAGTCCAAGTAGGTGATGCATCTCGGCCTATTCTCGCCTTTCCTCTCGGACGAACCACTTTCCCCTGACGTGAAACCTGGCCGGGATCGCCCCGGAAGGGGGTTTTTCCTCGGCGGAATGCGCGCTACTCTAAACACGCAAGTTCGGTTGCACCCACTCTTCGGGTGAAGCGGTGAGGACTCGTTCAAGGCTGGTTGAATCAGCTTTCGATCAAGCGGTAGGTTCTGGTCGGCAGGCACCCCCAGAACTCAGCACGCGAAAGCTGGTTCTCTGACAATTGGATGCTTAGGTTGAAGAGGTAGCTTGAAGTTCCAGCGCACCGGATACGCACCGGTCAGCTAACCGGGGAGGCTCCCGAAACTGGAGGGCAGCCACTGGCGAACATGGTCCGCAGGCAGAGCACGGCTAAACTTGGCAGTCTCTTGAGGAAGAGCGGGCTGGCGAACAGCGCGAGAACCCGCTTGTGGTCCCTTGTATTCCATTTCGAAGATATGATGGCCCTCAAGCGTCAACGTCGACTGGTCCAACGGCTCGGTTCGATTGTTACCGTTCCTCTCCTCGACTACGAGCTCGTTCTGAACGTGGGTGACTCGATACACGATCTGATGATGTTTGAATCCATGACGAATGGTCGGCACTACGAACACGAGACCACCCTCTTACTGATGGAGAACCTCCAAGGTGGGAATTTTTTTGTCGACGTGGGCGCGAACAACGGGTACTATTCATTACTCGCCTCAAGTCTGGTTGGTAGAGAGGGGCGCGTGTTTTCGTTTGAACCCAACCCATCATCCTTTCGACGGTTGCTGAACAACCTCAGCTACAACAAGGTGACCAATGTAACACCTTTCAATCTCGCCCTTAGCGATGCGCAAGAGGTTGTTCCGCTTTACTTGAATCGATTCGAGGATGGACAGAGCAGCATGGTCCGGTCAGCGAAGACTTCGGTACCGGTCCCTACAATCCGTCTCGACGATGTCGTTTCGGGGAGATTACCCGACCTTGTGAAGATAGATGTGGAGGGGGCGGAATTGAAGGTGCTGGCGGGTATGGCCAACACATTGAGTTCCCAGAAGAGTCTTCGCTGTATAGTCGAGTGGGGGCGTGACAACCCCATGTCACAGGCACTTTGGAAAATGCTAACGCAGCACTTTGAGGTTTACTTAATTGATGAAGCCGAGAGTGGGCAGAAAGTTCGTCTATCTCCCGTACTTAGCATCGACGAATTGCCGGGTCTATGCAATCTCTGGTGTGTTGGATACAAGTGAGGCGACGGGCATCATATGCTCTCTATGACCAAACGGAAGCCGGGGTCCTGCCCCGGGATCTGAGCTGGGTATCGCCAGTCCCGTACCATTGCATGACTTCATAGTCCGCTACGGGCCACGTAGGCGGTCGGTCGAACACAATCCGTTCAGCCCGAATTAGGGGACGGAGCTTCCTGAACCGCCACGATTCTGGTGGCATGCTTCGTCATCGGCGGAACCCATCATGTCCACATTGCACCCACTAAACTCTGTGAGTTCACAGCCTGAATAGGCAGCCGGGGAGAGGCCGGGATTATAGCGGATCCATAGCTGATTGAATCGGCATTCGAGGGCAGCTCGGTGAATGTTTCCTTTTGCTAACGTGTGGTCGCGGATCTTGCTTCCAGTCTTCCCAAGCAGAAGTGTACCTCGCCACTATCGTGCGTAGCGGATGAAAGATACCTGAAGTATTCAAATGCAGTTCGATCGGACCGCGCAAATGGCAGATTTGAGGCTCCCCGACAGGGGCGCTGCTCCAGAACCCGCCTTGGTATGTGCACTATGCGGCGGCACCCTGGTCCGAATTCACGACTCCTGGCCTGGGTACATGGAGCCGATGCGATTCACCATCTTGAAGTGTAACACGTGCCTGAGCCACCAGGCATTTCCAAGAATAGTCGACTCGTCGATTTACGACTCAATCTACCGTGTTTCTAACCGGATAACCGGTTACGCCAGATATGAATCGTATGTACGCTTGGTGAAACGGCATCCAGACCGGGCTTTGGATTTGCTCTCTAAGAGGGAGGACATATACTGGGGAATACGCAGCGCCCTCGCCCAGTGTCACCTTAATCAAGGAGCACGGGCGCTCGACGTCGGATCTGGCCTGGGATATCTGACGTTCGCTCTCAGAATGGCCGGGCTTGCTGCCTCGGGAGTCGACATGTCACGGGAAGCGGTTAGACGGGCAGTCGACTCATTCGGGCCTCACTACTACATGTCAAGCCTGCAAGAGATTTCGCTCCGCGAACGGCACAAGTTCGATGTGGTCATCCTCGCGGAGGTCCTCGAGCATATGGAGGATCCGGTTTTGATGCTTCTAGCGGCGAAACGATGCTTACGCCCTGAGGGGAGTATCGTGATTACAACTCCCAACAGAAGTTTCTACCCTGAACTCGCAATCTGGCAGACTGAGCTGCCGCCCGTCCACTTGTGGTGGTTCTCAGAGAAATCCCTCGTGGCAGTGGCGAACAAACTGGAGCTAAGAGTGACTTTCACCGACTTCACCCGCCTTTCCGAATCCAGACCCCCACCCATTTCTCCTCGTGGCGATCGTTTAATCCTTCCGCCTCGAGCCTTCCTCGATTCTCACGGCAACCTAATCGTTTCGGAACCTGCCCTCAACCGTCTTCTTCGAGCGATGAGTGAGTTCGACCTCTATTTGGCTCTCCACGATCGACTCCGAAGGTTCGCGATCTCAAGTCACGCGGATCCACAGCAGAATGTCTTATCTGGTCGAAGACCGACCCAGTGTGTCACCTTTGCGAGTCGCGAGTGAATGCGATTCATGAGTCCCTCGTCCCACCAATTAAGGTGTTTCAACACCCCGTTAAACCCCTGTTAAGAACTCGGCCACTCGACGAGCTCGCACTGCACGGCTATATTGGACGGAGGGCCTTTGGATGACGGTTCCCGTCGGAAGCGTCCGCTACCGCTTTCTTCACAACAGTAATGCAAAGTCGCGGGAGCTTCAGAGAGAAGGAAACGGTGATGCCTAAACATAGCTCCATCAATGGACCGAAATCCGACATTGAGCCAGAGACTGATTCCCTGGGGAGTGCCGTAACAGGGGGTTACCCGTTCAATGATGAATTCATGTCCAACGATTCAGAGGAAGTCGCGGGGTTCTACAACCACTTTCATTCCCGTGATGAGTTGGTCGAATGGATGAAGGGCCGCCCACACGGGCACGCCGATCTCTCCGAAGTTGACGGAAGGAACGATGTGATCGTGGTCATACCCACATCTGACGCACACGGCCCCCTTTCGATCAACTGCAGAACCCAGCTATTCAAGGGTCAACACATCATCTTCGTGGATAGCAAGGGTCTTGATCCGTTGTTCAACTATGCCCGGAACGTCAACATAGGTGTGCGGCGGGCTCTCGAGCTTGACCCGAGGTGGGTGGTCGTGGCCAATGATGATTGCATCAGAATCGACCCTATCTCGACCTTGGTGTCACGGCTGGAGACGCTGCGTCCCGAGGAGACGACCATCGTTTATCCCATGCCGTATTCGGGGTATCATTCAGTAAAGGCAAGCCTGGTGTGCCTGAGGGACTGGGCCTACCCAATACTGCGACTTAAGAGAGCGGAGATTCGCGAGACCTACGACCTCCTTCGGAGATTCGGGGTGAAGTACGAGTTCATGTCAGACTCGCTATTCAAGGCCGGAGTCCGGAGGTGGCTGTATGGACCCTTATTTCGGGCGATTGCGAGCTATGTCGACACGGTATCGTTTGGAGTGTACAGTTCTCAGCTTATCCACGACCTTGGCGGCAAGCTCTTCGATGAGGGCTACGTCAACCAGGGCGAGGAGTCCGATCTTGCGTTCAGGATTTGGACGAGGGGCAAGGGCATCCAATACGTCCCGTTCCAGGTTGGGGATCAGGTCGGGCTGACGTTGGGGACGGGGCCTGCGAGAACTCTACGGGGAGTTGCGGGCGCTGCCTATCTCAATTACAGGATAGAACACGGCTTTCTGAAGGTCCCACGTATTGAAGGAGGGCGCGCAAACTAACGCCTTCTGAATCAACCTAGGACTCTAGCTTACTTGCTATTCTTCCATATGCCGAGCAGTATAGACATGACCCGACGGCGAGCCCGAGCAAGTCTAATGGAAAGCCAGGGTACCGACAGAACTGTGAAGGAGGCTAGGAGGACGATTAGAGCTGTAGTTTGGACCGCCACGAAGAAGGAGTGGTACACTTGGGCAGTGAATACAATGTGGTAGGCCAGATCCGCGGATAGAAGGGAGCGCGGAATCGCGAAACCGTTTGCCCAACCCGCGATGAGAATCGATGAAATGTCAGCCGAGTCCACGCTCATCGACCAGGAGGGATCGAACCCCTGCGAGAGGACCACGAAGAAGGTCGCGTTACTTAGCGTGCCCGAATACTCGGTCAGGCTCGAAGACATGGTAGTTGTTTCGGCGCTTGCGTTAGCCGGGTTCGATCGCAAACCGAGATTGATCGGCCCGAGCCAAAGCGAATCTAACTGGACGGACCCATGGACGTTGATTGTCAATTGGCTGGTCTGGATCTTGGAGGCAAGGGTAACCGGATACCAGTCCAGCGAGTCGTTGGAGACTGCGAGGCGGGCAATGGACGTCGATCCGTTGGCGATGGTAACACTACCGTTCCCACTCGCCCGGAGCGCGAGGTCTTGGAATGGAGAAGGGTTCACCAGAAAGCTGGCGTTCAAGGCCCCGTCCGTAGCAACCACTTCGCCGGCTAGGGCACTCGGGGTTGCCTCGACGGAGCTTGCGGTTCCGGAGAGGTGCAACGCCGAATACATAAAAAAGAGCTGGTCAGAAAGGGAGGTGCTCGCGGAGCAGAGACCAAAGCACAGCTGACTCACAGGAGTCCCTGCCCGAGCAAGAGTATCCGCCGTGGAACTCGAGAAATCAAAGCTGGGCAGGGAAGTGTAGTTCGAGACGGCGGCTTCGGAAGGCATTTCGGAAAGGGATAGCGCCGCGAGCATCACCGAGGGAATCGAGGGAAGGTCGAGCGCCAGGCTGAAGTTCGAGACCGAGTAGGTGGTGAGCGTGCCTGAACCGAAGTTATAGGGGAAGGCGATAGAAATCCTTACATACGCCGTGAGGGAATTGAGCTGCTCAGGATCGAGCGGAATCGTCACATTCGGCTGGGTCGATGCCACGACCGTATACGACGGGACTCCCCAAAGGCCCGTTCCGTTAGAGTCGTATCCCACTACCGCCACGTAGCCGGCGTGATTCGCGGGTCCCGTGTAGTTCTGGTGGAACTGAACGGTGTACCCCTGGTTGACCACGGGGATCCGGTTGGACAGCAAATAGAATCCCAGGTTGTCCAATCGCGTGCTACTTCCCGTGATCGTGTCGGTCGCGTTGGAGAACGTGATGTTCATCACGCCCGAGCCATTGACGCCGAAGACCTCGTATCCACTCGGCAGGTTCTCTACCAGTGCGATGCGACTCGACGGCCCGGGACTCGACCAGTTGGCCATACTCGTGGGCCAACTTCCGATCGTGTGGTTGAGTGGGACCGAGGCATTCCCGGTATGGAACACAACCACGCCCGAGGCGCCCGTGACGTACGGTTGGTAATCGAGGTTGAGGAAGGCGACAAAAAGGTGGGAGCTGAACACTTCTTCCAGGTCTTGTTGTGCGTGAAGGAGGGCAAGGAAGGCGGCGGAGGCACCGACGAGCGAATCCCAAGTCCACGTCGGCGGGCCGGTGAAATTGGCCTGGAGATCGACCAGTACGTATTTCACCGACGCTTCTCCGAGCAGGACGCCGATTCGATTTGTGTGATTCTCAATCAAATAGTTCAAAACGCTCGTGGAGTACTCGGAGCTGCGAGGACCTTGGAACAGGCCGACAGCAGTGGTGCTTCCTTGGTACTCTGGTAGACCAAACGTGTTAATGGCAAAGGGACCAAACTGTAAGCCGCCTTCAATGCCAGGGAAGGGGAGTATGAGGAATCGCGAATCCATTGTGCCGCCGTGCGACTCGAGGAAATCATACATGGCAGGATAGGCCGAGGGAACGGTTGCTCCCCATTGCGGAGGCCACCCCTCGTCCTGAGGGGCGTCGAACACTTTGAAATCGCCGCTCTCAAGATAGAACCCTGCGGGGATGACCAACAGGGCGAGTACGAGGACGCAGGATGCCATGGTAAGAGGCCGGCGGACGATCTGTTTTGGTCCGCGGCGTAGTCTGCAGATTCCCGGGCCTTTAGTCGGGGTCTCGGCGTCGCTAACGTCGGGAGAACTGGCAGTGGCTCGGGTCGATTGGGTTTCTCCTTCGAAGTGAGCGAGTCTATCGAGGGCGAAGGTGGCGAGGATCGTGAGGGAGACGACGATGTAATCATAGCACTCTATTGGATAGTTCAGTACAGTGAGTAGGCCGAAGGCATTGTACAGAGCGAGCGTGATGCCGGCGCGTGTCAGGAAAATCCAGGCGGCGCAAGACACGTAGAGAATCCCGGCGAGGAAGCCGAGCTCCCGGTATGGACGCCGTCTCAGTAGGAGCAGCCCGGAGAGTGCGAACGCGCTGAAGACGACTAGGAGCGCCTCGGAGAGGGGGGGGTAGAACCCAGCGTATCGGTCATACAGTCCCGCGCCCAATAGGGAAAAGAAGTGAATGGGAGCGCTGAAGCCGTAAGAGAGTGGGACTATTGATGCTGCGACAGCGTAAGAGGGTTGAAGAGAGCCGCTGGTGAAATGCGCTAGGTTGCCCAAGAAGAACGGAGCGTTGAGGAACAAGCCCGCTACGATGGCTACGGCAATCCCGACAAACGTGCGAAGTGCCATGCGGACTGATCGCCGAGTTAAGCCGATAGAGAGTGGAAGCAGGACGAGGAGGGGCAAAGTAAAGACCGGGCCAAAAGGAACGATGGCGAAGACGAGCCCGAGGACCAGAGAGAGGAGAATCACAGGCTTTGCCCACGGCCCTTCAATTATCTGGAACGCAAGCAGGAAAACTGCGGGTAGGAGGAGGTCAAATGGAAGGAAGCTGCTGGCGTTGAAGACGTCAATAAAAAGATAGGGGCTCAGCAGAAAGAGACCGGCCCCTATCAGAGCAAACTTAGGTTCCTCCAAGTGGGATTCAAGAAGGCGTTGAAATGAGGCTGCACCGACAAAAGAGAGGCCGATTAGGGTGAGAGGCTCAGTAAGTGCGGGGGGAATCCCCCCCAAGGTGAGCGCCGAAAAGATGACGTAGACCGCGGGTTGGGACGAAGAGTACCCCAAACCACCGGGGTTCCACTGGGACAGATATACCGTGATACTATAGGACGAACTATTGACAGGGGAGAGGAGGAAGAAATCCGGAGTTAGCAGTTGTCCGCTCGAAAACGTCGCGCGGAAGAGGAACAGGATGAGCGTAAGCAGAATTCCCCAGCTGAGAACATGCCATTGCAGCTGTGAGACTGAGGCCGATGGCGCTGGTCCGCCATGCTCAGTTATGTTCGCCATGGGAGCCATGTTTCCGACTGTTCACGCCGACTGAGGTGCCGGGTCGACGCCCCGTGGTTCATCGGGAGAGCGCCGTCAGCCTCCTGCCAATGCATCCCGGTATCCTTGTTCGGTGAGGGTCCCAATGCGTTCCGCAGAATAATTCTGAGTGGCCATGTCCTGTGCCGCCCCGCCGAGGCGGTTACGAAGGTCAGGGTCCTGCATCAGGAGTAGAAAAGCCCGAGCCCAGTCATGGGGATCCCAAGAGGCAATGACTATTCCGTTCTGACCGTCATGAACGAACTCCCGAACCGGTGCGAGATCGGATACTATCGAAGGTGTGCCATGATAGGCGGCCTCGATGACGGATCTGCAATAGGCTTCTCGATGCGATGGAAGCACGAACGCGCAAGACCCCGCGAGCACTTCTCGCATTTCGGTCTCGGGCAGAGTAGACGCGAACCTCACCTTAAGCCCCCAGTTGGAGGCCAGTTCCCGAAATCGCCATCGCTCCTCCCGTAGGACAGTCGCCCTAACCAAGATCCCTTGCTTGGAAAGAAGGCGAAGAGCTTGCAGAAACAATGCGATGTCGCGGCGAGGTCCCGCACCAATAAACAGCAGGTGGGACTTGTCGTACGACTTTCCCTTCCATGGTGTCCACGACCTTGGAATGGGTGGAGGAAGCGCTGCCCATCTAATCGAGGCGCCAGGGTAGATTCGTTCGAGTTCCCGGCCCACCGAGATAGTATCAACCACAATCCAATCCGCAACCTCAACAGACAGTCTTTCGTTGTAGGCTGACATGAAGTACCTCGGTGCCGATGCAACCCGAGACCTCAGCGGGAGGGACCTCCACTCTGTCAGACCTACGTCGACCGCGTGAAATACGCAGGCGTGCCATAAGGGTGAGCTCCTATGGAATGCCCATCCTAGTCCAGCGCCCCTGGCGTCGATGACGTCACCCTTCCGGGTCCTTCCAATGTCGGACAGAAATCTGGCTACGGCAGTGTTTGCGGTCCAGCCGCCGACACATGGATACGCGTGGTTTGGTACGGCGAAAACACGAACACCCTCGTCAACGAGCTGGTGGCGGTTTCCAGTGTACGAGTACACAAGCGTAACATCGTGTCCCCTAGCTGCCATTTCGATTGCGAGCTCGCGTGTGTTGACCGAGCTCCCTAATCGCGCGCCGGGGGCTAGGGGGTCGTGAGGAACGATGTACATGAGCGATAGTGATTCGCTCATAGAGCCTCATCGACAGAGGATGTCCTAACAGTCCGCTGCCGGGTAGATCGCGTGGTACTCCGGTGGCGCTCGGTCCGCAGAAGCCGGAGCACCAAGTTCCCTTTGCCTCCGAACTGACGGACTAGGTAAGGATGGCATATGGTTAGCCACACATCCTCTATTTTCACCCGGTTCACCTCGCTGTAGAATTGCCAGCTCAACTGAGCACTTCGGGACCGGGAAACGGCAGGTAAGGGCTTCTCTCAAGCGACCTACCGGCTTTCGCAGGAACCGAACCCGACACCTTCAGCATACCCGTGCCTTCATTAGGGCGGTGGGCCGGGTGCAGCCCGGCTTCTCGTCAACTATCTTCACCTTCGAATTGGCTTAGCGGCGCTTGCGTGAGCGGTCATCTCACCTAAACATACACTAATGGATGACGTGGACCAACGGTGAAGCTACTCTATTCGTCGCGAGCGAATTTTGTCCCCCTTCAATTTCACCAGAGCGGGGCCACCCGGCGCAGGTGAATCACGCGGCCGGCCTCGATTTCCCTGTGTTCTCCGCCAGCCAATATTCGTTGAGTTGGGACCACGATCCCTTGTCCATGATTTGGAATCCCGACTCTCTGAGCAACGACTCGCACCGCTCGCTGTTACTTCCACTCCCCACTTCGATAATCATCCGCCGAGTACGTTGAAGCGTTCCTATGGCGCCCTTGAGAACTTCGACTTCGTATCCCTCCACATCAATCAACATCCAATCCACTCGCGGCAGAGAACTGATGAGGACGATTGAGTCCATTGGGACGATGGTCACGGTCGCTGCTGACCGAGGATCTATATCGTTGACGTGCGCCCAATCGGGCAAGAGGGAGGCAGTCCCCGTAGATGATTCCGGAAGGAAGAGACGTCCGGTGCCTGGAAGCGACCCTAAGGCGACCCGCATCGGTGTTACTGACCTCGTTAACGAGTTGGAACGCATATGTTTGACCAATGACTCGAACGTCGCCGGGTTAGGCTCGATTGCGATGACCCGAGCCCCTGCCTTCGCAGCTGAGAGGGAATATGTACCGATGTTAGCCCCCACATCAATGACGACCTCGCCCTCCTTAGGGTGGAACCACCGGAAGGTAGACCACTTGTGCCAGGGGGAACAGTACCACAAGTCTTCGGTTCGCGGGCGAGCCTCAAACCTCAATCCGGCGGACCTCACCCAGATTGGCCTTGCGAGGTATCGTCCGACGTTTCTAAAGCCTCCTCCTGTCACCGCCCAGGCTACCGCAGCTCGGGCGTAGCACGCGTACAGGTGGAAAGCGTCTCTAAATGACAACGGTCGTAATGAGAAGTAACGCTTGAGGGCTCCGGGTTCAGTTTCTTTTGTACTGCCTTTTCTGGTCAACGAAGTTCGACTCTCCAGGGTCGATTAGGTCCCTCGACATCAAGAAGCTTGGCGCGACCTCATGCGACCAGGCCACGTTTCCTTACTTCCGACCAAGCAGAAGGGGTTCATACGGCCTTCCTCATCACAAAAGCGTTCGAAAGAAAGCGACCTGATCGCGCGCGATGAGGTCGGCCGAATAAGCACGCGGAATCGACTCCAGTCTACACGCGATCTCCTCTCGCTTCTGAGAGTCGCCGAGTAAATCGACCAGCCGCTCGGCAAACGCTTGCACGTTTCCGGGCGGCACTCGGGGAATGGCCGATCCCAGGTAATCGTACGCCGGCAGGTCATAGACCACAGGGACGCAGCCATAGGTGGCTGCCTCCATGACGGCCAAGGACCACCCTTCTTCGTAGCTTGGGAATGCGAAGACCTTGGAATTGGCGAGGAGGTCGTGTTTGCCTCCATCCGAAAGATGACCTCTCAAGGTGATGAGTCCACTCAGTCCGGTCTTCTCAATGGCTATGCGAAATCGTCGTTCAACCGCGCGTGACTCGAAATCCCCGCCGACGACCATCTGTGCAGCGGGCAACCGACGGTGGACTTCGGCCCAGATGGACACAAGATCGAAGAGGCCCTTGTATGGGGAAAGCCGGCTTACGAAGCAGGCATCAATGGATCGGTTGGGTTTCTCTATCGTGGCTGAGTCCGGGTAGCGATCGAGGAAATCTTCGTCAGGTAGGACGGGACCAGAGAATCTCCATCCCGACTCCGAAAGAATGCGTACTTGGTCAATGCTCGGCACGAACCGGCAGACCTTTGTGATGACCAGTGCGGCCTGGGTGAGCAACCAGGCTCCACTGCACCGGACTACGCCGCCTCGTCGATTCGGGTGCCACCATGGGCCGGGAGTGAGATGATGAAATGCCACGACCAAGGGTGAACCGGACGTTTGGGCAATCCGGCGTGCATGGACGATATCTGAAAGGTTGGGCGACGCCGCGATGACGATAGACCTGTCAGGGACCTGAGATGGAGGTGCCCTGGGGGCGCTTATAGTGGTCCTGTCCGCGAGGGTACCGATGAGGGCCTTAAGCGGCTGTAAGAGGTTACCGGCCTCTGGATTGACCGATTTAGGGTCCGTTCGTCCAACGGAGACCACCCGGGTGCACTTTCCTTCGAACATCTCGGGAAGGTTCGTGTACACCGTCACAAAGTGCCCCTGCTTGACCCACTCCTGCGCTAACCGAGCGTAGTGGATTGGTCCCCCTCCGCCACCCCCAGTTAATCCAGGTCCCGACTTGGTCCGGACGGTCGCTAAGTGAAACAGTTGAATGTGTAGCGGGAGGGCTTCAGGGCCTTGCGATTCGGAGGTGAGATTGACCATTCCGTGCCTTGTTATTTACGGCATCGCAAGCTCAATGACATGATCGGGGCGCCGATGTATTCAGCTTCATTTGTAATCTCTTCGTGGCTGTCCCAGCACCCGCGCGACTGTACGAGGGCGAATGGGACTCGCCCAATCTTGATTCTGTACTCGAGGCTGACAAGTGGGCTAACCCTTGCCTACCCCCACTAAAAGCACCCCTCTCGAACTGAACCGCAGCCGCGACTTCACGGGCTCGGACCACCGGATGGACAAATCGCGGTAAGAGAGCATGACAGCTGATGCCGCCCCCGCCTTGGGTCTCCGCGAACACCCAGACCAACGACGATATGTGTCGAGCCAGTCGGGGTTGGAGAGAGTGCTCACCCTGGTCCAGATGAGTGTGCGGGTGCACCGATAGGTCCGTTTCTCCGGGTAGATCGAAGCGCATTGAAGATACGTACGCGTCCGTAACCGATATCCGACCTATGCGCGATGATGCCATCAACATCCCGCCGGACGGTTTCATGGGAGAACCCACACGTTGTTTCGGTCGAGGCAGAATCTTCCACTTCCGCACTCTATCTCTCGTAGGTTCGAGATGCTGATTAGGGTCGACGTCTCACTCCTGACGGTATTCACTCCCCCGCTTACACCCTCGTAGGTAAACCATCGAGTTTACTGAAATGATTCTCCTGTCGCACTAGCAGGAAGACGAAATGCAACCTGACCGAAAACCGTTCTGTCCTGCGGCCAGCGAACGCCACCGAGTACCTGGAATTTGCGGCGAAAGCTCCGTGAGTAATCTCGAAAGGCACTGAACTCTGGCGTACCACCGAACTCATCAAAGAGGAGCACACCCCTCTTGGTGTTGAAGAGGTGGTCAATCTGAGTCAAACAGAACAGCGTGGAGGTGTAGACGTCACTGTCGAGATGGACCACCAAAGGATGACGCGACTGGAAGGTCGCTAAAAAGGCAGGAAGAGTATCTTGATACCAACCCTTGACAAAGCGAACTCGAGAGTCCCGGATTTGCGGGATCTGCCCACCGGTACTGAAACTCCCGGTCGGAAAAGCAGAGCCCCAATCTTCAGGCAATCCCAGAAAGGAGTCGAGGCCGAAGAAACGGCTCTCTGGGTCGGTATTCATGTTCGCCCAACAGCGGATCGAGTCTCCGGTAAACACCCCAAATTCGAGGTAGTCAATAGGGCCTTCTAGTGCCTCCTGCTCGACCGCATGACGCCAAAGGTCTTCGCGGGTCGAGAAGACTGGCATGCCTGTGTGAGCACGACTCCAAGATCGCACCAACGCGTAGAGATTCGCTCTTGCGAGACGCTCACTATACCTAGGCATGATCACCCGAGCAATCAGGTTCTCGGTGGTGGCCTTCACAGATTAGACTCCCCTCCCATGAACGAGGATCTGCCAGAGCCGTTTCCGTCGGTCAAGTCAAATTTACGATTCCGTGTTCGCATAGGTAATCACCGGCCATGAATTCGCAGAGCATCAGGTAACGTACGGAGCCACCCAGTTTGAGGACGGATTCGTACCCGGGCGATGGAAGCGTAACTGAAGTACCGAGTCCTTGATTCAGCTGACGTTGACGCTTCGGAGCCGTCATTCCTCGGACGCAGAAAATGAGGGCCCACGAGCGGGTTCTCGCGCAGTTCGACCACCTGCTCACCCTCCAGAAACCGCCAGGTCTAGACTGGGGTTGGTGATGGACAATGCTCACGATAAGCGGTTGCCCAGTGCTCCAGGATATGGAGCTTAGCTTTACTCATTGTCGACGGGTTCGCTTCTGAGCTGATCGCGGAAGTCTTCATACGCGCTTTCCCACGAGTACTGTTTACAACGCTCGATTCCTTGGGAGCCAAGCTTGGCCCTGAGCGGCTCATCTTGCGCCAGCGATAGGAGCGCTTGGGTCAACCCAGCTACGTCGCCATCCGGGACCAACAACCCGGTTGAACCGTGAACTACGGCATCCCTCACACCCGGCACATCGTAGGCAACAGCCGCGCAGCCAAATGCCTGCGGCTCAAATATGGACAGCCCCCAGCCCTCTTTCTTCGATCCGCATATCGCCAACTTGGCGCGCGAGTATGTTCTCGCCCTTTCCTCATCGGGGATGCGACCGAGAACGTCTACTCTTCCTGCAATTCCCAATCGAGAAATCAGCTCCCTGATTTGGACCTCGTATTCGGGGCTCTCAAAGCTACCGAAAAGAACTAGCCGCCAATTGTTTGGCAGGTGTGCGAAGGCGATTACCGCATCCTCCACCCTCTTCCATGGCCTTAAGGGCCCTCCAAGGACCACAACGTCTTCCTTAGGGCTGTTGCCTTTGGGCAGATCAACACCGGCCTTTACCACATGCACATTTACGTAACCCAGCGATCTGAGCTCTTCAGCAGTCGAAGGTCCGAGGGTTATCACACGTTCCCGTGCGTAAGTCATAGGAGAAATCCATTGCTGCAGTATCCATGGCACGACACCAACCCGCCCCAGCTTCTCTCGGATGATCTCGCGTGGAACAATGTGGTAGATGATCATGAGGCGGGGTTTGGACGAATACAAGCGGGAGAAAAATGGGACTACCGACACAGATTCGAAGACTAAATCGATCTCCTTCCGGTGGAGTAAATAGTACAAAGCGCCATAGAAAAAAACAGTGGAAGGGCTGCCAAATCGTACTATTCGAACACCGTGAATGGTTTCCTCCCTAACAGAACCGTTGAATCTGGAACTGACCCAAATCACTCGGTAGCCCTCATCCACTGCGCGCCTCAACACTTCATAGCAGTAATGTGGAGCACCTCCGGATGCGGGATTCACTGGATCATCATAGTTGAGCAACAAGATGGTTCGTTGACGTTGCCTTGGAGCGCTCGGATGCAACGATTGATCCTCAGCCGTCGGAGTCATGACAAGGGAGCCGGATCGGTCTGCCGAAGCCGACGAGGGATGCATCTATCGGAGCCATCAGGTAACCCAGGTCGAAGCTCCCACGGGTTGCCGAGCTACCCCCGTTTCGGAAGCCTCTCTTTCGCTTCACATTATGCTTGTGCCCAGCTGGAGTTAGGTGGCATCCGCTTTCTCAGTGGCCGTCGGTGATGAAGGGCCACCTGGTATTGAAACTGGACGTCGGGATTGTTTGAAGTAGCCCAGCAACTCGACGAGGTAAAGCGGAACGTAATTCATCGAACGTGTTGTTATTTTCGACACTCCGTCTCCGCGGTCCCGCATAACGAGCGGAACCTCTCTTACTCGCGCGTCTGGGTGCGTCGCCAGGATGTAGAGCAGTAGTTTGTAGCGACAGAAATCCGGATTCAAATCAGTGATGAGATTCCTCTTGACCATGAAATACCCAGACACTGGATCCTGGACATGTCTCGCTCCCCTCAGCAAGATTGCCGCGAGAGCTTTGGCGCTCCGACTTACGATCCCGCGAAAAGGCCGCCAGTGATTCGCGCCCCCGTCGACGTATCTCGAGGCAATTATGAGTTCGGAACCATTGCCCTTGCCTTGGACCAAATCATCCAGCAGGGCAACGGGATGTTGGCCATCAGCGTCCATCTTAACTAGCCACTCGCTCGAGGACGCCTGACAGCCCACCAGCTCGGCGTTGGCCGGTCCGTGTTGAGAAGCACGGAAAATGGCTTGGACGGAGAATGGGTGGGGTTCGCATGAGTAGCGTTGCAAGTACTCTACAGTTCCGTCTATGCTTCCGTCATCAACGATCACAACTTCGTTGACTCTACTCAACCTGTGAGATAGAGCGTATGATTCGATGTGTGAAAGGATACGGGGTAACGAGTCAATTTCATCAAGCACGGGCAAGACAATAGAGATTCCGACGTCATCGTGGAGCTGGGCTGCTTCCAAGCAGGTCGCCGAAGCTACCATGCGTCCAAGAACCACTGGACGAGTTTCGGTGACAGTCGCTTCCTCACAAGGGAGTTCATGACGCGCACGAATAGGTATGGGGGGAAACAGCCCTCGATCATCTTGTAGAGGCAGTCCTTCTCATTCCCGGCGGGAATGACGATGCTGGCCTGGGGGACGCTCGCGCCTAGCATCGTCACTGTAAGATGGAGCGGACACACCACTATTTGCTGCTTTTGAAGCTCCGGGACTCCGTCGTCGGGTTACGTTGTATAACAGAGGTTGGGATACCTGAATTTGTTGCGAGTTGGTCCGTGGGCGCAATTGCACCTGCGCCCACGGGACGTCGTCCGCATTCCCGGGGTCAATCACTGAATGCGCGGGGTCAACGAGAGGTAAGAATCTTCGCCGTCCCGGGAACGGGCACATTAATCGTGAACGGCCCGGCCGCCGTCCTACCGCCTACGTCCGCCATCGTGACCGGTGCCCCCGACGTCCCGCTTGGAACCCTGAACGTGCAACTGAACGCCCCAGTGACTCCCGTGATCAGTGAACCATTCGTTCAGCTTGAAATCGCCTTGGAATCGATGACCGACGGCGCCGTCGACGGCAAAGAGCCCGTCCCGGGCACCGTCCCCGCCGCGCCCACCGGGCCCTGCCTCGGGCTACCCGATCACTACCCTGAACGTCATCGCGCTGGCGCTCGCGCTCTGAGGGCCCGCTCCGCCGTTCGTCGAGGCGGAGACCGTGAAACAGTAGGTCGTCGAGGGCGTCAGGCCAGTAGCCGCGTACGTTGTTGCGACCCCGATGACGTACGTGTTGAGTAGCGTCGAGCAATCCGAGGAGTACTCGTAGACTGCGTTGGCGGTCAGCGTGCCCGATGGGTTCGTCCAGTTCAGATCGATCTCGGATGCGGACACGGCCGTTGCGGTCAGTCCCGTCGGCGCGGGCGGGTCGGAACCTGTCGCCGCGTAGACGGGACCCGCTGCCGCGCTGTATCCCGTCGAGTTCTCTGCATAGACTTGGAAGCAGTAAGTCGCGTCGGCCGGGAGTCCTGTC
>Ga0187889_10000789_pt1 | contig 36669 bp, 35 predicted proteins | sample June2016WEW_7_10_2_FD_132992 | JGI IMG/M metagenome (GOLD analysis project Ga0187889, IMG submission 132992) | Peatland microbial communities from SPRUCE experiment site at the Marcell Experimental Forest, Minnesota, USA - June2016WEW_7_100 | ecosystem: Environmental > Terrestrial > Soil >... | reverse complement strand
TTGCTGTGTCACTTAAAAAAATTAGGGGGGTACATTGAAAAAAAGCTGGAAAATTTTTTTGAAAAAATTTTTTTTTATTTTTTTTCCCCCATTTTTTCAAAATTTGAAGCAAAATGAGTCATAGAAATATGCAAAAAAAGTAACCATCTTTTTTTCAATGTACCCCCCTAATTTTTTTTTCGATCGTTTCCATTTTTTTTTCAAGAATTATTTCGCAAAATTTCCTTTTCGGGTTAAAACGGTAAAGTCGAGTTTACCGTTTTTCACTTTTTTTCCAAGTAATGACGTAATAAAAAAATAAAAATTGCCACGTTTACAAAAATAAAAAAAAATAAAAAAAAGATAAGTAAAAAAAAGATGAGAAAGATTATATAAAAAAAATAAAATTAAGGGGGAAAAAGGGGGTGAAGATGGAAGATTTAATGGATTGTTATGAAGAAGGAAAAGAAAAAGATGGAGAGACAGAAGAGGTAGAAAAGGAAGAGGAAGAAAATGTAATTTTTAAAAGACCATTAATATTAATTGATATGAATTTAATGAAAGAAAGATATGAAAATGTTAAAATAGAACTTGATGATGATGATGAAGAGATGAATAATAATGATAATATACCAAAAGAAAGAAAGAAAAAAGAAATACGTAAAATAATTAAAATATTAGAACCGATTAATTTTTCTGGAAAAAAAAGAAAAGAAGGAATTTTAAAAGAAGATGATGAGGAAGAAGAAGAAAATAACAAAAAAAGTAAAAATGATGTGGATGGTGTTGAGAATGATAAAGAAGAAGAAGAAGAAGAAAAGAGGGAAATTACAGAAACTTTAATTATGATTGAAAATTCAAATCCATTAGATGATAGTATTATTAAAAATGAAAAATTAGAAAAACAAACAGAAATAAGAGGAGAATTTAATTGTCTTAAAGAAAAAGATATTGTTTTTATATTTGGATATGTAGAAGGAAATAATTCAATATTTTTAGATTTATTTTTTCCAACTTTGGCAGCAATGAAATATTTAAATTGTGTTCAAATAACAAGTGCAATGATTAAATATGAAGATGAAATTGAAGATCAACCAAAATGGGTTCAAAATTCCATTTCAAATCATTATTCACTTTCGCATATTTCATCTATTCCATATAATGAAACAACTAAAAGATTTAGATTGTATTGGAAAGGTTTTGCTCCTGAATTTTCATTTGAAGATCATAAATTTAATATAGCATTTGCAAACGTTCAAGAAAAAAAAGTTATTGAATATAAAAAATCAAATTCTATTATTCCATCTATTTCAATATTTGCTTCTTTTTCAATTAATACTACTTTTACTTGTTAATCTTTTTTTTATCAAAATGCAAATTAAAAAGAAAAAATTAAAAGTTAAATATAAAATTTGCAGTTTATTTATTTTTCTTTCTCTTTTTCTTTCTTTTTTCTTTTCTCTCTTTTTCTCTCTTTCTCTCTCGCCTATAAAAAAAATACAAATAAAATAAAAATAAAAAAAAACTTACATTTGGAATTTGACTTGTAAGAAACATTATTTTTGAATCAGATTTAAGAAAAGTAATTGATAATTCACTACAGGTAAAATCTTTATAACGTTGAAATCCTAACTTTTCAAGCCAACTTCTTACCGTAGAACAAGCAACTTTACAAGTATCTTCGTATAATGAAAAATATAACATTCTTATACCAGAAACAAAAATTAAAAAAATTGCAGCACAAGCAGTCATTGAATCAGTCTTACCTCCTCTTCTTTGAGTTTTACCAAAAAATAATTGTTGTTCTGGATTTTGCATATTATTTTTTCTTAAAATTGCAAGTCTTTTATCGTCTGAAAGATGTCTTAATAAAATTGGTGAACACATTCTAAATATTTCATCCATCATTTCTTGTTGAAATCCAGAAAATACATATCCTTCAATATTATGAATTAAATTATTAATCGTTCCTATTATATCATCATTTGCAGTTACTCCATTTTTCTCATTAGATTGACGATTCATCATTTCAAAATATGACTCTACTGTTCCCTTTGTCATAATTCTCTCAAGATACGTTGTTTGTGCTTTTTGTATTCCTCTCGTCATTTCATTTAAAAAATCAAGATGATCTGCAAATTTTATTGGTTGTTTGTTAAAAGATGTATTATTGGGTTGTTTATTAAATTTTTCATCTTTATTTTCATAATCATCTACAAGTTTATTTCTTTTTCTTCCTTCTTCAACATCCCCCTCATCCAATTCTTTTCTTTTCATTTTTTCCGTTTAGAGAGAGAGAGAGAGAGAGAGTTTTCAACTGTATATACCAACAAGATTTTCAAATATTGTCTTTGCTGTAAATATTACAGAATTATCATTATCATCAAATACAAATGGAATAAATCGATTTAACATTGATTGTTCTTCTTCTTTTTCTCCAATTAAATATGCAATTAAAGTATCTAAAAGACAAAACCTCAAATAAAAAGAAAGTAACAATTCATCTGTATCTTCATCAATTCCTAATAAAATACATATATCATCCAAATCTTCGTCGTTTATCACTTTAGCAGTGATAATAGATGACAATGGATCATGTAATTTTTGGCTTCTTTCAACATTATTAGCAAATAAACCTTGTGAATCCGTTGCTCTTAATAATCTTATCAAATCTTCATTACTTAATGGTCGTGCAATCTTTTTGTTTTCAAATTGACTCGTATCATCTATTCCAAAAACAGGAACTTTATCATATATTTCTGGACATACTATTCTTAATGCAATTTCTGGTCTTTGACATTCAATTTTTCCCTTTATATCATCAAATTTGGAAAGTCGACTACGATTAGAAAATAACACTTGCATTTGATCAACAATCATATTTAATTCAGTTAATCTTGTCCATCCTCTATCTTCAATTTTGAAAATATCATCTGGAATAGGTCTTTGTAATGGATATACAAGTAATTGTGGTGTCTTTCGTTTGTTATTGATTAATGTATTTAAATATGCATATTCTAAAAAGTATAATCTTTTCTTATTATGTCGAAAATCACTCTTTGTTACATTTCCTTCTAATTTTCCTTCATTCCACATCTTTATAAATTCTTCAAAAGGTAATGAAAGTGGAATTGGAATTGATGATGATGAGGAAGAAGAAGATGATTGATTAAAAAATGTATTAAATATTCGATCAAAATATTCTGAATTTGTTGGAATAAATGGAGGCCAATCATCAAAATTATTTGGTCTAATTTGTCTATTTGATAATAATCTTATTGCAATTGTTGTTTCATAATTCATTTGATCTTTTAAATTATTTAATCCCTTTTCAATATAATTATTTTTTCTTGAAATTTCTTCTTCTTCCTCTTCCTCTTCCTCTTCCTCTTCCACTTCTTCCGAATAATTAAATGTTTTCACTTCCATTGTTCTCATAGCAAGCATATTAATAGATTCTTGAAATCTTTCATTAAAATATTGATCACCATCCTTATTAAATTTATTCCATTTGACACAATGTGCTATTTTACTATTTATTTCAGACATCTTATAAAATCCTTCTTCTCCTCTTGCCAACGCCATTGTAAAATACATACAAACTGCATTTAAATTAGTTAAAAGATAACCAAATCTATAACTTCCAATTGTATTTGTTAAAATGGCTCTTCTAATAACTTTTGCCGAAAATTCTCTAACTCCCATTTGCCATAATCTTTCCATAAGATCACCCTTTTCAATCTGTTCTGTTAATTGTCGAAATACAACATTAATAATCATCATCATTCCAAAATAATAAACAAAAAAAGGCTTAATATCTCCTTCGTTCTTTTGGAAATCTTCAATATCATCAAGTCTAATAACTCTTGTTGTATCATGAATGACTCCCTCATGTTCTTGTTGTTCTCCTTGTGTTTCAGAATATGCTAAAAGAGATTCGAATGTTGGGAAAAATCTTCTCATCATGGTGACGGCTCTCTTTGAAAGAACACGATGACTTCTAAGATCATCATACCAAGATAACCAAATATCATCTCTCCAATTATGAATAAGATAACCAGATTTATCTCGAGTTGGACCACCAGGAACGAGGTCTTCGTTTAAATCCAATGCCCAACGAGAATTAATATTTGGAATTTCAGTGTTTATGGTATTGAACATGAGAAGAAAAGGAGGTAATAATTGATCAAATTCAATTTGGGGTTTATTATTTTCAATCTCTGAATCAATAACATCTTGACCTCTTTTTTCAATCATTCTTTTCTTATAATTTTGATTTATTTTAGTATTATCTGTTATTAATTTTTCGATATCAACATTAGTTCCAATATCAGAAGATTGTTCCCAATTAATTAATCTTTCAAATGTCAATTTAATTTGATGTAATATATAATTATAAAATAAATCATCAACATTATCAGTTTCATTGATTTCCTTTTCACAATTTTGTCTTAATATATCAAAACTTTCGTGTCCTTTTCCCTGATCTTTTTTCCTTTTCATTACTTCAAAACAAAATTCTTTTACTTGTTCTGGAACTAATTCAATAATCATATCTCCTAATTCTTCATCTCCTAAATTTAATAAAACATTTCTTAACGTCATTTTTTTTCTTTATTCTCCTTATTTTTTGAATTTTATTTATTTATTTATTTAAATATATTTATATCTTTTTGATTTTTTTTTTAAAGGAAAGGGGGAGAGAAATGGAGGTAATGAAATCAAAAGAATTTAATGAAAAATTAAAAAAATATAATGATTTAAGAATTGAATTTGGAAAACTTAAAAGTGATATTGATGAAGCACTTATTAATGTTAAAGAAGATGCAAATAATTTATTATCAACTGTTGTTCCAATATCTTATTCTGGATTAATAATTATATTTAGTAGTGAAGATAAATTTGGTGAATTTGAAGAAGAATTACAAAAGAGATCATTAGAAGGTTGTGTTCCTCGTATTAAATTTACTGTTAGAAAGGGTTCTTTTTTACCATGTGCATCAACTTTTCCATCTGAAAGAATTCAATATCATGAATTATCTAACATTGATACAATTACTGTAGATTTTCTTATAAATTATTTTTATCAAAAACCAAATGATAATACTCCACCAACAAATGATACTGAATAAAAATAAATACTTATATATACTTTAATCCCCTTTTTTTATAAAAATGAAAAATTATTAATTAACTTTTAAAATTTAATTAGTTTTTTTACATTTTTAAAAAATAACAGAAGAGAAGAGGAGAGGAGGAAAAGAATAGGAAAGAAGAGAAGAGAAAAGATAGAGAGGAAAAAAATGGAAGAGAAAGAATTTTTAGAATCATATCATAAATGTGCAAGATGTAGTAAAAAATATCTAATGATTGATAATATTGGAAAATATAATTGTTTACAACATACAGGATATATTACTGTAAATGGAGTTTTTAGTTGTTGTGGAGTATATGCAAATGGAGCAAGAGATGCAAAAGATTATTATAATACTAAAAGACCAATAGGAACATCAAATGAATTAGGTTGTAATCCTTGTTCTCATGTTTCTAAATATAAAGAAAAAGATTGTTATATATATAATGAAAAAAATGGTTATGTAATTTATCCAAAAGCATTAATAGATTTATATTCTTCACAATTTAATCCAGATGAACCAATAATAACTGAAAATAAAGATTTGAATAAAGTTTATGTATTTATAAAATTATTTGAAACTCCTCCCGCTTCTCCTCACAAATCAATCATTTAATATATAATCATCACTAATATTACCAAAATTTAATAAACTATATAATCTTTCTTGTAATTTTTGATTAATTTTATCTTTATCATCCTTCTCCTCCTCCTCATTTACTAAAGTTTGTTCTTTTTTATTATGAACTGAAAAAGTAAGATAACCATCATTTTCACGAATAATAGTCCAATCTAATATTGATCTATTACAACCATCTGAACATGTTTTTTCAATCAAATGAATTAATTGAATATTTATACCAGTATCCCTTTGAAATAATGTAATCGCCTGTGATTCTACAAAATCTGCAGATTGTTGATCTTTAAAAATAACTGTTTGTGGTCCATATTTTAATAGAATAAGAATAAAACAAAGCATTATATTCTTAATTTGTTTTTCTTTTTTATCTATTTTCATTTCATCTTCTTTTATAATAATAGTTTCTAAATAACAAATATCAATCCTTGCTAAATGAAAAATAAATGCCGCAATTGAATTATCATAATCTGTTAATTTTATTTCCCATTTTTTACTTCTAATTCTATCATATACTCTAATAAAAGGTAAAATTTCTTTAAATTGTTTATTAATCATTTCATTTTCTTTTTCTTTTTCCTTTTCTTTTCCCTTTTCCTTTAATGCATTTGGAATTATTTCATTTAAAATTTTATTAACATTTGTCTTTTCATTTTTTATTATATAATCATATTCTTTTATATTTGGTTCTTTTATTATATCACTATTACGATTTCCCATTTTTTTCTTTTATTTATATATATGTGTTTGTGTGTATGTATAATCAAATTATTTTATTTAAAAAGTTGTTGTAATATTAATTGTCATAGAATCATTATCAAATTCCATTGTTTGTAAATGATTACGTTCTACTATAATTGAACAACAACAAAACAGTAATCTAAGTAAAAAGTCAACATTAAATCTTTTTTGATATTCTGTAACTTCATCGGTTGATAAAAACTTCCAAATTTCTTCATTGTCAACAACAATACTTTCAATGCCAGTTAATCTCAACAAATAAACCAAAGATAATACCATTTTTTCGGATTCATCAAATGGTTCTGTTGTATTTCCTCTATGAACTTTAATGGAAGTAAGTTTTGTATTACATAAACATGCAAGATAAAAAATAAAAAATCCAACTCCAAATCCATTATTTGTTGGATCTTCCTTATTTCTACGATCTGAAAAATCTTGTAAAAATACTGTCAATACTTTATTATCGTTTGCACATTCCCTTTTAACATATGGCAAAATTTCATTACATAAATCGTTGATGATTTTTCGAGTTGTTGTTGTTGGTGAAACAGTCTTTCCTTTTTCATTTTTACGGAATTTTCGTTTATGCATTAAAATTCTTAAATTATCTCGAATATTTTTAAACATTACAGGATTGTTTTCTGAAAAGTGTTCTAATACATTTACATATTTATGAATCATTTCATTCCTTTTTTCTCTATTTTCATCACCTTTTTCTTCTTCTTCTTCTCTTTTCCCACTCATTGTTAATTTTCCCATTTCCTTGACTATTTTTTGTTCAACACTTCCACTCTCACTCTCACTTTCACTACTTGCTCCTGCTCCCATTTTTTTATATATACCAAAGTGTTTTTTTTTTGCATAATTATGAATATATTTTATTTTTTTTCTTTTTTCAAAATCTTGTAAATGCTGAACCAACAATCTTTTCATCTAATTTTCCATAAGCATCTCCTTCCATGATCTCATTTGATTCAGTCACGTAAATTTGGTATTTAAACATATCAGACATTTTCTCATCATTTTCAAATCTATCACCACCTCCAATTAATACATTACCATCATCCAATATGAATGAAAAATGATTGGCTCTTGGATAAAGTAAACGTGGACCTTCTTCAAATGTTTCTGTTTCTACATCAAACAAATCGGTTGTGTAAGGATTTGAATCACCTCCAATTAGTAATATTTTGTTATTTTTCAAGTAAACCGCAGTATGTTCAGATCGTGCATTTGGCATTGTGGCATTAATCTGTTCGAATTTTGGTTTATGTTCTCTCGTTTGCACTTTTTCCACTGTTAATACATCATTGTTATTTGACATTTTTCCGCCAAAAACATAAAGAAATCCATTTCTAGTCAAAACGGAAGTGTGTCCAAATCTTGGAATTATACTAAATGGAAAATGCCTAAACTTGATATCACGGCCCGAAATAAATCCCATTTCATTTGGTGAAATAACGGCAGATTTATTTGGAGGATTTGTATCTGAACGACCACCAATTATCAAAATGTTTCCAGTGGTCATTAAATTACATGTATGTTGGTAACGAGGATTGATCATATGGTCTACTTTTACTTCTATTCTATTAAATTGCTTATTGAATATAAATCTTTCACATTCGGTCAATGCACCTTCAGTATCTAAAAAACTGTAACCACCACAAACGAAAAATCCAATATGATTTCCGAGTTTACAACATGCAGCGTATTGTCTTCTTAAAAATGATTTTAATTTTTTATCGTTTTGCAAAAGAAATTTCTCACCTCCAATCCAAATTTTGATACTATCTTTTCCATAATCATCGTTAAGAACATCAATTCCTCCTACAATCACAGCAACTTCTGGGTTTTGATATGATTGAGTTCCAAGAAAAAATCCCCCTTCTCCAAACATATTGAAAATTTGTTCACGATTTAATATGTTTTGTTGTAATTCCGCAAATAATACATCATTTCTATTTTTTTCTGCTTCTTTTTCTTCTTGTTTACTCTTTTCAATACGTTCTTCTTTTTCTTCTTTTTTACTCTTTTCAACAACAACAACACCAGTTCGTCGTAACATTTTTTTCTTTTCTTTTTAACCTCTCTCTCTCTCCAAAAAATATGTATGTATTATTTAATTTTTGAAAGAGCATTTTTATTTATTTTTATTGATATTACCAGAAATACCAAGATTATCTGGAATTGAAACTGTGGCATATTTGGGATCATATAAAGCCACAGCACAAAAAATAATATAAGATATATCAATTAACAACAAAAATCCTCTTATAAATGCCATCCCCACCGTATTTTCATCTGTAAACAACCCAAACAAAATTGCATCAATAGCCAAACATAACACACCGCCCATCATTATCATAATCAATGCAATTTCAACATGTATTTTCACGGCTGTTATCGCATTCCCCAACGCAATCAACGCAATCAAATAATGAACCATCGGAAACCAATCATACCAACGTGTGTGGTATTGATTATAGGCCTTTGGCGCCGTTATAAGAATATCCTGATCAACCAAAATAATCGTATAATATATGGTCACCATGATGTCTGAAAGAAATACGGGCACCAAATACCACGACGACACGACTATCTTTTTATCCACTACGCCCGTCGATACGTTTTGTTTCACTTTATTCGCCATCAATGTAAATTGTGTGACGAATGCCTTGTTTCTTATGGGAGAATTGATGATCAAAAGCAAGAAGAAATAAAAGGCCGATGTGATGAAAAAGAAGGACATGATTGCCAATTGCCCCTCGGTATACGATTCAAGAGTGTTCCATGTGGCCAAATAAAATATATCAACACCCAACGCCAACGACACAAAGAAAAATAGCGTGCTCCAACCAGTCTCAAGATCGTTTGGAATGGTGCTTAATGCGGCGGCGACTGCTGCTGTTATCACATGAAAATATGGAGATACATAAATATATTGGACAAATACGGCATCTGCATAAAAAATATAACACATACTATTCATGATATCAAGAACCGCAAGAGATAAAAGCCCCCTAGTAACGCACACATATAAAAGACGCGCTTTATCCACTACATCTATCCGATATGCCCTTAAAACCACAACAATGAAATATAGGAGAACAAGTGCACACAAGATACCGCGCATTGCTGTGATGACTGGGTAATTTCCGCGGCGCAGTAGTAATTGAAAGAAATCGAAGATAAAGACCAAAAACACAACACTGGAAAATATACTGTATATGGAAATGTTATTTGTGTCTGTGCTGTACCAAACGGCCGAAACAACAATTGTGAGGATGTGGATGATGTATAACCAATCAGAGCGTGTTGCATTGTCGACACTTAAAATGGTGAGGATGAAAAAGAATAATGCAGATGTTTCGATTGGAAGTATTGTATATATGACACCCAAAATCACATCGTCTTTTAATGTTGAACGATGATAAGAACCCATTAATTCTTCTTTTATTGTTTTTTCAAGTAAATTTCTTTGTTTGTCCTTGTCCTCGTCCTCATCTTCGTTTTCTTCAAAATTATTAAAATTATATCTATCAAAGACATCATAAACATTGTAATATTTCAGCATTGTAATGTAAATGGTCCACACTTGTTGACTAAAAGATAGGGCGCCGAAAATCACAACAATAAATACAACTTCCAATATCCAAAAAATCCATCGAATAATCAATGTGGTGACGAGATAAGTGTGATGATGTGGACCAGTAAGTAGAGAAATCATGTAACAATCATAAGAAAAAAAGGCTATCAACATTAATAAGGAAAACATTAGAAATAATTGTGTATATTGTTGTCCTTTTACTACTCCTATTCCAAATACAAACATACTCATCCAAAATATAGTAAAAATAATCCAATATTCATATTGTGAAAAAGTTGATGCAGTTGATTGTTGATGCATTGAAATATATAATGAAAAGAATATTGCACCTATTGTAGTTCCTAATATTAATTGTCTATAAATTCCTTTAATTATATTTCCTAACATTATTGCCTTTTTTATATCTGCCACTTCCATTTTCTTTCTTTTCTTTTCTTTTTGTTTTGATGGATAATATATATAAATAAAAAACTTTAATTTAAAAAAACAAGAAAACAAAATAAACAAATAAAAGAATAACAAATGAAAGTATATATAAAAGAATGGGGATGTTTGATGCACAGCGAAAATAATGTCAAATTCTTAACAAATATTGATGTAGACGAAATGATTGATAAACTTATATCTAATAGTCGCAAAATTCATAAATACAGAAAAGATTTATCAATAACAACAAAAGATATTTGTAACGTCTTGATAAAATTTAAAGATCGTAATTGTGTTTGCATGAAAGATAGTTATAGAATACCAGACACTTATACAAATATCACTTATAATGCTCGTTTGAAAGATGGAAGATTATGGTTGCATTTTTGCATTGCCGAAGGTGATTATATTTTCAATGTAAAAATCGCATTTTTTCGAGACAGATCAGATTTGGAATATATTTTATATCTTAAGCGATTTGATCAAATTTAATTAGTAAAAATGAAAAGTTAATTATAAAATTTGCATTTCAAACAAAAAACAAAAACAAAAAACAAAAAACAAGAACCAACAAACAAAACAAATAAACAAACAAAAAATGAACAAAATATATGTAAATGTAAATGAATGTGAAGTTGTTGTCAAAGGAAAATATGAAGAAAATTATATTAAAAATCTTAATGTAGATAAAATAATTGATCTTACCATATCAAAAGTAAAAGGTTTGGATTTCCAAAAAATTTTTACTCCAAATCAATATGCATTAATTACCAAAGAAAAATATATGAAATGTTGATTAAATTGAAAGATAAAAACGTTACTTTTGAAATGAAAAGATTTGAAACATTTAATCGCATTCAAATAGACATTCCAATAACCAAAGAGGACGTAAAATTAAACTTTAGTATGTTTTTTGGATCAGATAATTTCCCTGTGGTTGTGCAATTATTTTTTTGGATAAATGACGTGGGTTGGCCTATTTGTGAAATTCATTATGATATTATTAATGATGAATATGTAACATTTAAATAAAAAAAATTAATCTAACCAAATCAAAAAAACAAAAACTAACCAAATTTTTTTAAAAAAAAACAAAAAAATGGATTTAAAGAAAATAACTTGGGACAATGTTTTAAAAAATGTAAGAGGAACAAAATATATTACAAATGTTGATCTAGATGATATAATTGATGATATGATTTTGGAAGTTGAAAAAGTTGAAAATGTTGAAATAGATTTTATAAAGATTACGCGTGAAAAAATTTGTGATTTTTTAAGAAAATTTAAAGACAAAATACTGTTTTAATTAAAGAAATAGATAGTATTGACTTTCCACATTTAACAACTATTTACAAAGATGAAGATGATGATGGTGAGATGAAAATAGGATATATAATTTTCAGGGTATATCTTGATTCTGACAATAATTTTTCATCTGCAGAGTTATATTTGGAAAGAACTTTTTTTCGTTTTTATATTTGTGAAATTAGGTCTTATCCTACTCTTTTTAAAATTGGAATTGAATTTAGCCATTTAAATACTAATAAAAAATGAAAAGTTAATTATAAAATTTGCAATCTAAAAAACAATCAAAACCAAAAATAAAATAAAAAAAAATATAAAAAATGAAAATGTATATTAAGAAATGGGATAATGTCCTACCAGAAATTGTAACAAATATTGATATGGAAGAAATAATAGATACTTTTCTTTCCTTTGTTGAAGATTGTCAAATAATGAGAGATATATTTATTACAAAGAAAGATATATCTGAAATGTTAATTAAATTGAAAGATAAAAACACTTATTTTGAAAAAAATGGTCCTTTATTTTCATTTAACTTTCCTAATATTTCTCATCTCGGGGTAAGAAAAAATATCAAAAATGATGGCGATTTATCTTTTTCTATTAGGGTTAAAGATGACGGGGTGGTTTCTTCTATCGTGTTGATGTTTTATTCAGATTGGTGTTCCCCTGTCTTATATTTGTATTATCATGATGTTATGGACAAATACGTGACGATCAGAACTAAATAAATCAAATACCAACCTCATTTACCCAACCAAAAATATCAACCAAAATATCCAAATATACCAAAAATGCCAAAATACCAATAAAAAATAAAAGGTCCGAAAAAAATGGCCCGAAAATAAAGACCCAAAAAAATTTAAAAAAAAACTAGTAACTTGGGGGGTCGAGACCCATTTAACAGTTAAAAATTTTACCCAAAAAGGAAATTGAACGGGCGCCGAAAAAGGAAATTGAACAGTCCCTGAATTTTAACTGTAAAGTTTACAGTGAAAAAAATAAAAAAAAATAAAAAAAAGTTTAGCAAAAGTTTTAAAATTTTGATGACACACCAAAAAAAATTAGGGGGGTACATTGAAAAAAAGATGGAAGTTTGATGCAAAAAAATTTTTTTTTATTTTTTTTCCCCCATTTTTTCAAAATTTGAAGCAAAATTACGTGTTCAAAAAAAGTGAAAAAAGTGACCATCTTTTTTTCAATGTACCCCCCTAATTTTTTTTAGCAAAAGTTGGCAATCTTTTTTTTATTTTTTTTATTTTTTACTGTAAAGTTTACAGTTAAAAAATTCAGCGCCCGTTCAATTTCCTATTTTGGGTATTTTTTTAACTGTTAAATGGGCCTCGACCCCCCAAGTTACTAGTTTTTTCGGACCTTTATTTTTTCGGACCATTTTTTTCGGACTTTTCAGATTTTTTGGAATTTCATTTTTTATTTTTTAAAACAACAAAAATCAACAAAAAATGACAAATAACAAAAAAATAAAAAAAGAAAGAAAGAAGAAAGAAGAAAGAAAGAAGAAAGAAGAAAGAAAGAAAAGATGAAAATATATATTAAAGATGATGAAGTGCAATTTGTTTTTAAAATATGTCTTACCGATGGGGTTAAAAATGTAAATGCAGATGAAATAATAGAAAAAATGTTATCATTAAGTGAAAAATTTCATATTGCTGAAAGATGTCCTATTGGCAAAAATGAAATATGTGATATTTTAAAAAAGTTCGAGGATAAAAATACGATATGCCGTTATAATATGTGGGGAGAAGTAGTGTTTGAATGTAGACCATATAACAAAAATTTACAAAGGGGACTATTACAATTATTTATATCTTTTGAGAAAGATGATAAAAAAAATCATGTTTCAGACGTGTCATTGCGTTTTTTTATAGGTTATATAGATTATGTAATTTTGGAGATAGTCTATGATCCTACCACCGATGAATATAAACCAAAAGAATATGCTTTTTGACACTTTTAACCAAAAAGAGAAAACGAAAGGAAAGAAAGAAAGAAAGGGAAAAAAGAAAAAGTGAAAAAAGTGAAAAAGGTGAAAAATTTATAATAAAAAATTAAAGTTAATTATAAAATTTGCATTTCGATAAAATAAACAAAAATAAAACTTATACAAACAAGAAAAAATAAAATAAAACAAAATGATGGAAATGAGTGAAAATGACAAAATGGAAATGAATGAAAATGAAAAAATGGAAATGAATGAAAATGAAAAAATGGAAATGAAATTGATGATGAATGTGAAACCAGAAAAGGGATTGGTTATAAAAGGCGGTGAACATAGGTTTAAAGTTGTTGATGCCGATGATAATTCTGGTAAATGGACATATGGAACAAAATATGACGTAGATGAGATAATTGATAAAATCGTATCATTTAGTGATAAATTTTACATACCAGAAGGTTCGTCAATTACTAAAGAAGATATACTTAAATTTTTATATAAATTAAAGGATAAAAATACAACATGGACAGTAGATTATGACGGTTTAAGATTTTTTGGAAAAAAATTTAAATATTCTTTAAAAGACAGTCCAATTAAACATGATGGAATGTTCTTATTGTCTTTAAGTTATTTAGATGATGATGTTTTAAACGTAATGTCGTTAAATTTTTATGATTGCGATCAAAGAGGAGTTGACATTTTTTATATTTTTTATTCTCCTTTTACATCTACATATGAGACACTTATGTCGTAAGTGCTCTAGTTGATTTTTTTCAAATAAAAAATAAAAGTTGATTATAAAATTTGCATTCTGATAAAAAAACAAAAATAAAAAATAAAACCAAAAAAACAAACAAAAAACAACAACAAACAACAACAACAAAACAAAATGAATGAAAATGAAAATGAAAATGAAAATGAAAATCAAAAAATGGAAAAGAAATTATATATAAAAGGCGGTGAAAATAGTTTTAATGTTGATTATGGATTTGGTAGATTCAATTATGGAACAAAGTTTGATGTAGATGAAATAATAGAAAAAATTGTATCATTTAGTGACAGATTTCGCTTAGAGGAACATTTATCAATTAAAAAAGAAGATATATGCAATTTTTTATATAAATTGAAAGATAAAAATACAACGTGGTGGATAGTTCATGACGGATTAAAACTTACATGTAAAGGAATCAGATATTCTTTTAAAGACAAACAAATTAACCATGATGGAATTTTATGTTTGCATTTATCATTTATGGGAGAAGATTTTATACAAACCATGACATTACATTTCTTTTCGGAAAAAATTAAAATTCAATTTTTTTATATTTATTATTTACTTGGAAAATATTATTCTATAAAATAAAAGTTGATTATAAAATTTGCATTCTTATAAAAAACAAACAAACTTACAAAAAAACAAACTTACAAACAAAACAAAAATGAAATTCTATGTAAAGGAATTTGATCAGGTATTTAAAAGAAGAGATGGAACATATGTGACAAATGTTAATGTTGATGAAATAATTGAAACTTTGTTATCTTTTAGAACCAGATTTGGCATAATTAATGATATAAAATTTGTGCGTGGAAATGTATGCGAATTTTTAAACAAATTAAAAGATAAAAACACCGTGGTAAGATATTTTTCACGTGAATCAGCATTACAATTTATACAACGGAATATACCTTATACAAATTCAGAAACAATTGGACATGGAATGTTTTCTTTGACATTAGACATATCAGACGATAAATCTATAGATGGTATGTATTTAGAGTTTTATAGGAGTAATCTACATTATATTATTTTTTCGTTAGTTTATAATAATGAATCTGAAACATACAGACCATTATATTAAAAACATATAATATACATAATATCAAATATTAAAAATAAAAAAGAAAATTTACAAACAAAACTTACAAAACAAATATAAAAAATGTTATTGGTATTGAAAGAATATAGATTTTGTTGTAAAAATGACAGAGCAGAATTTATAAGTAATATTAATATAATAGACAAAGTAATTGAAATTATGAAATCGCATAGTGATCAAATTCACATTAACGAATATATTTCTATTACAAAAGAAAATTTACGCGAAAAGTTAAATACTGCAAAAGATGAAAATGCAACCTTTGAAATGCTTAATTGTGAAATATTAGTATTTTCGCTTGGAAAAATTAGTTACTTTAATGGTAGAAATTTTGAATATGGAAAAATTTTATTGCTTATGGATATGGATAGTGATAAAGCAATTAGTTCATTTAAATTGAAATTTGAATTTGATGTTATAACTTTTATTGTTTTAGACTTCTTTTACGATTATTATTTAAAAGAATACGTAAAATATTAAATCAAACATGACAAAACAAAAAAATAAAAAACAAAACAAATAAACAAAATTTACCAAACAAAACAAAAAATAAATATAAAAAAATGTCATTGATTTTGAAAGAATATAGATTTTGTTGTAAAAATGGCAGAGCAGAATGTATAAGTAATATTAATGTAATAGACAAAGTAATTGAAATTTTGAAATCGCATAGTGATGAATTTTACATTAGAAAAAATATTTCTATTACAAAAGAAGAATTATGCGAAAAGTTAAATACTGCAAAAGATGAAAATGCAATATTTGAAATGTATTATAAAGGACTAATAAGATTTTCGATTGGATCAATTACTTACTTTAATGGAAACTTTAGATATGGAAAAATTGTCTTGTGTATCTATATGAATTATGACAAATCAATTAGTTCTTTTGATTTGAAATTTGATTTTGATGGATTAACCTTTGTTGTTTTAATATGCGTTACGATCTTTTGTTTAAAGAATACGTAAAACATTAATCCCAATCATTAACCCAAACACAAAAATAAAACAAAAAACCAAACACAAAAACAAAACAAACTTACAAAACAAAAAAAAATAAAATGTTGCATATAAAAAGTTGGCAAGTAGTGTGTAAATTTAAAAATAAAGCACAAATGATAACAAATATTGATAGTCTAGACGAAATAATTGAAATTTTGTTAGAAAAGGAAATTTTATTTATAGGTGAAGATATATTAATTACATGGGAAGATATAATTGAAATTTTAACAAAGATCAAAGATAAAAACACAACTTTAATAAAATCCGAAAATGAAATACATTTTATATATAGAAATATTCATTATTTTACTGGAAACAAATATAATACGGATGGATATTTAGGATTAGTTATATGTCTTTCACCAAATTATGATATTTTGAATACTAGTTTATTTTTTCATGGTAAAGGCACGTATAGTTTAATTAAAGAAATGGGTTATTGTCATAAAATTCAAAAATATATATAAAAAATTAAAAGTTGATTATAAAATTTGCATTCTGATAAATAAAAAAAAATAAAAACAGACAAAACAACAAAACACACAAACACAAACAAAAACAAAACAGAAAAATGGAAAAGAAAATAGAAGAGGAAATGAAATTGGACAGAGATCATTGGTTTTTTAAATTTGGATGTGTATACAATATTGGATTAGATAAAATAATAAATAAAGTTAATGCACAACGTAATAAATTTGAAATCCGTCGTAATAAATATTTAAAACAAGAAGATTTATGGAAATATTTAACTTTATTTAAAAACAATTATATATATTGGGATTGTGATGGTAATAATTGTTTAAAATCAAATCTTTCAAATATTGAAATTCGTTTTGAAAATGTTGTCAAATATAATGGAACTATTGTTTTATTTGTAGAATGTGATCAATCCTTTTCAGTAACATCTTTAAATTTAAAAATTTGGTCTGAAAACAATTATAAAGATTTATGTTATATTAATACAATAATCTAAACTCCCACCCTTTTACAAATAAAAAAACTACACCAATCAACCTAAATTTTTTTTAATAGAAAATTCATATTCACCAGCAGAAATATCACCAACTTGTATTATATTAAATCTTGAATTATCTTTTGATTTTCCCCAATTATTAATTATACCAGTCATAACTTGTTTTTTTGATATAATATTATGTGTATTTATCCATGATAAAGAATTATGATGATGACAAAAATACATATCTCTAAATTGTTGTTTTTCCATTTCATTTACTCCATGACAATCATCAAATAATGTAAATTTAAGAACTTTTTTCCTATTACTTATTAAACTATCACAATATTCACATTTCTCTGTCTTATATCTCTTTTCATCAAAATTAGCCACAAAACATGATGAACATACAACACTTTTATTTAAATAATGGATTTGATATTTATCAACTACTTTACCACAATTACAACATGCAATATATACTGTTCCATTAAAAATTGATGGTCCATATAATCCATATAATTCTATTGTTTTTGTCTTTTCACATTTTTTTATTTCATGTTGTGTTTGTATTAATTTTGCTATTTTTCTTCTAGTTGTTGCATCATTCTTTTCTCCCTCCTCTTCCTCCCCCTCCCCCTCCTCTCCCCCTTCTCCTCCTTCTTCCTCTTCCTCTTCTTCCTCTTCTCCCTCTTCCTCTCCATCTTCCTCTCCATCTTCCTCTCCATCTTCTACATCATCATCCTCTTTTCCTCTTTTTTTTATCATTTCTCTTCTTTTTCTTCTTACTATATTTTTTTTCTTTTCAATGTTTTGCTGTCGTCTTTTCCTTTTATTCGGGAAAATATTCTCCCAATCATTTCTCGATACATGACGCGCACAATAATATTCACATTCGTTGTTCATCTTCACTTTTCCTGCGCCAAGTCCAGTTTGTCCCACCACATGTTGTTGATGAAAAACTTGATCCTTAATATCTTTGCAGGAGGGACAAACAAGTGTCATTGCGGCAACTGATGGAAATGTCTCGTCGGGTTGCACATTGAAAAACTCAATCATATTCACCATCCGTTGCACAAAATAAGATGCACATCCACGTATTGGAACCAAAATAAATCGCTCACGCATGCATCGTAATAACGTAAATGTCAACAAAAAGTCCCAACGACAAAGTTCTTTCACCGTTTTTTTCAACACTGTGCTTTTACTAAACACTGCCTGTCGCATCTTACAACACCCTTCAACCGTCATCCCCAACAACACTAACCAATGTAAAGGCATGTGTTTCGTCATGTATTCCTCATCCTCGTAATACAAATTCACAAACTCCCGTATCATCCTTTCAACTTCACTAGGAACTTGGGGGGTCGGGTCTGGTAACAAATATTCCTTCCCACACCACGGGCGGTAATTTGTCTTTGTGATACTTTGTAACTCGGCACAATCCATCCATCTGTCATGATAAGTCACGAGATTGTGGTTATCAAATACGTCGTATACCGCGCGAATGTTGTAATGCAGATTTCCCTCTGTCGAAAACACGTTCTTGATGTCCTTGCATTGAATCCGACACACCAAATCTGCGGCCTTCATCGAATTTGCCAACACATTGAAATCTTCGAGCATCTCGCCGCTTCTCACCAAAGGGACCACTGTCTCGCGTATATAGAAATGAAGACTGTGCCGTAATCGGTCGCATATTTTGGACTTGTCGGCGCGAAAATTATCCCAATTCGGCTGTGTCGAAACGAACTTTGAGAACGAGGGGGATTGGTCCACAAGATGGTATGTGTATTCGCGTGCCAAATACAGCAATACAAAGGCAGTCTCATCGGATAAACTGTCACACAAAAATTTGCGCGAAATTCCTTCCTTGTATAGAACATAGAGATGAACACAGACGTCCAATGGCGCTTGAATTTTAGATGACGAATATACGCCGAGCATGCCAGCAAGCAAGATTTTTCCGAGAAAGTCCACAAAAAACGCCGAACATTTCTTGCTTTTACACGCGTCCAAACACAATTTATGCAACTGACGACCGTAACAAGGATGCGGATTTGTCTTGTAAAGGAAATGAATCAAATAGTCTAGTAATTGAGTTTCGGAATCGGTGGCATATCTGAATTTGTAGAGTAATAATTGATGGTTACTTTCGTTGAGACCGTTGTAGACAAATGAAGCATCCAATAACCAAGTTGCATCAGGAATATTATCTTTTGAAATCACATTCGCCTGTTTGAAATCATTAATATCTGGAGCGATTAAGGGGAAATTGTGAAAATCTTGTTTTGTATTAGGGGGTTGGGTATCGTTTTGTGTATGAAATTCCTGACTTTCAATTTCAATCATTAAGGGAACATATCTATGTATACAGGAATGAATATGTTGGATTAAATCGTGTGTTTGAAGAATTGTTGAAAAAAAGGATTTGAGTTTAAAGATCAAAGATAATAATAATCTAGTTCTTTGTTTGATTTGATTTGTTATTATTGAAAGTGATTCCATTGTTTTAATTGGAATAAAAGTCCATTCATTTTCTTTGATATATTTTGATTCCAAGTCGTTTTCTGTTTCAGGTTGTATATCGGTTATAAATTTTGGAAAGGGAGATAAAGATATAGTAGTGTCCATTAATACGATTTCAATTTTTTCATATAAGGGAGAATAATGATATGAAACGAATTTTAAAATAGTATCAATTTGATAAGGAATTGTTGTTGGTGTGTTATTTAAAAGGCGTTCTGAAGTTGAAAATTGTGGGTAATTAAACATTGAGAATAATTGAGGTATATTAAAACAAGTCTTTTGATTTTCTGATACTGAATAAATTGAAAATGTATCATTATCATCATTATTATTATTATCTAAAACATCATTATTATTATAAGCATTTGAATTTAAATTATATATATGATTTAAAAGAGATTGAGTTTTCGTTCTCTTTTTGTTTCCAGTTCTTGCTTCTGATGTTTTTATAATTGTTTTTGTTATTGTTGCTTTTACTTTTTTTAAATTTATTCTTTCCTCATCATCATCTTCATCATCATCTTCGTTATCTTGTTGTTCATTTATTAAATCTAATTCTTCTTGATGAGATATTTTAAATGTTTTATTACCTTTTTTAATTTCAGAACGCCAATTTAGAAAATTTGTTTCGAATTGACATAATATACACTTTCATCTTCTTCCAACCATTTAATATTTCCCTTTATAACAGTTTTACATTGTTTTAAATTTATTCTTACTACAGGAAATGAATATACAGTAGGTCCAATTACAGAATAATCATTATATTCTCCATCTACATTAATTAAATGTTGAAATGGTGCTTTTAATATTTCACTACATTTACTTTCTCCATAATTAATTATTGTTAAATATAAATATTCATATGCAAGTCTCATACATACTACACAAGGCATACGATCTTCTTCTTTTCTATTATTATTATTATTATTATTGTTGTTAGTTAAAAAAACACATTCTCTCATACACCAACCATGTTTTGGATCTGTAAATACTGCACATAATTGATCATTTTTACAACATCTTTCATTTTCTTTTGGTGAACGCATAAGAGTCTTTTGATATGAAACAGTCATTGGAAAAACATCTTCATTTAATGTTATTTTTGAATATTTTGTTGGATTTCTTTCCCTTTTAATCATAATATCTTTTAATATTGCTTTAAATACATTATAATTGAAATTCGGATTAAATTCAGGATCAAAATTATGACTTTTTATATCATTTTCTTCAAATTTTATCTCATCATCATCATCTCCTTTATCTTCTTCTTCTTCATCATCATCTTGTTGTTCTTTTTCATATTTTAATCTTTTGTTTTTCATCTTATTCTTTTCTAAAAGTTCATAGAAAAATTTACACATTTCTTCTGATCCTTTTCTAAACATTTCATTATCTCTCTCTCCAATAGAAGGCATTCCTTCTTTCAATATTTGTGAAATTGGTTTCCCATTATAATCATATATATTTGGAACAATTATTGTTTCTTTTATTTTATTATTATTATTATTATTATTTGCTTTCATTTTTTTTCACCCTATCCCTCTTTTTTAAAGTTTATATATATATAAAAAATGAATGAAATAGATGAAAAGGAAAAGGAAAAAGAAAAGGAAAAAGAAAAGGAAAAAGAAAAAATATGTGATTTATTTTTTAATGAATTGTTTTCAAAAGATAGATTATTACAAATTATGCAATTATCCTTATATAATTTCCCAAAATCAAAATCATATAAACAATTCCTTTTACATTTCTTAAATGCTTGTATATTAAATGTCACTGTTGATTTTAGAATAATAAATGAAAAGATATTTTTCTTCTCGGAAAACTTATCTTTCTTTCTTTCCTTTTCTGATCTAACAAAAACAGAATCTCATCTATTATCAAATATAAAATCATCACATAAATCCTTTTTCAATTTCTCTTCAATCACATCAACTTCAAAACGTTATTGTAATTTCAAATATAATTCTCACATCATTATAGATTATTCTCAATTATTACTCACTTTCATCAATAGTTGTCTATTTTGTATGTTGAATTTCCCCTCACATTACGAATACAAATTATGTATAAAGGAAATGTTATCGCTTTTAACTGAAAAATACACTTCTAATAATGATAAATTAAATTATATTTTATTCCCCTCAATCATTCATTTATCAAATTTATTTTCTTCTCCTACACCATCAATATTACATTAACCTTTATAATCCCCAACATGGCTTCATCAAGAATTTCAGAAGAAACTTTAAAAGAAATATGTCTTCCATTTTGTCAAAAGATTCATCAAAATTTAACCTGTTTAAATAATACAGATAACACCAACACCAACAATAATATAATTACTCAATATTTAGATTCAAATATTTACAATTATTTTATTCTTTTCATCGTTTGGTTGACTCTTTTATATTTCATTTGGTCTGATTTATCAAAATTATCAAGAAATAAACTCACCCATAATCATAACCACAATCAATAATCAATAAAATAAACTCACCCATCAATCAATAATAAATAAATCCATATCATAAATTTTTTTTTATTTATTTTTAATTATAATACCAAATACCAAATCAAAACCAACAACAACAACAATAACAATAATAAAAAAAATGAATAGAGTTTCTTAAATTTTTTTTTCAAACGTCTACATTTTTACCTTCTGTTTCTGATACTTTTATAAGATATACTGGATGTGATACAAAATCTACGAGAAAATATAAAAACGCAATTGTCCCCAAAACATAGATGCCAAATAATTGAGGAATTAAAACAGATAAATGATTGGCTGGATCATTAACTGCTGCGTTCGAAGATGCCTTTCCAAGATCATTATAATTATTTTGATAAAAGGCAAATAACCAAATATAGACAATAACAAAAATCGTCAACATAATAAACGAGACTAAAACAGGTTCAGTATACCAATGATGAACTACTCCATGCTCTTTAGCCATCAAAACACATGCAATCACAAAATAAATTGCCCAAATAACTCCCCAAAGAATTGTGGTAGTGATTGTCCATGTCCAAAAACGACTTGCCAAGTATGAACTTGATCCAGCAAGCTCGTTCATAGAAAATCCAAACAAGATTGCTCCATACAACATGAAAATATACACTAAAACATGAACCGCAATGTGTCGTTGATTAACAACCATCTTTTGGAATTCTGCCAATGGTTTGTTCTTTGTTTCACTACTTTCCTTCTTAACTTGTAATTCTGCACCATTATGATGACTAGTCAACCAGGCATGTTCACAGAAGTAACTTGCACTCCATACCCAGGATGCGACATTAATCACAACAGTCAATTGGGCATAATAGTAAAAATTGTATTGTCCAACTGCTGCTCGGGAAGGTTGAAAACGTGGGAAATGTCCGTCTCCTTTTTCCTTGGGGGTCGCTGCACTGTAATAATAAGCAAAGAAGATGATTTGCCAAATATTAAAGATCACCAAATAGATAATGGATGCTACGCAACGATAACGAATATCATTTCGCATGTTTTTACTGTCTTCAGGTGGAAAGAATGCGAATCTCATCCACATCACAAGGGTAAGAAATGAGTTAATAGATATCAAAACCAACATCAAAACAATAGGAACTTCAGTTGATCCGCCTATCACCAACACCCAGAGGAAGTGATAGACCATTAAAAGGACATACATAATCCAGCCACAAATAGTGTACATATCCTTTGGTCCAAAGATGTGAACTTTGTCACCATCAACGTCAAAATAAGCATTGTCGTCCAAAATACGGAAGAAAAGCACAACCGCGGCAACAATCACCGTCAAGCAGGCAAATAATTCGATACCACTATTAAGATAAAATTTCCAATAATGGATGTAAGATGGTGCTGGTGTATTTGGAGTTGATCCACCAACAGTCTTTGGTATCCATGCAGAATTATTAACTAACCAAGTCCATACAATAGGAAATTTAATGACCAATGCAACGATAAGAACAACCATAAACATATTAAATGATCTCTTTCTTTCTGTTCTTCTCTTTTCTAATTTATGATATGCTTTTGCAACATCGTCAGTTCCATTTATATTTTCTTTTAATGTATATGTATCTGATAATTCACTAATTCCATATTGCAACCAAAAGAATTCAGGATTCATAAATGTGATGTATAACCATAATCCTCCGAAAAAGAGAAATGAACATCCATCAAATACAGTTAAAGCAACAGCCCAACCAAAGGGCTCCCAATCAGTTCCACCTAAAACAAACGCAAATAAAAATAATAACAGCACTAATTCTCCTACAACTTGACCACCTAAAGAAAATTTTAAGATTGTTTTAGTCCAATAATAATCATCTCTTTTTGCACCCCAATTTTTTGTTGGTAGAGGTAATTCTCCTTCATCAGCTTTACCTCCCTCAAGTAAACCAGTCTTCAATTCTTTTTGATAATTTTTTTCTGCTATTGCCATATTCTTTTTTTTTTCTTATTTATGAAAAAAAATCAAAGAAAGAGATAAAAGATAAAAGATGGAAAGAGAGAATAACAGTATACTTTTTTAATTTTTTTTTTCTTTTTTCTAATCTTTTTTTCAATATAATAATAAAGTTTTATCTTTTTTTTAATCAAATATATATATTTACTTTATTTTAAAAATTTTTCTTTTAAAAAATTTGTTTATATAAGAAAAATCCATCTCTTTAAAAATTAAGTTTATAATATATATACTTATTTTTTTTTAAAAATATACTTTTTTTTTATAATATTTTGTCCCCTTCGTCAAAATATGCAATTCATTCTTATCTTTTAAAAAATCCACCCCCCTTGTCTCCTCCCTATTTTTATATCATTAATATTTATATATATATACAAATTTATTGATTTTTTTTCCTCTTTTTTTAAAAATAATACATGAGTTCTCATAAAAGTAAGAATAAAAATGGTGAGAAAAAGAAAGAAAAAAAAATTATAAATAGTAGTAGTGGTGGTGATGATGATGAAGAAAAAGAACAAGAAGATTTTTGTGATAATAATAATGACGATAATGAAGAAGAATATGTTAATAAGAATAATAATAATAATAAATTTAGAATGAAAAAAACAACAGATATTGAAAAGGGATTAAAAATAGAAGAAGAAGAAGATGATATATATCTATATAAAATTGGGTCAATAAGAAAGAAAAGGACATTTAACATTCTCTTTTTGTTAGGGGTTGGAATGTCATTAATATATTCTTCATTAATAGTTGCATATCTAGAAAATAATCCAATACTAAAACCCTTTTATAGTAATGAAATAATAGTAATAATGTCATTGGGTTTAATAATTGCGTCAATATATGGAATATTTCATCAATTAAAAATTTACACTTATCTTCTGACAACAACACAATACATAGATCAATCCATTTGCACTCTTTATAATATCGTAGCAATGTCAAATCAAAATAATAATATAAACAAGCAAACAATGCCATATCCGATCGGAAGTGAAAATATCAATATGACATTTCCAGACAGTGTAGAACAAATGACAGTAGTTATGCTAATGACAATGTGGAGTTTTCACTGGCAAATGTCACTCATTTCAATGATGGCACACAACAAACTGAGTCAGACACAACAAGCAATGAAGAGACACGAGGCAACAAAAATAATAGGAGCAATAGAAGACTACCCTGTATCATTGTGGATAACTTATAAATGGAAAAATAAAGGTAAAGATTTGGAAACAATAGCATTATCTTTTGCTGAAAGAATTGTGCCTTCATACATGTTTTGTAAAAATTTTGGTAATATGTCGGATATGCAAACAAGTATCGAACAAAATGTGCTTGACATACGTAAGAAAATGGACAAAACAGAAACTTCAATTAAAACCATGTTTATTTCAACAAATAATACATCATTTAAAATATTCGGAATCCTATTTTATCTATCTGCGCCTTTTATTTTACTTCCAGAACATGGTCACAGCACAATCCTATGGTATTTAATAATTGTATTATTTTCTGGTTATTTTTTCGCTCTCAGATGGTTCATTGGAGATGTTTTAAATGATATCACTGAAACTTATTCAAATGACGTTCTTTCAAAAATTCAAACAACACAAAAAAATGCTGATTCTATGTTTTATGAAGCTTTTGGTCATAAACCTAAAAAAATTGATTTTACTGATTTACATACAAAATTTGTAATTCGCAAATAACCCTTTCTCTCCCACTTCATCAATCAATAAAAAAAGATATAAACCGATTTTTTTTATTACTTTTTTGTTTTGTTTTATTAGTTTTGAAGAGGTAAAAAAGCATTAATACATTAAATTTCTTGTTGGATCAAAATAAACTTCCATTAAATTATTTCTTTGTGCAACTTCTACACTTGTTGGAACATAAACTTTCTTACGACCAGAACAATCAAAAAGTCCATGTCTATCAGAAACATCAAAAATAGATTCATTATCACTTCTATTATTGCAAACTGATCTTTGAGTTAAAATTCCAATATCATATACTGCTCCACATTTCAAAATCCACATTGGTTTTCCTGTTTTTTCGTTTCGTTTTAAATTTCCACTTTCATCTTTGATATATTCAATATAACTTGGACTGTCTAATGGTGGTTGTTTTTCATCTTCTGCATACGCTTCTGCTTCTTCTATCGAAATCTTTTTTGGTGGAATATGATCTGCACTACAATAAGGAATAAGCATTAAACATGTTTGAAATCTAGCAGGAAATCCATCTCTATCTTGATCAAATATAAAATCCACCACCCTTCTTCTTTTAAATGTGCCCGTCATTTCTTCTTCTTCCTCTTCTTCCTCTTCCTCTTCACCCCCCCCTTCCACTTCCAATTTTTCACTAGCATTCGCACCAGTTGGACTTCCAAAAACACGAGTCCCAGAACTACTATAAGGATTTGTTTGATAACCAGGACCACTAGAAATAATAGGATATCCCGGATATTGTTGTTGTTGTGATTGAGGTTTGCCAATTAAAGGTTCTTGAAATATATATTTGTTATAGTTCATCTCCCTTTCCTCTCTTGACACTGGAGAATTGCCATACCTTTTTTTTCGAGGTGCCTTTAAAGAATATAGACTTTCCCCTCTCCCACCTTCACCTTCCTCTTCCTCTTCTACTATAATATTTTTTGAACTTGGGGTAAACTCCTCCCATTCTTCTTTACTAAAACGTTGTCCACCTTGACGACTTGGTTGTTCTTGAGATGCCCCTTCAAAAGTATCTTCAATGACACGAGAAATATATTGTTCATGAGCCTCCAGTAAATCAGATTGGAATTTCTTGTTGCTGATATCCAATATGCAGACGGGTTTGAGTATATACCATATTTTTGTATTGAGATGCATACCAGCACGTGAATCGATTGCAAAACCAATGTCGTAAGAAGGAGAATAACCACGAATGATGATGTTCCCAGTAAGAAGTTCATTTTGATTGAAATCTCCTCTAGAACGAGCCATGACAGATTTATGAACAGATGGTTTGAGACTTTCACCCAATACACCTGGAATAGAAACAATTTCAGCACATTTCTCTACATCAAGAAAAATATCAACGATTTCTTCTCTAACACCAACTCTCAATTCATCAATATCTGGTGGATATCCTTCTTCGTTTTTCTTGTTTTTTTTCCTGTTGACAATTCTAGAGAAGTTTTTGAACGAATTACAGGCTTCCAAAATTAATTGACGTTGGAATGTTGGAACTGGTGTCACAATAGGTTTTGAAAATGAATCACGCGATATTGCTACAACAAGCATACCAACACTAGCAGTATAAATATCTTCATTTAAAGAATAAAATTGGAAAGCATCTGGTAAAGCTTTATATTCTTCTGGAAGTAAATCTTTCCAAGTTTTGGTCCATTCTTCAGACCCTGTTGGTGCATGTGTCCAATCTATATCTTTTACATTTACTAATTGTTTTATTGTCTTTTTTTGTAATAAATCATATGGTATATTAAATTTCCCATTTGTTTGTCTCATACGATCTACCATTTTCTTTTTTTTTCAATCCTTCTCCCCTCCCTCACTTTAATCTCTTTATTTATTTAAAAAAAACAATAATCAATAATCAATAATGTATAATATATATTTTTTAAAAAAAAAATTTGACAAATTAAAAAAAGAAAGAAAGATTTTTATAGTTAAAGGGATTATATAACAAATTTTGATTTTACTGATCCTTTTATATTTCTATTTTTATGAGAATTTGAATTATTATTATTATTGTTATTATTTAAACCACCAATACCAATAGTAGCACCAGATTCATCAAATTCATTACGATTAAAACCTAACATATTTTTACTCTTTTGAGGAAATTTTTCTGCTTTAAACATTAAATCCATTAAACATTTATTATATGAAAGACTAGTTTGAAATGTTCTTATGACAAGTTTACCAGCTTCATTTACATCTTGTTCTCTATTTCTTACTTTTGAATAATATGAATGAATTGCCATATCTTTAAATGATTCTAATTTTATACTATCATCTATTATTTTTTTCGCTGGTAATGAATTATCACAATTTAAGAAATGATCCCTCACTTCATGATATGTAACTATTACAGTATTTACGGCACCCATTCTAATATTATATTCTTCATTTACATTGAATATATCTGCTAATGTTTGCCATAAAATATCATTTCTTGTTTCAACATAATTTCTAAGATATTCTTGTCTCATTTTATAATAAGAAGATTGAACATCTTCACTTTTATGATTACAAATTGGACAATTATTATTAATTTTCAAATATTTATTATGTAATTCGCTTGTAAAAAATTTTGATGTCTGATACATTCCACCATTTTCTCTTGTTAATTTAACTTCATTCATATAAGATTCTATATTTGCTCTTTCATTTGGATCTTCTTCTATTAATAATCCACTAAATTTATTATATTTATTTTTTGTTGCTAATATATCAATTTCATAATTTTTTCTATCTTCTTCTTCTTCTCTTTCTCTTTCTCTTTCTCTCTCTCTTTCTTCTTCTCTTTCTCTTTCCTCTCTTTCCTCTCTTTCTTCTCTTTGTCTTTCTCTTTCTTCTCTTTCTTCTCTTTCTTTTTCGTCTTCTTCTTCTCTTTGTTTTTCATCCTCTTCATCATCTTTTTTTCTTTTTTTTCTAGAATCCCAACTAAAATCTTCATTATGTTTATTTAACAATGAACTATTACTTGAATTGAATATAGAATCCTTTTCTGAATAATCACATTCATAATCATTTGTTTGATTTTGATTTTGCGGTTGGGTTTTCTTTCTTTTAAAAACTTTTAATAATTGTTCAATAGGCACTCCTGACATATTTTATATACTTTTATTTATTTAAAATGTTACAAAAAATTTTTCCATCTCTCATATATATACACATAAAATATCAATATTTTTTTTTAAACCCAACATAAAGGAGGGGCGGGAAATGAATATTAAAATAACTAATTTATTAAAACAAGAAATCAAATATCTAGGAAAAGAATGTGATATAGAATTATTAAAGATAAAAATAAAACATAAAGAAATTCCAGATTCAGAAGTAATAATATTTAGTGAAAAAAAATATGAAATTTATCAAAGAAAAATAGAAGATGATAAAGAAGGGATTTTAAGTTATTATATTTGGTTATTGGCTATCAACACTCTTTTAAAAGGAATAGAACAAACTGAATCAAGTTTATTACAACAAGCAAGTAATTTATTTGCATGGTGTCAAGTAAGATTATGTGATGAAAATTCAAAAGATTTTGATGCAGATGCTCCCTTTTTATTATGTTCTTATATGTCTAATGGATTTAAATATTTAGCACGTGCGGTTTATTCATTACAAGTGGCGAATCAAAATGAAGACCCGTATAAATTTGATAATGGTAAACAAAGAGGATTTAATTATATATTATGTCTGATGGATTTTGTTATGGCGGATCATATACTGAAAAACGAAAAAAGACAAGTAAACGCACCAAATGATTTATTAGTAGCATTACATGAACAAATAGAAATAATTAAATATCAATGTTATGTTGATATGTTAATTGTAAATGTATGTCCAACTCTAAGTGTAATTTCATCCAATGAAGATAAGGCTTCCTTTTTCATAATATTTTCCTATATAAGAGATAAGACAAAAGATGAAGAAACAAAAAAAGTATATACGACACTTATTAATTCTTTTAATTCTACACTTGAATATTATTCTTCTTTTTCCACATTATTACCTTCTCGTTCTCCAACTTCTGAAATACTTTGTTCAATTTTAGATAAATATAAAAAATATGAAAGAATTCCAAATAATAATGATATGTTAAAATTATATCAACCTTCAATTAAAAGGACTCCCTTTCCATTTATTCCAAATCCAATAATTTTTTTTTAAAAAAAATAAAAAAAGGAGGGGGTTGAGGGAATGAATACAAATTTTATAATCAAGTTTTGTTTTTTATTAGTAATTTTGCATTTTAATATAAATTGTGAAATTGTTCGTGATGATGATGTTGGAATTATGTTTTCCTCCGATGAGGGATGTGATATTCTTAATAATCCGCATTGCCCTACATTTATTTTTAATGGATATTCAATTATATTTTCTAAAGAGTCTGGATATTCAATTACATTTTCTAAAGAGTCTTGATATTCAATTACATTTTCTAAAGAGCCTGGATTAGCAGTGAAAGTGGAATTAAAATCCAATAACTGGAATATTACAAGCACAAAAGGTGAATTATATTTAATTAGAATATATGGAGCAATCGCTAATATTGGCATATCGATAACAGAAGAAAAATGGGAAATGAAAGATGAAGATTTTACCATACCAAATTATAATCATCAACGCCTTTTTGGGGGGTTAAAAGCAGGACATTACATGTTATTATATAATGACGATAGTGTAAAAGTGACTCAAACATCAGAAATATTTACTTTATATGATTTTTATATTTTTAATTATATAACACATATTCAACTTGAATTTAATCCAACATTATAAAAATAAAAAATAATAAATATATTCAATTAAATAAAATAAGGGAGGGAAGGTTAATATAAAAAAGATGAAATTAGTTGAGTGTTTATTATTATTATTAGTTTTAATTTCAAGTGTTGCAAGTTATCCAATTGTTCTTGATAAATTAGGTGCTAGAGTTCCAAAAATAACCAAATGTGTAAATCCTGATATTCCTGGTTATCCAACTCCCGTATTTACAGAATGTTATTTTGAAAGAAGTAATGGTTGTAATGTAGATTATTTAAGTTGTATATTATCTCCCTTCATTGGATACGGAAATAATACCAATTTTCTTGATTTTACTTATGTCGAATATGCAGAAATGATGCCTGGAATAGCAGATGGCGCCCTTAAAGCAGAAATAGCCTTCAACAACCAAAGTATCTTACAATTACAGGGCTTTTTACAATTATGGAAATATTCAGAGACTGTTAACTATTTGGATTTGTATGAATACATTGATCGTGAATGGTATTTATCTCAGGCCGATTACGATGTTTCTCAGGGCTTTTACGAAGTTTGGTTCAATGATCTCAGTGCTGGCAAGTATGTGATGGCTTATTTTGATGCGGGTGGCACTCGGTACGGTTTAGGTGTTCCCGAAATGTCTGAACCTTTTACAATCTATCGCGTTTTCCCTATACAAATCCCATCTTTGCGTCTTGAATTTATGCCTGAAGCAAATGTGACGATACCACCTTATGGAATTGTCTTCCCAGATACATTGATTACTGTCGGATACGCTCATTACTTCTCATATCGAATAACTGCCGAACCTGAAGTCCCCGATTGGTTACTGCAACAATGGATAACTGTCGGAAATCAATCACATTATAATCGACCACTGGCATGGGAAGTGAGAACTGATCAGGGGAATATATTTAATGTAAAGACGTATGTGGAATATTATGCAGAGGGACCTAATACGGATACAATGTTCAAGATGAAAGTGTTTCCTGCGAATACTGGCGGCTATGTTTTATCAGAGGAGAGTGTGGGAACAGGGTTGTATTTTTTTGATAGACAAGGACGTCCCATGGTTATTTATGCACGTTTCAATTTCCACAACAGACGACCTTTTCAATTTTCTAATTACTGGACTAATTATGTAGGCACTGAAAATGGTAGACAATATTACGGATTTGGAACAGTCGCGGCATATAAAATAATCGACATTGTAAATTACGAGTTCAATGATTTCCCATATTATAACGCGGAAGTTTATCTTGGACAGGCTGTTTTTATTCTTAATAGCGTGACTGAATTGAATGAAATGGTCCACACTTCTGATGATATGGATACATTGCAACTTTGGTTTTTTCAGTCTCAATCATGGAGTAACAAGCAATGTTATGGAAATGCTACGGGCTATTGTCCGCAAGCTTATAACGAATACAATACACAGATGAATGGATTGAGCGGGAACAATTTTTATGGAGGTGGCCCATCTGGAACTGGAGAGTTATTAATGTTGGAAGATTTTTATCAATATGACGCAGTATATCCTGACAATTTCTTTGGTGGACACGGGGCAACCCAACTACATTATGAATCACACGGCGCAAGATATGAGGTATATTATCAAGATCATACAAATGCTTTGGACGATGCAAACGATTATTCATGTGCTCCAGTTGGAACCACTTATGCTGTACAACACGATAATTGTCCACCATTGTCAACATGTAATTCGGAAATGTATACAATGGCTGATATTAATTATGGTTTGCGTCGTTGGTATGATTATATGTCTCCTGATAATTGTCTTGGGTATACTACATTTAGTGGATTTTGTGACTTTTCTACTTATAGCGCATGGCTTTGCTCCGCTGGTGTTTTATGGGGAATGCCGCTTCCTCCTTGTGAATACGAACTCCAACCTTGCACTGGATATTATACAACACTTGGCGAATCATGTGACACAACCTCATCCCCGACATGTGCTTGCGTTGGGATTGATGCCCCTTGGGTTTATCTATTTGGAGCATATACTCAGCACTTTTGTCCAAATCTTTGTCAAAATCCGACAGCATCGTTTGGTTTGTATTTAGGAGTAAGTCCCGATGGTCCTCCCAACATAATGACGAATATGGTGTTTCCATTTGCCAGCTATATTGCCGATGAATGGAATGCGTCTTATTGGTGCTGGGGAACAGACTATTACCAAAACTCTGCATGCGTCAAAGATACCGTGGCAGGATATCATCCCGATTTTTACAACATGGTAAAATTTGATATCGATGGATACAACGCGCTTCATGCAAATCATCAGGCATATCCTTGGAATCAGAATTTTTTTGAATTTATTACTTTAAATTTTCTGATGCCAGGATACGTTGAGGCTGGAATTCCATTTCCAACATTTCTTATTCCGCCAACGTCATGCAATTTTACAAATTATGGCTCGTGTCAATTTGACCACACTAATATTCTACAAGGAAACGTGCCCTTTATGTTCAACACTCTACAAGATGGGACGTATTACGAAAACACTCCCCCGAAATATACGTCGCCTCGTTACGGCACATTTGGTTACGATATTCAGATGGCGACCGTGCAAACAGTGGTAAATGTAGGTCCGTTATCGGGTCCATCAGAAACACCAAATAATATAGCAGTTGCGCAAAGTTCTGCTGTTTACGCCCGTTACAAAGTATGGCCCACTTTTATCTTCCAATCATTTACACAAGCAAGACCAGCCTTTGCATCGTATCCTGATTCCATTGTTATTAATTTCCGCATTATTTGTCCTTTAGTAGAAACTGGTTATTCGGATGAAGCAATTGGATACTGCGCCGAAGCATGCACTATTATCAATCAACATGACGTCTCGGTAGTCATTAAACAATTATCTGGACCATCCCAAAATCTCGTTAATCCACCGTACATTACTTGGACTGCTGCACAAAATTTGGGACCCACAATGACGAACGAGGAATATTCGGTATGGATTGAATACAATGAAGGAGATGTGTTGCAATTAGAGTGTATGCCGAGAACAGAGCCTGAGAAAGTTATAGGACAGGCGCATTGTATATTTTACTCTGCCGATACTTACGCGGTCCCTCTAAAGAGTCTTGTGCTTCAATCTATGATCACTAGAGTGGCTACTGCAACCCCCGTATGTGTATTTAGTCTTCCTGAAGTGCAAGCGTACGTCCAACGTGATGAGCCTTTCATTTATCAATCAGCCATTTCTTCTCCATTCATCAACGATGCTATCACGGGGCAACCTGCTGATGGAACTAATATTGCAAACTATTATACCACATGGACAACGGGGAGTGGAACAATTGAACAGGGGTTTAATGCTCAGGATCAAGTGTATTCACCTCCAATGACTGTTACCATTTGTAGCACGGCATCTTGTAAAACAATCACAAACGATCAAATCATATTAGCACCCGTTAATCCATTGTATCCTGATCCCTTATATCGACCACCAACTTGCTTATCAACTACCACTTATGCCACTTGTGATGTCAATGCCGCCGATAATCCAGCCTATTCAGGAATCGATACTTTTCCCACGTGTGATAATGGGCAATCTTATACGTTAATGAGACCAAGATTGAAGTTTCTGCCAGGTTACAGTATCATTGCAAATGTCGGAAGTATTGCATTTACCATTTTGAAACAGTTCATTACACCCGAACAGATGATCCAAATGACTGAGGGGCCCTTTGTGCAGATTACGAATTATGTGATTGTGGCGAGTAATTTTGTGGCGATGCTTGTGAGGTATGGAAAGACTATTGCTTCTGTTTTGACTACTCCCTGCATTGAAACTTATACGACTTATGGCATCATTTTGGAACCATTTGTGTTGCAGCCATTACCGCTACAGAGAATTCCTGGTTGCACTTTGGCGAATCAATGTTGTTATACGGTTCCATTTGAAGTGTTTGGAAATAGTCCATATGATACTGGAAGTGGCGGTGAGACAATTGTGAATATGGATGATAATGTGACCAATCCTTGTTACGGGACACCAGCCTGTTCGTATGAGATTGTGGTTTCTCCTCCATTGGCTGTTGGTGGTGGATTATGTATGGGAACAACGTATACTTTTACAGTGCAAACACCTACTTCTTTAGTTAATTCGAGAACTTTGCCTTATTATGTTAATTCAACACACACCATCCCCGCCACACCTTATCCTTATCCATACAGATGTCCAACTACCCTTGTTTATCCAATCCCGAGAAACGGAATCAGTCCCATCTCATTGGTCACAACACCAGGAAGTTGCGTAGACCCAGGAACCGATATGGAATTTAGTTTTACGATTACTCAAGTGTTGTGTAATAACCAAGTCAACAAGTATAATAATGTTAGTGATTGTAGATTGAATCTTTATTTTGCAATCGAGACGCAGAATGCCGTTTCTTGTCCATTATGTCCCACACGTGCCAGTCCTTATTTGATTACGGGAGACCAATCGTTCAGTTACAACTTGGAGGGGACCTTTTTGTTCAACAATGTGCCGAATGGTTATTGGACAGCATATTTCTGGTTGGCGCCTCTTACGGGAAGTCAAACATGGAATACGGCAGTCTTGAACCCTTTATTTACAGCAAGTGCACAAGTATTAGCATCGTTAGCAAAGACACAATCACTTCAATTATCCAGAACAGCAATGAGTATTCCCAGATGTCCTGGACCCCCGATGGTTATCCAGTATTTGTTTATTGACGAGTCGGGGTTCAATGGTCCCTATCTGTTTAATTTCACTGATCCCATAGGACGCACAATCATGAATCAGACGATCACCGCATTGGATTACTGTAATAGTGTGCTTGATCCCAGTCAATACAAATTAGCATGTGATTTACAGATGAGAGCAAACGGAATTCCCTTTACGGCGTATGTGCAGACTGGGAATAAGAGTGATGGGTATGAAGGTTGGTATACATTGACGGTGACTGCTTTGCCCCAATTATGCTCCATTCCAGAACCAACTTATATCTATCCATTACAGAACATCTTTATCCAAATTGATTGTCAGGAAACCAGTTGTTGGGGAACAAGAGACGGGAATGTGATTACAGAAGTAACTGGCGGAACTCAATATCCATCAAGTAATCTAACTATCATACAAGGGTCACAAAATTCAGAATGGTTGCCGTTGTATCAATTCATTTGGAGTGCGCCAATAACTGTTAATTCGTCAAGTTTTGTAGGACCGCCTTCGTTGTTGAGAGTTCCCGCTGGTTGGTATAATGTGACAGTGATTGATTTTAATGGTTGTCAAGCAAAGGCATCTTGTGAAGTTGTGAGTGAAGAATGGCCAATTATGTTAGTTCCAACGGGGTCTAATCCAGCAAATTGCTCAACTGGTGTGGGGACAATAGAGTTTACAGTGGTGAATGGAACGGCGCCGTATGAGTTGTATTCGGTGACACCACAGCAAAACAATGTTGGTAGGGGGAGTGGAACAGTGATTCAAGTATCGACAGTAGTTCCAGGAGTTAATACGACTTATTTTGTTCAGGATTCAA
>Ga0187889_10000774_pt1 | contig 36977 bp, 31 predicted proteins | sample June2016WEW_7_10_2_FD_132992 | JGI IMG/M metagenome (GOLD analysis project Ga0187889, IMG submission 132992) | Peatland microbial communities from SPRUCE experiment site at the Marcell Experimental Forest, Minnesota, USA - June2016WEW_7_100 | ecosystem: Environmental > Terrestrial > Soil >... | reverse complement strand
CCTGCCGGCCCAATGCCGGACTCCGGGGTACAACCCCGATCGCGCGTGCTTCGACACGCGGCCGGCGCCGCTCGCCCTGCCCACGCTCCCGTGGCACGGCTCGGGCTCGCCGCCGACGCCGCCGACCTTCTGGGTGCGCGTGAGCGAGACGGGCGCCGTGCTTGACGTGAAGCCGGTCGCGACCTCGAGCGACACGGACTTCAGCATGGCGGCGCTCGACGCGGTCAAACAACTTCGGTTCAACCCCGCGCAGAAGGCCGGGCGACCGGTCGAGGCGTGGACGCAGATCGCGATTACACCGGCGCAGTAGTCGGAAGACGGTTCTGAGAGCGCGGGTTAGTTGCCAGACGGCAAGGTGCCAGTAGTTACCAGACGGGAGATGGCCGAGTGAAGACAAAGCGAATCTTCGCGCTGACGCCCATGCTGCTACTGGCGATTGCCTTCGTCTGTGAGGCCCAGAAGCCCGCGGCGGTCGCCGAGGTGCAGGTGGCGCCGGCGGCGATCACGATCCAGGTGGGCAACACGCAAAAGCTGATCGCCGTGGCCTACGACGCCGCCGGGAACGTCATCACGACGGCGCACTACCGGTGGTCCTCGAACAACCTCAACGTGGCGCGCGTGGATTCCACCGGCACCGTCACCGCGGCCGGCGACGGCAGCGCGGTCATCCGTGCCGAGGCGCTGGGCTCGGGTCCGCCCCCCAGGCACGGCGCGGCCGTGATCACCGTGCGGCGCCGCGCGCCTTAGCGGAGCGCTTCAGGCGGCGGGATAGCGCGCCAGCACGCGTCCGTCCCGCCGTCCCACCAGCACCAGCGCGGCGCGTCCCGGCGCCAGCCGCTGGTCGAAACTCGCCGTGCTCCCTCGCGGTGTGACCCGAACCGTCACGGCCTGCGAACCCTCCGACGCGATGGCGTAGAGCTCGGCGCTTCGGAACAGCGCCGCGTAGACGAGCACGGACGCGTCGGCGCCCTCGACGTCGAATGCGGGCAGGATGCCGGCGTCGGCCAGCGCGCGCGCATACCGCGCCTCGTCCGGCGGACCCATCAGCACCGGCGTGCCGGCGCGCGTCCAGGCCGCCAGCGTCTCCCGGGCCTCCGGGCGCCGGACGCCCTCGGCGGGCACCACGACCAGTCTGGGCGCCGGCATCGAGGGCCTCAGCGCATACTCGGATGCCGCCGAGACGCCCACGTGGCAGCCGTACACCAGCGCGCGCACCGCGCGCCTGGTCGCGTCCGTGGCCGTGTTCTGCAGCGAGAACATGTCCGAGTGCGGCACGACCATCAGCGCCGGCTCGGCCTCGCGTCCGGTGAGGTGGCGGCTCGCCACGGACGCGAATGCCGCGAGCGCGAGGAACGGCTCCAGCTCCGGCTTGGCCGTGCCGTCCGCGCGGAGGAAGCCGATCGCCGCCTCGTTGTCGGAGGCCATGTAGCAGTTGGAGTTCCAGACCCACTCCACGAAGCCCGCCGACTGTGCCAGCGAGACCACCATCTTCCGCTCGAGGAGGTTCCGCGCGTACTCCTCCCACCTGGGCTCGATCCCCGCCGGCCGCCCGGAGAACATCACGCCGGTCTCCTCGACCAGATTCATCTTGCCCGGCGCCCTGGTCATCACCCCGTCCCAGACCAGCGCGTCGTTGAGCCACCAGTTGTGGACGCAGGTGAAGTCGAGGTTGGGGGCCAGGAAGAGGTTGTTCGGGCTGTCGTTCGTGCCCGCCTCGTCCTGCCCCACGGTGACGAGCTGCATGGGGTTGCCGTTGGCGCGGAGCGCCGCGGTCATCTCCTGCACCCAGCGGGAGAAGGTCGCCTGCGCGAAGAGGCGGTACTCGCGCACGCGCTCGTCCGCGCCCGAGCCCGGCTTGAAGTCGTCGAGCGAGGGCAGGTCGGCGAACGTCGCGCGAGCCGCCGCGTCGGGGTAGCGCTCCGCGATCCACGCCTCCCACGCCCCCCGCTCGAACCGGTCGTAGTTGGGCCGGCAGCTCCACAGATGGTCCTTGTTGCAGAACGACGGCTCGTTGATCAGGTCCCACAGCAGGTCGTTCATCTTCCCGTAGCGGCCTTGGATCGCGGTGACGAACGCCCGCTGCGCCTCGACGGCATGCGGGTCGAGATATGCGTTCTCGCCGCCCCAGGTCTCCGGGAGGAAGGCGAACAGCGTGAAGATGACCGGGATGTCGTGACGCCGCGCCGTGAGGAGCCAGGCATCCAGCGCGCGCAGCGCGTCCTCCCGGAACTCGCCCGCGCGCGGCATCAGGTCCTTCCATCCCGTCCAGATGCCGGTGCGCACCAGATTGACGCCGCCGCGCTTCATCTCCGCGAAGTCGCGGTCCCACTGCCAGGGATTCGGCAGCAGGAGGAACTTCCGGTGGACGTCGGAGGCCATGTACGTCGTGCCGGTGACCGGATACGGCTCGCCGCCGCGCGTGAAGCCGCCCTCGCCCGCCACCAGCGGCGTCCCGCCCGCGAGCAGCGCCTCGTCCCACACCCAGAAGCCCGTCGTGCGCCGCTCCTCCCGCCCCGTCCCGGTGAGCACCGCCTCGATCCGGTACAGTCCCGGCGCCAACGGATCCGGCAGGGCCGCGCCCAGATCGGCGCTGGCGGCGGCGACGGCGGTCGTACCCGAGAGCGCGACGTCCGTCTGACCGAGGCGGGCGCCGCGATCGTCGAGGACCGTGATCTGGCAGCTGGCCGTCAGCGGCTGCGCCTCACGTGGGAAGCTCTGGTAACCGACGGTAACCGACGGCCGCTCCCCGTCCCGGTAGCAGGCGAGCGTCGGCCGCACGTCGAAGCGGCACGCGCCCAGGGACGCCGCCTCCACGAGCGCGCGCAGCGTGGCCGGTGCGCTCGTCCCGTCCGACGTCGCGAGGATCCAGCGCCCGCCGGCGAACCGGCCTTCGAGCCGGTCCACGCACACGTAAGGAGCCGCGACGGCGCGGCCATCGCCGTCGTAGCCGGACACGAGGGGCCGTACTGCCGCCTCCATCGGCCCCGCCGACCCGGATTCGTCGGGCGTGTCCGCGACGCTCGAGAACCGGCAGTACAGCTCCCAGACCGTCCGCGCCGCGATCGGGGGGGCGAGCGCCGACGTCCAGGGCAGCGCGGCGTTGGCCCGCCACGTTTTGACGGCCGCCGCGTCCACGGCGCACGCGAGCGTGAAGCCCAGCTGGCTGTGGAACTCCGGGGTTCGCTCCGCGGCGCGCCACCCTGATCCGTCGCGCGACACGGGCACGGCGCCCGGCACGCCGCCGAGGTTCACCCAGTTGCCGCCGGCGTCGAGGTACGCCAGAAGCGCGGGCCACGCGTCCACGGGGAATGCGCTGCCGTACGGGCTCACGAAGACGTCGAATGCATCCGGCGACAGGCTTGAAAGGTCGGCTACTCCGAGGTATCTCCACCGGTCGTCGTGAGCCGGCGGGTCGCCAAGGAGCGGCGCGTCGATCGCGGGGAATCCCGGTTCGCGCAGCAGTCCGACCCGCAGGGGTGGCCGCGTCCGCGGCCCGTCGAACCCGGAAGAGAGCTTGCCGAGCGCCGCGGCGGCAGCCGCGGCCTGGATGAACTGACGGCGGTTCGGCACGACGTAATAATGGCCGGCGCGTGTCGAGTTCGCATCAGACGAGGGTCTCCATGTCCCCGGTTGCCCGCCGCGCGTGGCACGTTGCCGGATCCATCGTGATCTCGGCGGTCATCCTGTTCGGGGCGGCGGGACGGCTCGCCTGGACCTGGGCCTGGATCTACGTGGGTCTCTCGGTGGGAAACGCGCTCGTTTCGGCGGCCGTGCTGCTGCCGCGCCACCGCGATCTCATCGTCGAGCGCGAGACCGCCATCGCATACGCCAGAGCGTGGGACAGGCTCCTCGCGGGCACGGCCACGGTCCTGGCGGCGAGGCTCGGCCTCCTCGTGGCGGGACTGGACGTGCGGCTGAGCTGGACTTCCGCCTTCCCGCTCGGGGCGCGCGTCGCCGGCCTGGCCGGTTTCGGGGCCGGCAGCGCCCTGTTCCTCTGGGCGATGGCGTCGAACCCCTTCTTCTCGAGCGTCGTGCGGATCCAGAAGGAGCGCGGGCACCGGGTCGTGGACACCGGCCCGTACCGCGCCGTGCGCCATCCCGGGTACCTGGGATGGATCCTCGCCGAGTTGGCGGTCCCGCCGATCCTGGGCTCGACGTGGGCGCTCGTGCCCGCGGCGCTCGGGTGCGCGCTCTGGATCGTGCGGACGGCGCTGGAAGACCTCACCCTGCGCCGGGAGCTCGAGGGGTACCAGGCCTACACCGAGCGGGTCCGGTTCCGCCTGCTGCCGGGCATCTGGTAGTCACGCCGCGATCTTCGCCGCCTCGATCCCGCGCCACTTCTCCCGCTCGTCGGCCATGACCGGCGCCACCTTCCTCCGGCCGTGCACGCGCTGGAAGCGCGAGAGCTGGAAGAGGATCCCCGTCAGCAGCGGCGTGCGGAGCAGCTTGTGCCGTCCCTTGGGGCTGGTCCAGTACGCCTTCATCAGCCGCCACCAACGCCGGATCACGGCGGGCCACGCGTAGAAGGCGGCGGGGATCCGCTGGTAGGCGTCGAAGACGTCGCTCGCAGTGACGTTGAGGGGCCGGAAGACGAGGTGGTCGCCCTCGTAGTGCCGGAGGTCCGTGTCCACGATGCGGCCCGCGGCCGCGACTTCGCGGTGCAGCGGCGTGCCGGGGATCGGGATCGCGATCGAGGTCAGGATGGCCGAGGGGTCCACGGCCTCCAGCTTGGCCGGCGCTTCCCTGTAGTACTCCGGCGTGTCCTCGTCCAGCGCGACCATGAAGCCGGCGAAGGTCAGGATGCCCCGCTCCTTCATCATCGCGAACTGCTCCCGGAACTTCCGCACCTTGTTGTGCCGCTTCTGCACGGATTCGAGCGACGCCTCGTTGAGGGACTCGAGGCCCAGGAACGCCATGGTGCACTTCGCGTCCACGAGCAGATCCACGAATTCCGGATCGTCGAGGCAGCCGAGGGTGAACTGGAGCCCGACGCCCCAGAGATCGAGCCTGGCGATCTCCCGGAGCAGCCGCTTCGCGTGCTCCATGTCGCCGCCGAAGTTGTTGTCGTAGATCATCGCCAGCTTGCGCCGGTGGAACGGCAGCGCCGACGTCGCCGTGAGATCGCGGATGACGTCCGGGATCGGCCGCTTCCGGAACGGCGCGGGCCGGATGTTGAGCTGGCAGTAGGTGCAGCGGAACGGGCACCCGCGCGTCGCCTCGGTGACCACCGAGATCGCGTAGGCCGGCTCGACCAGGTCGTAGCGCGGCGGCGGAATGTCCGGGATGTCCGGCGCGAACGGGGCCTCGTACATCGGCTCCAGCCGGTTGGCGACCAGGTCCGCTACCACGCGCGGCCACACCTGCTCGGCCTCGCCCACCACCACCGCGTCGAAGTGCCCGACCAGGGCGCGCGGGAAGGTCGAGGCGTAGCGGCCTCCCGCGACGACCTTCTTTCCCAGGCGCCGGAACCGGCGGGCGACCTCGATGGCGTGCGGCGCGCAGTAGTCCATGAAGCTCAGCGCGATGAAGTCGGCGTCGGTCTCGTAGTCGATCGGCCGCACCATCTCGTGCAGCAGCTCGACCTCGACCACCGGCGGCGTGAGCGCCGCCAGCAGCACGCCGCTCAAGGGCGGCGCCGGCGCCTCAGCGAAGTACTGGTGCTCGTCGCCGAGGTTCTGGAAGAGGACGATGATCTGCAGCTTCGGCTTCGACATGGCCCGCTCCGGTGATGTCCGGGAGCCATGTTCGCACCGCCCCGTCAAGCCCGCGTCAAGGAGCCAAGTGCCTGTCTTGACGACCACTTGACGCCCCCCTGCGACGTTGATCCCGCACACAGGGAGGCAGCCATGACGATCGGCACGCAGTACCTCACTCGCGGGACGCGGCTGGAGAGCAGGACGGTGCTCGCCTGGACGACGCTCGTGGCGGGCGCGCTGGTGGTGCTCTTCTGGGCGGTCTACTTCTCCGACGCGGCCGCCCTCGGCCAAGAGGACCCCCTGAAGGCCGGCTTCGAGGCCGCCTTCCCGCTGGCCGACCTGGTCTTCGCGGGGATGCTCATCGCGACCGGCGTGTTGTTCCTGCTGCGGCGCCAGGGCGCGGTGTTCTTCCTCATCGCCGCCGCCTCGATGAGCCTGTACCTCGGTCTCCTGGACGTGACCTTCTACGCGCGGCACGGGCTGTACGCGCTGACGCCCGACGCGATCACGGAACTCGCGATCAACGTGCTGTGCATCGGCGGCGGGGTGTTCGGACTCAGGGCCGCCTGGCAGCTGCGGAGCGTGCCGTGAGCGCGCGGCTCAAGGACCGGGTGATCGTCGTCACCGGCGCGGCCAACGGCATCGGCAACGCGCTCGCGCTCGCCCTGGCGGCGGAGGGCGCCGCCCTCGTGCTGGTGGACATCGACGCGGACGGGCTGAGCGCCCTGCGCCGCACCTTCGGCGGCGACGGCCTCAAGGCGAGCGTGGTCCGCGCGGACGTGCGCGACGCGGCGGCGCTCGAAGAGCTGGCCCGGCACGCCGTGGCCACGTTCGGCCGCGTGGACGCCGTCGTCAACTGCGCCGGCGTCATCGTTCCCGGGGCGATCGATACCTGCCCCGCCGAGGACATCACGCGCCAGCTCGACACGAACCTCGGCGGCACCATCAAGGTGACGCGCGCTTTCCTCCCCCAGTTCAAGCGCCAGGGCTCCGGCCATCTCGTCCTGATCGCATCGCTGGCCGGCATGGTGCCGATTCCGGGCGAGTCCATCTACGCGGCCAGCAAGTTCGCCGTACGCGGCTTCGCCCATTCGATCGCTCACGAGCTCCGAGGCACGGGCGTCCAGGTCACGGTCGTCTGCCCCGATTCCACCCGGACGCGGATGCTCGAGATCGAGGCCCGCGACGACGGATCGAGCCTCTCGTTCTCGAGCGCGGCGATGGAGCCCGAGGAAGTCGCCCGGGCGATCGTCGGGGCGCTGCGGCGGCCGCGGCTGGAGGTGACGGTGCCGGGACTGCGCGGCCGCGTCATCCGGTCCCTCGGCGCCATGCCCGTGGTCTTCGGCTGGCTCTACCCGCTCATTGACGCGATGGGGCGGAGGAGGAAGGAGCGATATCGGCAGACCCTCTCACTTCTCACCTCGGCGGGTGCAGCTCGTATTCCCTCGGCGGCTCCGCCCCCAGGAGATTCCGCACGAAGTAGTCCCACCGGCGCCTGACCATGTACGGCTCGTTGCCGAAGCCGTGGCGTCGGTTGGGGAGCAGCAGCAGGTCGAAGTCCTTGTTGGCCCGGATCAGCTCGTTCACCAGGAGCAGGGTGTTGTACGGCGGCACGTTGTCGTCCGTGGTGCCGTGCGCGAGGAGGAGCTTCCCCTTGAGGTTGCGCGCCAGGCTCTGGTTCGCCTGGTCGTCGTAGTTCGTCGTGCCGTCGGGGTGCCGCACCAGCAGCCCCTGCCACTTCTCGCCCCAGTCGTCCTCGTACTCGCGCTGGTCGTGGTTGCCCGCTTCGGAGACCGCGACCTTGAAGAAGTCGGGATAGCGCAGGATCGCGTCGGCCGAGGCGAGGCCGCCGCCCGAGTGCCCCCAGATGCCGGCGCGATCGAGGTCGATCCAGGGATAGCGCTGCGCCAGCTGGCGCATCCCCGCCACCTGATCCGGGAGCCCGTTGTCGCCCATGTTGCCGTAGTACGCCGCCATGAACGAGTGCGAGCGCATCGGCGTCCCCATCGCGTCCAGCTGCACGACGACGAACCCCAGCTCGGCGAGGGCCTGGCAGTCGCCGCGCGCGGCGGAGAAGCTGCGCCCCCCGACGCTCCCCGTCTGCGGGCCCGGATAGACGTTGTTGACGATCGGGTACTTCCGGGTCGAGTCGAACGTCGTCGGCCGGTAGAGGAGGCCGTACAGGTCGGTCGTCCCGTCCCGCGCCTTCACCGTGAAGGGGATCGGCGGCTTCCATCCGGTGGCGAGCAGGCGCGAGATGTCCGCCGTCTCGAGCTTCAGGACCGTCCGCCCCTCGGCGTCGCGAAGCACGGTGACCGGCGGCACGTCGGGGCGCGAGTAGCTGTCCACGAAGTACCGGCCGTCGAGCGCGAGCGTGACGCCGTGGTCGGCATCCTCGGGCGTCAACGACGCGAGGTGCGATCCGTCGAGGCGCACGCTGTAGAGATGGCGGAAGTACGGGTCGCCGGGCTCCTTCCCCGCGGCCGTGAACCAGAGGGTGCGGCTCTTCTCGTCGAGCCGCAGCACCTGGAGCACCTTCCAGTTCCCCTGGGTGACCGCGTTCTCGAGCTGCCCGGAGCGCAGGTCGTAGAGGTAGAGATGGCCCCAATCGCTGCGCTCGGAGTACCAGATCAGCTCGTTCGACCCCCACAGCGCCTGCCAATTGACGTGGTCGTACCCCGACTCGAAGAAGGTCGCGGTGGATTCGGCGAATACCTCGCGCACCGCGCCGGTCGCGGCGTCGGCGACGCGGACCCACTCGTCGTGGTGGTCGCGTGAGGTGGAGACGAACACGAGCTGAGCGCCGTCGGGGCTCCACTCGACGTCGGTCAGGCTCCCGGCCGGCGTGTTGCCGCACGCGATGTGATCGCAGGTGGTCGAGCGGTGCTGATCGGCCGGCATCTGGAGCCGCACCACCCGCGGTCCGGCGAGGTCAACGACGACCCGCTGGATGGTGGTGATGACGCTGTCGCCCGGGAGCGGGTATCTCCACTGCTCCAGCACGGGGTGCCCGACCTCGGTGCGGACCAGGTACATCTCGCCGACGCCGCGCTCGTCCTGCTGGAAGGTCGCGATCTTCCGGGAATCGGGGGACCAGAGCAGGACGGGGCGGTCGCTGTGGATCCAGCCGGCGTTGTCGGTGGCGTAGCCGAAGTCCCTGACGCCGTCGGTGGTGAGCGGCGTCTCCCGCCCGCTCGCCAGGTCCTTCACCCAGAGGTTGTAGTCCCGGATGAACGCGGCCTTGGTGCTGTCGGGCGAGAGGACCGAATTGGGCGGCGCGCCGCCGGGCGCGCGGGGCGCGGCCGCGCAGGTGTAGGCGACGAGGTCGCAGCTGAAGCGCCGGCGGCCCGCCTCGACGGTGAGCGAACGGGCGTCGGGCGCCAGCTCGAGCTGGGCTGGCAGGTGGAGCGCGTCGTAGGTCGTGTCGGCCGCGCGGGAGAGTGCTGCGGCGAGCCGCGCGTGGTCGAAGGCCCGTTCGCGGGTCTTGCGCGCCGGGTCCACCAGCACGACCTCGAACCCCTCCGGGATCGCGTTGCGGTACCAGAAGCGGTCGCCGGCGAGCCAGGTGGCCCGGACGGCGCCCCCGAACACGAGGGGCGTCGTGTTGTAGCCCATGAAACGCTCGGCACGGGCGTAGTCGTCGGCGGTGAGGGCGCGCGGCTGCTGCGCCGCCACCGGCGCGGCGGCCAGGAGGCTCGTGAACAACAGGGCGATCGGTCGCATAGTGGTCCTTCGACGGGCTGGCTGATGGAAGGAAGAAACGAGAGCCGGCGGTGGGGATTGAACCCACGACCCCTGGTTTACGAAACCAGTGCTCTACCGCTGAGCTACACCGGCGACAAACTGGTTGCGAGTTGCGAGACGCCAAGTTCCGAGACTCACCTGCCCCTCGCAACTCCCCGTCTCGCAACTATCCTGGCAGTGCCCTGGGCCGGACTCGAACCGGCACGGATTTCTCCACCACCCCCTCAAGATGGCGTGTCTACCAATTTCACCACCAGGGCGACGGCGTTGAAAGCTAGCGGGCCGCTTCAAAAAGCGTCAACTTGACGCCCGTGACCCCCGCCAAGCGCAGGAAGCCCGCCGCCGACCCCGCGGACCAGGACTCGCCGTACCGCGCCGTTCTCGAGTCCACCGCCGATGGGATCCTGGTCGTCGACCGGCGCGGCAGGATGGTCATCTGGAACCGGCAATTCGCCGAAATGTGGCGGCTGCCGGCGGCGGTGATGCGCACCGGTGAGGACGACGTGGCCCTCGCGGCGGTCCTCGAGCAACTCGTGGACCCCGAGCAGTTCCTGGGCAAGGTCCGCGCCCTGTACGACTCGCCGGAGGAGGAGAGCTTCGACGTCCTGACCTTCAAGGACGGCCGGGTCTTCGAGCGCTACTCCAAGCCGCAGCGCATCGGCCGGGAGGTCACCGGCAGGGTGTGGAGCTTCCGCGACGTCACGGAGCGCACGCGGGCGGAGGCGGCGCTGCGCGAGGCGGAGGCCCGCTACAGCCTCGTGTCGGACAACATCGTGGACGTCATCTGGACCACCGACTTCAATCTTCACGTCACGTACGTCAGCCCGTCCATCCGGCGCTTCACCGGCTACGCCCCGCAGGAGTTCCTGAGCCTCCCGCTGGAGCGGCTGTTCACGCCGGCCTCCCTGGCGGACGCCCGCCGCAACCTGGCGGAGGCGCTGGCGGAGAACGCGGCGCGGGGCAAGGTCGGCGGGCGGACGCTCGACGTGGAGGTGGTCCGGAAGAACGGCACGACGGTGTGGACCGAGTTCAAGATCAGCTTCCTGCGCGACCGGGATGGGGTGGCCCGCGGCATCCTCGGCGTCGCCCGCGACATCTCCGAGCGCAAGCGCGCCGAAGACGTGCTGAAAGAGACCGTGCAGCGCCTGTCGCTCCAGAGCGCGGTGATGGAGGCGGCGGCCAACGCTATCGTCATCACCGGCCCCGACGGCACCATCCAGTGGGTCAACCCGGCCTTCACGGCCCTCACCGGGTACACGGAGGCGGAGGCGGTCGGGAACAACCCGCGCATCCTCGGCTCGGGCCGCCAATCGAAGGAATTCTACGGCGAGATGTGGCGGACGATCCTCGCCGGGGAGGTCTGGACGGGCGAAGTGGTGAACCGCCGCAAGGACGGGTCGCTGTACACGGAGCGGATGACGATCACGCCGGTGAAGGAGCACGACGGACGCACCACGCACTTCGTGGCCATCAAGGAAGACGTCACGGCGCGCAAGGAGATGGGGGAGCGGCTCCGCCAGGCCCAGCGGCTCGAAGCCGTCGGGCGTCTGGCCGGCGGCGTGGCGCACGACTTCAACAACCTCCTGCAGGCGATGCTCGGGCTCACCCAGCTGGCGCGCGCGCAGGGCGAGGACCTCTCGAACTCGCCCGAGCGGCTCGCCGAGCTGGAGGAGCTGCTCCACCGCGGCGCGCGGCTCACGCAGCAGCTCCTGCTCTTTTCCCGGCGCGAAGAGCCCAAGGTGGAGCGGTTCGAGCTGAACCGGGCCATCCGCGAGACCGCGACGCTCCTCCGGCGGCTCCTGCCCGCGAACGTCACGCTGCAGCTCGAGCTGCTCCCGGAGCCGCTGCACGTCGCGGCCGACCGCGACCAGATCGGGCAGGTGTGGATGAACCTCGCCGTCAACGCCGCCGACGCCATGCCGGACGGGGGACGCCTCACGGTCCACTCGGGGCGCGAGGGAGAGAATCACGTCTGGTTCTCGGTGGCCGACACGGGGCACGGCATCGGCGACGACATCCGCACGCACATCTTCGAGCCGTTCTTCACGACGAAGAGCGCCAACAGCGGCACGGGACTCGGGCTGGCGGTGGTGCACGGGATCGTGACGCAGCACGGAGGCCGCGTGGACGTGGCCAGCACCGCGGGCGCCGGCGCCACCTTCAGGGTGGTGCTCCCCCGCGGCCAGGGCGACGCGGCCGCGGGCGACAGCGAACGCCCCGCTTCACCCGCCCTTCCCCAGGGCGCGGGGCAGCGGGTGCTGCTCGTGGAGGACAACGCCTCGGTGCGGCGCACCTTCGAGCGGCTGCTCAAGCGCCTCGGCTACGAGGTCATTAGCGCGGCGAGCGCGGAAGAGGCCGAGGGGCTCGCCCTCACCCAGCCGTTCTCGCTGTTGCTGACGGACATGATGCTGCCGGGGCTCTCGGGCGCGGACCTCGCCGAGCGGTTGCGCCAGCGCTGGCCGGAGGTCCGAGTGATCCTGATGTCGGGCTACACCGACGACGAGGAGATCCGGCGCCGCGCGGCGCACGGGGCGCTGCGGTTCCTGCCGAAGCCGGTGGATCTGGAGACGCTGGCGCACGAGCTGCACGCTGCTCTTGCGGAGAGTTGAGTCGTGAGACGGTGAGCGTTCGGGGAAGTTGCGAGACGTGGAGTTGCGAGTGGTTGTGAGATAAGAGTAATCGGTCGGAGAGAGGGCCCCGCGGCCAGGCGTCAGCCGCCATGGGCCTTCCTGTTTCTTATCCCTCTGTTCTCGTAACCGCTCGCAACTCCCCGTCTCGCAACTCCCCTGAACTCCGCCTTCTCATCTTCTGTCGTACTATTCAAGCATCACCACGACCTGGCAGGATCTCCTCGTCCGCGATCCCGCGGGCTATTTCCGTCTCGAGTCCGACACGACCGGCGGCGTCCCCGTGCGCGTCTTCCTCACCGAGCACCTGCTCGAGACCACCGAAGCGAACCTGCTCGACCAGATCGTCAACGCCTGCGCCTTCCCCGGCGTGCGCTGCGTCGTCATCACCCCCGACGTGCACTACGGCTACGGGGTCCCCGTCGGGTGCGTGATCGCGACGGACGGGACGCTGGCGATGGGCCCGGTGGGCTTCGATATCGGCTGCGGGATGATGGCTGCGCGCTCCCACGTGAACGCGGGCGAGGCGACGCCGGAGCGGCGGCTGGCGTTCAACAAGGAGGTGATGCGCCGGGTCGAGATGGGCGCCGGCGGCCAGAGCCGCTCGCTCAAGCATCTCACCAGAACCGAGTTCGAGGAGATCGTGCGGGGCGGCGCGGAGCACTACGTCGCGAAGTACGGCGCCTCCTTCGACCGCACCAACGCCGAGCGGCATCGCATACCGGTGGACGACGACTGGCAGATCCCGTACGGCGGGCCCGGGCGTCCGGAGCGGGGCATCACGCAGGTCGGCTCGCTCGGCGGCGGCAACCACTTCATGGAGCTGCAGGCCGACGAGGACGGGAAGCTCTGGGTGATGGTGCACACGGGCTCGCGCGGCTTCGGCCACGGGCTCACGACCAACTTTTTCCAGGTGGCCAGGCGCGAAAACCCGAAGCTCCCCTCCCTCGACCTCGGCTACTTCACGCCCGAGTCGATGCACTGGACGAGCTACCGGAACGCGGTGGCGGCGGGGGGCAACTTCGCGATCGTGAACCGCCTGGTCATCTACGAGCAGCTGGCGCGCGCCTTCTTCGAGGTCTTCGGCGCGGAGCTGGAGCTTGTCTACGAGATCTCGCACAATCTGGCGCAGCTCGAGCCGCATCCCGAGTTCGGCGAGGTATGGGTGCATCGCAAGGGCGCGACGCGGGCCTTCCCGGCCGGGCATCCGCTGCTCGCGGGAACGCCGTGGGCGGACGCGGGCCATCCGGTGCTGATCCCCGGCTCCAACCAGGACAACTCGTTCGTGCTCCGGCCGGCGGCTGGGGCCGCGAAATCACTCTACTCAGTCAACCACGGCGCGGGACGGCGGATGAGCCGGAGCGCCGCGGTGCGGGAGCTGGACCGGCGGCAGATCGAGGACGAGTACCGCGAGGCGGGGATTCTGGTGAACGCGAACGGCCGCGTGCCGCTGGACGAAGCGGGGCCGGCCTACAAGCCTGCGCGCGAGGTGGTGGATGCGGTGGTGAGCGCGGGACTGGCGACGGTGGAGCACACACTGCGGCCGCTGGCGTCGCTGAAAGGCACAGAGGAGAGAGGCAGGAGAAGGCAGTAGAGTTGCGAGACGGCGGGAACGCCTAGCGCGCAGCGGGTCCCAACACGTGCGGGATCTGCACGGCCGCGACCGGGGTGAACCGCAGTAGTACTTCGAACGCGGCGCGATGCGCGGTTGGCGCCGGGGCCTCGGCGACGTAGAGCGCGGCCACGACGTCTCGCCACCGCAGCAGCTCGCGCAGCAGCGCCGGTCGCGGGCGGCAAGAGACGGTGAGGTCGGTGAGGCGTAGCACGCGCTCGTAGCCGCTGCGAAGGCGCGCGCGATCCTCCGGGGCGAAGAGCTGCGCGCACCGGTGCATCTCGTTCGCGATCATCAGGATCCGCTGGTCCGGCGTAAACTCCGACCACCGCGCCGGCGTGAGCGTGCCGTGTTGTACGGGCATCAGAGCGGCTCCCCGCGGCCGAGCACGCGTGATACCACGTCCCGGACCAGCTGGCGCACCTCGGGATCCTGGATCTCCATCCCGGCATTGCCGTGCGCGGGCCGGATGTTGATCATCGCCGTGAACTCGACGTATCCCTCGGGCCCGCGGCCCGGGTAGTAGTTTGCGCCCCACAGGTCGGCCTGCTCGGAGCCCTCTTCCAGCAGGAGCTGCTCGGCGTCGGCGTGGAGTTCGCCACCGACGGCGGCGCGCCCGCGGCGCACGTCCACGACGAGCTTCACCATGTCGCTGAAGAACGCCCGGACCAGGCGCCGGACTTCGGCCGGGTCCAGCGCTTCCGAGGTGAGGACGATCGTCGGTCCGTTCGCCATTGGTGAGACGCGAAGTGTAGCACGGCGGGCGATACAAGAGGAAGTCGCCGGTCTGCCCCCGACGCGCGCTTACTGTGGCTTTTCCGTCCGGTCTCCTTCCGCCCGCACTCGTGTTGCACATTCCGGGCATATCCCGTGGGATGTCGCCGCTTCGAAGTGCCGCCCGAAGAACTCCTCCAGCGAGACCCATTTCCCGCCGGTCTCAATCCGCCTGCACCAGGCACACAGGCGCAGGAACCCCTCCAGCCGGAACAGTCGCCGCGTCACACCCGAGCTGAAGATGAGAGTCGGTATTGCTACCAGCAGCACCACCGCGGTCTCGAACGCTGCCTCTCTCAGGTTTCTTCCACCGGCCGCTCCTCCAAAGAGCCTCTGCGGCAGGCTCACCAACTCATCGAGCCATGATACGAGGATGATCAGCCCGAAACCGATGCTCTCAGCCAGGATGACCCAGGGGGCGCCACGGGATGTCCGCATGAAATGCCTCGCTCGTCCGAGCAGATTGTGACCCGGCAAGTCGGTCCAGTCTACGACACCTCGGCGAGCCGAGTCAATGCGGCCCAGGTGCCAGGGTGCGGACGGAGGGATTCGACGCGCCTAATCGAGCGCTGGCGGCCGGGTGACGAGGAGAGATTCGGTGACCGCGCGCAAGCGCGATTGTCAGACGCAAGCTCGCCGTAGCAACCTGGCGAGGAGCGGCGGGAACCTATCCGAGCGATGCGGGGGTCGCAGCATCTCGCGCATCCGCCGAACCGGCGCCTCGATCTCGCGCAGCCCCCCAACCGTCTCGGCGCGTAACCTGTCCTCGTCGAGGAGCAGCAGCTGCGCCTCGGCGAGGATGGCCGCGAGCGGATTGGCCAGGTCGTGCCGCAGCGTCCGGATGTCCTCCGCTTCGCGCTCGGGGTCCGGCATGGCCTACGCCGCCCCGTCGAGGGCGGCGCGCACGGCCTGGGCCAATTCAGCGACGGTGTAGGGCTTCTGCAGGAGCGTGAACTCCGGACCGGCCGCCTCGGCCAGCCGCATCGCCTCGGCGGAGTGCCCGGACATGAAGACGACCTTGATCGCCGGTCGGCGCTCCGTGGCCATCCTCGACAGCGCGAGGCCATCCATGCCCGTCAGCATGATGTCGGTAAGAAGCAGCCGGATCGTCTGCCCGGCCGCCGGCGCCGACCCGCCGCTCGTGGGCGCACCGAGAAAGCGCAGCGCATCCTCGCCGCTCGCCGCCTTCAGTACGCCGTAGCCGAGCCGCGTCAGGATGCGACTGGTGAGGTTGAGCAGGGACGTCTCGTCTTCGACGACGAGGATGGTTTCGGTCCCACCGGGGAGGTTGGCGACTTCGCGCGCCTCCGCCGGAGCCACGGCGGCGCCGGCGCGCGGCAGGTACACCCGGACCACGGTGCCCGCGCCCGCAGCTCCCGCGAGCTCGAGGTGGCCGCCGGCACGGCGCAGCATGCCGTAGGTCATGGAGAAGGCCAGCGCGGTGGCTTGCCCCGCGGCCGTCGGCGCGAGGAACGACTCCAGAATGCGCGCCTTCGCGCTATCGCTGAGGCCGGGCCCGGTGTCGGCGACCTCGAGCAGGACGTAGTCGCCCGGTGCGACGTCCTGGAAGCGCCGGGCGTACTCCTCGTCGAGCGTCACGTTGCAGGTCGTGATCCGCAACGTTCCGCCCGACGGCATGGCGTCGCACGCGCTGATCACCAGGGCGAGGAGCGCCTGCTCGAGCTCCCCGGGCCTGAGCCGCACCGGCCACAGCCCCGCTCCCTGAATGGTGGCGAGCTCGACCCGGTCGCCGACGACCCGCCGGACCACCGGGTCCATGTCGGCGATCATCGGGTTCACGCTGAACACCACGGGTGCCGTCATCTTTGGCGCGCCGATTAGAACAGTCCCACGGCCAGTCTGCCGTTCACCAGGCGCACGCCGGGCAACGGGAAGTGGACCTGGTCGAGCACGGCGGCGAGCCGCGGCCACCAGCTGGCCCTCACCGGCAACCCCCGCAGCTCCAGGTCCAGCGCCGCATACCATTCGTGCCGGGCCGGAAACTCCGTGATCCAGGCGGGCGTGGAGTGGCCGACGGCGACGCCGAGCCAGCGCGGCCACCAGAGGGGCCCGACGCCTCCGCGCGCAGGATTGATGCTCAGGTAGTAGCGTTGCCCGGCGTAGTCACTCATCAGGTTGGGCTCGGCGCCGGGCGCACGGTGCCGGTACTCCGCCGAGGGCCAATACCACACCTTGAGGGTGACGGTCCGCGTGGCGGGCCAGCGGCGGTGCGCCACCGGCACCAGCGCGCCCACGGCGTTCGCGAGGTTCTTCGCGGCCTCGAACCCGGTGGCGTGGAAGCCGTCCACGATCTTCTTCGGCAACCCCATGGCGAAGGCGGTGGCGGCCCCGAGCCAGGCGGCGGTCATCGGCGGCGCGCACGCCCACTCCCACGCGAGAGCGGCGACCTGGGATGCCTGGTACGAGGCCGCGACGTGGAGCAAGTAGTCCTGGCCCGCGGCCGGGCTGCCCCCGTCGTAGACCCAGGAGAGGCGGAAGCCGCCTGGCCGCCCCTGCCACCAGTCGGAAGGATGAAATGCCGCCGCCGCCGCCTCGCCCGCGACGTAGACGCCGGCGATGGCGGCGGCTCGGCCTCCCCGTATCCCCTGGCACTCCTGAGCCCGTAGCGGCCCAACCGCCATGGCCGCGAGCACCGGCAGCGCGGCGACGCTCAGCCTGACTGAGCTTCTGTGGACCGCCGGACCCATACGGAGCGGCGTCACAGGGCGCTGGCCTCGAGCAAGGGCTCGATCGTCAGGCGCAGCTGCTCCGCCGAAAACGGCTTGTCGAGCGTCGCCACCGCGCCGCAGCTCTTTCCCATCTCGAGCACGTCCTCGCGCGCCATGTACCCGCCACCCGAGATCATCACCACGGGCATCCGGAGCCCGCGCTGCTGGATCCGCACCAGCAGCTCCATTCCGTCCACCTCGGCCATGTACGCGTCCGTGATGACGAGGTCGAAGGGGATGGTCTCGAGCTGTTGCAGCGCCTCGGTGCCGCCCGGGGCGTCCCACACCTCGTGGCCGAGGTTGGTGAGCTGGCGGCGCAGCAAGGCGCGCATTCCCGATTCATCGTCTACGACCAGTATCTTCGCCACCGCAACCTCGTCTCAAGGCCTGTTGAGGACGGCCGGCGCCGGATCCGGCGTCTCGACCGGTACGTCCGCCCGCGGCAGGAAGACCTTGAAAGTCGTGCCCCGCCCCGGCTCGCTCTCTACGACCATGTTGCCGCCACTCTGCTTGACGATTCCGTACGCGGCCGCGAGGCCGCGGCCGGAGCGCTTGCCCTGCTCCTTCGTGGTGAAGAAAGGCATCTGCTCGCGGCCGAAGGCGAGGAGTTCGCGCTGGGATCGTTGTGTTTCATGATTCCTGCCTCTGGCGTGCCACGATTGACTCATCCCCCTATCCGCCCTGCGACTGCCGCTGGATCACTTCGACGGCCTCCCGGCACGCCACGAACACGTCCACCACCGTGGGATCGAAGTGATGGGCCTTCTCCGCCTCGATCATCTCCCACACGGTTTCGTTCGGCAGCGCATCCCGGTAGTGGCGGTTGCTCGTCATGGCGTCGAACACGTCGGCGACGGCGCAAATCCGCCCCGCCAGTGGAATGCCCTCTCCCGACAGGCCCGCGGGGTATCCGGTCCCGTCCCAGCGCTCGTGGTGCGTCCGTGCGACCAGCTCGCCCATCTGGAGCAGCGGCGATGGCGAGCCGTGGAGGATCCGCGCCCCGATCGCAGTGTGCTGCTTCATGATCTCCCACTGCTCCGCGTCCAGCTTTCGCGGATTGAGCAGGACCGCATCGGGGATCCCGATCTTGCCCACATCGTGCATCGGGCTGGCGTAACGGATGACCTCGACTTCACCCGGCGGCAGGTTGAGGCGCGACGCGAGCAGCTCCGAGTACAGGCCGATCCGCTCGATGTGGGCCGCGGTGTCACGGTCCTTGTACTCCGCCGCGATCACCAGCCGCCGGATCGCGTCGAGGTAGGCGGCGTAGGTGTTCCGCTGCGCCTCGGCCATGCCGTCCAGGGCCAGTCGCAGATCGGCGGTGCGCTTCGCCACCACGTGCTCCAGCTCCGCGCGATGGCGCTTGAGCGTGTCGGTGGCCGCCTTCAGGCGGAGCAGCGATGCGGTGCGCAGCCGCAGCTCGGTGAGCTCGAAGGGTTTGGAGATGAAGTCGTTGACGCCGGCCTCGACCGCCCGGAGGCGGTCTTCGCGGCTATCCAGGCCGGTCACCATGATGATCGGCAGGTCACTGTGTTCCGGATCGGCGCGGATGCGCCGCGTGACCTCGAAACCGTCGAGCCCCGGCATCCTCGCATCGACGAGCACGAGGTCCACGCCCAGCGGCAGTTTGGCCAGCGCCTCGATCCCGTCACAGGCGACCTCGACCTCGTACCCCAGCGCGACCAGGGCGCGCTGGAGCACGCGGCGGGTTTCCTCCTGGTCATCGGCGGCCAGGACCCGCGCCGCGGGCAATCCGACGCGCAGCTGGATCGCCTCGGCAGGGAGCGCGCCCATCAGGCCCCCGCCGCCACGCTCGCGCGATCGAGTACTTCCCGCACCTTGAGCGCGAGGGCCCGGGGAGAGAACGGCTTCTGCAGGTACGGCAGGCCCTCCGCGAGCACGCCATGGCGCACCACCGCGTCGTCGGTGTACCCGGACATGTACAGGACGCGCACCCCGGCACGCTCGGCCACCAGGACTTCCGCCAGCTCCCGTCCCGTCATCCCGGGCATCACGATGTCCGTCACCAGCAACTGGATCTCCCCGGGTTGCGCGCGGGCCATCTCGAGCGCGGTCTGGCCGTCCGGAGCCCGCAGTACGCGATACCCTTTTTGCGTCAGCACCTCAGCCACGATTTCGCGGACCGAGGGATCATCCTCCGCCACGAGCACCGTCTCGCGGCCTCCGGCCACGGGCGGCGCGACCTGCTGCGCGTCCTGCGCCTCCACCGGCTCATCCACCCGCGGGAGGTATATCTTGAAGGTGGCTCCCCTGCCCGGCTCGCTGTAGACCCACACGTGGCCACCGCTCTGCTTCACGATGCCGTACACCGTCGCGAGACCGAGGCCGGTGCCCGTCCCCTGCTCCTTCGTGGTGAAGAACGGCTCGAAGATGTGCGACTGGGTTTCGGCATCCATCCCGGTGCCGGTGTCGCTGACCGCCAGCATGACGTAGCGCCCGGGCGCGGCCCCCGCGTGCTCGCGCGCGTAGGCCTCGTCGAGGTCCACGTTGGCCGTCTCGATGGTGAGCCGGCCTCCGCCCGGCATCGCGTCGCGGGAGTTCACGGCGAGGTTCATGATGACCTGCTCGATCTGGCCGGGATCCGCGCGGACGGCGCCCAGCGCGGAGGACGGTGCGATCTCGAGCTTCACGTCCTCGCCGATCAGGCGCTGGAGCATCTTCTCCAGCATGCGGACCACGGCGTTGAGGTCCAGCACGCGGGTCTGGAAGACCTGCTTGCGGCTGAAGGCAAGGAGCTGCCGGGTCAGGCCGGCGGCCCGCCGGGCCGCGGCGTGGATCTCCTCCACGTCCTGCCGCTTGGGATCACCGGGCGTGAGCTCGTCGAGGAGAAGCTCGCTGTAACCCGTGATGGCGGTGAGGACGTTATTGAAGTCGTGGGCCACGCCGCCGGCCAGCCGCCCCACCGCCTCCAACCGCTGGGCCTGGCGGAACTGGTTCTCAAGGCTCCGCTGCTCCGTCACGTCCTCGATGAGCCCCTCGATGTACCCGCCGGCGCCGGCCGCGTCGCGGACGAGGCGCATATTGAGCCGCACGGTGACGAGGCTCCCGTCCTTCCGCTTCCACTCCGTCTCGACGTGGGCCTCGCCCTGGTACTCAAGCTGCCCCATCTCTCGGTCGCGTTCCAAAGGATCAGCGTAGAAGTCGCGGGCATTCACCTGGAGCAGATCGTCGGCGGAGTCGTAGCCGAGCATCGCCACGAGAGCCTTGTTCACCCTGAGTGCGTGCCCGTCGCAAGTGGTCCGACAGATGCCGAGCGGAGCCTGCTCGACCAGGCCGCGATACTCGGCCTCCGATTGGCGGACCAACTCCTCGCCCTTCCTCCGCTCCGTGATGTCCCGGGAGATTCCGTACGTTCCGACAATCGAACCGGCAGCATCGCGGAGGGGCATTTTCGTGGTCGAGACCCAGCGGCTGGGGCGATCCGGCCAGGTTTCCAGCTCTTCCAGATCCACGACCGGCTGGCCCGTGCGGGTGATTTCCTGCTCGGTCAGCTGGGCGGCCTGGGCATGCTCCATGGAGAAGAAGTCGACATCCGTCTTACCCACGGCCTGGGCGGGATCGCTCAGCCCAAAGAGCCGCGCCATGGCTCGGCCGATCCTGACGAAGCGGTGTCCGAGGTCCTTGAAGTAGATCGAGTCGGGAATGTTGTCCATGAGTGCATTCACCAGGAACTGCTCCTGGCGCAACGCTTCCTCCGCCCTGCTCCGGTCCGTGACGTCGCGGGAGTTGATGACCAGCCCCGCCACGGTAGGCTCGCTCAGGAGGTTCGTGACCACCGATTCGAATGCCCGCCAGAACCCATCCTTGTGCCGGAAGCGGAACGTCTCGCGGACCTCGGCCGTATCGCCCTGCAGCGCTCGGGCGAACGCGGCCTGTACGCGTGCTACATCATCCGGGTGCACGTAACCGAACCCGACTTGTCCGACCAACTCGTCAGGATCATAGCCGAGCAGCCGTGTCACCCCGGGGCTGGCGTAGGTGAACCGGCCGTCGGCGCCCATGATGGTGACCTGGTCCATGCTGTGCTCGATCAGCGACCGGAAGCGCGTCCCGCTGGCGATCAGGGCCTCTTCGGCGCACTTCCGGTCCGTGACGTCATGCGCCACGCCGTCCAACCGGATGCCTCCGTGCACGTCGTCGGGAACCGCCGCCACGCTGAGCTCGAGCCAGCGTTCATTTCCGGCGCGCGTGCTGATGCGGCACTCGGCGGTCTGCGGCGCGTTGGTATCCACGGCCTTGTTGAACGCTGCGAGCACCCCCGGCAGGTCCTCGCCGTGGATGCTCCGCCGCCACAGCTCGGGGTCGGCGAGCATCTCGTCGGGCGCGTATCCGAACACGAGGCGCGCGGCGGGTGAGATGTAGAAGAGGTTGCCGAAGGACGCATCCACGCTGAACAGGACGTCCGGGATGGTGTCGAGCACGCTCTTCAGACGCAGCTCCAGCGCGCCCGCGTAGCGGTCCAGCTTCGCCTTGGCGATCCGAAGCTCCTCCTCGCGCTGGCGCAGCTCGCGGTTCTGGACCACCGCGTCCTCGAACGTCGCGATCAGCAGGTCGAGCACCTGCTGGTGCTCGGCGTTGATGGTGACCTCGCGCCCCAGGAACATCACTTTCATCCCGAACCGGACTCGGTCCTTCGCGCGGATCTCGCGGGTGGTGAAGAGATCGCCCAACCGCTCCATCAGGTATTTCGGTTCGCAAGGCTTGCGGAGGAAGTTGTCGGCCCCACACTCGAGCGCCCGGATGATGTCCGTCGGGTCGGAGAGGCTGGTCAGGAGGAGCACCGGCAGGTCCCGATGCAGGCCTGTCTTGACCTGCCGGCACAGCTCGTAGCCGTCCACGGCGCCAGGCATGACGATGTCGCTGATGATGGCGTCAGGCAGGCGTGTTTCCAGGGCCGCCAGGCCCGCCTGGCCATCCGTCGCCACGTCCACCTGGTAACCGCCGTCTTCCAGCACCGCCTTGAGCTGCTCGGCCTGCGTCCGGCTGTCCTCGACGACCAGGATGCGCCTGCTCATCTCACGCCTCCCGCGCCAGCGCCACGAGTCGTGGCGCGATCTGCTCCACGCCCACCACCGCGTCCACCAAGCCCGCCACCACCGCGTCCCGCGGCATCCCGTAGACCACCGAGGATTCCTCGTCTTGAGCCAGGACAGTTCCGCCGGCCGCCCGTACCTTCTCGAGGCCCGCGACACCGTCGCTCCCCATGCCGGTGAGAATCACCGCAGCAAGCGCCGGCCCAGCGAGCTTGGCCGCCGCCTCGAAGAGGTAGGTCCCGGACGGACGAAACCCGCCGACGGGCGGCGCATCCGACAACTGAATGCGCCCCGGCGCTCTCACACCCAGGTGCCTGTCGTCAGGCGAGAGGTACGCGACATGCGGCTGAAGGTCCTCACCTTCCTCCGCGACCTTCACGCGCAACGCGCTCGACGCATTGAGCCAGTCCGCGAGCCCGCCCACGAATCCGGTGGCGATGTGCTGCACCACCAGCACCGGAGCCGGAAAATCGCCCGGCAGATCGCTCAGCACGCGCTGCAGGACGGCGGGGCCTCCCGTCGAGGCGGCAATGGCCACCAATCGGACTGGGGCCCCGCGGCGCGGGGATGCGGCCGGCGCGGCGGCGGGTTCGCGCCCCTGCGCCCACCGCCGGACGACCTTGACCTGCGCCATCGCCTTGACCATCTGGATCAGCTGCTGCCGGCGGCCATCGAAGCTGGCCGACCCGGGGTTGTCCGGTTTCTCGAGCACCATCAGCGCCCCGGCCCGCATCGCGTTGAGCGCCAGCTCGACGTCACCGGGGGTCGAGCTCGAGGAGAAGAGCACGATCGGGGCGGGCGATCGCACCATGATCTCCTTGGTGGCGTCGAGACCGTCCATCACGGGCATGTGCACGTCCATCGCCACGATGTCCGGATGGAGCCGGCACGCCTGTTCGACCGCCTCGGCACCGTTGTTGGCCTCGCCGACGACCTCGATCTCCGAATCGCTCCGGAGCTGCTCCACCAGCAGCCGGCGCACGGTGAGCGAGTCCTCGGCAAGCAGCACGCGAATCACTTGGCCTCCCCTCCCAGGAGCTGACGCAGCGTCGCGAGCAGGTTCTCCTGGTCGAAGCTCGACTTGCCGATGTACCCGTCCGCGCCCACTTCAAGCCCGTGCGCCCGGTGCTCGGGCGTCTCCATCGCCGTGACGAGGATGACGGGCAGCTCCTTGAATCGCTTGGCAGATCGGATGGCTTCGCACAGCGCGAATCCGTCCATCCGGGGCATCTCGACGTCGGCGACGACGGCGTCGGCCCCACGCTCCTGCAGCGCCTTCCACCCATCGGCGCCGTCCACACTCGCGATCACGTCGTAGCCGGCCGCTTCCAGGATGCTCTGCTCCAGCGTGCGTGTGGTGAGGGAGTCGTCTACCACAAGCACCGTTCGTCTGACGGGCGCCGCGCCCTTCACTTCTGCACGCGCTACGCCTCCGGAGACGAGAGCCAGGCCGGCGGCTACGAGGGCGATGCAATCCAGGACGAGCACCATCCGCCCGGTGCCGAGCATCGCCGCCCCGCTCAGCAGCGGGAGACCCTGTGCTCCCGAGCCAAGCTGCTGAAGCACGATTTCCTGCTCGGCGATCAGCTCGTCCACCGCGATCGCGAGCCGCCGCTCGCCGGCGGTGAGCACCGCGACCGCGGTCGGACCGGCGACCGGGCGTTCCGGCAACGGCGGGAGCAGCCGCGCCAGCGCCACCAGCGGAATCGGGCAGTCGCCCTCCAGCACGTCCTTGCCCTCCGCGCGCCGGATCTCGCCGGGCGTGACCCGAAGCACCCGCTCCACGTGCGACGTGGGAAGCGCGAGGACCTGGGACCCGACCAGGACCAGGAGGGCGCGAACGGATGCGAGGCTCGGGGGGCAGGTAAGGGTGAACGTCGTCCCTTTGCCGGCCACCCAGGTCACCTCGACGCCACCGCGGACGGCCGCCATCGCGGCCCGGACGATGTCGAGTCCCACCCCGCGCCCCGAGATGACGGTGGCGTCGGCGGTAGTGCTCATGCCCCCCTCGAAGATCCCCCGCACCAGCACCCGTTCGTCCGCCGGCGTGGGGCGGCCGAGGCCTGCCAACCGCGAGCGGATTGCCGCCACATTGAGGCCGGCGCCGTCGTCGGCCACCGTGATCGCGATCCTGTCGCCCCGAAGCGCCGCCGCGATCGTGATCCGGCCCCGCCGAGGCTTGCCGGCAGACTCCCGCTCGTCAGGCCGCTCAATGCCATGAGCCACCGCGTTCCGCACCAGCTGCAGCAGGGCTTCACGCACGCGATCGAGCACGGCGCGGTCCGCCTGCACATCACCGCCCACGATCTCGAGCTCGACCTCCTTGCCCGTCGAGGCCGCCAGATCGCGAGCCGCGCGAGGGAGCGCGTCACACGCGTCTGCGAAGGGTCGCAGCCGCACTCGCCGGACCCTGCCGAGCACCTCGTCGGCGGCGCGCGAGACCTCGCGGGCGTCGCGACCCAGTCCGGCCGCCAGCCGCGCGCTGTCGTGCGCCAGCCGATGCAGCCGCGCATCCAGATCCTCGAGCGCCCCAGCCCCGCCGGACGGTCCCGATCGCTCGAGGATCAGCCGGAGACGCCGCGCCGTTCGACGCCAGTCGGAGGCGGTGGCGGCCAGGGCGTCGGCCAAGGCCTCAAGCTCCGCGGGGCGGCTCGCGTTGCCCGCGGCCGTCACGAGCAGCTGGCTCGCCGAGCCGAGCAACGCGTCCAGCGCCTCGGGCCTTACCCGGACTTCGCTATCGCCGCTGTGGACGGGCGGGACGAACGCGGGCACCGCGCGAGGCGCGACAGCGCCTTCGGGCCGACTCCGCAGCAGCCGCAGGCGCTCTGCCACGCCATCGAGCAGGCCTTCCGGCAGGGCGGCGCCTTCCGCAAGACACTGGTGGGCGTCCTGCAGCACATCCGCCGTGGCGAAGAGTGCCTCGAAGTGCTCCGGCTCCAGGCTCCTCTTGCCGTCGCGGGCGTCGGCCAGGAGCCCCTCCGCTGCATGGCAGGCAGTCTCGACGCCCAGCACGCCCGCCGCCCGCGCGGCCCCCTTCAACGTGTGCGCCACGCGAAACAGCGACTTGAGCCGCTCCGGATTCCCGGGCTGCGCCTCCAGTGCCAGGAGATCGGCATTCATCACCCTGAGCTGCTCCTCGAACTCGGAGACGAATACCGCCATGAGCCGCGTGGCAAGCGCATCCTGGGCCGTCACACGCGCGCCGCCTTCATCGGGGCATGATGGTTGCCGCCGACCAGGTCCAGCAGCTTGGTGCCCAGTGCGTTGAGATCCCTCGCGGCGGCCTCGGCCTGTTTCGTGGACGCCAGGTTCTGCTGGGTGGCCCCGTGGATGTTGGCGATCGCCTGGCGGATCTGCGCCATGCCCGCCGCCTGCTGCCCCGACGACGCCACGATCTGGGCCGACGCCTGAGCGCCCTCGGCGGACGCCTGCTCCAGGGAACGGATAGTCTCACCGGCCTCGCCAACCTGCTTGCTGAGAGCTGCGACCTGTTTCGTGCCCTGCTCGGTCGTCATTACCGCGGCGCTGGTCGCTCGCTGGATCTCGCCGAGGATCTGCCGCACCTGGACGGTCGCCTTCTTGGACTGCTCCGCCAGACTCTTGACTTCGGTCGCCACCACGGCAAAGCCGCGGCCCGCCTCGCCCGCGCGCGCTGCCTCGACCGACGCGTTGAGCGCGAGGATATTGGTCTGCTCGGCGATGTCGTTCACGGCGGCGATGATCTCCCCGATCGCCTGAGCCTGCTCCGCCAGCGCGAGGATGCTCCCGGCGATGGAATCCACCTGCGCCTTCACGGCCGATATGCCTTCCACGGATTCGTCCACCGCGCGCCGGCCCGCCTTGCCAATTTCCGCCGCACGGTGGGCCGAATCGGCCACCGTCCTCGCCCGCTGCGCCGCCTGCTCGGAGGTCTGCGTCACCTCGTCGATGGTCGTGACCGTCTCGGCTACCGCGGCCGCGGACTCGCTCGCCCCCGAGGCCTGCTGGGTGGTCGCGGCCAAGATCTCCGCTGAGCTCGAGGCGAGCAGCGCGGCCGTCTCCTGCAACGGGCGGTTCACCGCGCGAGAAAGCACCAGGGAACTCACCACGACCAGCACCAGCCCCAAGCCCGTGGCCAGCGCGATGCCGAAGGACGTCATCCTGGCACTGGCTTCAGCGTCGGCGACGCGCTGTTGCAGGAGACCGCGCTCCTCGGTGCTCATGGCCGCCAGCACCCCGCGGAGTTGATCCATAGTCTGCTTGCCGCGCTGGGTGAGCACGATGGCTAGCGCCGCCGCCGGTCGACGCTGCTTCCGCAGGTTGATCGTCTCCTGGAGTTCGTCCAGCTTCGCCTGGACCAGTGGCTGGGCCGTACCGATGCGCTGCTGCTGCGCAGCGTTGTCGGCAGTGAGCGTCCGAAGCGAGTCCAGGACGGCCGTCACCTGCTGCAGCGCGGCGGTGTAAGGCTCGAGATACGAGTCCAGCCCCGTCAGGAGGTAACCGCGCTGTCCCGTTTCGGCGTCCGCGAGCACGCTCTGTACCCGGTCGATCTGCACGCGCACCTCGTAGGAGTGCGCAACCCAGCCGGTCGTCCGCAGGAGGATGCTCGAGTTACGGTACGAGACGCCCCCCAGTGCCGCGACGATGATGATCGACAGGCTGAAACCGAAGGTGATCTTCCTGCCAACTGTCCATGTCATGGTTCGCCCCTCTCCCGAACAGATGGGTACACCCGTGCCCTCACCCGCCGAGCCGCAACAGTGCGCCAGCATCGAGCACCAGCAGCGCGCCACCTGTCACACCGCGCAGGTAGTCCCGGCGCACCGCCACGCCGTCCGGGGGCTCATGAATCTCCGACAGACGAAGGCTCACGATCTCCTGCACCCGGTCCACCAGAATCCCAAAAGCGGCTCGCGCCTCGCCCATCACGATGACACGGCCCAGATCGTTCAACGCCGTGGTTGAAATCCCGAGAAGCGGGCGGAGATCGAGCACGGTCAGCAGCCCACCCCGCCACGCCGTCACGCCCAGCACCGGCGCTTTCGCGCCGGGAAGCAGGGCCAGGTCCGCCAGGGGAAATACCTCCACCACGAAGCGCGATTCGACGGCATAGCGCTCATCCGCGAGGACGAAGCTCACCGCCTCGAAGGTGCCACTGACGGCCCGGCGCTCCACGGGTCGGGCTAGCACGCGGGCTCGCTCCTCGAGCAGGGCGCGCACCTGTTCGCCCGTCACGCGGCGGCCTCGGTCAGCAACTCGAGCTCTGCACGCACGAGGTCAGCGAGCCGGCCGGCGGCCTCGCCGCCCGACGCCGGTACGATTCCGTCCCGCATCACGCCGGCGAGCAGGCTCGCCGCGTTGGTGAACGCGCTGCGGGCGCCCGAGACGTCTTCCAGCCCAGCCAACGCGGCTCCATGCGCCAGGTGCGCCATGGCCAACCCCCGATCCAGGTAGAGCGCCTTGCGGGCGGCGATCGCCGCGGCGTCGTAGCGGTGGGCCGTGGTGAGCAGCGACGCATGGAGCAGATGGAGTTCGGCCGACATCCGGTGCCGCTCGAGCGCCAGTGCACAGGCGCGCTCCGCTTCACCCAGCTCGCCGCCATTCGCCAGGGCGCGGACCAGCAGAACCCACACGCCGGCCTCGGCACCCCGATTCCCCACCGCCCGGCGCGCGGCCTCGGCTGCCCCGTCGTAGTCGCGCACGGCGTAGCAGCGCACGGCCACCTCCGCATCGGAAGCGGGCACGGGATTCTGCACGGTCTCCAGGCGCGCGGGCTCCGGCTCAAAGGCCGGCGGCTCGGCGACCACCGCAGGCGTGGGCGCCACCTGCGGCCGAGGCGGCGGCAGAAGCGACGCAAACGAAACCGCCGCCCCCTTCGCCGGCCGGTACATCAAACCGGCGCTGCTCACCACGACCTGACAGGGGACCAGATCGGCGATCATCGGGTCGGAAGCGCCGAGCACCAGCCAGCCGTCGTCGGCAAGCGAGCGGAGCAGTTGATCCGCCACCCGCGCCACGGCCTCGCGGTCGAAGTAGATGAGCACGTTGCGGCAGAGAATGAGGTCCATCCCTACGATACCGGATGGGGTCGAGGGGTAGCCGGCGTCCGCGAGATTCAGGTATCGGAATTCGACTGCGTCACGGTACTCGCGGTGAAGCTCGAACTCGTCGCCGACCTGGTCGAAGTGTCCTGCGACAACGTCCTCGGCCACGCCCCGAAACGACCAGCGCGTGTAGCGCGCACTCCGCGCCTTGGCGAGCGCGCGCCGCGAGATGTCGGTGCCGACGGTGCGCGCGCGGGCACCGACCCGGGAGGCGAGGATGGCCAGGGTGTAAGCCTCCTCGCCCGTCGCGCACCCGGCGCTCCATAGACGCAGGGGTCCGGAGTGCGGGGTCCGGGACCGGACCAGCGCAGGAAGGACCTCCTGCTCGATCAAGGCGAACTGGTCCGGATCGCGGAAGAAGTACGTCTCACCCACCGTGACCCGCCCAGCGAGATCATCCATCAAGGCCGGAGTCACAGCCAGATCCGCGAGATAGACCACGCGATCGCTCACACGCGCGCTCCGCATGGCGTCCGCGAGCGCGGACCGGAACGCCGCAGTCCTCGCGGGGCCGACCACCAGCCCCGTGCGGGCCCGAACCAGCGCGGCGGCTTCGTCCACGAAGAGGACCGAGAGATCGGGCGTGGTGCTCACGGCCGACTGGCCAGCTCGAGGGCCGCGTCCAGCGGTTCGCCCTCGTCGAGACAGAGGAAGCGCTCGAGATCATGGATGACGAGCACGCCGTCCGGCAGCCGCGCTACCCCTGCCACCAACGTGGATCCGGGCGCAACGCGCTCGGCTGCCTCGACGGCATCATCAGCCACCCTGACGAGATCGAGCGCCCGGTCGACGCGCAGGGCGACAGAGCGGGCCCCCGCACGCGCGACGATCAGGTGCTGGTCGGGATCCACCGGACGAGGCGCGAGGGCGAAACGGGTGCGTACGTCGAGCACAGGCACCAAGGTGCCGCGCACGTTGATCACGCCCTCCACGATCGCTGGAGCGCCCGGCAGCGCAGCCGACGCCACCACGCGCACCACCTCGATGACCGAGGAGGCATCCACGGCGAACCGGTGCTCGCCCAGCGCGAAAACCAGCAGGTCAGGCACAGGCCCCCTGGTCCTCCGCGACTCCCGCCGCCCGACGGCACGCTTCCAGCAGACCGTCGAGGCCCGCCGCCTTGTCGAAGAAGAAGTCGGCCCCCATCTCCGCACACCGCGCCCGGTACTGCTCGTGCGGGTAGTTCGTGAGGACGGCGACGACCGGAGGCGGATCGAGATGCTTGATCGTTTCCAGCACGAACAGACCGCTCCCCTGCGCCAGCTTCAGATCCAGCACCACGAAGCGCGGCTTCAGCCTCTTGATCGCCGGCACGGCCTCGTCCGCGCCCTCGGCCACGCCGACGACGCGCACACCCGGCAGCTCCTCCAGCGCTTCGACCACCCGATGCCGCATCGGGGCACTGTCCTCGACGACGAACACGTCCACGGATTGCCTCCGACTGCTGCAAGAGCAGCGGCGCACCCACGTGCACCACCGTCCGAAAGCTGCCGCACGCCGGTGAGTTCGGCTGTCAGCCTGGAGTGCGGCGTGCTGTGCGGCCAATCCTACAAGAGCCGACACGCGTTATCGGGGTTCGGTCGCGAGGGGGTGTGCCGTTGTGCCCGCGCCAGATGAGGAGTACACTCGGAGGCGATGGCGCGAGTGCTCGTCGTGGACGATCAGCCGGAGGTCCGGCGCTTGATGCTCCGGCTGCTGGAGCGCGCGGGGCACACGACCGCGGAGGCGGATGGCGGCGCCGAGGGCCTGCGCCAGCTCGCCGCGCAGCCCGCGGACCTGGTCGTCACCGACCTTTTCATGCCGGGCATGGACGGCCTGGAGTTCATGCGGGAGCTGTCGCTGCGCCATCCGGGGATGAGGGTCATCGCCGTCTCGGGCGGGGGATTCATGGACGCCGCGAGCATCCTGGCCGTGGCCACCGCGCTCGGTGCCGTGCGCACGCTCAGCAAGCCCTTCGACCAGTCCGAATTTCTCGCCCTGGTGGGAGAGGTCCTCGCCGCCTAAGACGCCGCCCGCCGGAGCGCCGCCTTGATGCGGGCCACGAAGCGTGCCGGCTCGATGGGCTTCCGGATGTAGTCATCGGCGCCCTCGTTCATCACCTCCACCTCCACGCCCTCCTGCTGCTCGCCGGTCAGCACCACGACCGGGAGTCCCGCCGTGCGGGGGGCGGCGCGGATGGCGCGCAGCACGGACCGGCCGTCCATCTCCGGCATGTTGAGGTCCAGCACGACCAGCTCCACGCGCTCCGTCTCGAGCAGGCTGCGCAGGGCGGTCGCCCCATCGGCCGCCTCGATCACCTGATAGCCCTGTCGTTCCAGCAACTGGCGGGCGAGGATGCGCACCAGGCTGTCATCGTCCACGAGCAGGACGGTCGGCGCCTTCTCGGGCTCGGCCACCGGCTCGCTCGCGGCCTCCGGCGCGACGGCCTGCGCCGACTCACCGAGCACCCGGTCGATCTCCTCCAGCGTCGTGAGACCCGAGCGCACCAGTTCCGCCGCGACGTCCCGCATGGGCCGCATGCCGGCGGCCCGGGCGGCGTCCGCGAGCTGGCGGGCACCCGCGCCCTGCCGGATCAACTCCCCGATCTCGGGCGTGAGCACCGCCACCTCGATGACGGGCAGGCGTCCGCGGTATCCCGTCGAGCCGCACGCCTCGCAGCCGCGCGCGCGGACCTCCTGCCGCACTCCGTAGAGCGCCGCCAGCTGCGACTCCCGTGCGTTGAGGAGCTCGTCGCTCTTCAACCGCACCGAGCACGCCCGGCAGATGCGGCGCACCAGGCGCTGCGCCAAGGCGCCGCGCAGGGCGTCGGCGAGGAGCGCCGGGTCCACGCCGAGATCGCGGAGGCGGGTGACCGACGCGAGCGCGTCGTTGGCGTGCAGCGTCCCCAGCACCAGGTGGCCGGTGATGCTGGCGCGCACGGCGATCTCCGCGGTCTCGAGGTCGCGGATCTCGCCCACCATGATGACGTCGGGATCCTGGCGGAGCGCGGCGCGCAGGGCACTCGCGAACGTCACGTTGCGCCGGCGCTCGACCTGCACCTGCGTGATCCCCTTCAGCTCGTACTCGATCGGGTCCTCGACCGTCATGATGTTGATGGGGTGCGCCGACAGCTCCTTGATGGCGGCGTAGAGCGTCGTCGTCTTGCCGGACCCCGTCGGACCCGTGATGAGCACGATGCCGTCGCGGTTGCCGAGCAGCCGGCGCAGCGCTCCTTCCTCCGGCTTCGGCAGGCCGGCGTCCGAGAGCGAGACGGCCCCCAGCGGATCGAGGACGCGGATGACGACCTTCTCCGCATCGCGCGTCGGGATCGTCGAGACACGCAGCTCGTACACCTTCTCTTTGACCCGGATGCGGGCGCGACCGTCCTGGGGCCGCATTCGGTCGGCGATGTCGAGCCGGCTGAGGATCTTGATGCGCGACACGACCCGGTTGAGGGCCGGCATCGGGAGGTGCATGAAGGGCAGCATCACCCCGTCCACGCGGAAGCGGATGACCCCGCCGCTCCGGCCGGGTTCAATGTGGATGTCGCTGGCCCGGTGGGTGACCGCTTCCTGGAACAGGGCGTTGGTCAACTTCACGACCGGAGCGGATTCCGCCTCGTGCGCCCCCACCCCCTGCCCCTCGGTCTCCTCGACGATGGTGACCCCGTCGGCAGCTCCGGCATCCACGGTCCGGAGGATGGATTCCACCGACCGGTCCGGAGCGTATTGCGCGTTGATGGCGCTCTCTATGGCTTCCGGCGGCGCCACCACGAAGGCGGGGGTACGGCTCGACGCGAAGCCCAGCATCTGCTCCGCCTCGACGTCCATCGGGTCGGCGGTCGCGACGACCAGCCGCCGGTCGTCCTCACGCACCGGGAAGACGAGAAACCGGCGGGCGAGCTTCTCGGGGACCAGCTTGGCCGCGGCCGGCTCGGCGGAGCCCAGGTCGGCGACCTCGAGCCGGAAGTGGTTCGCCACCAGCCGGGCCACGTCATCCGCCGACATGGCGCAGGCGGTGCCGACGGTGCGCCACACCTCGGCGATCCCGGCCCCGTCAGGCGGAGGCAGGCACGCGTGCCCTGCCCGCTCCACGATGGCAACCAGCCAGTGGGCGCGCACGGTCACTCACTCCCCGCCGGCAGCCGCAGCTGCGAGGTACGCACAGACGCTCTGGTGTTCCCGTTGGACCACGCCAATCAGCCCTGCGGCCGCGGCGCGGTCGCCGCCCCGCCCTGCAAGCTCGAGCGACTGCAGCGCCTCGGCCAGCCCGTGCGCCCCGAGCTGAGCCGCGGAGGACTTGTACGCGTGTGCGACCTGACGGATCCGCTCCGCGTCCCCGGCCCGGACCGCGTCCTCGATCGCCGCGACCCGATCCTGGGCGTCGTGGAGGAACGACGCGACGAGCGTTTCGAGCATGTCCTCCACCCCGCCCTCTCGCAGTGAGCCGCGTAGCGCCGCAAGGTCCACCGGCGCGGCCCCAACCGCGGGCCTCGCGGCGGCGTCCCCTGTTGGCTCCTCCGGCGAGGCGGCCCACCCCTCCACGGCCGCGAACAGCTGGTGCGGCTTGAACGGCTTCGTGACGACCGAGCTCATGCCGGCCGCCAGGAACCGGTCGCGATCGTCCGCGAATGCGTGCGCCGTGAGGGCCACGATGGGGAGGCGCTCGCACCCCGGGATGGAACGGGCCTCCCGCGTAGCCTCGAGCCCGTCGAGCTCGGGCATGTTCACGTCCATCAGGACCACGTCGTACCGGCCCTTCCGCAGCGCCGCGAGCGCCTCGCGGCCGTTCGCGACGACGTCCACATCGTGTCCGCGCTTGGCCAGCAGCCCGCGCGCCACCTGCTGATTCACCACGTTGTCTTCGGCGAGCAGGATGTGCAGCCGCCGGCGCGACTCCACGATCGTGTGGCGGGTGACCAGGCGGCCGCTCTCCGACCCGCCGACCAGCACCGCGATCGCCGCCTCCAGCAGCTCGATCCGCGGGACCGGCTTGGTGAGGTACCCGGTGATGCCCAGTTCCTGGCAGCGCGCCGCGTCGCCCCGCCGGCCCGCAGAGGTGAGCATCATCACCCGCGTGTCCGCAAGCCGCGTGTCGGCCCGGATGCCTTCCGCGAGCTGAAAGCCGTCCATCTCGGGCATGTGGCCGTCAATGACGGCCAGCGCGTATGGGCCCGCCGCCTGCGCGGCCGTCCGCAGCGCCGCGAGCGCGGACCGTGCGTCCGCCACTTCGGACACGACCGCCCGCGCATCCTCCAGGAACCGCCGGATCACCTGGCGGTTCGTCGCGTTGTCGTCCACGACCAGGACCCGGGCCCCGGCCAGGACGTCGCTGGACAGCGCGCGCGCCGGCGCCAGGCCGCCGCTCTCGATCGGCAGCCCCAGCGCGAACCGGAAGGTCGTCCCGCGCCCCTCCGCGCTCTCCACCGACAGGACGCCGCCCATCATGCCGACCAGCCGCCGGGAGATCGAAAGGCCGAGCCCGGTGCCGCCGTAGCGCCGGGTCGTCGAGACGTCGGCCTGCGCGAACTCCTCGAAGACCGACTCCAGATTCCGGGCCGGGATCCCGATCCCCGTGTCGCGCACCACGAACTCCACCTCCACCCGGTCGCCGTCCGAGCGCACCGGCGCGGCCCGCACGACCACCTCGCCCGCCGACGTGAACTTGACGGCGTTCCCCACCAGGTTGGTCAGCACCTGGCGCAGCCGGCCCGGGTCGCCGCGCACCAGCGGCGGCAGGTCGGGCGCGATGTCGGCCACCAGCTCGATGCCCTTCTCGAACGCCCGGGCTCCCAACAGGCCCGCCACCGAATGGACCACGCTCGGGAGGTCGAACGCGATCTCCTCCAGTTGGACGTGCCCCGCCTCGATCTTGGAGTAGTCGAGCACGTTGTTGAGGATGTCGAGTAGCGCTTCGCCCGAGGTCTTCACGAGGTCCGCGGCGCGCCGTTGATCCGCCGTCAACTCGGTGTCGAGGATGATCTCGACCATCCCGAGGATTCCGTTCAGGGGCGTGCGGATCTCGTGGCTCATGTTGGCGAGGAACGCCGCCTTCGCCGTCGAGGCGCGCTCCGCAATGTCCCGCGCCTCCTCCAGCGCCCGGCGCACCCGCACGGCCGCGCTCACGTCCCGCGCGATCCCCATGGCGCCGGCCGGACGGCCCTGCTTGTCCCGCACGGGGAAGCACGAGAAGGCAAGGTGCCGCGGCTCTCCCTGCAGGTTCTGGTGCACCGTCTCATGGTCCACGACCCGCTCGCCGGCGAGCACCCGCGCGAACGCTTCCCGATCGCCCTCGACGTGATCGGGCGCGACCCGCTCGACGAACGGGCGCCCCAGCAAGGCCTCAGGATCGGCGCCGTAGATCTCCCCCGCGGCCTGATTCAGGTACGTCCACCGGCCTTCGGCATTCACCCGGAACACCAGGTCGCTCGCCGACTCCACGAGTGTGCGGTGTTCCACTTCGGCCTCCCGCAGCGCCTCCTCGGCGCGCTTGCGGCGTGTGATGTCCCTGGAGATGCCGAACGTGCCGACGGTGTTTCCCGCCTCGTCGTACAGAGGCGCCTTGGTCGTCGAAACCCAGGTGTCGGGACGATCCGGCCACGTCTCTCTTTCTTCCTTGGTCAGCGGCTGCCCCGTGCGCATGATTGCCTGCTCATCGTCGTACGCCTGCTGCGCGTGCTCCTGCGTAAAGAAGTCGCGGTCCGTCTTGCCCACCGCTTGAGCAGGGTCACTCAGACCGAACAGCTGGGCGAGCGCTTTGCTGATTCCGATGAAGCGGCTGTCGCGATCTTTGAAGTAGATGGCATCGGGGATGGTGTTCATGAGGGTCTGCATCAGAATGCGTTCCTGGGCCAACGCCTCCTGCGCCGCCCGGCGCTTCGTGATGTCGCGGGAGCTGATCACCAGTCCCGCCACCGTCGGCTCCTGGAGGAGGTTCGTCACGACCGTCTCGAGCACCCGCCAGGAGCCGTCCCTGTGCCGGAACCGGAATTCCTCGGGAATCTCCACCTTGTCGACCACCAGCGCCGTGGCGAACGCCGTCTGCATCCGCGCCAGGTCGTCCGGGTGCAGGTAGTCGAACGCACTCTTCCCGATGAGCTCGACGGGGCCGTAGCCCAGTTGCCGTTGGACGGATGGGCTCGTGTACGCGAATCGGCCGTCGGCACCGATGATCGTGATGACGTCCAGGCTGTGCTCGATCAGCCCCCGGAAGCGCGCGTCGCTCTCCGGCAGCACCGCTTCATCGTTCGCGGCCAGTCTTCTTGCCACCGCTACCTCGTCTCAGGGCCGATCCAGGACCTCGCGCACCTTGAGCGCGAGGGCGCTCGGCGTGAAGGGCACGCCCTGGCGCACGACGCCGTCGTTCGTGTAGCCGGACATGTAGAGCATACGTCCACAGACTGCCTCCGACTGCTGCGAAGTCGGCGGCGCACCCACGTGCGCCACCATCGGAAAGGTCGCGTACCCCGGTGAGACCGGCTGTCAGCCCCGAGCGCACCAGGGTGTGCGGCAACGCCTACAACGACCGACAGGCCGGATCGGGATTAGGTCGTGAGGTGCTGTTCCAGGGCGTAGCGGATGAGGTCCGCGTCGGACTGCAGGCCGAGCTTCCGGCGAATGCGGGAGTGGTAGGTGCTGACGGTCTTCGGGCTCATGCCCAGGTCGGCCGCGATCGCCTTGGTGCTCTGGCCCGTCGCGAGGCGCACCAGCACCTCCAGCTCCCGATTGGACAGCGGCGCGCCGGCCGGCAGGCGTTTGGGGGACGCCAAACCTCTCGCCAGCGCCTCGCCCAGAGCCGGCGTGACGAAGATGCCGCCGGCGTGCGCCTTCCGGATGGCCTCGACGAGCAGTTCCGGCGAGCGCTCCTTGGACAGGCACGCCGAGGCGCCGGCCCGGAACACGCGTACCGCGTACTGATCCTCCGGGTGCATCGTCAGGACGACGGTGCGCACCCGCGGATGCTCCTCCTTGACCCTGCGCAGCAGCTCGAACACGCCCGGGCCCGGCATCGAGACGTCGAGCACGAGAACATCCACCGGCAGCGTGGGCAGCAGGCGCAGCACCTCGTGGCCGTTCGCCGCCTCCGCCACGATCTTCAACTCTCCCTTCACCTCGAGCAGACTCCGCAGGCCTGCCCGGACCACGGCGTGGTCGTCGGCGAGCAGCAGCCGGATCATGCCGGCCCCCGCGGCGCCTGGCGCCGCTCCAGCGGGATCGTGGCCCGGACGACCGTGCCGCCGCCGGGCGCGCTCGCGACCTCCAGCGCACCTCCGTGCGCCGCCGCCCGCTCCCGCATGCCGACGATGCCGAACGACCGCCCACTGGCCGCCGCGTCCGCGCGGATGCCCCGTCCGTCGTCGGTGATCTCGAGGACCAGGGCGCCGTCCCGCTCGCCGAGCCGCACCGTCACGCGCTTTGCCTCCGCATGCCGGGCCACGTTGGTCAGGGCTTCCTGCACGATCCGGTAGGCCGTGACGGCGAGGCGCCCGTCCAATGCCAGCTCCTGCGGCCCCACGTGGAGCGTGGCCTGCAGCGCGGTGCGCCTTGCGAAGTCCTGGACATACCATTCCAGCGCAGCGATCAGGCCAAGGTCGTCCAGGATCGGTGGGCGCAGCTCCGCGGCGATGCGCCGCCCCGCCTCGATTGTGGCGCCGGCGAGTGCGGTCATCTCGGTCATCTT
>Ga0187889_10000762_pt1 | contig 37395 bp, 28 predicted proteins | sample June2016WEW_7_10_2_FD_132992 | JGI IMG/M metagenome (GOLD analysis project Ga0187889, IMG submission 132992) | Peatland microbial communities from SPRUCE experiment site at the Marcell Experimental Forest, Minnesota, USA - June2016WEW_7_100 | ecosystem: Environmental > Terrestrial > Soil >... | reverse complement strand
TGGCGCCGGCGCGGCGTTGCCGATCCTGGCTCCCATAACGCCGGACCAGCTCCAGATGCTGCTCGAAGGCAGCGTCACGGCGGACAACGCGCTCGAGTCGCGCTTCCTTATCCGGCCGCGCCCTTTCGCAGACGTGGCGCGCGAGATCTGCGCACCGTACGCGCAGCGCCCCGCCGCACCCTAGCCGCGCGACACCAGATCCCAGGAAAAAGAACGACCCGGGGGCAGAGCCCCCGGGCCGGGTAGCCGGGCAAAGCCGCCGTCAGACTTTGCGCGCGGCTACTTCCTCACCGGGTGCGTCGCTGGAGGCGTCGCCGCTCGGAGAAAAGACCGTGGGCATCAGCTGCGGGTGCGCGAGGTAGCCCCATGCGGAGCCGTCGGACCCGGGAGCGGCATGCGCCTGCGCCGGCCGCGAAGCCTCCGCCCGGTCCCTGTTGGCACGCCGCATCGCTGCGACCATCGCTCCCACCAGCGCTTCGCCCATGAGCGTCCTCTCAACTCGTTGGATGCACCTGGGCGGCGGATGGTTGCTTAGCGGCGGAGCCTCCCCGTCCGGGAAGTCGTGACGGTGTCCGCCGCGGCCCCGCGCGAGAAGATGACCCGGGTATTGGATGCACCGTACCCCAGGCCGATCGGGTTGAACACCATCGTGGGATTCGAGCAGGTGATCCGGGCCGTGCCGAGCGGATAGGTGGCGACCGTGTCCCAGGCCTTGGCGGTCCGCTGCACCGATAGCGCGGCGGTGTGCGCGACGGCGTCGAGCTCGAGCCGCGCGAGCGCGCCGCGCGCGATCGCCAGCTCCCGCGTCGTCGCGTGCGCGGCCGCGAGGCGCTGCACGCCCTCCTCGACGGCGGCGCGGTCGAGCGTGCGGCCCAATGGCGGCACGACCACGGAGGCGACGACGCCCATGATCGCGAGAACCGCCGCCAGCTCCGGAAGGGTGAACCCGCTGCGCACGCGGGGAGCGTAGCGCCCGGCGCCCCCCGAGGCGCACCCGTCGCTCGCGGCGCGGAGCGAATCTCGGCGGGGACTCTGGTATCGGCCGCCGGGGTGCGCTAGACTCGATTCATGCACATCCTGGTGCGGCTGTACCTCCGGACGGCGTTCGTCTTCCTCGCGCTCGGGCTGCTGACGGGACTCTGGCTCGAGTTCCAGATGACGACCGGCGGCACGATCAGTCACGGGATGGCCGTGGCGCACGTGCACCTGCTGCTGGTCGGCTTCATGGTGATGATGATCGTGGGAACGGCGCTGTGGCTCTTTCCCCGCTCGGGCCGCCGCGAGCCGATCGGGCCTTACCACAATCTCGTGGCGTTCGCCTACGTCCTCCTCACCGCGGGAACGCTGCTCCGCGCGGCGACCGAGTTCTTCGACGAACAGCTCGTGGCGCAGATGTGGGCCTACGTCCGGCTGGCCGCCTCGACCGGCCAGGTGGCGGGCATCCTGATCGGGATCTTCGCGCTGTGGGGCCGGGTCCGCGGGGCCGCGATCCCCAAGGTGGAGCCGCCGCCGGCCTAGACCGCCGCACCCTTTCCCGTGAGCCGCTGGCGCGTGTAGGGGATCAGGCCGCCCGCCTCCATGATCGCCTGGCGCGCCGCGGGCAGGGGCTTGATGCCGAAGCGCCGACCCGACGTCAGGTTCGTCAGCTCCGTCAGCCCGATCGCGAGGTCGTCGCCTTCCGCGGCGGCGAGGTCCGGCACCTCGACGAGCTTCAGCCCCAGGTTGATCGCGTTCTGCAGAAAGATGCGCGCGAAGCTCTTCGCCACGATCACGAGCTCGTGGCCCTTCAGCGCCGAGACCGCCTGCTCCCGCGAGGAGCCGCAGCCGAAGTTCTTCCCCGCCACGACGACGCTCCCCGCCGACACGCCGCCGCTCCTGAGGAGCGCGTTGAACGCCGTCTGGTCGGCGAAGGCGAACTGCGGCGTCTCCGTCGGCAGGACGGTGGCCATGTAGCGGCCGGGGTAGATCTGGTCGGTCGAGACGTCGTCGTCCAGCGCGAGCACGACCCTGGCTCTGCTCATGCCGTGCCTCCGTTCCTCGGATCGGTGATGACGCCGGTCACCGCCGACGCGGCCGCCACCGCCGGTGAGCAGAGGTAGACCTCCGACGCCGGATTCCCCATCCGCCCCTTGAAGTTGCGGTTCGTGGTGGAGAGCGCGACCTCCCCGTCGCCGAGCGCGCCCTCGTGCACGCCGAGGCAGGGGCCGCACCCCGCGTTCATCACGACCGCTCCCGCTTGCATCAGGTCGCCGACGTAGCCCGCGGCCACCGCCTGCTGGAAGATGCGGCCCGACGCGGGGAAGACGAGCATCCGCGTGCCGCGCGCGACCTTCTTCCCCTTGAGGATCCGGGCGGCCATCGCGATGTCGTCCAGCCGGCCGTTGGTGCACGAGCCGATGACCACCTGGTGCACCCTGGTGCCGGCCACGCTCGAGACCGGCCGCACGTTGTCCACGGTGTGCGGGCACGCGATCTGGGGCTCCAGCTTCGACACGTCGAGCTGCACGATGCGCTCGTAGGGGGCGTCGGGTTCGGGCACCATCATGTCTACGTACTCGGTGACGCCGGCCTCCTCCCGCAGGTATCGCAGCGTCTCCTCGTCCGCCGGCACGATGCCGGACGTCGCCCCCGCCTCGACCGCCATGTTGCACAGCGTCAGCCTGCCGGAGGTGGGCATCGTCCGTATCGTTTCGCCGTGGAACTCCAGCACGTGGAAGGTCGCGCCCCCGGCGCCGAGCCGGCCGACCAGCTGCAGGATCACGTCCTTCGGCGCCACGAAGTCCGGCAGGGCTCCGGTCACCTCGACCTTGATGGTGCCCGGCACCTCGACGTTCGTCGCGTAGCCCAGCGCCCAGACGCTAGCCATCTCGGTGGCCCCGATGCCGAAGGCGAAGGCGCCGAGCGCCCCGTGGCTGGTGGTGTGCGAGTCGGTGCCCACGACGACCTGGCCCGGCCGCACGTAGCCGTTCTCGGGGAGCACCTGATGGCAGATGCCGCCCTCGTCACCCCGGATGTCGTGGAACTTCGTGATCCCCTGCGCCGCGACGAACTCCCGCACCTTCTTCTGGTTCGTCGCAGTCTTCGGGGTTTCCGCCGGCACGCGGTGGTCGAAGACGATGGCGATCTTCGAAGGGTCCCACGGCTTCGGCTCGAGCCCGGTCCCCTCGTAGACCTCGAGGAACTGGTTGATCACAAGCGCCGCGTTCTCGTGGCTCATCGCCAAGTCCACGGCGGGCTCGACGACGTCCCCGATCGCCACCATCCGCCGGCCCGTGGCTCTCGCCAGGGCCTTCTGCACGACGGTCATGCCCATACCGAACGCTCCTTCGCCTTAAACGATGCCCTGCGCCTTGAGCCGCGCGATCTCGTCCGGCCCGCACCCCAGGCCGGTCAGGATCTCCTCCGTGTGGTCGGAGAGCCGCGGCGGCGGCGCTTCGATCGCCCCGGGTGTCTTCTCGAACTTCGCCGTCAGGTTGAACAGCTTCAGCTCCCCGAGGCCCTCCGCGCAGACCGTCTGGATCACGCCCCGGTGCGCGATCTGCTCCTGCGTGAGCGCGGCCTCCAGCGGGAGGATCGCCCCCGACGGGACGCCCCGCGCGTTCAGCGCCTCCACCCAGTGGGCGGTCGGCCGCCGCTTGAGCTTCGCCTCCAGCAGGGGGGTCAGCGCCTTCCGGTTCTTCTTCCGCGCGTCGCGCCCGGCGAAACGCGCGTCGGTCTTGAGCTCCGGGACGCCCAGCGCGTCGGCCACCGCCTCCCATTGCTCCTGCTTGTTCGCCGCGATGTTGATCGCCCCGTCCGCGGTGTCGAAGGTGCCCGATGGGGCCGCGGTGAAGTTGTCGTTGCCCAGCAGCTGCGGCTGCTGGCCGCCGATCAGCAGGTTGGCCGCGACCCACCCCATCAGCGGCATGATCGAATCGACCAGGGCGATGTCGATGAACTGCCCTTCGCCCGTGCGCTCGCGGTAGTAGAGGGCCCCCATGATCGCGAAGGCGGCGTTGAGCCCGCCCACCGTGTCGCACACCGGGAAGCCGCAGCGCAGCGGATTGAGCCGCTCGTCGCCGTTGATCGCCATGATCCCGGAGAGGCCCTGGATGATCTGGTCGTAGGCCGGCTTCAGCGCGTCCGGCCCCGTCTGCCCGAAGCCGGAGATCGCGCAGTAGACGAGATCGTGCTTCGCCTCGCGCAGCCGCTCGTACGACAGCCCCAGCCGGTTCATCACGCCGGGCCGGAAGTTCTCGACGACCACGTCCGCGGTCCGCACGAGCTTGAAGAAGATCTCGCGCGCCTCGCGCTCCTTGAGGTTCAGCGTCATCGACTTCTTGTTCGCGTTCTGCGCGAGGAAGCTCGTCCCCATCAGCCGGTCGTTCAGCTCGGGGACGTTGCCCAGCTTCCGCGCGAGATCGCCGTCCACCGGGTTCTCGATCTTGATCACCTCGGCGCCCAGCAGCGCGAGGTGCAGCGTGGCGAACGGGCCCGACAGCACGTTCGTCAGGTCCAGCACCCGGATGCCGTCCAGCAGCTTCGGTGTCGTCATCCCTTCGCTCCCACCGCCTGCGCGATCGTCCCCGCGCGGTAGACGGTCCCCGGCATCTCGCGCCCGAAGAAGCGCGCGACGTCGTTCGCGACGCCGATCAGCGCATCGAGCTTCACGTCCGTCCTCAGCCCCATCGCCTGGAGCATGTGCACGAAGTCCTCGGTGCACGTGTTGCCCCCGGCGATCTTCGTGAACGGGCAGCCGCCGAGTCCCGCGACGGACGACTCGAACGAGGTCACCCCCGCACCGTACGCCGCCCAGCAGTTCGCCAGCGCGAGGCCATAGGTGTTGTGGAAGTGGCAGGCGGCCTCTACGCCCGGGCCCAGGGCCAGCACCGCCTCGAACAGTCGCTCGACGCGGTCGGGGACCGCGTGCCCCGCCGTGTCCGCGAGGCTCAGGTGAGTGAGCCCGGCCTCGAGGAATCGGGCGGCGAGCATGAGCACGCGCTCCTCCGGCACCGGCCCCTCGTACCCGCATCCGAAGGCGGACTGCACCGACACCTGCACCCGCATCCCGGCGTCGAGCGCGCGACAGGCGATCGCGAGGATGCGGTCGGTCGCCTCCGCGATCCCCATCCCCGTGTTCTTGCGCGAGTGGGTCTCGCTCGCCGAGACGCCCACGCAGAGCAGCTCGACGCCCGCCGCCTGCGCCCGCTCGAGGCCGCGCTCGTTCAGGACCAGCGCCGAGAGGGCCACGCCGTCCGTCCGCCCCAGCTCGGCGAAGAGCCGGTCGGTGTCGGCCATCTGCGGCACCTTCTCCGGGTGCACGAACGAGCCGACCTGCACCACGTCCACCCCGGTCGCGATCAGCGAGCGGATCCAGCGCAGCTTCTGCTCCGTCGGGACGACCTGCCGCTCCATCTGCAGCCCGTCCCTGGGCCCCACCTCGTGGAGGACGATCTTCCGCGCCGCCGTCGCCACGTCCTCAGGCCCTCAGCGCGCGCACGACGGCCTCGGCCACCTCGAGGGTCGTGCTCGTCCCACCCATGTCGTAGGTGCGCGCCTTGCCCTCGCGGATCACCGCGGCCACCGCACGCTCGAGGCGGGCGGCCTTCTCGGCCTCGCCCAGCCAGTCGAGCATCATCTTCGCCGCGAGGATGGTGGCGAGCGGATTGACCTTGTACTGGCCCGCGTACTTCGGCGCCGAGCCGTGCGACGGCTCGAACACCGCCAGCTTCTCCCCGATGTTGCCGGAACAGGCGAAGCCGAGCCCGCCCACCATCTGGGCGGCGAGGTCGGAGATGATGTCGCCGTACAGGTTCGGAGCGACCAGGACCTCGTAGCTCTTCGGGTTCTTGAGGAGCCACATGCAGATCGCGTCCACGTTCGCCTCGTCCATGACGATGCCGGGGAACCCCGCCGCGACCTTGCGCGCCTCCTCGAGGAAGAGGCCGTCCGTCGCGCGCACGACGTTGGCCTTGTGGACCACCGTGACCTTCTTCCGCCCGTTCTCCCTGGCGTACTCGAACGCGGCGCGCACGATGCGCTCGCTGCCCTTCTTCGTGTTGACCTTGCAGGAGACCGCGTAGGCGTCGGCGGGGAGGTCCTTGAACGGCGCGAACGGCTTGCTCAGCTTCGCCAGCGCGGCCGACAGCTCGGCCGGCACCGGACTGAACTCGACCCCGGCGTACAGGTCCTCCGTGTTCTCGCGGAAGATGACGAGGTCGATCCCCTCCTTGAAGTTGAGCGGGTTCCCCGCGTACGCCTTGCACGGGCGGAGGCAGACGTACAGGTCGAACATCTGCCGCATCCGCACGATCGGCGAGCGGTAGACCAGCCCCTTGCCCCGCAGCTGCGGCGCGAGCTCCGCCTCCGCGGCCTTCGCCGGTTTGGAGGTGATGGCGCCGAACATCGCCGCGTCCACCCGCTTCAGCAGCTCCACCGTCCGCGGCGGGAAGGCATCGCCCTCCCGGCACCAGAACTCCCAGCCAATGTCGCCCTCGGGGTACGCCGCGTCGAGCTTCAGCTCGTCCAGGACGAGCCGTGCCGCGTCCATGACGTCCTTGCCGATGCCGTCGCCCGGCAGCCAGGCGATTGTGTACTGGGCCACCGTCACCACTCCGGGAGGGGGATGGGTCCGGGCCCCAGGAATTGCAAGAAACGCGCCGGGGTTTGGATAGGGGGACAAACGGCTTCAGGGCGCCACAAAACCGAGGGGCCGGCTGAATGCTCCGGCCCCTCCGAATCAGCTGAACCGCGCCCCGGCCTACGGCTTGGGGCGGGCGCGGAACTCCTCGTACAGTACCGTGTGCCGGTCGTTGAACGGCACCAGCTCGCCGCGGATGAAGACGTACTTCGGTCCATAGCGGGCGTCGAGGGGATCGCCGTCCGTCACGATCAACGTGGCTTCCTTCCCGGGCTCGATGCTCCCGAGGCGGTCGGCCACGCCGAAGATCTGGGCGGCGTTGATCGTGAGTGCTTTGAGCGCGTCGTCGGCCGGGAGCCCGTAGGCCTCGGCGAGCGCGGCGTTGTACGGCAGGTCGCGCGAGCTGTGAGCGTCGTTTGTCTGGAACGCGATCGTGACGCCCGCCTTCGCGAGCACGCCGGGGTTGGCGTAGATCTCGTCGTACGGATCGTCGGGGGCGACCCCGGTGGTTGTCGGACCCACGATGACCGGGATGTGCCGCGCGGCCAGCGTGTCGGCGAGCTGCCACGCCTCGTGCGCGCCCCGCAGGATCACCTTGAGACCGAAGCTGTCGGCCAGCGCCAGCACGCCCCGGATCTGCTGAGCCGTTTCCACGTCGAAGATCACGGGCTCGTCGCCGCGCATCACCGGCACCATGGCTTCCATCCCGAGATCCGTCTTCTGCGACCCCGGCGCCCCGGCTGCGAGCCGTGCCTTGATGTCGGCGTACGCCTTCGCGTCACCCAGGAAAGCCTTGAGCGCCAGCACCTGCCGGTTGGTCTGGTCGCCAGGGGCCTGCCGCGCCCGCCGGAAGCGACCGCCGCCGCCGGTGCTCGGGTACGTCATCACCATCGCGGCCGGGGCCCGCACCGCCATCTCCTGCGGCGTCCACCCGAGCAGATCCAGCAGCGCCGCCTGCCCGCTCACCAGGCCGCCGCGCGGCGAGGTGATCGCGGTGGTCACGCCGTTGCTGCGCGTGACCGCGATCGGCGTGGAATTGGGATTGACGGCGATGAGCGCCGCGTCCTGCGGATTGAACTCGCCCAGCTCCTGCAGATCCTCGCCGCCGGGGACCGAGTTGATCTCGCTGAGGCCGAGTCGAGTGCCGGCGTCGATCATGCCGGGATAGACGAACAGGCCGCTGCCGTCCAGCACCGAGTCGCCTGGCTGGGGCGCGGCGTTGGCGCCGACCGCCTCGATCTTGCCGTTGCGGATCACGACGGTGCCTCGCTCGATCCGCGGCCCGGTGACGGGCACGATGGTGACGTTGCGGATCGCCCAGCCGCGCGCCGACGCCGCCAGGCCCGTCGCCGTTTGCGCGTGGAGCGCCGGCGCTCCCGCAACGAGCAGCACCGCTGCCAGCACGAACCCCCGTGCGTCCGTGCGTCGGTGCATCCGTGCGTCCGGTCTCACTGTGCCCCCCTTCCCGCTGCGGCCGGTCCCCGATGCTGCCGCTGCTCCTGGAGCTGCTGCATCTCATGCTCCAGGGTGGGCGCCGTGGTCCGGTCGAAGAAGACCCGTCCGTCCACCAGCGTCATCTCGACCCGCGACGCAGGCGCGAACGGATGCCCGCTGAAGATCGCGAGATCGGCGTCCTTCCCGACGTCGATCGAGCCGACCCGGTTCTCGATGCCCAGGATCCGGGCCGGATTCAGGGTGATCATCTTCAGCGCGTCCGTCTCCGACGCGCCGCCGAAGTGCATCGTCTTGGCGGCATCCTGGTAGAGCCGGCGCGCCCGCTCGTCGTCGTCCGAATTGATCGCCACCACGACGCCGTGCTGCGTCAGCAGCGCCGCGTTCTGCGGGATGGCGTCGTACGCCTCCAGTTTGTAGCCCCACATGTCCGAAAAGGTCGATACGGCCGTGCCGGCCGCCGCGATCTCGTCGGCCACCTTGTATCCCTCCAGCCCGTGCTCAAGGCTGGCCACGCGGAAGCCGAAGTCGTGGGCCACCCGGAGCAGCATCAGGATCTCGTCGGCGCGGTAGGAGTGCGCGTTCACCAGCCGCCGCCCGTCCATGATCTCGACCAGCGCATCGAGCTGGAGATCCCGCCGCGGCGGAATCGGCTCCGCCTGGCCCCGCCGCAGCGCGCGCCGTGCCGCCTCGTACTGCTGCCACTCGGTGCGGTAGGCCACGGCCCTGGTGAAGGCGTCGCGAATGACCTCCTCGACCCCCATCCGTGTCTGCGGATAGCGAGGATGGCCGGCGAAGGTCTGGAAGTTGGATTCCTTCGGGTTCTCGCCGAGGGCGAACTTGATGCTCGGCGGAGCACCCTCGAAGAAGAGGCTGTCCACCGGCAGCCCCCAGCGCAGCTTCAGCAGGGTGTTCTGGCCGCCGATCGCGTTGGCCGAGCCGTGCAGGACGTGGATCATCGTCACGCCCCCCGCGAGCTGCCAGTAGATCGTCGGCATGTCCTGCTTGACCACGTCGGCCATCCGCACCTCGGGCGTGATCGCGTTGGTGATCTCGTTGACCACCTCGACGGCGCTGTGCGAATGCTCGTCGATGATGCCTGGCATCACGTACCGGCCCGTGGCGTCGATGACCTGCGCGCCCGCCGGTACCGCGACGTCCGCACCGACCGCCGCGATCTTCCCCTCGCGGATCACGATCGTGCCGTGGGGAATCGTCCCGTGGCTCACCGTGAGGATCGTGGCGTTGGTGATCGCCACGAGGTGCGCCGCCGGCGGGACCGGCATCGTGAACGGCGCTGGCGACTGCGCCGCGAGAGACGTGGCGGCGACCACGGAAATCAGCGCCGCGACGACCCCTCGCAACTTGGCGTCTCGCAACTGGCAGGTCTTCATGGAGTCCTCTTCTGGGCCGTGAAGCTCGCCGATCCCATGCCAGGGATGTCGGCGGAGCCGCGCATCTGGTTCCCCTCGACGTCGCCGCGGAACGTGATGGTGGTGCTCTGGCCGGCCATGTTGAGCGTGATGGCCCAGCTGACCGAGTTGCCGGCGACCTCGCCGTTGTCCACGGCAGCGCTTCCCGCCTCCGACGTCACCTGGCCGGTGAACGACGTGCCGCTCTGCGTCACGGTCATCGTCGCCGGATTGCTCCCTTGCGGCGTGGTCACCGATATGTCCCACGTGCCGCCGACGTCGGCCGCCGGCCCGGCCCCGGCGGCGCCGCGCCCACGGGCGGCCGGCGGCGGCGCGACGACTTCGTAGCGCGCGCCGTCCACGAAGACCGCACGCACCTTGGCGCTGTCTCCCAGCAGGTCGCCTTCGGTCACCACCAGGTTGGCGATCTTCCCCGCCTCGATGCTGCCCAGCTGCGCTCCCACGCCGGCGATCTCCGCCGGGCGGATGGTGAGGGCCTCCAGTGCCACGTCCCGCGGCAGGCCCGCCGCGATCGCCTTGCGCACGTTAGCCAGGAACTCGCTCGGGTGGAGCGAGCCGCCGGAGCTCAGGGCGAAGCGGATGCCGGCGCTGTTCAGCGCCGCCGCGTTCCCTTCGATGACCGGACGCGCGGCGCTGTCGGCCTCCGCGCTGTCGCCCGGCGTGTGGCGCTCCGTCCACCGGTACTGCCACCCCGTCACCTCCGGCGCCTTCGGGAAATCCACTGACACCACGACCGCCTGCCCCGTCGACTTCAACGCATCGGTGGCGCGGAACCCCTCGGTGGCGCCGACCACCGTCAGCTTGAGCCCGAACTCGCGTCCGATCAGCACCGCGCGGCGGATTTCGTTCTCGTTCTTCGCGAAGAAGAAGACGGGGAGATTGCCCTTCAACGCCGGGATGAGGGCCCCCAGCTGCTCGTCGTAGGGGGGCCGCGCCATTCCGACCGGGTTGGCGCGATACCGGTCGAGCAGCAGCGCCTGGCGCTGCGCGTTGTAGAACGCCTGGCGCTCGTACGCGATCACCCCGAGCAGCGTCTCCGGGTAGCGCCCCTGCACGCCGTCGAATCCGAGGTTCTCGGCCACGGGCGACCGGATGACGGCCTGCTCCGTGAGGCTGTCCTCGAGCGGCACGAGCGCCGAAAGGCCGCGAAAGGCCCCGCGCGCCGGCGCGACCAACACGGCGGTGATGCCGCCGTCGCGCAGGCTCTTGATGTCCGCCGGCGTGGCCTTGATCTCATCCGCAATCATCCGGGCCGGCTCGAGGCCGGCCGGCGTAGACTCTGTCGCGGCCGGGGTCCCTCCGCCGCCGGCGCCGCGGGCGCCCTGCGCTGGAGCGGCGGGGAGGCCGAGGGTGGAGATGAGGTCGATGATCCCTGGATAGACGGTGCGCCCGCTCAGGTCCAGGACCCGCGCGTCCGCCGGCGGCGTCACGTCGGCGCCGACGGCCTGGATCAATCCGTCGCGCACCACGATGGTGCCGTGCTCGATCACACCCCTCGTCACCGTCTCGATGCGGACGTTGGTCAGCGCCCACGTGCCTTCCTGGGCGCGGCAGGGTGAGGAAACGGCGAGCGCGACGGTGAGGAACGCGCCGGCCGAAGCCGGCAGTGCCAGTCGCATAGGTGCTCCGGGGAGATGTGCAAACAGCGGCAACGGAACGCGTGATCGTACGGGCCTGCTCCAGACCCGTCAAGGCGATGGAACAGGAGTAGTACGCACGCCAGCCGGACCTTGTTGGACCCCTCCTTGCGGACCGCGCGGCGGCGGGATATCAAATCTGGGCCACATGAGCGACCCCCTCGTGACCCTCCGCGAGTACGCGAAGCTCGCGCCCTGGAACATCCGGGATCTCGCGGCGTTGTCGGGCGGCATCCTCGACGCGTCGGGCGTGACGCCGATCAACGCGGCGGCCCAGAGCCGGCCGTCCGACCGCACGATCCGCTTCTACGTCACGCGCCACCTGATGAGCCCGCCCGAGGGGCGCGGCACCGCGGCCACGTACGGCTATCGCCACCTCCTGCAGCTGCTCTCGATCAAGCTGCGGCAGATGGAGGGGGCGACGCTGGCCACGATCACCAAGGACATCACGGAGGCGCCGGGCGACGTGCTCGAGAAGCGCGTGGCCTCCGCGCTGGGCACGATGCCGTCGCCCGAGCAGTTGGATTTCCGTGGCCACGTGGCGCCCCGCGGGCGGGTCGCCCGCGCCGTCAACCAGCGCGCCGCGTTCACCGGCGGCTCGGACGCGTCCGCGGCGCCGGCGGGAGCGTGGTACCGCATGGCGCTCGACGACGGGGCGGAGGTTTCCCTGCGGCAGGACCACCCGGCGGCGCGCACGGCGGCCCAGCGGCAGCGCCTGGCCGACCGCATCGCGCGAGTGGTGCGGGAGTCGTCGGTCGAGCCGACCTCGTAGCTCCGCATGCGGCTGCGCTGGCGGCTCCCCGTCGTCCTGACCGCGTGCGTCGTCGTTGCGCAGCTCTTCGCCCTCGATCCCCTCGTCGACGTCGTGACCTGGACCGCGCCCGCGTCGGCGCGGCTTTCGTATCCCGTCCTGCACGTCGTCTTCGCGCCCCTGACCCTGCTGGCCGAATGGCTCAACGGCGGCTCGCGCCGCGACCTGATCGGCTTCGGCGTCTGGGCCCTGCTCGCCTACGTGCTGGCACGCCTCGCCGCACGCCGCACCCCGCCCGCGCGCCGGGCGCTGCGAGAGGCGGCGTACGGCGCCGGGTTCGTCCTCGCCCTCGCCGCATTCGTCGCCTGGGGCTACTGGCTCCCGCGCCCGATTCCCCGGCTGGCGGCGGCGGATCCCGACGTGCTCATCCTCGACGTCCACTCGCACACGGCGATGTCCCACGACGGCCGCCCCGGCTTCGGCGCAGCGCAGAACGCCGGGTGGCACGCACGGGCGGGATTCGACGCGGCGTTCGTCACCGATCACAACGTGTTCGGCGCCGCGAAGATCTGGCGCCTCGAAGCCGCCGGGCGGCGGCCGCGCCTCCTCGACGGCGAGGAGGTGTCGCTCTTCGGCATCCACCTCCTGACTCTCGGCATCAGCGCCGTGGTTCCGCACCAGCCGTACGATGCCTCGTGGGACTCAACCGGAGCCCTGATCCGGCGCTTGCACGCCGACTCCGTCTTCCTCGTGCCGACCTTGCCGGAGGACTGGGGCCACCACACGGGCGCCGAGTTCGGACAGCTGAGCGAATGGGGCGTCGACGGATTCGAGATCTGGACCAGTGCGCCTCAGGCCATGGACCTTCCACCCTCGGCACGGCGCACGGTGATCTCGTGGTCGAGGCTGGAGAATCGACCGGTCTTCGGCTCGACCGACATGCACGGGTACGGCAACGCAGCGACGGTGTGGAACCTGGTGCGGCTGCCGGGGTGGCGTGCGCTTGGCGACAGCGCGTTGACGCGCGCGCTCATCCATCACTGGCGCTCCGGCGGCGTCGCGTCGAATCAGGTGGTGGCCCTGCGGCGCTGGCTCCCGGAAACGCGGCTCGGCTCGGCGTTCAGCGTGCCCGTGAATCTGGGCCTGCTGCTGCGCACCGCCTCCCGCCCGCACGCGGTCCTGCTGCTCGGATGGATCTGGCTGATCGCGCTCGTCGGCTCCCACCGCGGCGCGCCGGCCCTCAGCTCGGCTTCGGGCAGCCCGCCGCCGACACCCGGACCGTGACGGTTTCGGAGCCGCCCGCCACGTCGAACGCGGCCCATCCGTCGTTCCGCGGCACCAGATCGTAATACTGCGTCACGTTGGGGCGGATCACCGCCGCGCAGGACCCCCGCACCAGCCAGCCGAACCGCAGCTCGAGGTGTACTGAACGCCTCGGGGTCAGGGTGAGCGTGGCCGCGCGGTCGGCGGGCCGGTATGCCAGGCTGAGCGAGTCCGCGCCAAGCCTCCACCCCTGGAGCCGCCAGATGTGATCGTCGGCGATCCCGTCGACGTGCGGCGCGATCGCGATGGCGTCGAGGTGCTCATCCACCCCGAACAGCCCGCGCGCCAGCAGATCGAGGTAGGACCCCGCCGAGAACATGAAGAGCCCGTTGTCGTCGCCGCGCTCCCCCGGGCGGCCGTAGTTCACGTGGACGATGCGCGAGGCTTCGGCGTCGAGCCGCTGCCACGCCTCGCGCCGCTGGGCCGCCGTGCCGAAGCGGAATGCCGCCTCGAGCGCCTTGAAGTCGAGGATGTGCCAGCCCCAACCCGTCCAGTACCCGCGCAGATCGAACCAGCTGTCGCTGCTCGGCACCGCGAAGAACCCCTGGTTCTTGGCGTCCCACCAGTCGGGGGCCAGCAGCCGCCGCACCATCGCGCCGCTGATCGCCGTGTCGGCGACGCCGTCGAAGACGAGTGCGTCCACGGGCTGGAGATGGTAGTGGTCCCAGCTCCTCGCGCTGTCGGCCATCGCGTGGTAGGTGAACCACCCCATCTGTGGCCGGTACAGCGTCGGCAGCGCCGCGCGGATCCCGTTCGCCGCGGCCCGCCACGCGGCGGCGCTGTCTCCCAGCGCCATCACGTTGAACCGCAACGCGGCCTCGTCCTCCAGCTCCGCGAGCCGGTCGAGGGCGTACGCGGTCAGCGCGTTCACGTAGGGATCTTCCGTCAGGTAGGGCTGATCACGCGGATCCAGCGGCGACATCTCGGAGTACGTCGCGGAGCTCATCCCTTCGACGAGCCCGTTTCCGTTCCGGTCGCTCGCCAGCGCGTAGTGTGCGATGTGGCGGAGGTTCTCGAGCTCGCTCGCCAGCCACGCCGTGTCGCGAGTCGCGCGGTAGCAGGCGTACCCCTTGAGGATCTCGTAGGGGTCCTTGTCCCCCATCCAGCGGCCGCCCCAGTCGTCGGTCCAGACGTAGCGGCCCCGGGCACCGAGCCGGTTCCAGATCTCGTGGCGCTGCGCGCCGGACCGATCGGCGTACTGCTTCATCAGCGCGTACTCGGAGCAGACCACCTCCGGATCGCCCAGCTGCAGCGCGGCGGTGGTGCCGTACCACCCGTCGCGATCGAACGCGGCGAGGAAGGTGTACGAACCGGCGGGGATGTTGCGGAAGGTCGCGATGCGATCGTAGCGCAGCATCGGCGCGGCCGCTCCGAGGATGTGCGCGAGCACGTTCTCGACGTCGGACGACGGGGTGCCCACACGCGGGCCCGCCGGCTCCGGCGGCAGCGTCCGTCCTTCCAGCGCCACCGCGACCGCGCTCGCGGCGGCATCCTGGCTGTCGCCCGACCCGAAGACCACCTCGGCGTGCATCGCGCCGCTGGCGTCGCGGGTCGGCTGCAGGGCCAGCACGAGACGCCCGAGCGCACGTCGCTCGCGGCCCACGGACTCGCCGAACTGCTGCGTGAGGACGATCGAGGTCCCCTCGACGCGGACCGCCGCCTGGGTGCCGCGCCCCGGCGCGATGGCGATGACCGTGCCGGCGATGGTGGAATCCTGGAGGAACGCCACGTGCCGCGCGTCGTCCACCGTGATCCGGTCGCGGACGCCGTAGCCCACCGAGCGCCACCGCTGCTCGTAGAGATCCGCCGGGTCGATCGTCACCAGCACCGCCCGGTTCAGCGGCCACCGCGGCGCCGAGATCTCCAGCCGGCCCGCGGCCGCACCGGGAACCCCCTGCGGCTCGATCTGGAGCGGCGCGCCCAGCGCCGAGTCCGCGATGAGGAGCGTCACCCGCCCGTCGGCGCCGAAGCGCACGCTGTCGGGGAACGCCGCATTCTCCGGTTCCCGCGCACCGAGCTGGATGCCCTCGATGCGCACCCACCCGGTGAACGTGACCGGGTTGATGGTGAGATCCCGCAGGACCACTCCGCCCGCCGCGGTGTCCACCGCGACCCAGAACTGGAAGTGCGGCAGGAGCACGGCCGTCGGCCGGAAACCGGGCACTCCGACCACCGTGATGTCCTGCGGCGCCTGGGCCCGAAGGGATGGGACGCACGGAGGCACTGACGCACAGAGGTACAGGACCAGGGCCATCAGCACGTGCCTGGTGCCCCTCCTGCGATCGGGAGCCGCCTCGCAACTCGGCGTCTCGCAACTCGCAACTGCGTGGGCCGTCTGGCAACTCACCTGGCCACCGCTTTCTGTCGTCGGGTAACGTCAACAGGATAGCGACCTTGCCGCGCCCTTGCCAGCATCCGGCGCGTACGGCACATTCGCAGGAACCCTCCCGGAGACCCCAGATCCATGGGCACCATCCTGTTCCTCGTCGTCGTCGTCGCCCTCATCCTCTGGATCGTCGGCGCCTACAACGGCCTGATCGCCCTCAAGAACCAGACGGTCAACGCGTGGAAGCAGATCGACGTGCAGCTCAAGCGGCGGCACGATCTGATCCCCAACCTGGTCAACACGGTCAAGGGGTCGATGAACTTCGAGAAGGACACCCTCGACGCCGTGGTCAGCGCCCGGTCGCGCGCGATGCAGAGCGGGGCCGGCGGCGACGTGAAGGAAACGGCGGCGGCCGAGACCGCGCTGACCGGCGCCCTCGGCAAGCTGTTCGTCGTGATGGAGCGCTACCCGGACCTCAAGTCGTCGCAGAACGTGCGCGACCTGCAGGAGGAGCTCTCGAGCACGGAGAACAAGATCGCCTTCGCGCGGCAGTTCTATAACGACGTCGCGACGGGGTACAACACGAAACAGCAGCAGTTCCCCACCAACCTCGTGGCGGGTCTGGCGAGGGCCGAGATCGCCGAGCTGTGGGAGATCGAGGACAAGGCGGAGCCCGCGGTGCCGACGGTGGACCTCTCGCTGCAGAAGCCGCAAGGGTGACCGCGGGCCTGAACCTCTTCGAGCAGCAGGCGCGGAACCGCCGCCTGACGGTGGCGTGGATGGCGCTGTTCATCCTCTTCTTCGCCTGGCTCGGCTTCGGGGGCGACCTCGCGATCTATCTCGCGGCGGCCGCGCGCACCGAGGGCCAGGTGCCGTATCGCTTCCCCTGGATCGGCGTGGCCGTCACGGTGGTCGCGGCGATCGCCGCCTGGGTGGCGTGGCGGAAGGGACCCCAGCAGGTGCTCTGGTCCACCGGCGCGCGGGAGATCGCGACGCCCCAGTCGTTCCAGGAGAAGCAGTTCGTGGACGTCGTGGAGGAGATGGCCGTCGCGACCGGCCTGCCGACGCCGAAGGTCTACGTGATCGACGATCCCGACCCCAACGCCTTCGCCACGGGGCGCGATCCGCAGACGGCCTGCATCGCCGCCACGACCGGGCTGCTGGCGATCCTCAATCGCGAGGAGCTGCAGGCGGTCATCGCCCACGAGATGGGGCACGTCCGCAACTTCGACGTCCGGCTGATGACGGTCATCGCGGCGCTGGTCGGCGTGATCGTCGTGCTGTCGAACGGGATGGGGCGGATCCTCCGCGGCGGCGGCGGGCGGAGCCTCGGCCTGCTCGGCCGCGGCCGGAAGGCGAACGGGCCGCTGCTCGCCGCTGCGGCCGTCGTCTTCGTCCTGTGGATCATCACCCTGATCCTCGCCCCCTTCATCTCCAGGATCATGGCGATGGCCGTCTCCCGGGACCGCGAGTATCTGGCGGACGCCACGGGCGCCGAGCTGACGCGCAACCCCGGGGCCCTGGCCTCGGCCCTCGAGAAGATCGAGACGCACGAGGCGCCGACGACGCACATCAAGGAAGGGGCGGCGCACCTCTGCATCGCCGACCCGCTGGGCCGCGACGTCAACAGCAGGGAGGGGAGGCTGGCCGACCTGCTGGCCACCCACCCGCCCATGGCGATGCGGATCACCCGGCTCAAGGGGATGGCCTTCCAGCAGCTGAAGGCGGCAGGACAGCTGCCGACCGCCTGACCCGGCGGGGTGCGAGCGATGACGCTGCTGGACTGGTTGCTGCTCGCCGCGGCCGCGTTCCTCGCGGCCGGCCTGACGCTCTGGCTCACCCGCACGACCACCGCCGCCTTCCGCGCCCGCCTCCGGCGCTCGGCGCGCAAGGCCCTGCGCGACTTCCAGGCGCGGATCGCCCGTTTCAAGCTCGTCTCCCGCCGCGCCATCCACGACGAGCTGATCCTCGATCCCGTCGTGGTGGCGGCGATGCGCGAGCACCGCCGCGAGCACCGGCTCACCGAGCTGGAGGTGCGCGTCCGGGTCGAGCAGTACATCGACGAGATCCTGCCGTTCTTCAACGTGCTGTCGTACTACCGCCTCGGCTACAACCTCGCGAAGCTCACGCTGAACCTGCTGTACAAGGTCACGGTGGACTACCAGGACGAGGCGGCGCTCGAGCGGATCCCGCGCGAGGACGTCGTGGTCTACCTGATGAACCACCGCTCCAACGCCGACTACGTGGTGGTCGCCTACGTTCTGGCGCGGGGCGTCGCCGTGAGCTACGCCGTGGGGGAGTGGGCGCGGATCTGGCCGCTGGAGACGATCTTCAAGTCGTTCGGGTCCTACTTCGTGCGGCGCCGCTACCGGGAGCCGCTCTACCACGCGGTGCTCGAGCGCTACGTGCAGCTCATGACCCGCCACGGGGTCACGCAGGGCCTCTTCCCCGAGGGCGGCCTGTCGCGGGACGGGAAGTTCCGGCCGGCCAAGATCGGCCTGCTCGACTACATCGTCGGCACGCTGCGCGACCGTTCGTTCGACCGCGACATCTGGTTCGTCCCCGTCGCCCTCAACTACGACCGCACGCTCGAGGACCGGGCGCTGATCCAGGAGTGCCTCGATCCCGAGCTGCGGCTGTCGCGGCCGAAGCAGCTCTGGAGCACGGTCCAGTACATGGGGCTCAACACCCTGCGCCTCTTCACCGGGCGCCTCAAGCGCTACGGCCGCGCCGCCGTGAACTTCGGCACGCCGATGTCGCTCCGGACCTGGCTGGGCGCCCAGGCCACCGACGTGCTCGCCCTGCCCCGCGAGGAGCGGCTGCCGCACGTCCAGCGCCTCGCCGACGACGTCATGGACGGCGTCCGCGCGGTCGTCCCCGTGACGGCCGTGGCCCTCGCCTCCGCCGCCCTCCTCTCCTTCGAGCGGCACGTCGTCCCGCTGGAGGACCTCCTGGAGCGGATGCGCGAGATCCGCGGCCAGCTCCTCGAGACCAACGCCAAGGTGATCCGGGCGGACCGCGACATCACCGAGACCTGGGGCCGCGCGCGGCGGATGTTCCGGCTCCGGCGCATCGTGGTGGTGGCGGGCGCGTCCGTGGCGGTGATGCCGCGCCAGCGCCCGCTCCTGGAGTACTACGCGAACTCCATCGCGCACCTGCTCCCGGCGGGGGCGGAAGCGGTCCACCGCATGACCCCGACGGACGACCGGGACGAGTCGCTGTTCCGGCTGCGGGAGCCAAAGAGGAGGGTGTAGGGCGTGGGGTGTAGGGTGTAGGGTGTAGCAGGCAAACCGTGGCGTGCGTGGCCCACACCCTATCACCCTACACCCTACACCCGCTTTATTATTCGCCGTGCCCCAGACACCCGTCCTGCTCCCCCAGGCCCCAATCGGCGCTCGCGTCGAGGACACCCTCCTCGTCTACGACGTCGAGCAGCGCACCCAGAACGACGGCAGCCCGTTCGTCATCCTGACGCTCGGGAACAGCAGCGGGCGCGTGAAGACGGCGCCGTTCTGGTCGTCGGAGGTGCACAAGGTCGAGGGGATCGAGAAGGGCGCGGTCGTCAGCGTCATCGGCGACATAGGCGAATACCGGGGCGACCGCCAGCTCAAGGTCAGCTCGATCCGCTCCGTGCCCCGGGAGATGGTGGACTGGGCGCGCCTTCTCCCTTCGGTCGGCGACGTCACGCCGTGGTGGGCGACGGTGGACAAGTGGATCGCCGAGATGTCCGACGGGCCGTGGCGGCGGACGCTGGCGCTCTTTTACGGCGACGGCGACTTCCGGTCCCGCTACGAGCGCTGCCCCGCCTCGCTCAGCAACCACCACGCGGAGCTGGGCGGGCTCCTCAAGCACACGGTCGAGGTGGGCGCGATCGCGAAGACGATGGCCAAGGCCGCGGGCGCCACCTGGGACCTGGTCCTGGCGGGCGTGCTCCTGCACGACATCGGCAAGCTCGAAGCGTACGCGTGGGACGGGTTGTTCACGATGACGGAGGCCGGCAGCCTCATGGGCCACGTGGTGCTCGGCTCGGTGATGCTCGACCGCAGGCTCGACGAGGAGGAGCAGCCGCCGCTCGGCGACGCGGAGCGCCTGGTGCTGCAGCACCTGATCCTCTCGCACCACGGTGAACTGGAATTCGGCAGCCCGGTGCGGCCGATGACGCTCGAAGCCGAAGTCCTGCACCTGGCCGATCACGCGTCCGCGTCCACGGCGAACCTCGCGACGGCCCTCAAGGAGAGCGCCAACTTCGGCGAGGGGGAGACCGTATCCAAACCGATCTGGAGCCTCGACCGGCGCCGCGTCTACCGGGGCCAGTCCTGAGGTGAGGATGGACGAGCCGCAGCTGGGGCGGGTGCTGTACGCGCCGGAGGCGATCGCCGGGCGCGTCGCCGAGATCGGGGCCGAGCTCAACCGGCGCTTCGGCGGCCGGTCGGCGGTCGTGGTCGCCGTCCTCAAGGGCGCGACGGTCTTCCTCGCCGACCTGCTGCGGCAGCTCACCTTCCCCCTCGCCGTGGACTTCGTGCGGATCGCGTCGTACGGATCTGGAAGGCGCCCAGGTGAAATCCGCTTCATCAAGGACGTCGAGCTGCCGCTGGAAGGACGCGACGTCATCGTCGTGGACGACATCGTGGACACGGGCGGTACGCTCGCGCGCCTCGAGCAGGCACTGGAGGCGCACCAGCCGAGATCCGTCACCACCGTCGCCCTGCTCCGGCGCGCGCCGAAGCGGCGGCTCCCCCCGATCCTGGATCTGGTGGGCTTCGAGCTGGAGAGCGACGAGTTCGTCGCCGGCTACGGCATCGACTGCGCGGAGCGGTTCCGCGAGCTGCGCGCGATCCACGCCGTGGCCCGGACGTAAGCGGCGATGACCGAACGCGCGCAGCGCACCACCGAGGAGTTCGGCGACCGCGCCGAAGCGCTGGCCGTCTTCCTCGGCGCAGCCGGCGCCGCGCCGCGCCTCATCACGCTCGACGACAGCGCCGGATGCCCGCTGTACCACGCCCTCGCCGCACTCCAGTGGACCGGAGAGACCGGGCTCTTCCAGCTCGCCGACCGCCTGCACGCCGTCTGGTTCGCGGCCGAGACCGGCGTCGCGGTCATCGAGCGGATCGTGGACGGCAAGCCCGCCTTCCGTTTCCTGGGCCCCCGGATCGAGGCCCCGCAGAAGGCGCCGGTGGACGGCACCCCCGTCGTGGACGAGATGTACGTTCTGGGCTACGAGTTCGACTCGCGGTGGAACGCGATCGCCCACTTCCTCGTGACCACGCAGGGACGCGGCGCCCTGATGTCGCTGTTCGCGCCGCGGGCCCCCCAGCTCGACCACGTGCGGCACTGGCTCCTCGAGTTGTTCCAGGGCCCGGTCCCCGAAGGCGCCGATCACCTGCACGCCGCCTGGTTCGCCACGACCGGCGCGGGCTTCCTCTTCCCGCCCACCACCATGGGCGGCAAGCGCACGCGCGGCTGGTCTTACGTGGAGCTGGGCAGCAGCAGCGAGGACTAGGGGGCAAAAAAGCGACGGCCCGCCTGGGTCTCCCCAGTCGGGCCGTCGCCGAAGCAGCTACCCGGAGCCGAGAGATTGCTCTCCCGTTTTTCTTCCTACGGCCACCGGTTGTCTGTTGTCAGGGTCCCGGTAGGGCCGCCTGAAGCTCCGGCTTCCATCCCCACGCGACGTGCCCGTCACATGGTTCACTGCTCCGAGCGCTTCGAGTCCGGTCGGATCGCGTACCGACCTCTCGCACTGCACCCCGCTGCGCCACGGCGAGGTGGATGAAGCACGCGATTGGCTTCACCTACCCGAGTCGGTGGGTGCCCTGGGATCGTCGGACGCCTGTGCCCTTGTTTGCATCGGCGCCCTCCCCCAAGCTACCGCTCGGGCCCATCAGCAGGCGTAGACCAAGCAGGGCCCGATCCCTTCCCCGCTGACGACGCACGACAATATACGGCCGTCTCAACATCATGCAAGTGCCGGTGTTGCTTCGGGTTACGCCACTTCGATGTGCACTCGATGTGGATTCCAAGACCCAAGACTGGAAGGGGTTCCCGCGCCTTTCCCCACAATGTCGAGATGTGGATAGGTATTCCGTGTGGAGCCTTCGCGCTTGCTCCGGCCCGCGTCGGCTGCTAGGGTAGGCCGCCTGACTCACCTCAACACCGGAATGGTACCGTGAAACGCCAGTTCTTCCTTGGTTGCGCCACCGCTCTTCTCGCCGCGAGCCCGCTCGCGGCCCAGCGCTCCCCGCTCCCCGACGCGCGCGTCGCCGCTCTGGTGCGCGCCGACGCCATCTGGGCCCCACTGAAGTTCCTTGCCAGCGATCTGCTCGAGGGCCGGGGCACGGGCCGGCGCGGCGGCGACCTCGCCATGGCCTTCATCGCATCGCAGTTCCGGGAGATGGGCCTGGAGCCCGCCGGCGACAGCGGGACCTACTACCAGCATGTGCCGGTCGTCTCGTTGAACCCGTCGCCGACGCTGTCGATTGTGGGAGGCGCGCCGGCGCGGGATCTGCGCTATCGCGACGAGTACGTGGCCTGGGCGGAGCGCGCCGACACCTTGGTGCAGGCGAATGCCGAGGTGGTGTTCGTCGGCTACGGGATCACCGCGCCCGACTGGCAATGGGACGACTTCAAGGGGATGGACGTGCGCGGGAAGATCCTGATGATGCTCGTGAACGACCCCGGCATCGGGGATCCCACGATCTTCCACGGCAAGACGCTGACCTACTACGGGCGCTGGACGTACAAGATCGAGGAGGCCGCGCGGCACGGCGCCGCCGGCCTGCTGCTCGTGCACAACGACTCGATGGCGACGTACGGCTGGAACACGGTACGGAACTCGTGGACGGGCGAGCAGGTGCGCCTCGACACGCCGCCGACGTCGCTCCAGTTCGCCGGCTGGCTGACCGAGGGCGTCGCGACCGAGCTGCTCCGCGCGCGCTCCCTGGACCTGGCGCAGCTGATCGCGGCCGCGGGGCGTCGGGATTTCCGGCCCGTGGCCACCGGCCTCGATCTCAGCATGACGATCCACTCGTCGCTCAAGCGGATGTCGACGTCCAACGTGCTCGGCCGGCTCCCCGGCCGCGACCCCAGGCTCAAGAACCAGGTGGTGTACGTCTCCGCGCACTGGGACCACTTCGGCATCGGCCAGCCGGTCAATGGGGACTCGATCCGGAACGGCGCGGTGGACAACGCGTCGGGCGTGGCCACGATGCTCGCCATCGCCGACGCTTTCACGCGCAGCGGCCTCAGGCCCAAGCGGTCGCTGGTATTCGTCGGCATGGCCCTGGAGGAGTCCGGCCTGCTCGGATCGGCGTGGCTCGCCGCCCACCCACCCGTGCCGCCCGCCGACGAGGCCGCCGACCTCAACCTCGACGTGACCAACCTGTTCGGCGCCTCGCGGGACATCGCCGCGGTGGGCGCCGACCAGTCCACGCTCGGCGCGGTTTTCGCGCGCGCCGCCCGCGCCGAGGGGCTGCGGGTCGTGGTGGACTCGATCGCGTTGAGCCACGGCTCGTTCTTCCGGGCCGACCATTTCTCGTTCGCGAAGGCCGGTGTCCCGGCCCTCACGCCGGGAGGGGGCAACGACTTCGTCGGGAAACCTGCGGGCTGGGGACGGGAGCAATGGGAGATCTACAACCGGGAGCGCTACCACCAGCCGGCCGACAACCTGCTGCCCTGGTACACCGCGGATGGCTCCGTCCAGCAGGCGCGGGTGCTGGCGCGCGTCGCGTGGAACGTCGCGGAAGCCGCAGCTCAACCCACCTGGTATCCCACGTCCGAGTTCGCGGCGGCCGGGCAGCAGAGGGTAGGCAAGTAAGAGAGGGTGATAGGGTGTAGGGGGTAGGGTGTAGCGAGCCTGGCTGTCTACACCCTACACCCCAAACCCTACACCCTCTGTTTCAGTCCCCCGGCGCCGCCCCCGCGAACGGCGCGTTCCGCTGCAAGCCCGGCGGGACCGCAATGCGCCGCGCCGGCGGGAGGACGGCGTTGAGCGCATTGACGAGGGCCCGGTCGCGCTCGTGCGCCTCCCGCACCTGACCGTAGAACTCGCGGTAGAAGTGTTGCGCCGCGGTCCGGTACTGATCGCCCCACGGCGTCCACCGATCCGGGGCGGCGATCATGCTCGCCACGTTGTCGCACTCGGCGAGGGCCTGGCTCGCCGCGAGAGCCGTGTCGAGGCCCGCCGCCGCGCTCTGCAGGGCGGGATTGGCGGGGAGGGTGCGCCGCAGCGTCTGCGCCGCCGCTGCGAAGGTCGTCAGGTCCCAGTAGACGTTCCGGCAGCGCGACCAGCGGTCGCGTTCCCGCTGCGAGAGGTCGGTGGGATTGCTCGCCCCCTCCATCGGCTGGCCCGACGTGTTCCGGAAGATGTCCACCAGCGTGACGATCGTCGAATCGAGCAGGCGGCCGAAGCGTGCCGCGTATTCGAGCGCGGCATCGGACGTGGTCCCGCCGTACGGCGGCATGGCGAGGCCGGCGGTGAAAGCCGACGCGGCCGGCGCCACGGGATGCGCCGCCTGCGGCGTCACCTGGGCGGCCGGCTGGCTCGCCTGGGCAGTGGGTTGAGCGGTCCCCGCTCCGCTCTGCGCTGCGGGGGCGGCGGGCCCGGCCTGCGTCGTCGGACGGAAGACCTTGCCGGCGGACTTGGCTCCTGCAGCCGTTGTCGCCTGAGGCTGTGACGGTGAATGCGCGATCGTCGGAGGCGGCTTCTGCGCCGTCAGAGGCGCGGTGCCGGCGGCGGCAAGGAATGCGAGCAGCAGGAAGCGGCGGGCCATGGTGTCCCCTCGTGCAACCACGTCATCGGGAGACTAAACCCCGATCCGGGGATACGCTAGCTCGCTTGCGCTTTCCTTCCGGTGACCGAAGTCACGCCGTGGGGAACGGCTCCGCGTCCACGGTGCGCACACCCACGGTCGCCTCGCCCATGCGGCACGTGAGGGGAGCCGCCGCCAGCTCCGGGACACCGAGCTCGCGGCGCAGCCATTCGACCGGCGCGACGCAGCTCTCGCCGCCCGCCACTCTCTCGCGCGTCACGCCGGCCAGGACGAGTCGCATGCGCGCCCTCGCAGCCGCGATGAACAGGCGCCGCCGCGCGAGAGCATCGCGCATCGCGGCCGCACGCTGCGCCAGCAGCAGCGACGAGAACGGCCAGACCCGCCGCCCGCCGTCGTCCTCGGGCCAGACCACCGCCAGACCGCTCCCTGGATCCACCCACGCGCGCCGCGGCGCCGGGCCGCCGAGCGGCTCGTCCAATCCCGCGACGAAGACCGTGGACCACTCCAGCCCCCGGCACTCCTCCACGGTGTGGATCTCCGCGAAGGCGCTAACACCCTCGGCCTCGAACGCCTCGGCGACCGCACCCCGCGCATCCTCGTCCTGCACGAGCACCGCGGCATCGCCGTCGCGTCCCGCGCCGCGCATCCTGCGCACGCCGGCCGCCAGCGCGGCCGCCTCGCGCCGTCGCGCGTCCGCGACGGGTTCGGGGTGCTCGCCCCCGTCGGCTCGTGCCTGGGCCCGGCGCCGGACCAGCCACAGCTCCACCGGCGCAGCCGCCGAGGGATCCGATTCGAGCCTGGCGATCGCGGGCGCGTAGCCGCCCGGCTCGCTCGCAGGCCACAGGCGGGAGCCGAGGGCGTTGATGAACCGTCCGATGCCGGCGCCGAAGCGCGGGGCCTCCAGCAGCACGACGGCGCGTCCCGCCTCGCTCAGGAGCGAGCGGAACTGCGCGTCGCTTCCCGATCGCCAGGCGGCGGCCCGCTGGTCGCCGGTCACGAAGAGTGAAGCGGGCGACAGCAGCCGGCGAAGCCGCGCCATGTCTCCGCCCGACAAGTCGTGCGCATCGTCCACGACGACGTGGCGCACGCCGGCGCCGAGCGCGATGTCGGAGCCCCCGCCCGCCCGGGCACCGTCCGCTCCGCTCTGCGGCGCAGCGCCGAGCTCGCGGACCAGGGCCTGCGCGGCCTCCCACAGCCGCCGGCGCGCCGTGGCCGCCACTGCCTCGCGTCGCGCCGCCTCCGCCAGGTCGATCCCCGCGACATCCACCAACGCGCGCAGCCGCTCGAGGTCGGAGCGGTCCGAGGCCGCCATCCGCATCGCGCGATCCACGGCCGCACGCAGGTCGCGCGAGCGCTGAGCGACGTCGGCCGCACGTCGCAGTTGCCTGCCCAGATCGCCGATCCACCCCGGCGCTCCTTCGAGCATCCGCAGATGGCGGAGGGACTCGACCTGCGCGAACCGCACCGACTCCTCGACCAGCGCGACGCCACGCCGCAGCCAGTCGCCGTCACCTCCGGCGGCACCGTACGGCTCCGGGCCGCGCGAGATGAGGCGCATCGTCTCGAGGACGAGATCGCGAGCCTCGTCCGGGTGCCTCGCGAGCCCGAGCGCCGCGGCGAGTTGCCCGCCGACGGCCGTCGCGCGCCGCAGCGTTTCCGCAGGCCACGCGCTCGCCGGAAGAGGAGCGTCGGCATTGGTGGCGGCCGAAGCGGCGCCCAAGGCCGTCACGCTCACCACGCACGCGGTCGTCCGCTCGACCACCGACTCGGCGCAGCCCGCGGCCACCAGGGAGCGGGCGAGGCGCCGGCGGAACGGCTGCACCTTGGCGTCGCTGGTCACGAGCGCGAGGAGCCACGCGGCGTCCTGCCGCAGGCTGGTGGCGAGTCTGGTGATCCGCGCCAGCGCGGCCTCGGTCTTCCCCGTGCCCGGTCCGCCCTGCACCACGATCAGATGCGCCTCGGCGTTGACCGCCGCCCGCTGCGCCGCCGAGAGCTCTTCGCGGGAGCTCCCTGCGCCGTGCGTGCGGTGCGGCTCGACACGCTGGTGCGCAGTCGTCATGGTCGGTCCCCGCCGTGAGCGGAATGCCGAGTCGAGAGCGGCAACGGGTCGAGCCGCGCCGCGTTCGTTCGGTTCTCCGTTTCGGCCGCTTGCAGGCATTTTGCCGGCGACGCGCGGTGGACGTCGCCCAGCGGCACTGCCCCGGAGCGGGCCACCGCTAGCGTGCGGAAGCATATCCACCGCGCGTCAGCCCCCCGTCAGTCGGCGGCGGGGGGCTGTGGTTAAGCGATTGTCCTGTCGATTGTTAACGAGATACGACCGTACGACCTGCCCTAGTGCCGCCGCTTCGATTTCCCGGCGGCTTTTCCATGCCCGGCAGCGTGCTTCGGCCTCGAGGAGGCGTGTTTGGCCGCCCTGTGGACGGGGGCGTGCCGCTTCGGCGCTGCGCGGTGGGCCCCGTGGGCGTGCGGCTTCTTCGCGCGGTCGGCCACGCGCTTGCGCTCATCCCGGGCGGCCTTCCGCGTCGCGGCCTTCGCCGCCTTGACCTGCGCAGCGCCGCTGATCTCGGCCGTCACGCGGTCGCCCTCATCGCTGCCGATGAGGCCTCGGCGCACCGCATAGCGGATGAGCTCCAGCGCGTCGTCGGATCGGAAGGGAGCGAGTCCGGCGGCCGCGCGCGACAGGTTCACCATCGCGTCAGCGACGGGGCTGCGAAGCACGTGCGCGATGCCGGGGACCGATTCGAGAATGCTGGAGATGGCTCCGCTGCTCAGCTCAGTTGGCACGGCGATCTCCATGCGCCCCAACGCATTAGGCGATTGGCGTCTCCGACCGGAGGCGCGCGTCGCCAAGTGTGGCTGGTGGGGCGAGCGCCAACCTACGGGGCGACAAGGGGTTCGTCAAGGAGAGCGCGGGCTGCCGGGGGTATGCAGCGGCGGCATAAAACGAAGCCCGGCAACGCGTTAGCGCTGCCGGGCCTGAGCTTCTGAGTCCCGAGGGGGGCTAGGTCCGCTTCTTTACGGTAATCTGCACCGCGTGCGTCTTCGCCTTCGACGGCGCGTGCCAGGCGGCCGGCTGCCGGTGCTGCGGGCGCTGCGGCGCCGCTCCGGTGGCGGCGCCTCGGACCGCCACGGCGCCGGCTGCACTCGGCGCGCGGGCCACGCCGGGCTTCATCGCGCCCGAAGCGCGGCGCATGGTCGCGCGATGCGTTTGCGACACGGCCAGCGTGGCAACGGGTGCCGACCCGCTCCTGGCGACGCGACCAGCCGCGAGCGCCCGGAACGGCGCCGCGGGTGTCACTACATTAGGAGTCGTGAGCCAGTCCGCAAAGCTCACGCGGTACGTCACGATCGAATCGCCGCTGCCGAGGCCGCTGCACGGCAGCTCCAACTCCACGCGGCACGTCGGGCCGTTCTGATCGCCCCAGTAGGTGGTGTCGGCGTCCAAGATGGCACTGTACTCGGTATTGAAGTTCGCCGCGCCCGCGCTGATGTTGTGCTGGATCGTGCTCTGCCGCACGACGACGGAATCGTAGTAGCAGCAATCCAACAACGCACCGTACACGTTCGCCTCGAGCCGGGACCGCTGCACGCGCCCGCCGGCCCCGTACTCAAACTCAATGCCGGCGTAGCCGCTGTTGCTGACCACGCTGCTGTCCATCAGGAGGTTCGTGCCGCCCCAGATCACGATCCCGGACCCCCCCGACGCGAGAGCCGAGCTGTCCGCGACGGTGCCGTAGACTCGGGCGGTATCCACCGCCCCCTCCACGTACAGCGCGTTTCCGAAGTTGTTCACCAGGCGGTTCCGCAGCGACGCGACGGAGTCCACCTCGTAAAGGTGGAGCGCCGCGTGAGAGGTGCGCCGGATGCTGGAGTTCTGCACCACGAGCCGGCCCAGCTCCTCTGCCTCGACGCCGTCGTAGCCCGTGCTGTCCACGACCAGGGAATCCACGAGCGCATACACGCCGTACTCGACGTAGATGCCGTCGTCGGACGCGCCGAGGACGGTGTCGGCCACGCTGATCAGCGAGTCGGGGCCGCCCGTGTAGGGCCCGACCCGTGCCGGCCCGGAGCGCGCCACCGGCGCGCACTCGTCGTCGCATTCGTTGTGGTAGTAATAGGTGGAAATGCCGTCATAGCCCGATCCCACGATGCGATTGCCGTGGGTCCGAAGGACACTCTGGTCCCCCTGGACGCTGACCCCGTTGTCGCCGTATGTATTGGAAATGTGGCTGTGGCTGAGTGCGAAGTGCCCGCCGTGCTCCAGGTCCACGCCATAGCTGCCATAGTTGCTGCTGTCCTGCCCCGTGCCGGCGACGACCAGAGAGTCGATAGTCGCTGCCCCCGCCGTATCCACGGCGAAGCCGCGCCCGCCGCTGTTCAGGATCGAGTCGCCGCGCGAGACGACGCTATCCGGAGCGGCACTGCTGAGGGAGCACTCGCCGCAGTTGTACGACGACGTCACGTGGATCCCGACGGAATAACCGTATGACTGCTGGCCGCTCACGAGCCCTGTGCCGCGCACCGCGTTGTGGTCGGACGAAACCAGCCGCGCGCCAAGGGCGATGCCAGTGCCGGGTGCGCCGGTCACGTGGTTGTGCGACGCGGTGACCCTGCTAAAGTCGCTCGCCAGAGTGCTGTTCTCCTCATCGAACAGGCCGATGCCCTGACAGCTGGGATTGGTCACGGTGTTGTTCTGCGCCAGGCTCACCGACGCCTGCTGCACGACGATCCCCGAATTCACGTACGGTCCGAATCCGCACTCCGTCTGCGTGCCCGCCTGGCTGCGCGACACCGTGCTGTTCTGGATCAGGACCGAGTCGGCCAGGTCCACCTCGATGCCGGTGGTAAGCGAGTCGCCGTTGACCACTACTCCGTCAATGAGGACGTTTCCGGGCGCCTCCGGAATCGAGGAACGCATCGGGCCGCTCGGCCTCGGAGCGCCGCTCGGCGTCAGGTTCTCGCTGTAGATCTCGAGTCCTGTGCCCTGCGTATTGAGCCCTTCGATCAAGACGTTCCGAAGGACGAAGTCGTGCGCGTCCAGGTAGACCTGGCCGGCCCTGATGTCCAGGTTGCTCAACTGAGCGAGGCCAGCTTCAGGCGCGAGGTCAAACGCGTGGTAGTAGTAGTCGTAGATCCAGTTGGGGGCCCCACGTGGATCGACCACGGGGCGGGTCACGGAATCGCCGAGTAGAACGACCGCAACATCGGCGCTGATCAGCTCCTCGTAGGTTCCGCTTGCGATCCGCACGGTGTCGCCGTTGTGGGCCAGGGCGAGCGCGTCACCGATGAACTCCAGTGGCAAGTTCTGACTTCCGACCTGGGTGGGCGCGAACCGCGCCCGAAGGATGTCCACATACCAGGTGCTGCGCCGCGCCAGGACGCTCACCTTGAGCGTCCCCATGACTCCGGGGCCGAGCTGTACGGTGAGCGTGGCCACGCCGGGACCGCGCGCCTGCACCGCGCCGTTCTCGACGTCGAAGGCGGCTACGGCGGTATTGCTGGAGCTCCAGGCCACGCTGTCCACCGGCACTGCCCGGCCGGCGGGGTCGAGGGCGGCGACGGCCACCGGGACTTCCTGCCCGACCTGCAGCTGGAGGCTGTCCGGCGTGACCGCGACCATGATGGCCGCGCCGGTCCCGCACGCCCCGGCCGCGACCAGGAGGACCCGCGTGCCGGGCACCGGGAGGCCGACCGCATATGACAGGATGATCAGCGCGTCGCGCGATGTGACCTTGCCGTCGCCGTCCACGTCGGCGAGCGCCGGGTTCATCACCGTCGTGTCCACCGGGAGGCCGACCACGGTCGAGAGCGCGACCAGCGCATCGAGGCTATTCGCCTGGCCGTCGCCGTTCACGTCGCCCCACAGCCCCAGGGAGCGGCAGAAGGTGCCGTTGACGGTCCGGAGGAGCAGCAGGAGGCTCTCGAACGGCGTGACCGAGGTTGCGCTGGCCGACATCTCGCTGAACGAGACGCTGATAGACGACGGCGCGGTATCCGTCACGACGTACAGGCGCGCAATGAAGATCTGAACCACGCCGGTCGCGCCCGGCGGCTGGATCGCCGTGACCACCACCTTCCCCGAGTCGGAGGCGTGGTTCTGGTTCACCTGCGGCTGGGCGAAGTTGCCGTTGGTGATCCCCTCGTAGTAGAAGACTCTCGGGTCGAACGAGAGCGTCGCCGTGTAGCTGCCGAGCGCACGGCCGGGCGCGCCGCTCAAGTCCACCGTGATCGGCACGTCGAGGTACTGGCCGGCGCGGGCGGCGAGGTCGCCTCCCACGCGGACCAGGACGCTGTCGGCGTCGGCGCGCGCCGGGGCGGCCCGAAGCACGAGCAGCAGTCCCGCGCCGAGCAGGGCAGCGAACGCGCGGCGGGCGCTCACGGGTTCCTCCGGAACGACGGCTGCCAGTCGCCGCTCGCGGCGGCGGGCGCCGTGATGCGCTGGATCGGCGAGGTCTGGCTCGGCAGGAGCCAGAGGCTCGGATGCGAGCCGTCGCCCGTCGCGTCGAAGCTGAAGATCAGCCCCTGCGGGCCCCAGTCGAAGGCTGTGATCGTATTGCTTGAGTTGGTGCCCAGGAAGTTCGTGTACGGAACCGCTGGCACGCCGCCGGTGACGGGCACGGCCCAAATGCGGCCGTCGTTCCGGATGTATGCGACCGAGTCCCCCGCTGGCGAATAGCGTGGCGCCGCGTAGGTGTTCGTGTAGGCCGTGTCCAGCTTCGTGAAGGTCACGGCGCTGGTGTCTACCTGCCAGAGGCCCTTGGGCTGATACGTGTAGACCTGGTTATTCCACGTGGTGTAAAAGCCGCCGCTGGTGTACGCGAAGCGTGAGCCGTCGCGGCTCCACGCCGCGGCGTACGCGGACAGCGCGTACCCACCCGACAGGAATTCGAGCGTGACCAGTGCGCTGGCGGTATCCGTCGTCGTGTACAACGGACCGTAATAGGATTGGTAGTCCATCAGGACCCTGATGCCGTTGGGGCTCAGGTCCGGGAGCGACCAGACGTAGAAGTTGGACAGTGGCCGCTGCGCCGTGCCGTCGGTGTTGACGCTGCAAATACCGGAGTAGGCGGCGTACACGCTGTCCTGGCACTGATAGACGATCAACGTGCCGTTCGACGCGAGGCGCGGCGCGCTGTCCCCGGGCACGGTGTGCGGGACGAGTGTCGGCGTAGTGGACGACGCGCCCAGTAGCTCGATCCCGGAACCGTTCCGCTTGAAGGCCACAGCCTCGCCCGGCGCCGTGGTGCCCGGGCAGGAAGCGGGCGCACCCTCGCCGATCGAGAGCGTGGTCGGCACCGACAGCCCGATCGAGTAGGTCAGGATGAACAGGGCGTCGCGCGAGGTCGTCAGGCCGTCGCGGTCCACGTCGCCTGCCGCCAGATCGAATCCCGTCACGGGCAGTCCGACGGCGGCCGACAGCACGATCAGGGCGTCGCGGGAGTCGACGCTGCCGTTCCCGTCCACGTCCCCGAACACGTTCGTCGCCCGGCAGACCTGCGCAATCGAGGATCGCTGCGCCTGGGCGACGTTGCCCGACGGAGTCGTGAAGGTGTCCACGCTCGTCCAGAGGAACGTCCCGCTCGCCGACGGGTTGAGCACCGCCTGTAGGGTGAAGAACACCTGATCGTAGCCGCAGGGCATCGTGTTGACGTTCGTGCCCCGGACACTGAAGAGGCCCGGCGTGCTGGCCGTCGTGTCCAGAAGGCTATCTACGGCTCCCGGAATCAGACCGGCGATCCGCACTTTGCTGGTGTCGTAGCGGATCGTCCACCGGCCGGCTGAGAGCGCGCCCGCGCAGTAGTAGGAGCCGCGCAAGGGGATCGGCATGGCCCTCCCCGGGATCAGGCCGATCGCCGTGTCCCCGGACGCGCCGATGTAGAAGCGCGTCTGGGCCTCGAGTCGGCCGGCCGAGGCTAGCGTCGCCCCGAGCAAGGCCGCCAGGAGAAGGAGCGTGCGCCGCTTCATCGCTGCGGCCCACGCGTCGAGGCCGCCCGCGCGGCCGCCTGCCGTGCCTGCCTCGCTTTGAGCCGCGTCTCGTGCTGCGCCTTGCGCTGCTCAAGCCGCTGCACCAGAGCCTGCTGCGCCTGCGCGCGCGCCTGCGCCCGCGCCACACGCGCCTGCGCACGCTGCGCCGCAACCGTGAAAGCCGAGGCCCGAAGCGCGGCCGCGCGCCGCCACACCTGGGCCTGGGCCGGCTTCAGACCGACCGGCGCCCGCGCTGTGGTGGATAGGGCACGCGGGCTCCGTGCCGGGCTGGCGGCTCGCGCCACCCGCACCTTCTTCACCACCGGCGCATCCAGACCAGTCGGCGCCGGCGCCTTGACTGCCCGGACGCCCGCCGGCGCGCGCAGCGCCAGGATCGGCAGCGCCCGCGCCGCGGGCGACGGCGCGCTGCCGACGAATTCGGTGTGGGCCCACGGGTTGAACAGCAGGCCGATCGATATGCTGTCGCCCGTGCCGCAGGTGTCGCATCCCGACACCGAGGGCCCGCTCGCAGCGCCCCACCAGTTGTTGAGCGCCGAGTATGCGTATTCGTATGCCTGAACGCCGAACGCGTTGTGTTCGATATCGTTGGCGGTTACCCGCGAGCGATTGATGTCCACGTCGTAGTTGATCAGGACGCCCGCCACGCCCGAATGGGAGATCCGGTTGTTCGTCACCGAATCGGCTCCGCCGTCGAGCTCGATGCCGTTCGCCGACGACGCGTCCACCAAGTTCGAGTCCACCTGGACCATCGCGGTGTCGCCGTTGTAGATCCGGATGCCGTTGCCGAACATCCCTCGCACCTGGTTGCCGTACACCTGCGCCAGGAACGTGAGAGACCCGTCGGTCACGATCCCGCCCCAAGAGGACGACGTAGCGTTCACTCCCCGCACGGCGTTGAACCGCACCAGCGCCGTGTCGAGAGACTTCACGTAGATGCCGCCCGTCGTGCCGCCGGTGACCGCGTTGGAATCAACCGTGGTCGTCGGCCCCGGCTGGTACCCGTACCCCGATACCCAGATGTCGCCGTAGTACGACGAGCCGGCGGTATCGCCGGTCAGTGCGTTATTGGCGATCCGGCTCTTGATCGAGCCCTCGACGTAGATGCCCTGGTACGCGTTCGCCGGGACCGTCACGACATTGCCCAGGACGCTGTCCACCCGCGGCGGCGAGTGGTCATCGTAGAGCGCGATGCTCGACGAGCAGCCGTTCACCTGGTTGCCGGTCAGGGTCCCGCCCGCGGATTCCAGCTCGATCCCGTAGCCGTCGCTCCTGCCCGTCTGGTTGCAGGTCACGGCGTTGCCCAGAATCCTGAAGGGGACCGAGTCCTCGCCGGAGGCGTAAATGCCCTCGTAACTCAGGTCCGTGATCACGTTGTTGGCGATCGTATCCGTGAAGATCGAGCTGGGCTGATACGCCTCCAGCTCCACCGGGTACTCTACGCTGGCGAAACTGTTGCGCGTGACACTGGCCCGCTGATAGCCGTCCCAGTAGACTCCCTCGTCCTCCCCATTCTGGAACGTGTTGCTATCCACCGCGAGGCCGCCGTCGTACGCCTCGATGGCTTCGTCGAAGCCGCTGAACGTCGTGCCCCTCACGGTGAGCCGCGACGTCGAGTCGGTCCCCGACCCCTCCCAGTACACCGGGTACTCCACGTGCCGGAAGAGCGAGTTGGTCAGAGTGAAGCTGGAGTCGCCGTAGACCTCGAAGCCGTAGTCGAGGTTCACGCCGGTAATCCGGCTTGCTGTGACGCGCGGGCCGTCGGCGTACAACACCTGTGCACAGAGGTCGCAGCTCGGGTCGCCGATGACGCTCACATTGTCGAGGAACACCTGCCCGCCGTATGTCACGCCGCCGAAGTAGACCTCGAGCGCACGATCCTGCGCACCCACAAACTGGGTGTTCGTCATCCGGACGGTGAACACGTCGTAGGTCTCCCCGTACGGATAGGGACTGCTCACCCAGGCCGAGTCCACGACCAGGCTGTCGAGGTACTCGGCATACAACCAGTCCTCGTTCACGCCCATCGAGTCGCCCGCAATACGGACCCAGCCGGCGGAGTTGCCGTAGATCTCGACGCCGTAGTTGTCGGGGTTGCTGAAATGGTTGTGCGAGAACGACGCCGAGCGGATCTCATCGAGATAGACCAGCTCGTACCCGGTGCGCTCGATGGTGCTGCCGCTGACGACCAGCGCTGGCGCCAGGGGCCCAAGGTCTGAAGCGGACCGGTGCGGGGCGGCGCAGTCTTCCACGCAGTCATCGCCACCGTACACCCCGCCTTCGATTCCGTAGTCCCCCACATCGTGGATCAGGCTCTGCAGCACCGCGGTGCTGTCAGCCCCCACGGCGTACACGCCTCCGTACCCGAAGTCGCTGATCTCCGTACCCTGAAGGACCAAGGTGTCCACGGGTGCGTTCGTCAGCACCCCGTACCCGTCGTAGTAATACGACGAATTGAGGCCGACCAGCTGGGAGGACTCGAGGCGCAGGAACCCGGCCAGCGAATCCACAACGACGCCTTCCGTGGTGCCCGTGGTGCGCAGGCCGCGGAGGACCACGTGGGTCGGCCCGAACACGTCCACCGCCGCGTAGTAGCCCGTGATGCCGAGGTTATCCACCTCCGCCGTACTCGAGCCGACGAGGTTCAGCCCGGCGTATGCGCCGGCCGAATCCAGCGCGATCACCGGCCGGCTGCCGTCCGGCAGCGTGTCGCCCATCAAGACGACGGCGCTGTCGAGCCACACCTGCTCCAGGTAGCGACCGGGCTGTGGCCGAATGGTGTCCCCGCCCCGCGCCACCAGGACCGCCTGGGCGATGGTCGCGAACGGGAACGCCGCCGTCCCGAGTTGATTGGCGGCCGTCGCGGCCTTGGCGTCCACGAAGTGGGTGTAGCGGCGCCCGACCACCGTCACGGTGGTCTTCACGGAATCCCGGCCGTCGCGGATCGCCGTCACGGTCGCCGTGCCCGGCGCCACCGCCACCGCCGTCGCCGGGTTGCCGCCCCCCCGGAAGGTGAGGACCGTGGTGTCGCTGCTCTTCACGACCGGGTTGGGGATGATCACCAGCGAGCCCGTCGGACCGGCCGCCCGCACCTCGAAACTCACCTGCTGGCCCGGCAGCACGCCCGCCACTGCGGACGGACTGATGGCCAACGTGACCGGAACCGCATTCGCGCAGGCGCCACCCAGGATCACGCCGATGCGGAAGGCGCTCACGTCGATGCCCACCGCGCTGGACAGCATGATCAGCGCGTCGCGCGTATCCACCACGCCGTTGCCGTCCACGTCCCCCAGGGTGATCGGATACTGGCTCACGTCGAGCCCGACCGCAGCCATGAGCGCGATCAAGGCGTCGCGACTGTTGACCTGGCCGTCGCCGTCAATGTCGCCGAAGCGGCCCACCGCCGGGCAGAACTCCCCGTTGCTCACGGTGACGCTCGGCCGCAGATCGGCGAACGTGCCCGCGGCGTACAGCTCCGGGAGCGACAGGACCATGGTCATCGTGTCGGCTACGAGCGGCAGGAAGCGACCGGTGCCGAGGGTGATCAGGCCGGCCGCGCCTGCCGGATTGGCCCCGGTCAGCCGGAGGATGCCCTGCGCGGTAGAGTCGGTGTTCGTCGTGATGGTGCCAAAACTCCCGTTGACGAACACCTGGTACTGCAGCACGGCCGGGTTCCACTGGATCCGCGCCGCGAAGGCGCCGAGCCGCTCGGGGCGCGCCGTCATGTCCACGATGAGCGGGACGTCGAACGGCACGCTGACGAGCGAGCTGACGTTGCCGCCGAACCCGGCGGCGATCGCCTGGGCGCGGACCCCGGTCGGCGCGAGCAGCGCCGCGAGAACCAACGGGAGAAGGGCGGCCCGCTTCATGACTACTGGTTCGCGGTCCTGCTCAGGAAGATCTGCGGATTCACTTTGAGCGACGGCCGGAGGTTCGCCAGCGACGCCGCCGCCGACAGCTCCTCCATCACCAGGGTCAGCCCCGACGTGTAGTCGCTGGACTTGACCGTGAAGCTGCCGTCGTACAGCACCAGCGTGGTGAAGCCGGTGGGCGACGCCCCCGCGAACCGGATCTCGCCCTTCGGCGCGTTGGCCGGATTCGAGACCCGCAGTCCGTCGCTGATCTTGTTCTCCTCCTGGAACTGCAGCGCCGTCGGGCTGAAGTGCAGCCGGCCGGTGTAGCTCCCGAGCTTGAAGTTCTGCTGGGTGCCGACCTGGACCTCGACCCGCACCCGCACCGTGTCGCCGGGCTTCGCGTCGAGCCGGTCCACCGAGATGAACGCCGCGACGCCGGACTGCGGCGGCGGCGGGACCGTGGGCCCGACGGTGCGCGCCGGCTGATCATTGCACGCCGTCAAGGCCAACGTGAGGACTGCCAGGCGAATCACGGACATAGGACACTTCCTCCCTGATGCGGCCGGAGCCGCAGAACCCGACTCAGTGAACCGTCGCACTGCCCGACACGACCACGGCCGCGGGCAATAGCTGGATGAACGTCTTGGCGGTCGAGAGATCGGTCAGCGCCAGTGTCAACGGCGAGCTGCCTGCCGCCGCGGCGGTGAACGTCACCTCGATCAGCGCGAACGCGCCGCCCGAGCCGTTCGGGTCGGCTGACCCGAACCGCAGCTGGCCGCTCGCCGTCTGCGTCTCGTTGAGCGTGGGCGCCGCGAATCCGCCCGCCACCACGGCCGAGCTCACGTAGGTAAGCGTTGCCGCGTTCCAGTTGAGCTGCGCGTTGTAGCTGCCCAGCGTATCGCCCGGCACACCGCGCAGATCCACCAGCACCCGCACCTTGAGCGTGTTGCCCACAGCCGCAACATCGAACGCGCGCCCGTCGCCGATCGCTGCGACCACCGCCGAGCCGCCGGCCGCGATCGCGACGAGCGTGGAGTCCGCGGTCGTGCCGGATGCTGTCGGGGCCTGGGCCACGATCACCGCGGTCCCGCCCGAAACGGCCGTGATGAGCCCCGTTGCGGGGTTGACCGTCGCCACGCCCGGCGTGCGCGAGGTGTACGAGAGGCCGAACGGCGTCGCCGGGTTGCCGGAGCCGTCCTTCCCCGTCACCGCGAACGTCACCGTGTCGCCGGGCTGCATCACGCGATACCCG
>Ga0187889_10000760_pt1 | contig 37425 bp, 57 predicted proteins | sample June2016WEW_7_10_2_FD_132992 | JGI IMG/M metagenome (GOLD analysis project Ga0187889, IMG submission 132992) | Peatland microbial communities from SPRUCE experiment site at the Marcell Experimental Forest, Minnesota, USA - June2016WEW_7_100 | ecosystem: Environmental > Terrestrial > Soil >... | reverse complement strand
TGGTGGATGGTGGCAGGGTGGCTGGAGCGATAGTTGCGACCCGGGGGGCTTGACATGGGGGCAGGTTTGGGGCAGACTCGTGGGAGAGTGAGAGGCCATGCGAGTGGATCGATGGTTGGAGCGGATCGAGCTTACGGGGACCGCTGCGTTCATCGTCCAGGAGATTGAGCGGCGGACGGGCAAGCCGGCGATGGAGAGCTTCGAGGAGATTGTTCGAGAGAAGCGCCCCGTGACATGGAGGTCGAGCCCCATCGGGAGCATGTTCAGCACGGTACGGATCGACCACAAGAAGCGGGCGAGCGCGAAGGCGATCCACATCCTTGATCGCCTCGGGGTCGAGAGGTGGAGGACCGCGAGTCATCTGGTGGTCGCATGGGCCTTACAGAGACCGGAGTACAAAGGTCTGGTCGAGCAGGGCAGGGCGACGCAGAAGAGCCGACACGGACAGAAGATCGCTCATATCCATACGCATAAGGAGAAGACTCAGGCGATCAAGCCGGTCAAGGTGAGTGATCGGCCCATCGCATGCAGCGTGACTCCTGCTGCATGGGAGACGATTGTTGTCGAGATGCAGCGCACGGGTAAGGACGCGGATGGCGTGCTCGAGGGGTGGCTCGTCGGCTGCTGCATGCCTCCCAAGACCTCGCTCCCGCCGGTAGGCCCCAAGCAGGGGATGAGCACGATGACGGTGAGGGGGGAGGCGGCGATGGCCCTGTCAGAGCTCGCGGGAGCCTATGGCTTGTCCTGTTCGGACGCGCTCTGTCGGGTGTTGCTCCATCGGCAGCTTGCTTCCATGTACTGGCAGACGCAACAGGGGTGTCGGGAGCATCCGACGGCGGCCGAGCAGAAGCAGGCCGAGTACGATCGCAAGAGGTTTCCGAACGGGAGGTTGATGGAGGTCGACGGGGTCTGGATCGAGACGATCTACAACCAAGTTGACTTCCTCCCCTCCCTAAAGGGAGGGGATTCCCAAGCTCACGCTTGAGGTTTTCTGCTTCATCCCAGACTGCAACATACTCCTGAGAATACATTGACTGACATCCGGTCCACAGACTTCACTCTTTCGAGCTACCGCAAGCCCTGCGGCAAGAATGTTGTGCGCGGCGTTCTCGTCTCGATCATGCACAGCCCCGCACAAGGGATTGGGACACGTCCAGATCCGAACGTCGAGCGGAAGATTCTCTACGACGTGTCCGCAACAATGGCACGTCTTGCTACTCGGAAAGAAACGGTCAACCTTGAGAAGGGTTCGACCGTACCATGCGGCCTTGTACACCAAGAACGTGAACAGCATACGCCACGCAGCATCCGAGATGACGCGGGCGAGACTGTGGTTCTTGACCATCCCAGACACGTTCAAGTCCTCGACGACGATCACTTGGTTTTCGTGAACGAGTCTGGAGCTGAGCTTGTGAAGGTGGTCACGTCTTCGATCTGCAACGTGTGCATGGAGTCGAGCGAGCTTCATCCTGGCCTTGTACTGGTTCTTCGATCCTTTCTGCTTCTTAGCGAGGCGGCGGGACAAGATACGTTTACGAGCAAGTTCTTTGGCGTCATGCCTGGGGTTAGTGATTTTCCCCCCAGTACTCAACGTGGCAAGTGCCGTGATCCCCATGTCGATGCCCACGGCGTTCTTGAGCTTGGGCAGGGGCTCGACCGTACGGTCGTCACACAGAAGAGAAACGTGCCAGCGGCCCGCTGCGTCCAAGCTCACAGTCACGGACGAAGGATCGGCCCCTGTGGGAAGCGGACGGCTCCATCGGATGTCCAGGGGAGTGTCCATCTTGGCCAGCGTGAGCTGGCCGTCCTCGAAGCGAAATCCGCTCTTGGTGAACTCAGCAGAACCTCCCGAGTGTTTGCGCTTGAAGCTTGGGTACTTCGAGACCTTCTTGAAGAAGCGGGAGTACGCCGTCTGAAGATGCCGGAGCGACTGCTGAAGCGGGACACTCGACACTTCGCTCAAGAAGGCCAGATCAGGGGTCTTCTTCCACAAGGAGAGGTCGTGGCTTTGCTTGGCGTAGCCGATGGACTTTTTACCACTCGTCCAGGCTTCGGAACGCTCATGCAAGGCTTTGTTGTAGATGAGGCGGACGCAACCGAGTGTCCTGCGAAGCAAGGTTTCTTGCTCAGGCGTCGGGTAAAAACGGTAGCGGAAGCCTCGAAGCACGAGTTACAATCTAGGACCTCGTTCTGTAAAGTCAAGCCCTGTAGGACGATTTTCACCTAACCCAGGAAGAGGCGGACTCGCTTCCTCCCCGTCCTAAAGGACGGGGTTTCCGCTCGTGAGAACCGATGAAAAGTGGGAGCAAGAGGAGCGGGAGAGGTACGAGGCTCTGCATCTAACAGCAGGGACCTGTAGGGATCGGTAGGAAGCCGCCAGCATGAAATCACACGCCGCCATGTTACGCCTCAAGGCTGAAGAGGAAGAACGTATTGAACGGGTGCGTGTGGCGCTCTCGAAGAGGATGGGTGGGGTGTCAATCACGAAGTCTCACGCCATGCACGTCATGCTCGCCAAAGGATATGAAGCTCTCTTGAAGGAGCTGGGGCTGTGAGAGTCCTCCGGGCGTACAACTGGGGACTCCGCAAGAAAGTTGTCCTGGAAGCTCTGGCTTGAGTCGCAGTGAGGCCCTATGTCGTCCTTCAAGTCGCCGTATCCTCTCTCGCCGCTCCCCGCAGTTCCGGCCGCCGCGTGCCTGTCGCAGCTTACTGACTCGCAGTTCGTGGCATGGATGAGGGTGAGCATGGGGCTTGATCCCTTGCCGATCGGTGGGGACGCCAAGGAGCAGGGGGTGAGGAGCCGACCAATCGTCAGAATGCGGCTTGACAGGGCATAAAAGGGGCGTATGATGGGCTTCATGGCTCGCCACACTTATGTCAGCTTCATCAAGAAGTGAAGTCTAGTATGATCTAGCGGACCCTTGGTACAAGGTCTGCCCATTCTCCGGCGCGCTCGCGCAGACTTTCTAGGCGGTCAATGAGAATGAAACGAAAGTCGACCGACGCTCTGGATCAAGCGCGTCCTCGCCGCGCCTTCTCCAAGCGCGACAAGCAAGAGTACGCCAAGCGGATGCACGCCGAGGAGCTCAACGTTCCGCCGAAGGAAGGGCTCGCTGATTTTCTCACAGATCCGACGCTCTTGCCGAAGAAGCCGCCGGGTTGCAACGCTGCATCGTAGAAGATGATGAGGATCGAATGGAGATTGAGAAATGAGTCGTGCGGGCCGTATCCTCGACCGTCGTCCCGACGACCACTACGTCACGCCCCGATGGGCCGTAGAGGCGCTTCTAGCAGGCCCCTTGGGCATCGAGGAGGTCCGCATGACTGGCGACGTCCTCGATCCGTGCGCCGGTAGCGGGGCCATCCTGAAGGCGCTTGGTGCGAACTCGTACAAGGTGCGAGGCATCGAGCTTGACGAACAGAGGGCGCGAGAGGTGGCTGCCTACGCCAATTGTGAGCAGGGTGATTCGCTCAAGACGGTAAGCTGGGGCGCACCGGACGCTGTGGTCATGAACCCGCCGTACCTCTACGCCCTCGAGTTCGTGACCAAGGCCCTGAAAGTCTGCCATCTCGACAACCCGCACACGAAGGTGGGCGGGGTGGTGGCGGTGCTTCTGCGGTTGCAATGGCTCTCGAGTCAGAAGAGGGCCGCGTTTCATCGCGATCACCCCGCGGACATTCTCGTGTTGCCCCGTCGCCCGAGCTTCACCATGGACGCCAAGACGGACGCCGCGGACTACGCATGGTTCGTGTGGGGACCGGGCCGCGGGAACCGCTGGGCCATTCTAAATCAGTGTGATGTGGTCGTGGAGGACGAGACATGAGCAGTGACATTGAAGACGCCATCAAGGGAGGGCTTCACCTTCTCGACAAGTTCCTGAGCCGCCCCGCGAGCACCGATCGCGCACAGGTGGCGTTGCTCAAGGAGCAGTACGAGGCGCTTCGAGCCGAGCACATTCGCTCAGCAGAGGAGGCCGTGCGCCTCACGGTGGCGCTCGAACACGCAACCGCCAAGAGCGAAGAAGCCTGGCGCGCGAATGAGGCTTCTCTTCAAGAGCTTTTGTCTTGCAAGATGACCCACAAAGCGCGCGAGGAGCGTTTTCGGGCTCTCGAACAAGCGTTCAAGGACACCAAGGACAATGAGGCCGCGAGACACCTGGAGCTCGACAGGGTCCGTAACGAGCTTCTCGCCGCCTGGAACGCCGTTCGTCCGAGTCCGGCCGAGAGGGACGGGCAGTCTCTCGCGCAAGTGATTGCGGTTCGCATGGAGCGCATCGCCATGCTCCAATTGCTGAACGAGAATCAGGGCAAAGAGCATGTGCAGTTGCGCAAATTGAATGAAACCCTCAAGCGCAAACGCAAGGCCAAGCGATGAACGCGCGCATCAAGCGGCGCCTCTCCGAGCGGTACGGCACCCTTGGCACCTCGCTCTGCAGCCTGCCTCGTCAGGGGTGGCTCTTCGCCATCTCGGGGCCGGAACTGTTCAATCGGCCGCACGCGAGCGTGAAGAGGGCGCTTGCAAGGCTGCGCGAGAGCGTGCTCGGCGCGCGGGGGCGAGTGATCATGGAGGTCACCTGGCGCTGGATCCGGCAGAACGTGGATGCGCTTGCTTTCTACGAGGTGGCGCGCACGGACGCGCCGCCGGCCGGCGTCCGGATCTTGCGCATTTCTGACACTCGAGCCTTGATTGTGATGGGGGACGAGGCCGGGGTGGAGGACTGGCGATGAGACCGGACGAGGACACCGTTCGTCTCGCGGACGCCGAAGCGTTCTTGCGCCGCGTGATGAACAAGCTCGCGTGGATGTACCGGTATGTGGCCTATCTCGAGGAAGAGATTGCGAAGATGGCTCTGAAGCATTACGGGCTTACCCGTGAGCAGGTAGAAGAGCGGTTGAGTGACGGCTTTGACCGTCAAGAGGTGGAGCATGGTCATCGAGAACAAGCGAACGACGGTCCGGTATAACCTCCTGCTCGACGATTCCTCGCGCGCCGCGCTCGGTGAGCTCGCCAAGGCGTCGGGCCTGTCTCGCAGCAAGGCGATGACGAGGATCATCCTGTCGCTCCGGAGCAAGAAGAAGACGGTCGAGCACAAGCTCCTCGCGTACCTGCCGCGTGAGGGGAGGGTGCGTCCGATGAATTTTCGCGTGAAAGAGGAGGTGCTCCTGCTCTTGCAGGCGGTGGCCGAGGCTCATGACCTGAACTCGTCCGAGGTCTGCCGTCGCGCGATCATGACGGCCATGAAGAAGGTGAGGGAGCTCGCATGAAGCAGATTTCTCCGGTGATCGACCTGGCGGCGGGGCCGTTCATGGTCGAGGTTCGTCATCCTCAAGGCGTGAGCCATTACTGGACGGTCGGGCTCATCGTTCGTGGCAAGGATGGTCTCTTTCGGATGGGGTGGAGCGATCATTTGTCCTCGATCCAGTAGGCTGGACGCAGCGACTCGAGAGAGGTAGACTGCATCCTTATGACCCACTCCCGATTCGCCATCGATCCTGAAGTCTACGCCACGGTGGGGGTCACCCCTGGCCGACGGCTTCCGCAGTACACGAGCATCGGGAGCTACACGATCATCTACCAGGACGTCGAGGGGGACGTGTACTGTGCGAGGTGTGCCACACGTCATCGAGGTTTCTACCCCATCAAGTACGCGAGCGTCTTCTACGAGGGGGCGCCGGAAGAGTGCGCCGAGTGCGGCAAACCCATCGAGTCGAGCTACGGAGTGTGAACGCCATGAAACGCACCTTCTTGATCACCATCAGCGCCCTTCTCGTCTTCACCGACGCAGTGGTCGCGTGTCGATGCTCGACCGCGAGCAAGGCGAAGCAGGTCCTTCCCGCCGAGGGCATCGTGGCCGACGGGGGCAGCGCGAACGATTGCGGCGTGAGTCACGCGCAGTGCGGGACATGGTCCTGCACAGGCTCGCAGTGCAACACAAGTCAGACCGCGTGCGTGTATGCTCCGGACAGCGGTCCGCGTGCGCTCTGCGTGAGCGGGTGTTGCATGGCAGGTTTCTGCAACGGCGCCGTCTGTCTCGACGGCGGCTTTGCGAGTGACGCGCGTGCTTGTGACGCAGGCCGTTACGACAGTGGCACGGCGCGTGATGGGGGGCTGTACTGTCCATCCACGACTCAGTGTGCGTACGGAGGGATGAATCTGAGCAACGCCGTACAGGGATCGGCTCGGGGATCGACGCCGGGCGGCGTGTTCTGTCCGGGCGTGGCTTTCCCCGTGAACGTGCTCACCGACCCGAACAACTGCGGATGGTGCGGGAACCGTTGCTTCCAGAGCCGCGCGTACGACGGCGGACCTTACGCGGGTCTGTACTGTGTACAGGGCTTCTGCCAGCCCTTGTGAACCATGTTCGTCCAGGGCAAAGTCGCTGTCGCCACGTTCGCGCTCGTGGACTACCCGCGGGTCGTCGAGGCCCTGTACCATTCGGGCTACCGGCGCCACAAGGGGTTTCGGTGGACGCGCGAGCACGAGATTGACGTGTGGAAGAAGAGCCTGCCTCATCACATGCAGGTGCATGTTCAGGTGATTCTTTCCACCCTGAACCGCGCCGAACTGTACGCGCATATCGAGCCGGAGGGTTATGGGTTCCGGCACATCTGGGCGGCGATCACCGACAAGGCGGATTTCGACGAGGGGCGCAGGATCGTTCTTGACGACCTCGGCACGGCCATCCTTTCACGTCAAGGGGCACTGAGATGAAGACTCTCTCGAGCACGCATGTCCTCCGTCTGCCTGAAGCGAAATACTGGGCGCTCGTGTTCGACCGGGACTACAACAACGCTCTGTACAAGTACGTGGGAGTGAAGAGCTACAAGCTCCTTGAGCTCAGGGAGACGCCGACGCAGATCCTCTACACGAGCGAGACGATGCCGGATCTGTCGCACCTGCCGAACGCCATCGCCATGCTCGTCGAGCGGTACGCGGGCTACCTCGAGCGGGGGGTGTTCGACAAGAAGACCCGCATCTACACCTTCCGCGCCGAGGCGATGGGGGGCAAGGTCGTGACCGAGGGACGGATGATGTGCGCCGTGCAGCCTGGCGTGCAGGGCATCGTGCGGCGCATCGATGCTCGCGTGAACGCCGACATCCCGTTCGGGGGGACCATCGAGGACAACATCTTGCAGGGGCTCAAGGAGTCCTGGGACAAGGGAGCCGAGTTCACCAACCGCTACAAGCGTGCGTGACGTCAGAGAGAAAGGGGTCACGAGATGACTGAGACGAGGAGCATCCCGCTCGCGTGCGAAGAGTGTCCGATCCATCGCTTTGGGACCGGGCCGGAAACCTGCAGCGCGGATCGGAGAGCGAAGGCCGCCAAGCTCATGAACTGTCAGGCCGAAGTTGGCTGCCAGAAGGCGGACGAGTATGTTCACTCTTCGCTCGTGGGGGACGATTTCGAGCGGGATTTGCGCAGCTTGTTCGGGACCATGAGCGTGCAGGATCATGAGGCCGCGGTTCGCGCCCTTCGAGAGTCGGTCTGCATCCTTCGAGAGACGATTTCCGAGCAACGCAAGATCATCAAGTCGCTTGTGGGTTGCCTCGGCGAGTACGAATATGCCACAGAGCGGTCCAGGACGACGCTCGAGGACGCGCGTGCGCATCTCGCTCGGAAGTAGGTTGACGCAGACTGCATTTTCGCGCTAGCGTGCCGAGATGCACACCTTCATCCTCGCCCTGTTCGCGGCGCTTCGACTCGCAGAGCCGAACGCGCAACCTTTGGACACAGACGATGAGATGGCAGACGCCATCGGTGAGGCCAGTCAAGCCGACCCCATCGGGCACGATGTCCGCATGACCGCCATTCTCCTCACGGTGACCGCCTGGCAGGAGAGCCGGCTTTCGCCCTACATCTCCGGCGACAGCCACGCCTCGTGGGGCGCGTGGCAGGTGTCTCCTGTATCTAGCGGATGCTCGGAGCGCGAGCTCATGGTGCCTGCGACCGGTGCCGTGTGTGCGCTCGCGATGCTCCATCAGTCCTTCGAGGTCTGCTCGAAGCATCCCATCGAGGAGCGGCTCGCGCAGTACGCCTACGGTCGCGACTGCGATCATCGCCTTGAGCTTTCGCGCCACAGGATGGCCATGGTGAGGCACCTGTCGCGTGAGGTTCAGTAGTCCACGACCACCCCTTCGCGGGCGTTCTCGAGCGCCGCTTTCCTGGTGCGGAACGGTCCCATGGGCAGGCTGTTCGGCAGGTAGCCGGGGAAGCATGCCCACCAGTACCAGCCCGCTTCGTTCGGTTCTCCCTCTTCGTCCTCGCCGAGCTCACCCGCATCGGCGAAGAACACCTCGCCGTCGGGCAGGGCGTGGGGGTCATTTTCGCGCTTTTTGTCGAAGTAGAATTGCATGATGGTCTGAATTCTTCGTAGTTGTTGAAAATGCCGTTATTTCTAAGGTACAGGCCAGCAACGAAGCTGTCAAGCTCGGTCTCTTCTTGGTGACCGAAACGAGCCGGCTTGACCCAAAGGTCGGGCCGGAGTGCGACGTCATGATCATGGAAAACGGGCGCACCGCTTCGTTGACGCAGCCGAATATTGCTCGCGTCGTTGAAGAAAATCGCGTAAGATTCGCTGCGTTCGCGGAGTCGTTTAGAGATCCGCAAATGCCGTTACCTGTCCCACCCCAACCACTGCCCTCACCACCTCTACCGCCATGATCGCCCGACAAGTTAGCCCCGGACTCATTGTCTATGTCAGCGAAGAAGCTGTCTGGCGCGAGCTTCTTCTTGGAGAACGTCCATCGATACCGTCGCCGCCCGAACGCCTATGGCTGGGACCGGACAACACGAGACTGTGCCTCGTGGAAGAACTTGCCGTCCCGGTCGACGAAAACCACGCCTAAGAACTCGGCGTATCTGGGCGCCCCCGATCCTGTCCCCGAAAGGGGCTAGCGCTTCTTCGTCCGCGCCGTGCTGACGCCCGGCAGCGTCCCCGTCCTCGCGGGACGCATGCGGTGGTCCTTCGGGGCGGGCTGTAGCGTCTCGTTCTTTCCGCTTCGTGGATACTGCGGACGCTTCCCAGCAAACGCTTCCTCCACAGAGATGAGCTGAATCCGGTCGAACGTGTCGTCCCACATTGCCGGTCGCCACGTCCCCGCCGCGGCAGCGGCCTGGCTCATATCCCGCGTGGGTTCGTGCATGGTGAAAAGCACGCCGATCGGGGCCCCCTCGGCCTCGATGGTTCCGAGGAGGTCGCGCACCATGCCGGAGTTGACGTTAGCTTTTTCATGGCATTTGTCCTAAAATCCCCCATACAATTTGAGCCAGGCATTGAGCGCGGAGATCGAGGGCTGAGACGGGTACACCACAACCGTACGGATGGCCCCCCAATAGTAGGTGTTATTCGTTCCATAACCCAACACGGGATAGTTTGAGTATGTGAGCCCTCCGGAACTTGTGACGATAGGACCGCCAACCCCGTCTAGGTAACTCTGCAACTGACCGTGACAATAGGTGCCAATCGCGTAATGTGGGTTTGCGGTCCCGCCAGCGTTGCCGTTCTTCTGAGAGTATAGGTATGTCCCTGGCTGCGTTTGCTCTGCAGCAAAACCAGCGGCGTTTGCTCCATAGGTTCCGAGGTTGCCAACGTATAGCCCTGCCCATCCTTCCCCATCGAAAAATAAGGGACCTGAGTGTGATACGTCGAGCAACGGACAGTTAGAGCCACATAAGGACCCGGTATAGGTGTAAATGGCTCCAATAGTCCAACACTGGCCCCCGGACGTCATCGTGTCCCATTGGACGGACGCAGACGCCGTGCAGGTCGAATTTGGAGTGCTTCCAGGTGGGGGTGGAAAAGCGACAGCCGCACGGCCATTGATGGTGGTCGGAGCACATCCTCCAGAGTTCGCGGTCAGAGTCCACACGTCCGCGCCCGTAGCCTGGTTTGTCCAGGTCCCGGCCGAACCATTCCACCAGTACCCTTGATCCGCCGTCAGCCATTCCGAAAAGCCTGGGGGGGGTAGACTACTGGGCCACGGTGGTACTCCGGCGAACTGAGAAAGCCCGCCCCACATCACAGGATAGCCCGGCGCACTGACAGAAACCCGCTCTTGGCACCCACCCGCATCGAGCGAGGCGAGGGACACCGTAGTAGTCCAGCCAGTGGCGAATCCCGCATCGCTCGCAATCCAAGACCGCATCGCCGTGCAAGGAGAACTGAACTGACAGCCCTTGCCGAAGAGGCCGACACCGCACTCCCACTTCGAGTAGCCGAAGTTCGGCCCAGCATCCGCGGCATAGAGTTGACCCATCACATAGGTGTCGAGTAGACCCGAAGTCCCCGGGGGGAGTGTCCAGGCCATCGTCCCCTCATCGGTCGTGAACAGTGGACCTAGATGGTTCGTGTACGTGCCGTCGTTGACGACTATCGGAGCATTGATTGTGTATGTGCCTGCGTCCGTTCCCGAAGCCATCACGCACGTGAGATTGGTGCCGCCATCTCCCGATGAGGACACGCAATCCTTCTGCAAAGAAGCGATGCCCGAGGAGGGCCACGGTTGACAGGTCAGAACCGCTCCTGTCGTGAGCGAGCCCGGCCCCTCGCCCGCATCGCACCTCGGTAAGGCCGAGAACGGGACACCGCCGTCTGCGGACTGAAACGTGTATCCGCCGTCCTTGCTGCCGAAGTAGTAGCTGCCGTGACGTGGGGGGTTCGTCAGGGAGAGCTCGACGGGGAAGGTTCCGCACACGTGTCCTGCCGCCGCGTCGCAACTGCCGGCCGTGCCGTAGGGGGGGATGGTGCTCGTCATGGGACGGGTCACGACACACCCCTTGCAGGCGGACAAGCTCGCCGCGAACGATAGCGCGAGGGCGATCTTCAGCGTGTTCACATGCATAGCCAGAGTCCTTTGTTGTTGTTGTACTGCCACTGTACTGAGATGCCCGAGTCTTGAGGTTGTGGGACGGGTGGGCTGGCGTAGGTGCCGAGCTGGACGACGGCATACATCCCTGACTTCTGGATGACTGTGCCAGGTGGGTATTCGATGGGGGCTCGGGCTTGCACGGCGACGCCAAGGGTGGCGAAGTTCTGCGCTTCGTCCTTGACGCCCATGACTTGCATGTTTGTGGGGGCAGAGTCGGCCGAGAGGACGAGGGGCCTCGAATCGAGGTCGACCGCGCTCGTGGTGTCCACCATTGCGTAGACGTTCTCGCCTGTGGGGAATGTGTAATCCGAGTCGACCTCGATGTATTGGATGTCACTTGTGGAAGGTACGGGGGCGAAGCCGGTCACGAGCGCGAGGAAGTAGGTCGCGATGACGCCGGCTGTAACCTCGAAGTCGACCTCGGCGAGGCCGGTCGAATACTTGTTCGCGCAGATGGCGCTGACGAGCCCTTGAAGGGTGTCGGCTTGGCCTTGCGTGTATTTTCCTGCCGGGATAGCCCCGTCCATGGCGGTGGCGAACACCTCCGCTTGCGCGACGATGTCCGTGAAGTCGAAGGTGGGGGCCGCCGAGACGTCCCGACCGAAGTACACGCCCGAGCCGAAGCCTGCGAGGGCGGCGTTGTAGAGGATGGCGTTGTTCGTGAGCGTAAGCCTCATCGCCCGGCGCCTCGCGATCTGGCGCACGAGCCCCACGGGCAGGGGCGCCGCGGTCCCCTGAGCTATCGCGTAGGGGCTCGTGACAGGCGTGAGGGGTGGCGGGTCCATGGCGTAGGGTGCCTTGAGGGCCGAGGGCTCGGGGGCGTTCTTGACCGTGCAGTGTTTGTTCATGGCGAAGTCCTCAGTGACCGATGATGGCGCCGCCGCCTTGAATGAAGGCGTGTCCTCGGATGATTTCTTTGGCGTGCTCGAGCACGCGCACCCGCTCATGGGAGAGGTTTCGCCCCGCGCGGTTTATGTAGAATACCAGCCTTGCCATCGCCAGGCGAGGGGTTTTGCTCGCTTCGAGCAGGCCGAGTGCGATGCTCTCCGCGTCCTTGAGGAAGAAGCCGGGCTTGGGGTGCCAGTGCATCTGTACCCCCGCGCTCCACTTGCGCGGGTCGGCCGAATGTCGGCGAGGGCGGATGCGGGAGGCATCGATCCATTCGAGGGCGGTCCGGAGGATGGCGGCGGCGTTCATGCAGAAAACCTCAAGCGTGAGCTTGGGAATCCCCTCCCTTTAGGGAGGGGAGGAAGTCAATGGCTTTTCTCCTTGGGGCATCGTGGCCAGTCGGTCGTCACCTGCAGAGTCGCGGCAAAATCGCCCCACCCGTCCGAGGCGGGGCGCAGCCCCACGTGCAGGCACCGGTCGCGCACGAGGCTGCCCGTGCTGTACCACGTGGCACATGAAGTGATGAGGAGCATGGGGATCACACGCAGCATCTCACAGCTTGGCAAGGGCCTTGATTGCGGCCACGGCCCCCTCGACTCCCGCGAGGTCTTCGCCGATCGTGACCCCGATCCCGAACACGCCGAGGAAGCCCTCGAGCAAGTCCTTGGCCACGGACAAGAACGTGGGGCTCGCGGGGGTCTGGCCAAGCTGCAAGGCGCGGATCATGTCCTGCTGGTCTTGCAGGCTCATCGAAGGGGCGAGGAAGGTGCGCCACTCGGCCTGAGTCCAGAAGGGGGCGTCGATCGACAACCGCAGGATGAGGGCCTCCCTCGTCTCGGGACCCGGGAGGCTCATTTGCACGCTGGCCCCGCGTCCGGATGGGTGAGGCTGTTGCGGTTCTCGATGCCCCGCATGCTGCAGAGCACCGCCTCGTCGCGGAGCTTGTTCTGTAGCGCCACCTCGGGTGAGAGGACGCCGCTGTCCGGGGAGCTCCTCACGTTCGACAGGAGCAGCCGGTCGTTCACCTGGACGCTCTCGGCGTCCACGGCCGCGAGGTGGGTGCCGCACGAGGTCGTGAGCATGACCCCCACCACGACGGCGAGGGCGACGGCGATCCACGCGCAAATCTTGAACATCATAGTTTCATCCTTTGTGGCGCTCAGTCCTTCTTCCATTCGTTGTAGAGGAGCCTTGTGAGCTCGTCGAAGTACGTCTTGAACCCTCTTGCGGTTCGGTCCCCGTGCAGCCACCACGCATGGACGAACGCGGTGGCTATTTCCGCCTTGAACCGGTCGAGGTCGGGCGCGCTCACGGCGCGGATGCACGCCCGGTCGAAAGCTCCCTTGCAGTCCGCCTTGGAGAGTCGCCTCGCGGTTTCGAGCCGGCGGGCGAGCGTGGTTTCAGAAGGGGTCTTGAACATACCTTTTACGCCTTCTTTCCGAACAGCCCCCAGAGCTTGTTCGTGAGCGTCGTGACGTCTCGGTCCACGGTGCGTGTCGCCTTCGCCACGGCGTCTTCGATCGCCTCGAAGATGGACTGGCGAACCGACGCGCTGACCGGCGCCCCGGCCCATGTGGACAGGTCGGTGAGCAGATCGCTCCACGCGATCCCGGTCGGGGCCGTCTGTATGGCCGCCATGAGGATGTCCGGATCGAGGTTCGCGTGCAGTTCGCCGCCCGCGGACGGCACCGCGTAGGCGGCGAGGGCCTCCTTGGTGTAGTAGACCCCCATACCCCACGTCTGCGCGAGCAGGGTCTCTCGTCCCGAGGGAGGCGGCGCAAGCGTAGGCCCGACCGCGACGCAGTAGCCGAGGCCGTAGGTGCAATGCCCGTTGGCCGGGTTGGCGCGTCCCGCCACGTCCCACACGCTTCCGGGCGTGGGCATCGGCGAGAACCATTCGTCGGGTCCGCCGATGCCGGTCATGATGTTGCCGAACAGGTAGTTGGCGAGACAGACCTCCTGCCAGTTCGATCCGTCGACCTGCACGCTGCCGGCGAGCTTGACGCCGTCCACGAAACCGGTGTTCGTGAAGTAGTCGATCGCCGTTTGCTCGTCGCACCCCTGGTCGGTGGATGGGTCGCCGGGCACGTAGCCTCCGATCTTGCCGTAATAGAAGTCCACGTCCGAGTCGGGTACGACGATGACGCTCTGACCGGCTGCCGCGGTGAGGGTCGGCCGGAGGTTCGCGAAGTAGGCGATGACGCAGCAGCCCTCGACGTCGTTCTTGTGCATCCCGGCAAGCGCGGGGGCGGCGGCCGGCGTGCGCCAGTCGTACGAGGCCGGCACCTGAACGGCGGGAGCCGTCGCGCCCCGGACGTAGTCCTTGAACTGCAGCCGGGGTTTTTGACCCGAAGGGCGCAGCGCGGGGTCGCGACGACCGGTGTGGACGTGAGTGCCATGCCAGGGGGAAAAAAGCTTCATGAGGAACCTCTACTTGATGAGGACGCGGTTCATGTTCTGTCTTTTTTCAGTGGATGAGGCCGTGCGCCTTGGCGTCCTGATAGATCGCGTAGAGCCGCTGCATCCTCACGCTCGGCGGGTGCCACACGACCACGGGCGCACTTGCCGCCGCGGCCGGCGTCGGGGCTGCGCCCGCGTCGGCGGGCGTCAGGTCCGCGATGAGCACAGGGATCACCTGCTCCACGGTGCTGCCGCAGGCGAGCGTCGCGGCCGTGATGGTGAGCACGTTCGGGGGATTTGCGTCCACGTAGTCGTCGAGGCACGCCACGAGCGCGGCGCTCGCGGGGGTGATGACGTTGACGATCTTGGTGAACAGCGCGCACGAGGCCACGCACAGGCACAGGACGAGGACCCCCGAGTAGCCGAGGAACTTGGCGCAGGTGCTCTTGACGTTCGGATCGACCGTGTTCTTGTGCATGGCGAGGAAGGCTCCGTTTGCTTGAGGAGAGGATTTGAACAGCGAGATGAACGAGGTCAGCATGCCCGCCAGGATGGCGAGGGTGAGGTAGCCCGAGGCGGACGGGCTCATGTGGGCGAGCGCGGCGCTGACCCCTCCGAGCGTGACGATGGCGACGATGAGGGCGATGTGGACCTTGTCGAACTTCATGAGCGGACCTTTTGGTAGACGAGGAAGAGGACGAGGGCGCCGAGCAGCAGCGCGCCGCCCCCCATCGCGGCTAGCGCGATGGGCTTGAAATGTACCGCAAGTCCCGCCGCATAGCTAGCGGCGCTTGCGGTGAAGTAGCCTCGGGCCTTGAGCGCCGTCGCGTAGGCCGTGCAGTCGCCGGCCTCGGCCGCAGGGAGGGCGTTCTGGTAGTGGGTTACGATGAGACGGACGAAGTCGGTGGCGCCGTCCGCGAGCGTCTTGTAGGCGCGGAAGTTCTGACGCATGACGGTGTCGACGCCGCCGATGACCTCGTGGGTACGGAGCGACACAGTGCCGTCCGTCCCGCTCCCCTTGATTCCCCCGAAGTTCCAGTTGTACATCGAGGCGCCGGATCCGGTTTCGAGACACGCCTGTGCCGTGATCATGCCGAGCAGGTTCGGCGAGGGGGCGTGACCCACGAGAGCCTCGTATCCTGCACAGATGGCTGCGCGCAGATCGGCGACCGAGGCGACGGTCTTGCAGGGGTCAGCCATCTCGTCCTCTCAGCGGTGGGTCAGATACCAGTGCAACACTGCAAGGGCGCCCGCCACGGCGGCGCCCGCGAGCGCGTGCATGCTGGCTTTCATGAGCCGCTCGGCAAACGCCTTCTTCATGGCGATCACCTTGAGCCCGGTCTGCGTGATTTCCCGCTTGTCCAAGGTGTCTTCCACGGCGGCGGCGAGGTCGGCCTGGCTGATGCTCGCGAACGGCGTGTCGATGCGACCCGTGGCCCCCATGCGGACGATTGGTACCTCGAACTTCTGCGCCAGGGAGGTGACCATCGTGTTCGTGGAGGACGCGACCCGTTCGAGGCGCGTCAACCGGTCATCATGGTCCTTGTAGCGCACGGTGTCCTGCGCCTTGTGGGCCTGTATCTCGCCGAGCAGCGCCCCGACGCCTTGCGAGCACTCGAGCGCCGCGTTCGCCGCGCGCTGTGCCGCCTCGTGGGCGCATGAAGCGTGCTCCTTGGCCTCGGCCACGGCGTCGGTGAGCACTCGCATCGGGTGGGGGACCACATCAATGTCATTTTCCGGAGCGCGTTCCATGATGAGGGCTCCTTCAGATAGAGGTCTCCCCCGAAAGAAAGAAGGAAAGGGGGCGCAGCGAGCGCCCCTGTCCAGTCAACCGCAAGTGAGGTTCAGGAGATGACCACGCGCACCGTGCAGCCGTCGACCTTCTTGTCCTTCTTGGGGCCACGCTACTTTGCCTTCTTGGCTGCCTTCTTGGGGCTCCTGCCCTTCTTCTGCGCCTTGATCTGTGCGCGACGAGCGGCTTGGGCCTTCTTCAGGGCCGCCTTCTGCGCGGCCGTGCGGGGCTTCTTCCGGCCGTCCTTCTTGCCTCTCTTGCTAGCCTTCTTGCCGGCATGCTTCGCCGCGAGCGCGGCGCGCATCTTGGCGGTGGCAGCCTTCTGCGCGGCCGTGCGGGGTTTGCGGCTCTTCTTCTTGGACTTCTTGGCCATGGGGGTCTCTCGGTCGTAGGGGGGTGGAAGGGACGTCGCAGAAACCAGACCTCTGCGCAGGCGTGAAGCAGGGTCACTCGCCGAGGCGGTGGCCGGGGAAGGTGCCGTAGAACCGGCGCGTGAAGGTGTCCTTGGGCTCGTAGGACGGGATCGAGGGATCCGCGCCATGCTCGACAAGGTAGTTGATCTGCTGGTCGATGAGCTCTCGGCGGTGCTTGAGGATCTCGATCGGGACGTGCTTCTTGAGCGGCACGTACGCCCCCGTCTCCTCGCTCCGGATGAGCCACTCGCGGTACTTCTCGTCCCACTTGAGCATGCCGCTCCTGAGCATTTCGGTGACGCTGTCGCCCGCGAGCTTCTGCATCTCCTTCAGGGTCAGCCGGCGCCGGACGGCTTTCTGCGCGTCCTGGACGATGGCGGTGGCGATCGGCTTGAGCTCCTCGGGCAGACCGACCGTGAAGAAGCCGCCGCGCATCGTGAAGCTTGAGGGCCGCGCGCTCGCGCTGCCTGCCGAACGCGCGGGCATCGGGGGGCGGAAGAAGCCGCCCTCCTCGAAGTCACGCAGCGGGGCCTCGCGCCGGTAGGGGGGCGGCATGAAGTGGCCCGTGGGTCCACGGCGTGGCGGACGGCCGACCACGGCCGGGTGGCGAGCATGATGGGTCTTGGCGCCCTTCATGGCGCGCTCGGCGTCGCGGGCCGCGAGCTTCTTGGCGGTCGCTGCCTTCTGCGCGGGGCTGCGCTTGGCACTCTTCTTCTTGGGGGCGCTCTTCTTCGAGGTCTTCTTGGGTGCGGTCATGACGGGATTCCTTGGGGGTGAAAGGAGCGCCGACTCATCGGCTGCGGGAGCGTTCGTTCAAGAGGTATGCGGACAGTGCAAGACCGCCGAGGATGATGAGCATGAGCCCACCTTGGCCTTGGCCGGCCTGCACGGGCGTCGAGAGGGGGTTTGCGATGGCGGGCAGGGGCGCTTGCACGGGGAAGGTCACGGTGCCGGGGCTCGTGAGGACAGTCCCCTTCGATGGGCTCGTCACCTGCCCCGTCACGGCGTCCTTGAACGCCGCGCCATCGTCCATGATCCGATCGCCTGCGGCGGCGGTGATGGGTCCGCTGTCGCCCAAGTTCAGGATGTCGGCCATGACGGGTTACCTCTTGCCTCTCTCGCTCAGAAGATACGCGCCGAGCCCTGCTCCGGCGAGCAGAAGCAGCATGAGCCCGCCGCCGGACGTGACGGATCCCTCGGCCGGCGGGGTCACGAGCGAGGGCATGGGGCCGGGCGCGGGCGCGGGTGCGGGCGCAGGCGAAGGAGCAGGCGGCGGTGGGGCTGCGGAAGGTGTGAACGTACCGTCCGAGGGAGCGAATGTGCCTGCCATGACATAGCTCGTGTTACCGTCCGAGCTTGCGAAGCTGCCTGATTGGCCGAATTTGTCACCCGCATGAATCGGTACGGAAATGCCGATCCCACTTGTGGACCACGTCTTGCCGCCTTCAGTACGTGTGCCACCACTGTTCACCTCTTCTGAGGGAGGCGCAAATTGTGAGCCTGGATCGCCTAGATTTTGGTCAGAGATTCCCGCGCCGAAATCAGCCTTACGCTCCTCACCAGAGACCTTCATCGCATGGCTGCTTTCTTGGAGTGTTCATAGAGGAGCCACCCGCCCACGGCGGCGCCCGTGAGCAGCATCATCGCCACTGACCCTTGGCCTCCGAAGGACGCGACGCCGGCCTGGATGCCTTGAGCACTTGAAGGACCGAGGGTGTTCAAGACCGCCTCCTTCACGTGTTGGGGAGCGCCGTTGAGTCCCTGTACGACGGTTTGTGCATGCTGTTGAGCAGGCGGCAGTGCGGGGTCGGGAAGTGATGCCTGACCAAGTTTCTGCAGAGCTTCGCCATGTGCAGCAGCGATACCGGTGCTGTTAGCAGCTTGCGCCTGTGGGTCTGACGGAACACTGTTTGTGACGGTTTCGGATGCGGGGGCCGTGGTGGCCTGTGTGTAGGCGTTGGCGGCAGCGGTTCCGCCCTTTTCGAGCAGGGTGCCGATGATGCCGTTGCCGGTCACGACGCCGCCTACGATGCCGAGGGCTTCGGCAGCCGCCTCTTGTGGAGTCTGATTGAGGACTCCCTCGACAGCTTGCGTGGTTTCGCCTTTTGCGGCACTCCACAGGTCGGTGTACTCAGCGCCAGAGGCTTGTTCAGTTGAACCACTGCCGAGGTTTCCTGTCTCGTTGTTCACGTTCGCGGCACCGCCAGTTTGCACATTGGAGTTACCCTCGAACGTATGTTCTTCTGTAGGGGCCGTAAACTGCGAGCCCGGATCTCCTTGGTTCAGATCTTCGATACCTGCTCCGAACGTGGGACGTCCCTGGCTCTTGCGGATGGTGCGCAGCGCGCGGACGATCCATGCGTGGTGCTCGGGGGTCATGAAGGCTCCATGGGTGGATGGGGGTAGAGTACCTGCAAACCCCGGACCGTGCAAGTTACAATCGCCATGCACGCCGGCCTTGCGAGCGTTCTGGATGAGGCGCGAAATCCGGCCGAGAACGCGCATGAAGTTCGGGTGGGGCGCCACGGTGTTCTTGAACGACGGATCGGCGCCCGTCGAGAGCGCCTTCTGTACATCGTTGAACTGGTGGACCTTCCAGAGGTGCGCGAGCGCCATCACGTAGTGCAGCGCCACCACGTCGTGCGCGTCCTGCGCGGCAAGCTCCGCGAGGCCGAGGAGCAGCGTGTCCGGCGTCAAGAACACGGCCGTGGCGTGGATGGGGTCCGATGCGACGTGCTCGCTTCCGTCCCAGCGCGTGAACACGGGATAGTAGGTGTAGTCCAGCGGCAGGCTCCGGAAGATGGCCTCGACGCTCCCGCACGCGCCCATGGGCACGCCGTCGTTGTGTCCGCCGCCTCCCCATGCCGAGCAGAGCGCCGCGTAGTCGGCGATGGCGCCCTTGGTGTAGAGCCCTCCGGGGGCGTAGTTCGTGGGCCGGTTGTAGCCGCTATTGAATCGGCCGAAGGGGACCTCGGCCGAGAACGATCGGCCGTACCAGTCCTCGAGCTTGCGCATGGCGCGAGCCGCAACGGTGGGGCCGAGCAGGTTTGCAAGCTGGTTCTGTGCGATGGCGATGTTGGCCATCTTCTGCTGCAAGGCTTGGCCCGAGAGGCTCTTGAGCGAGGGGCTGTGCTTGGAGGTGAACAGGTAGGCGAGATACCATCCGGCCTGTACGCTCAGAGGCGTCGAGCTTCGTCCTTTGATCCACCCCACACGAAACCCGAATAGCTGGCACCAGTCCGTATCCGGCGTCAGGTTCGGGTCTGCTTCATTGGCGATCTGGTAGAAGATGCTGCCGAGGCGCCCCCGGGGGTTGAGGTTCGCGACGCCGGGCAGGACGGTCATCGTCCACTTCGTACTGTCCGCAAGGGCGGGGAAGCACATGGCCTGCGCGCTCCATCGGTACTCGCCCTGCGGGGTCGGGGGGTCGGAACTGAAAAGTTCCTCGAACACGCTCACGACCGCTCCCACGGCCGCACCGATGGCGGTGCCGATGCCGGGCACGATGCTCCCCGCGGTGGCGCCCGCTGCGGCGCCTCCCGCCACTTGCAAGATGTCCTGGACCGCGCTTCGTACGGCTCCCGGGGGGAGGGCTTGCAACAGTGCCCCTGTCGCCGCCATGACGCCCGTGAAGCTCGAACCGCCCGCGTCACTCGCGGCCTGTTCGGCGCCCTGGAAGAGCGACTGACCTTCGGTGATGTAGCTCTCAGCTTGAGTGATGGCGTTCATGGCTGCTCGATTCGCGAGAAGAGGTCTTTTGCGATGGGGACGATCTGCGCGCGGTGAAGTACCGCCTCTGACATGAACTTGCGTGCAACCCGCTCGACGGCGGCGGCCTCGTCGTGGGCCTTGTCGTAGGTCCATCCGAGGTCGTGCATGAGCCGGTATTCTACAACTTCACGCAGGAGTGTCAACGCAGCCTCGCGGGCGGAGACGGGAATCTCGATCCACACCTCCCGATCGGGGATGTAGCCGTAGCGCGCCGGGTGGCCTCCCATCGTGAAGTCCACGTCCAGGGTGTCACGCACCTTCTCGCCATCCACGACGTAGGCCGCGAGGCCCGCAAGCTCCCCGAGGTAGACGAGGTGGACCTTGGGGCGCGGCGGTCGCCGAGCGTTGGGGCGATCGAGGTTCCAGCGTAGGCTCACGCGGCTACCGGTGAGGATTCCATGCGCTCGGACGGAAGCCGCCATGGCTCATCCACCCGTCAAGGGCCTCGAAGTGGTCCGCGAGTTCCTCGAACGCATACGCCATTTCGAGGGTCATGAGCTCCTCGGCGCTGTCGATCGTGTCGATCTTCTTCAGGTACCTGGCGAGGGCTGCGCGGCAATGGTGCAAGGCTTCATTGGGATCCATGAGTGCTCTCTTTCTAGCGCCGAGCGAGGATGGACTCGCGGGGGTCGGCGTCCCCCGCGACGTGAGGATCGAACGACGGTGCGATGGCGACGACTTGCCCGTCCTTGCAGGTGGTGGCGATGAAGCCGGCCCACGTGTTGCGGGCCTCGGCCTCGCTCGCGGCGTGGCAATACTCGAAAGGCATCAAGTACCAGCCCTCGCCATTGGGTCCCTTGACCCATTGTTTCCACACGAGACAGTAAAGCAGCACCCCTTCCTCGCGCTCCTTCTTGCGCGAGAACCGCCCCATCGTGGTCCAGCCCTTGAGCAGCACGTACCGGTCGAAGACGGGACTGCACGCGAGGTTCTCGCAGAGCACCGACGGCCAGAGCAGTCCCCTCGCGTCGATCTTGTAGCCCTCGGGGCCGATGGGGACAGGGTTCTTGTGTCCGCAGGTGGGGCAGACGACCACGATCCCATCATCCTCGAACCACGTGCCTGCGGGGGCGTTTGCGCCCACGACCGCGCTTTTGTCGAAGTAGAGGGCCGTGACGTTCTCGTGGCGCATGATGCGCGGCCGGTCGAAGTTGCGCACGCGCTTGCCGCTCACGATGCGGCACTTGCCCCCTTCGTGGGTAGGGCTCAAGGTGGCCGGCTTGGCTTCGGGCTTGTTCATCGCGCGCCCCTCCTCGTCTTCTTCTTCGGGGCTGGCTTCTTCTTCCGAGGCGCCTCGGCCGCGATCGGATCGGGCGTTTCGTCTTGCACCTCGGCAAGCCCATGGGCGGCTTCGTCAAGGCTTTCGCGGTTCTCTCTGTCGAGGTCAGCCTCGGTCGGTGGCACCTCGAAGCTCGGCGGACCGAACGAGTCGGCCGAGGGCATCGGGCCTACATCGGAAGTGACCCTCGGAGGCAGTTCCGATCGTGGGAGCTCACTCGGTTCGGCAAGCTGCCTCGGCACCTTGACTTCGCCTGCGAGCCGGATGGCCTCGTCCCGTTTCGCCTTCGCTTCCTCTTCCTCCTTCTTGAACTGCATGGCGCGTGTGGCCACGGCCGCGAACACGGGCGGGTCGAGCACCCCCTGCAGGGCGGCGATGGACTGAGGCCCCGCCTTCTCGAGGCTCCCCATCACCATCTTGAGGAGCGCCGTGTCCGCCGTGGCCGCGGGGAAGATGGGCAAGAACGCATTGGCGAGCGCCGGCAGCATCTTGAGGATCTGCGCCTTGAACTCCGCGTCCTTCTGCTTCTCGATTTCCTTGAGCCGCTGCTCGTGGCTGTGGTCCATCTGTTCGAGGTTCTGCTTGGCGATGTAGTCCACGGCGGCGTCGCGCTCCTCGCGCGTGCGGTCGTAGCGCATGTTCAGTTGCTCTTGCGCCCGGGTCGTGGCGTCCATCATCGACACCATCTGGTCCATCGCCGCTTGCTGCTGCGTGAAGGTGATCTCCAGCGTCTTGGCCATCGCGCCGAGCGCGGTCTTCACGAGCCCCCGCGCGCTCGATTCCTCCACACCGTGCTCGCTCAGGGCCAACGGCGCCATGATCGGGAACCGGAAGGCCCGGCGCGGCTTGTCGTCGCCGTAGAAGAAGACGAGCTCGTAGGTCTGCTTGTCCGTGCTGCCCGCGGCATGGGTCTCGGCCCGACCGTTCACGAGCTCCGCGAGAGTCTCGGGGCTCGTGCCGGGGGCGATGGACTGAGTGAAAATCTCCTCTTTGTGGTTGACCGCGTCGACGTGGTTGACCGAGTACATCGTCGCGGGGCTCATCTCCCCCTCGCGATTTCGGACCCGGTCGGTCATCGCCTGGTGAAAGACGGTCTCGAGGCTGCGGATGCGTTGCTGGTTCATTGGGTGATGGCCCCTTTCGGACGGTACTAGGCGTGGCTTGGAAGAAACTCTCGCTTGGCAGCGACCACGGTATTGAGGCCCATGAGCACGACTCCTGCGGTGATCGCGACCAGGGTCAGCTTGAAGTAATGCTCCCAATCGGTGGGCGTCGGGTTCCAGTTGGTGGACTTGAGGAACATCGATCCGAGCTCGGGGGAAGGTTGTGTCATGGGCGCGAAGGCCGGGAGCGCCTGTCCGAGGGCCTTGTCCGCGGCCGATAGTCGCGCGACCAGATCGAACACGTCCCCCTTCTGGACCGGGGCGCCGTCGCCCACGTACTCGCCGCTCGCGTCCCTTGCGAGCGATCCCTGCAGGATGGCGCCGAGGTAGCTGCGGTACAGGACGTCGGCGGGGATGGCCTGGGTCTTGTCCGCCCCCGAGAAGAGGGCCGCGAGGCCCGCCACGAACGCGGTGGGAAGATGTTGCAACGCTTCGCTCGTGACCCACGAGTTCGAGGCTTGCAGAGCGTGGGCGTACTGCCAGCGCTGCTCGAGCGCGTCGAGGTCGCTGGAGAAGTCGATCGCGGCACCGTCGCCCACGACGCCCCACGACACCTTGACGCGATCGAAGTTCTGCTGCAGGGCGCCGAGGACCATGTCGTAGTTCTTCGCGAGTGTGTTCACTTCGTCCAAGGTGTGGACCACCGTGTCTCCCGCCATGCTCGGCAACGATCCGAGTGCCGCCACCGCCTCGGGGCTCGGCGAGGAGGGGAAGATCATGGCGGACGGGTCGAGTGCTTGCGCCTGGCTCACCGCGGCGTTCACGAACAGTTGCTTGAGCAAGTCCGCCGTCTCGGGCGCCTCGTTCTTCCAGTGCGACTCGGCCCCTGCCGTGAGGAAATCCCCCGCGTCGATCGCCTTGAACATCTTGGGGAACACGTGGCTCCCGTTGCCCCACGCCCATCGGAGGAGCGCAAGCTGCAAGTCCGCGTTGAACGTGGTGAAATCCGACGAGTAGGTCGCCGTGGCGCCCTGCGCCGCGTCGAAGTCCGCCACGACAGAAGACGGGAAGCGCGCCTTCCACATCGCCTCGAACACGCGCGTGCCGCGCAGGATGAGGTCGTCGATAGTCTGGTCCGACAGACGCAGACTCGTCACGCTCGCGAACGCCCCGCCACCCTGCGGGATCAAGTCCGTGCGGCTCGTCACGTTGTTCCACTCGGCTGCGATGGCGTCCGCGCTCGCCGGGTTGCCTGCGAGGTCGGTCCATCCGATCTTCTGTGCGTCCGAAAGGGTCGCGAGCTTGTTGCCCATGCCCGTGGTCACGAGCGCGGCCGAGTCGAGGTACATCCATGGGCAGAGCCCCTCGGCCTTGAGCGCGGGCTTGAGGGCGGCGAGGACGGCGGGCCACATGGTCAGGACTCCTTCAGAGGTTCGCTCGTTACGGCTTCGGGCTTTGGAGTTTCAGGCTTGGGAGCTTCGGACTTGGCGAGATGGCCTAGACCGCGATAGATACCATACCCCACGCCGCCCATGATGGCGATGGGCAAGAGAATCCCTTTGCTCTGTGGCGCAGAACAGGCGCTGTGCGCGAGACTCTTGGGCCAGATGAGCATAGAAGGGTCGAGACCCTGTTCGAGCGCGGCGTCGGCGTTCGCGTACAGGAGCGCGAGGTTCACGCGGTCCTCGCGCGTCATGTCGGGCCACTCACTCTCTCTGTACGCCCCGAGGTAGTCGGGCACGATGCGGAGCAGGTTCGCGCAGAGGTCGCGGTAGGGCTTCTGTCCGGGCGGCGCGCTCGTGAGCGCGCTCGGTCCCACGGCCCACGCCCAACGGCTCAGGGCCATCTGCGCGTCGGCCCCCATCCGTTCGAGTTTGCCTTCGGGGAAGGTGCGGCCCATGACGCGAAAGTTCTCTTCGAGTGTCTGCCTTGTGAGAAGAGAGAGGTCATGATCCGCGAGGCGCAGACGCGTGAGGGTCGACCAGAAGGCGATGTTCGCGCCTCTCTGGTCCTGGCGGCTCTTCACCGTGCGCCATTCATCTCGGACTTCCGTTTCGGTGGCCGCACGCCACTCGCCTCGTCCGATCGGCATCTGCCACGCGGCGGACGGCGAGAGGGCCGCGTCCACGGGGTCGAGGAGCACGCCGCAGCCCGTACGGACGAGCCCCTTCTTGTCCAGGAACATCGAATGGGCCGTCCCTTCGGGACCGAAGAGACGGTGGAAGTTCTCGAGGACGCTAGGCCACACGAATCAACTCGACTTCTGTGGGGCCGCCACGAGCAGGCCCAGCCACAGCCCGACCGGCAGCCCTACCATGGCCGCCACGAGCCCCCCGAGGTGCCACCCGACGAGCGCGCCCGCCGTGCCGCCGAGGATTCCCCCGACCATTGGGGCCGCGTTCGGGACGGCGCTCTCGCCGTTCACGCCTGCAGCGCCGTAGCCGGGCGGGAAACCAATGAGGGTCTTGGTCGGGTTTGTTTCGGCGGCGTCGGGATTGCCGTTCGTGTACGTGCTGACCTTGCGCCCATCCGGCAAGCTCGTGACCGACCCGAGGAGCCACTGATTGCCCTCGTCGTCGTACCACGCTTGGGGAGGATTCCAAGCGTCCACAGGGTCGCCCGCGAAGTCGCACGCGACCCGGGCAAGACTTTGGCTTGGAACAGGCGCGAGCATGGGCAAGGGAGGAGCGCAGGCCACGACGTCGCGCTCCATCGCCTGAGCAAGGACGTGGCCTCGGCCGTCCGCCACTCGGGGGGTGACGTAGCGCGTGGCGATGCGCCCTCGGTCGTCCCTTACTCGGCCCACGCTCTGCCAGCGGTTGCCGTAGACGTCCTCGAACGCGGCCGGAGGGGCGCACGGATCGAAGGGGGTCTTCGCCATCGGGTCTTCGTTCGGGTCGTAACCGAGTCTCGGATCGAACATGGTGCGCCTCAGTTGCTTGGGAAGTAGCCCGTGGGATAGAGCAGCACGCTCGGGTCGAGCGCGTGCGCCTCGGCCTCGGCCGCGAACGAGAACAGGGCCTCAAGGATGGCTCGGGTCTCTTCGGTCTCGTTCGTCCACACACTCTCGGCGTTCGCCGCCGCGTAGTCCCCTCGTTCGAGTGCCGCGAACATCTTGGGGTACTCGGCGTTTGGGCCGTTGGCCCACGCCCAGCGCAGTACCGCAAGCTGCGCGTCGGCGCGGGCCTGGACGAGCCACGGGTAGCGTTCCTCGAGGGTGGAAATCATCCACGTACAGGTCTTGGTCACGAGCAGGCTCACGGCCCCGTCGGTCAGGCGCAGGGTCGTGAGCTTGGCGAAGGCCATGCCGCCCTCGGCCTTCATCTCCTGATGGGATTTGACGAGGTTCCAGGCCGCCGTGACGGCCTCAGTGCTCGCGAGTAGTCCCTCGTCGAGCCAGGGGAGTTTTTGCGCTTCCTCGACCGGATCGATGAGGTCGCCCTGGCCGGTGGTCACGAGCCCTCGGGTGTCGAGGTACATATGCCTCGCGTAGCCCTCGGAGACGAGGGTCGTGCGGAAGGATTGCAGGACCGAGGGCCACATGACAGGTCACCCGTCGATGCCCCACGCCACGTGTATGCCGACAATAGCAGCATTGCTGGTGTTGACAATGTTGATTTGGGTGCAGAGCGGAGACAGGGGGATGAACCCCGTGTCGATGTCAGGCACGTACAGCGAAAGCACAGTGTCGTTGATGTCGTACTGTAGTATGTAGAAATACCCTGCGCCAGGCGGCGTGAAACCAGGGATGATGAGCCCCGGCTGCACGAAGACTGACGTGGCTCCCGATCCCGGCGGAACCGCGATCTTGACGTTCTCGTTCGCCTTGAGGGTGTACGTGCCTGGGGTCGGAGGCGCATAGGGCAGATTTGGCCCCTCATAGGTCGCCTCGCTGTTGAGCGGAATCAAGGTCGGCGGCATCGAGGTCGACGCGCGCACCCCCGGCGACACGCTGACCGTCACCTCATAGTCCGCGACCGATGCGTCCTTCGGCGTGCCGGTCACGTCCTGCAAGCTCACGCTCACCCCCTCGCCCACCCCCGTGACGCTGGTACCCTGCCCCACGCTCACGATGCGCTGGACCGAGACGCCCGACACCTGCCAGGCGATGGTCGCCCGCAGGTTCGGGGGGCCGTTGGCGGCGAGCGAGGCCGAGGACTGGTCGATGCCGATCTGCACTGTGGCGTTGCAGCCCCCCTCGGAGAAGACGGGATTGAGGACCGCGGTGGCCGGAGCCACGGCTCCCATGCTCATCGAAACGGTGCGTGCGTAGATGCGGGATGGCATGGAAGGCTCCTCGGGCAGAAAGCAGGACAGCGTGCCCGCGTCGGCGGGATCGGACAGAGGATCGATAGGCGTTGTGGCGCCACAGGCAGAACAGAGACAAAAACTCAGCAAAAACAGACGTTTCATGGTGAGCCCCTTCGTGTCAGACAGTTCACTTCATCGCGACCTCTCGTACTCTAGCACGGCCCGCCGGACCATGGCGATGCGGTCTTCGTCCGAAGGTTCGTGCGAGGCGCGGTAGTGGATCTTCAAGCTGCGGGGGCGCATGTTCTTGAACAGCGTCGCGAAGGCGACCCGGACGGCCTCGGCGTTGTGCCATCCGCGTACCCGGACGAGGAGCTCGAGCTCACGGTCCGAAGCGTACGGGTACTGTTCGCGCAACTGCTCGAACTTCTCGAACGCGAGCGCGACCTCGGCCTTCGCGTCGCGCCCCCGGGTGCCGAGCACGATCCGATCCATGAGCCGGCGCTCGCAGACCGGCGTCTTGCCGAGCGCCTCGAAACGCATGGGTCAGCCAATCTCGCGAGCGACCCGCTCGCTGATGATCCGGAGCGGCGCCCCGGGGTAGCGGATGGCCTGGTAGGCTTGCGCCCGACCCACGATCTGCCCTAGCTGCGCCGGCCGGTACTCGAGCGGCGGACCGTAGGGACTCTGCACGTAATGGAGGAAGGTCTCGGCCTCGCTGCCGAATGTGGCGGCCAGATCCATGATCCGAGAGGGGGTGAGCGGGTGGCCGTGCGACAGTTGCACCGCCTTGCCCTCGATCCTCTCGCCCGCGAACTCCGGGTGTGCCTCGATGTACTGGCGGATGGCGTGGGCCATCGTCTCCTGGGACGGATCGGAGAGGATGCTCCTCACTTGCTCGTGAGCCGCCTTGTCCCCGGCGCGCGAGGCGTTGACCAGCTGCGCCGCCGTGGTCGACTGAAGCTGGCCCGTGACCGGGTTGAGCGTCGAGTCGTCGGAGGCGCCGCTGTTCGATCCCCCCGACGATCCGCCGCCTTGGGCCTGGTGATCCTTGTACGCGGCCACGTGCTTCTGACCGGGGGTCTTGTAGAGGATTTCCTTGATGATCTTGGGATGACCGAGCCGCGCGAGGGCGGGATGCCGACCGCGAATCTTCTTGTCGATGCTCTTGCGCATCGTGTCGATGGTCTTGCGCATGGCGCGCTTGGCCATTTCGGCTCCCATCTTGGCCTCGCCCCCCTCGAGCACCTCCTTCGCGTACGCGAGCGCGATGCGAGCGCGCACGCTGCCCCGCTCGGCGGCTTCGGGGAGGCTGTGAAGGATCGCCTGCGCGTTCTGGTCGCCCGCGCGAGCGCGCTTGATGACCGCGAGGCACTCGTCCTTGATGGGGTCGAGCGGTCCCACCACCGCGTCCTTCGACCCAACCTCGCCGTGCCAGGTGGCGAGCTTCACGTTGCCATGCCACTGGTTCAAGAACGACTGGACGTAGGTCAAGAACTGCTGCGCGAGCCACCCTCCCGCCTGCGCCTTCTGCCTCTCTTGTGCGAGCACCGCGAGAGCTTCCGGATGACCTTGCATGGCCGCCTTCGCGGTCGTGCGCGCTCGGTCCTTGAGCCACTCGCTCCCCTTGTCGATGACGTGGCCGGCCGCGGTCGTGATGGGCGAAAGCTGCACGGGCGGACTCTTCTGAGCCGCCGCCACACCCTCGCGCCCTTCGAGGATGACGCGGGTCTTTTCCGGCCCGTGCTTCATCATGGTCTCCCACGCGGCGCGCGGGTCGAGCCCAGTTCGCACGAGCCGGGTGAAGTGAGGCTTGACGACGTCCTTGTGCCAGCCGCGCTTGCGGAGGGCCTCATGGTGCTCATTCTGCAAGTCGGCCGAGAAGGTCGCTTGAGTCTGCTCGCCACGGAACACTTGTTCCTCGCCCGAGAGCGTGTTCACGAACCGGGTGGCGACCGTGTAATCGGGTCGCACGACCGTGCCGAGGATGTCCTGGACCCAGAGGCCGTGGGTATCGATGGGGCCATCGGTGAACCACGGCGTCGGGTGCGCCACGTCCGGGGTGCCGAAGAAGGGCGGCAACTCACCGCTCGTCACGTGCGCGAGCGCGTAGTCGCGAAAGCGCGACCACCCGTCTTCGGGGGTGAGGCTCTTGTCGTTCACGCACGCGGCGATGGCCGTCATCTCCGCGCGATAGGCGTCAGCACCCGGCCAACCTGCGAGGCTGTCCGCGTTGAAGGGGGGCAAGAGAGTCATGGCAGAGCCTCCGAGGTTGTAGAGTGCATCGAAGCTCTCGGACCGGGCCGCGATCCGAGAGCTTCACGCACAACAAGAATCAGAAACAGCCGCCGGGGCTCGTGATGGAGCCCTGGGGCAGCCCGCTCCCGCCGAACAGGCCGCTGCCCCCCTGACGCACGATCTGTTCTGCGAGCGCGGTCAGGGTCGGGTGACCCGCGTCGACCCCGAGCGAGAGCGTCTGCAGAAGCTCCGGCATCGCCGGATGGTCTTGGTTGTTGCCCTGCAGGATCATCGCCGCGAGGTTCTCGAGATCGCTCATGGCGTCGCCTGCGAACTCTGGCGGGTCGGCCACGTCGAGCGAGTGCGGTCCACTCGAAGGCATGATGGCCGGCTCGGCGAGACGCTTGGCTTTGATCGGAACCGTGGTCTCGGGAAGCTGGGCGACGAGCCCCATCACCTTGTCCATGAGCGCGTCCGCTGCCGCAGGCTCGGTCGACAGGATTTCGCGCCCCCGCGCGTACACGGCCTGCGCGAGGGCCGTGACGGTGGGGTCTTGCTGTTCGACGCCGTCTGAGAGCATCGCGACGATGCTGTTGAAGGCGGGGTCGGCCGAGGCCATGCCCTGCGCGAGCTTCTCGACGAGCGTGGGGTCGGGGCTCATGAGGTCATCCTCGCCCGAGAACTGACTCACGTTGCCCGACTGCGCGTTCAGGATGCGCGCCGCGCGCTGGATCTGACCGTCAAGATCCTGACTCCACCGGTCCCCGGCGTTGGAGTTGTTCTCGATTTCGCGAAGCTGCTTGAGCACAGTCGGGTCGCCCGCGATGGCGCGCTTGGCGAGGCTCCACGCGAACGGCGTGATGGTGCTGTCCTGCGAGCTCACGCTCTGAGGCACGATCGAAGCGGGGGGCGTAGGCGGCGAAGCGGGCGGCGGCGGGGGAGGCTTGTAGGCAGGCGGCGCCGAGATGGTAGGGCTGACCATCTGCGAAAGGGCCTCGGACAGATGCGGGCGGGTCGGTGGGGTCGTCACGGGGCTCGCGCTCGGAGCGTTCTGGTAGGCGCGACTCACGATCACGTTCGCGTTCTGCGCCTCGCGGTAGACGGCCTGCAACACATTGGTGACGTTCGTGCCCCCGAGCTGGCCGCCGAGCGCCAGAGCCACTCGGCCAAGACCGTTCAGAACGGGATCACTCGAGCCTGCGAGCGAGGCGCATGCGGGGTAGTGCAGGCGCGAGTCGGGCAACTGGGCGAGCGTGCGCTCGAAGTCGCTCGCGAACTGGCCAAGCACGGCATGAACCTGTGCATCACCACGACCGCTCTCGACCGCCCGTTGCGCGGGAGCGGCGATCGTGGGCCAGAAGTTGCAGATGCGGGCAAATGCGTTGCCGAGAGCCTTGAGAGCGTTCTGGTTGAGCATGGGACAATCCTCTTTTCAGGTGAAGAGTGCCGCCCCGAATGTGAGGCGGCTGCCCTTCATGGCACGAGAGTGTGGGTTACGGGGCTACGGTGGGCGGCGTGGGTGGCTCCTTCTGGTCGGGGGCGCGGAAGACGTTGATGCCGAGCGAGTCCTTCTTGATGACCTCGTCCATCACGGCGAGGTACTGCTTGGCCATGGGGTTGGGCCGGTCGGTGCGACCGCTCTCGGCCACCTGGCTCGCGTAGAAGCGGATGGCGCCCTCGTCGCCGTCCTTCTTCTTGAGCGCCTGCTCGATGGCGACCTGAAGTTGCTTGGGGTTGAGCAGGCTCGTGTCCGCGTCGAGATACGCCTTGCGGCCCGCCGAGGTCGTGGACTGACCGTCGTAGATGGCCTTGTAGTCGGCCGCCATCTGCCCGCCTTGCTTGGCGACGTCCTCGAAGAACTTGATGGCTCCGCTGTCGCCCGTCTTGGCGAGCATGACCATCTTCTTGGCAACTTCCGTTTGCTTCTTTGACAGACCCATGGGCGTGGCCCCTTTCATGTGTGCTTATTGGGTGGCGATCGGTACGTCACCCGTGGCAGGACTTGGAATAGAAGGAGAAGAAGTGACAGCGTCGCCGGCTCTGGCGCTTGTGGCCACAGGCTCGACAGGCGCGGGGGACTCTTGCGTAGCAGCGATCGGTGTCGTCGATCCGGTCGGCTCATGCGGGTCGCTCGTGGCGGGGCTCGGGACGGGTTCCTTGCTTGGCGGCGCGGGTGGCGCCGTAGGGTCGGCTTCGGCAATCTGCGCCGCGACGTCCAGGCCGTTGGCGTAGTCGCGCAACTTCGCCGCGCTGTCGAGCAGCGCCTCGGCCTCGAAGGCGTTGGCGAGCACGCGCACGCTCACAGGGTCCTTGCTGCTCATCCCACGCTGAAAGGCCCACGCGAGCTTCTGCTTCTCCACGGGGCTGAGCCCCGCGATGCGCGCACGACGCCGCAGAATGTCCGCCTCGGCGCTCAGCCCCTCGGCGTCGAACGCGGCGGCGTAGGCGAGGATCTGGTCGGGGGTGAACGGCGGGTCCTTGCAGAGCACGTTCTGGAAGACCATGCGCCGGTACGGGGTCATGGTGGGCGAAGACTTGGATGCGACCTTGACGGCCGCAGCGCCGACGCCGAGCGACAGGAGGATGAAGGGGAGGAACATGATTCGTAGCACCTTTCACGCGCCTTGCAGCAAGGGCGCCCGAGAGCACGGGCCTCTCGGGCGCTCCTTCACAAGGAGGGGATCATCACGTCAGGAAGCGAGAAGCTGCAAGGCCGAGACATTGTACTGTGCAGCGACCCCCGCCGCGAGAACCGAGTAGCTTGCCGCGGAAGCCGACTGGGGGTTCTGACCACTGAAGGCGGCCATGCAGAGCTCCGCGAGCAGGGCCGGCTTGGACAGGATGGGCATGGCCTTGGCCGCCGTGCCCGCGCTGAACGCCGTGACGAGCAGCGTCCCGTCGCCTGTGCCGACGCTCAGCGTGGCGTCCTGCGCGATGAGGCTGTCGATTTCGATGGCGGCAGCCAGGATGGCGGACTGCTGCGCGAGCCCGCCTGCCGAGGCGAGGCTCGCCGCGCTGATTTGCGTGAAGTCCTTGCCGTCGAGACAACCCGCCGTGATGCCGGCAATGGCGGCGTTGAAGAGGATGTCGTTGTTGTACTTGGAGGTCATGGCAGTGGTTCCTTTGCTCTCGCTCAGGCCGTGAGCAGGTCGGCGACCGAGACCGCGTACTGCGCGGCGATGCCTGCGATGATCGTCGAGTAGCTCGACGCCGTCCCGCTCTGCGGGTTCTGTCCCTTGAACGCCGACTTGCAGAGCGCGTACATGAGCAGCGGCTTGGCGAGCACCGGCATGCACACGCTTGCCGCGCCTGCGTTGAAGGCGGTGACGAGCAGGGTGCCGTCCGAGTTCGAGACCGACAGGGTCGAGTCGAACGCGACGAGGCTGTCGAGCTCGCTCGCAGCGGCGACGATGGCGGCTTGCTGCGCGACGCCGGCCGGGGTGGCGAGGCTCGTGGCTGACACCTGCGTGAAGTCCTTGCCATCGAGGCAGCCGGCGCTGATACCGGCGATGGCTGCGTTGTACAGGACGTCATTGTGTTTGCTCGAGGTCATGGCGGGAAACTCCTTGTGGGTTGGATGGCGGATACTACCCCGCCGGACGGATGCAGACAACAGGTTTCAAGATTTTAGATTTTCACGAGAAGACGTCTTTCATCCCGAGCACCTTGCTCGGATCGTGCGCGATCTGGTAGCCGTTCTGGCCATCGGTGATCACGAGGATATGGTAGTCGATGCCACCGTCCGCAGGGCGGATGCCCCAGCGAAATTGGGGCAATGCACGATGGCCTTCGTGACGTAGTTGCGCCACGAAGGCCGCCGTGAGGCTCTTGCAGTCGCCACGCCCCTTGGCGTAAAGGTCGGGGAGGCTGTCCCAGGATTCGGTCCGTCCGTAGCGAACACCTGAATCGTACAGGTGCGGAACCGAGAGTCCACGTTCGGCCGCAGACCGCAGGTACACGAGATTGACCTCGATGAGGGTCTCGAGCAGGATACGAAGCACCTCGGCGTTGACTTCCTTGTCGGAGCCAGGCGAGAACGCGAACGAAATCCCGAGGGGTATCTGCACGAACGGAAGGTCTCCTTGGACACGTCTCTAGCCCTTCACGCGAGGAGCATGGACGCGAGCGCGGCTTAGATGGTCATGCGCGCGGGACCCTGGAAGGTGGCCGTGAACAGGAAGTTGCCGCCGGCCGTGTACGGTGCGGGGGCCAGGCCCGAGTAGGTCCCGCCGATCTGCGCGCGGTTGCTCGTGGTGATGAGCGGCATGGAGACATGCACGTTCACGGCCACCTGCGTGTAGTTCGCCGCATCCTCGAAGCCGCCGACGAGGATCGACAGGTTGCCCGCCTGGATCACGTTGATGAGCGCGAAGCCGTAGCACGGCGCGTTGAAGATGAGCCGGTCGGGGCGGATGTCGGTCAGGGGGTTGTTGGTCATGTTGATGGCCTCCTCTGCACCCAAGACGAGCGGATAGTTGAGCGAGAAGGCGTAGCGACCGATGTGCTCGTCCGAACCGTGGTTCGGGTAGAGCAGCTCGAGGCGCTCCTCGGTCTTGCGGGCGCGCTCGAGCTCGCGGCTCGACATGCGCAGGTGCCGCGCGTCGGCGTCGAGGACGCTGGCGTTGCGATCCATGCCGTGGCCGATGTCACGGCCCGCGAGCTTCTGCGACAGGTGGGCGAGACTGTAGTCGCCCTCGACGCCGAAGTCCGGGGAGCCAAGGACGCCGAGGATGGCGGCGGCGGCGGGGTCACGCATGACGAGGTCGGAGGAAGTGGGACGCATGATGGACTCTCTTGGTTCCGGCGAGGCTCAATTGCCCCGTGGCCGGGAAGAGAACGCGAGCCCCAAGCTGATGCTGCGACCTCTTCCCGACCCCCGAACGGGCGTTCGGGGACCGGGAGCGGGAAGAGAGCAGGAGAACTTCTCCCCGCGGCTCGAAGGGGGCAGGGTGCCCTTTCGAGCTAGACTCAGATGGATCCCTCGGCCGCCTTGGCGATGAGGTTCTCCCACGCAAGGGCCTTTGCGCCCATGGTGGTGGCCTGTTCGGTGTCCGTCTTCATGGTGGCCGAGAAGTTGCCGCTCACGACACTCTTGGCGATGTTGGCCGCCATGATACCCACGGCCACGTCCGCCGCGCGCTGGGCGTACTTGGTCATGGGCTCCTCGGGCATGAAGACCGCAAGTCCGTAGCCCGCCGCCGCGACGATCGCCGCCGACGGGATGCGAGCCATGGGAGTGCCGTCCGACGCGGTGCCGAGAGGGACCTCGGCGCCGAACTTCGCGCACGCCGCGCCGATGGCGGCTCCTGCGGCCCCTGCGATGGCGGCGCCATGCAGGACGTCCCCACCAGGAACACGAGCGAGGACGCGAGCGAGCGCGTCCGGTTCAGATGAACGACGAGCGAGCGGGAAGTTCATGCGCCTATCCCGTCAGCCCGGGATCTGCCGAGCAAGCTCGGCGATCCTGTCGTACCCGAATCGACCGCTGTCACCCGTCATGCCTGCAGGAGCCGTGCTTTGCTTGCTGGCGCCCGTCGGCCCGCTGCCGAGCGAGGCGACCCACGTCTTGGCGAGCGACGCGGTCCAGATGCCGACGCCGATGTCGCCTGCGCGCTTGAGCGTGGGGGCGACCTCCTCCTGCGGGAACATCAGCGCAGCGGCGTACGCAGCGCCCGCGGCGGCGGCGGCCACCGGGATCTGCACGCTCGGGGTGCCGTCCTGGTTCTTGAAGCCGGGGAGCGCGAAGCTGTCGCCGAACTGGCCCTGCGCGGCGCCGATGAGCCCGCCCGCGATGGCGCTCTCGGCCGCGCCCTGGACGACCGATCCCGTCGCCACGACGTGGCTCCGCACCGTGCCGTACGCGCTCTTGGCATAGCCCGGCACCCGCGACAGGACGCGGGCGAGGGCGCTCTTCTCGTGGCTCGGCATGTCGCTCACGAAGATGTCTCGACGGGTGAGGGGGAAATCCATGACGTTTGACCTCTTTGCTTTCCGGGGGTGGGGACTGTCGGCCCTGTAGTGCATCACTCGGCCGGACCGGTGAAAGGGGCTCTAACCCTGCCCGGCCGAGGGACGAACTACAAGTCCGAAGACGCCCTTCAGTGTAGACGCCAAGGATGCAGTGTCAAGACAAAATACGGCGCTCGAAAAGCCTATGATTTCAGGGTTTTGGCGCCTAACTACGTGCAGAATGAAAGCTAGAAACTCATCAAAGTTTCTATTGGAAAGGCTTGTTTTCAAGCCTTGGGCCGGCGTGGACCCCTCTTGTTCGTGCGCCTGCGCCCCTCGCAGAGCTTGTCCGGGTCCACGGGTTCGAGCAGGCCAGGACGCGGCTCGTCTTCGCTGCGCATCCGCAACTTCAGGCTCTTGTGACCCTGGCCGTGGCGGTTCTTGATGACCGTCATGAGCCGTTCGGGGCTGACGTCATCGCCGTGCAGGTAGATGGTCGTGTCCACTTCATGGCGCAGCCTCATGAGCCCCGCGAGCTCCTCGCCCTTGTTCACGTGGTCGAGCGCCAGAAACGGCACCTGCCTCTCGCGCGCCCACATGCGGATGCGCTTGAGCGCGCGGACGGCGTCCATGGGGTCGTCGCCCACCAAGTCCGGCACCGCGTCGAGGATGCCGAAGCCGAACTCGTGCAGGGTCGAGTCGAGGCACACGAGGCTCTCGTCGAGCGGCGAGGTGACCATCATGAACGCCCCCGGATCGATTTCGAGACGCCGGCAACGATCCTTGATGGCCTCCCGGCTCTCCTCCGTGTTCAGGTAGAGCGTGGGCCTATCCGTGACCTCGGCCATGCGCTCGCCCACGATGAGCGCCCACACGCTCTTGCCCGCCCCCGGCTCGCCGCCGAGGAGCATCATCTGGTCGGGCGTGAAGCCGCCGCCGAAGATGGGGCTCCACCACTCGTCGTCGAGCAGGCGCACAAGAGGCACGTCATCCACATCCGCGAGGCTCATGAACAGTTCTTCTTCCGTCTCCTCCTGTTCTACGGGGAAGCTGTACTGGCCACATACCGTGCAGCGGTAGCATCCTTGTGCAAGCTCGGCCTCGCAGTGGTCGCAGAAGAACGTGGGAGAATCTGCACTTTGCATGGGAAAAACCACCTTTAGGTTCGCCAGGTTACGAGAAAAGCGACCTGATTAGAAAAAACTCTTTGCACGCCCCGCCGCAAGGAGTAGCTTCACGGCCTGACGAGACACGCGAGAGGCGAGACCACAGGAGTGTGTCCTCGTCACCGCACCCATGTGCGCCCCCTCTCGCGCGTCTCGCCGTTCATCCAACCCCTTTCAGGAGACCATCATGTCCAAGCAGGATAACCCCAAGAACGCGCATGTCGACCCCGTCAAGCAGAGCCCGAACCAGATCCCGATCGAGTTCCAGGGGACCGAGGGCGTGGACGTCCAGGTCGGCTTTCCCCCGTACTGGGACATCGAGGAGGGTCAGGTCATCTTCTGCATCCCGCGCCGGGTCGACGTGAGCGACCCCGCGTTCATCCGGCACGTGTGCGAGTGCCTGTCGCCCGAGATGCAGTGCTCGACCGGTCCCAAGGACCGCGGCGGTGAGGCCACGCCGGTCACGATCCATCGCGGCGACCTGTTCACGGTGTCGAATTTCGCCACCTTGCCGCTCGAGTACGGGCTCAAGGACGCGGTGCCCATCAAGGTCACCGTGATCGGCAAGGACACGAGCGGCAAGCTCCCCAACGGCCAGCCCCGGACGATGTGGCGCTTCAAGTACACCGTGCCGAACGAAGAGATGAAGAAGTCGATCGAGCGCGAGCAGAACCGCGCGGCCGGGTTCGGCGCCAAGTGGATCCGTGATGAGAAGACCAAGGCGAACCTCGCGAACATGAACTACTATCGCGCCTTCTTCCCCGAGAACCTCGGCCTCTCCGCTCCGAGCGCCGCGATGGGCGCTCTCAACTCCCCGCCGCCGCCCGCTCCGGTCGACGCCGAGGCATGAGGCCGTGGGCGGCCGGCTCGGGGGTCGGCCCATCTCGATCGTGGGACCCGAACGCTACGCACACCTCGTACGGGTCCTGCATCGCGACCGTCGCGCCATCGTCGAGGATCCGACCCTGAAGAAGGAGGTCCGACAAAGGGTGCTCAAGGCCCTGGACGCGCTGCTCGACGTCATCGTTCCGTTGCAACCCGAACGGATACATTGACAGGAGCGTGGGCGTGAGATAGAACAGTCGTCCGGCTCCCGACTGGCCCACTTGGGCAGATAGGAGCCCGAGCATCTCGAGGCGCGGCATGATGCTGTACGGGCGACTGGCGTGACAGCGCGAACAAGGCGCCCTCGGGGGAGAAACAAGCCCCTGCGAGATGAGCATGGGCGCTTTGTGGCGCAGCCCGCCCCACCGAGGCGTGACAAGAGGGGGCGGTTCGTAGCGTCGGCGAGAGTTGCAACTCGCA
>Ga0187889_10000753_pt1 | contig 37629 bp, 22 predicted proteins | sample June2016WEW_7_10_2_FD_132992 | JGI IMG/M metagenome (GOLD analysis project Ga0187889, IMG submission 132992) | Peatland microbial communities from SPRUCE experiment site at the Marcell Experimental Forest, Minnesota, USA - June2016WEW_7_100 | ecosystem: Environmental > Terrestrial > Soil >... | reverse complement strand
CAGTGTAAATACACACTGTCGATTTTTGTACAAGGCAAAAATTGCCTAGTGAAAACCTATGCGCTTTAGCCCTGTCTCGCCGAAATATTTAGCGAATTCCTATACGGCATTGCGCCTAAGTCCACGAGGAACAATACGACGCCACATCCCGCGAGGCAGGCTGCAAGGAGGTAAAACGGATCGGCCTCATGACTCGAGCCGGCAAACACATCTGGTGTACTGCCTGGATTAATTCTAATAGCACCGATCGGTCCCTGAGCGCCACCAAGAGCCGATATTGTGTCCAGAGCCAATGCTAACCCGGCCCCGATTAATACAAGCGAAAGGGTTCGGAGAACACTTGATCGTCTCCTCCCGCCGTTGGCTCGACGCGGCGGGCCCCCTATCGGAGGAGTAATTAGTGTCAGGTTCGCCCCATCATCGGGGCAGACAGTTGCGTCATCGCCATACTGCTTTCCACAGCCGCCACATTGTGTCATAGGGGTAATTGTGTTGTGTTCTGGCTTTTGGAAGTTGCCTGGATCTGTGGATGCAGGAGCGCGCGGTTCATGGGGGATCACCTGCCGGTGGCTTTCCTACGATCCAAAGACGTGGCGAGAATCGAACCGGTTATCAGCCCCACGCCAGCGCCTACTGCCACACCTTCTGTCATGTATGCGGCCACGCTCTTGCTATTCGCCTGCGCCGTATGATACCGACCGAACTGCATCCCATTCACAGTGATCGGGGGGTCTGGCTCTTGCGGCGCGAGGCCGTAACTTAGGAGTCCCCCAAGTACGGCACCTGCAAAGAGGCAACAAAGAACGATGATAACGGTTTTCATAGCGAGACACAGGTAAGGACGACTACTTAATTCCGCCGGCGCGCCGCAGCAGGTCAGCAGCCTCGCTGTAGCGCTCAGCCTCGGCCACGCGAAGCGGAGTGTCGCCGTTCTTGTCTTTGGCGCTTGGATTTGCATTGTGGTTTAGGAGCAACTGCACGACCGCCTTGTGGCCGGCAGCGGCCGCGAAGTGGAGAGGGACCCCGCCGTTATTCTCCACTGCGTTTACGCCAGCATTCTTGGAGATAAGCAGAGTTGCGACCTCTTCAAATCCAAAGGCGGCTGCTACGTGTAAGGGTGTCCACCCATTGTTCATTTTAGCTCCGACGTTTGCCTTGTTTGTGATCAAGAGCTCGGCCATCGACCTATTGCCTTTCATGGCCGCAATGTGCAACGGCGTAGCACCTTTGTCATTTCTTCGATAGATTAGCCTTGGGTTCTTCTGCAACATCTGCTTGACAGCGTTCAGCTCACCAGATGCGACTGCCTCCTCGATCGTGTTGGCGGCGGCCTGAGCGCCACGTTGACGCAGGAGGTCCACAACTTGCTGGTGGGCTGAAGCGGTGGCCACGCGCAGGGGCGTCGAGCCGTCGGCCGCCTTGGCGTTGACGTCAGCCCCGGCGTCGAGAAGCATCGCCACCACTTCGTTACTTCCAGACAATGCGGCCTCGTGCAGAGGGGTTGCCCCCTTCTGGGCTTTCGCATTCGCCTCGGCGCCATTTCTTAGGAGGCAAGCCACCACATCCTTTAAACCGCGCTTTGCCGCCAAGTGCAGGGGCGTAAACCCGTCATTGTCTTTGGCGTCGACCTCGGCCCGGTTGGCCAGCAGCACTTCGATGACGGCTGTATGGCCGTGGTCCGCGGCTGCATGCAAAGGCGTGGCCCCATCCTCGCTCCTGGCGTTTACCCTAGCTTTGTTAGTTAACAGCAATTGAGCCATAGGCCCGCTCCCCGCATAAGCCGCCGCATGCAGGGCAGTTTCACCGATCCTGTTCGTGGCGTTGACGTCGGCTTTGTTGGCGAGCAACACTTCAGCCACCGCGGTCTGGCCGCCCAAGGCGGCCGTGTGCAGAGGCGTGATGCCGTCCTTGTCCTTGCTGAAAACCAGCCCAGGATTGTCTTTCAGCAGAGACCTGACGATTTCCAACTCGCCACGAAAGGCGGCGTCTTGAATCTCGCCGCAGGGGGCAAGGTTGCTCGAAATGAGGGCCACCAGCAGGACGGCGGCCAGGCGGGAGATTCTGGGGTGGCGGAGCCGGTTAAGGAAAGAGCGTGTCTTATTCATGCTTGGTTCGATTCACGAGATGTGAAAAGCACTGCCCGGTTTCCATTAGCTTTATTCGCGGCCCCCATGCTGACGCAGCAGTTCCTCAACGTTCTCGCGGCCACTCAAAACCGCAACGTGCAGAGGCGTCGCGCCGTACTTGTTCTTCGCATTGATATCGGCCCTGTTGGCGATCAACAACTCGGCCATGTCCTTGCGACCTTGCATCGCCGCCCAGTGCAAAGGCGTCATGCCCTCGGCGTCTTTGCTAAGAGCAAGGTCAGGATTCTGCTTGAGGAGCGCCCTGACCTTTTCCAAGCCACCATCCCGGGCCGCGTCATGAATCGCGATGGCGGCGACCGGCGCGAGCCGACCGCCGTGCTGCCGCAGCAGTTCCGCCATTTCGTTATTCTCCTTCTTCTCCGCCAGCTTCAATGGCGATCTGGAAAACTTGAGCGTCGATAAGTCAATGCACTCGAAGCTCAGTGCGCTGGTGCCAGAGGTGCAGTAATAAATACAGCTAGGTGAAATCTTGAAAGATAGAGGGGGCTTTTGAATCGCTCTTGCTGCTTCCTCGTCAAATAGCACTGCGTTTCCGTCGTAGTCAACAGACTGCGAGCAGTCCTCGTCCAATGGCATACGCGTGTTTCCCATACAGTAAGCCGCCACCTTTGATCGAAAAACGTGAAGAGTACCGATTCCCCATACGCGCAGGTCCTTACCGTAAACGAACGTAATCGAATCCGGTATGGCGTTATTGTTTCTCAAGAAGTCGACTTCAGCCTTGGACGCCGTGAGGATGTAGGAAGGCACCCACGCTTGGGAGGAACCAGAACTTATAAGCCACGATGTCGGCGGCCTGTCGCTTTTCTGAAGAAGGGTTACGTTCTCACCGAACTCAAATGCGATGGTGTTTTCCTCTCGGGTCTGAGTCATTCCCTTCAGCATATACCCAACCTCGCTGGAGACGTCTTTACCGCTGAGCTGCAATGCGCCACCGAAAGATTTGAGCATAATGGCACTGTCGGTATTGGCAAGGGGTGAATTGTCACGCCGTGCGAAGTAGTGATTTATACGAACGTAAGCGGCTCCATGAATTGTCAGCGGCGGAGGCATTTCTCCAGAGAATCCGAGGCTTGTACAAGCCAACGCGACCACTATGACGGCGGCGGTGCGGAAAGATGTGGATTGGGAGGTAAGTTTAACGAAACGTTGTACTTTGTCCGTAATTGCTTTCATTGTATTTGTGGTAAATTGATTTCTCACATTCTATAAACATTTATTCGTGTCCGCCGTGTTCCCGCAACAATTCGGCAACATCGCTATGGGAAGTTGTCGCCGCATAGTGCGATGGCGTTCGACCCTCATTATCCTTGGCATTGACATCGGACTTGTTAGCGAGTAGCAGTTGCACCAGGTCCTTGTAGCCGCCTTGCTCGGCCGCATGCAAAGGCGTTGTGCCGGTGAGCGCGCCATCGGGTTCCAGGGTGGCTTGGTTGGTAACGCTGACGGGCAGACTGCCACCATCGAGCGCCACTTGCCCGCACATCACGACCAACAGGGGTTTGTCACTGGGATGGTAAGGACGATAAATCATTTATTTAGAACAAAATCGGCAACGATGCTTCGCTTATCAAGGTTGATGGTAAGTCTCCTATCGTGGACCGTAACTCCAGGACTGTAGTTCGCGGCGGCAATCGCGTTACCCGCAGAACCGGGTATTAGAATACCTGCGAGGGCCCCACCAGGCGTCATTCCGTTACTTTTGACTGTGGAGGTAGAGTAGAAATATGCCCACTTCTCGCCACCATCTGAATTCGGTTGTTTTGTATAAGGCGTGCCGAACATGGCAACTAGTTCATCCGCTGTGGTCTTTCCCTTGACGATGTCCCTCACTTTGGAGGTGTCAAAATCCCTGCCTGTGGTTGAAGTAGTCCGTGTCGCGCAACCCCATAGACAAAGGCTCAGGCTCAGGAAAGCGACTGGTAGTTGAATAGTTGTTACTGTTTTCATTTTTTGTTTTGTTTGTTGTTTCTGTCGGTTACAGAAAGTTATGCGCCCCAACGGTTAGGCTCAGCCAGACTGCCCCGTGCTGCCTCCACCTGGGCCCGGGACATCCGCCTGCTGAGACATCGGCCACTGTGTAAAGCCAGTCACGATAGGCCGAGGAAGAGAACCCGTCGCCGTCTGCAACGACGCCGGTTGCGGGAGGCGGCCGCAGGAGCCACAGGTGGAGCTCACTTGGATGCTCCGGCCTCCGCAATGCCCTCCAGTACAACCATGAGCGGGGCAGCCGGCGCAAGCCGAGGGCGCGCCCTGCGGGACGACCGCCGAGCTCGAATCAAGCGCCCCAATGGGAGTGATGGGCCGAGGGGCAGACACGGGAGCAGGCGCGGGAAAGTACCCGGGAGGCCCAACTGGCCAGCGGCCTTGGGCCGCACCGAACAGGGACGCCACCGAGCTCGTCCAGACGGCCAAGAGAAGCGCCCAAACGCGCGCAAATAGGATGGCGTGATGCGGCGCGGCCACCGAGCAGAGCTTTGTCGCCTTTAGGGTATTTAGGGTATTCATAGTTGGTTGCCCACTTACTACAGAGGGAAAGCGGTGAAAACGTTGCAGAATATTTTCATGCCCGGTGCGCCTGCGGCACAAACGAAGTTTTGTGGAGTTGCCCCAAGCACCTCCCGGGTGAGGAGCCCGGAATGCCGGGCAGGGATGGCGCGCAAGCTCGCCCTCAAAGAGGGGCGCGGCGGCCTGTGGCCAGGTGGCACGGCTCATCGGGGCATGAGAAACCCGGCGCAGCGCGCAGCCTGACATCGCCGCCAAACCCGACATGGCTCGCCAACAGCCTTCCGAGTGCCTCATCGCAGGGACCACGGACCACGGACGACGGGCCATAAACCACGCGCCGATCGCGCGGTTGAGGCATGACATGATCTGCTGGACGCGGCTGATTCTATGGATCCGTTTGGCCATGTCAAACAAGAATGCGGTTCGATTCAAAACTCGTTTCGTTACGTCCTTCTCACGGATTCGTCGCCGGTTGTTACAGACCGAGCCGTCAAATCGGGCTGGGTCGGCAGCAATTTCAGGGGCCACAGGCAAGAGTTCATGGCTTGGCGGGTGCCACGGCGGACTGGCCGGCGCCCGGATTTTGGATTGCAGGCTTGGTCTTGAGTTCGGCGAGATCCCGGCGCAGGGCCTCGGCCTCCGGCTTCCGGCCGGATTCCTCGTAGCAACCGGCGAGGTTCTCGATGGACTCTACTGTTCCAGGATGCCCGGCCGGGAGGTGCTGGCGTTTAAGCCGGAGGGAGTCCTCCTCCAGCGCGATTGGCTCCCCGGTGCGATGGGCGGCCTGATATGAAATGGCCAGCTCCGTCATGGCATTAAGGGTGTTCTCGTGCGTTGGGCCGGACACGCGGCGCAAAAGATCGAGGCTTGACTGCCCCAGCTTGACGGCCTCGTCCGTACGGCCGGTTTTGCGATAGGAATAGGCCAGGTCGATCATCACTTCGCCGCTGGTCAGGGCCAATACGGGGCTTGTCGGCTGGACTGTCCGCGGGGCCGGCCACCGGAGCCGCCAGCCTGGTGAAGCCGCTTTGGTAAAAGAACGGAGTCCTGCCGGCCGGGCGAAACCAATACAACGTGCCCCCCGGCGCAGGATAGGGTGGAAAGAAGAGCTTGGCGCAACCTCGTTTATCATTTGTTCGTCCTTCGTGGGTTCCGGCTCACCCAGCTGGCGGCGCTTGAGATGGGATGAACTAATGCGGGATATTGCGAAGCTCGGGGGCCTTACCGAACGCCTCGTGGGTCTTCACGCTCAGGTCGTCGAACAGTTTTTGCAGCCGAGTGAGTTCGTGCCTCAGTATCGTAAACTGAGTACCTTGGAACTCTGTGGCCTCAGCGGTGACGGTTCTTAGCCAAACCGTATTGTGGCTGGCACGCTCCTCCGCGGTCCATTGCATCACGAAGGTCAAGGTCGCGTTATTGTTGCCCCTAAGCCCAGTGGTCCGCGTCAGCTTGACAGGGCGTGGCGTTAGGACGATGTCCGCCGACGCGCGCGCGGTTGCCTCTTCGGAGGAGCGTGCCTCGTCCACCTGCTGGAACCAATCGCTGGCAGTGCGCCGCGCGTAATCCTGCAGTGGCGGGCCAAGGCGGTACGCCCAGGTCATGCCGGTGAAGCTGCGCCTGTATTGGTAGTCAGTTAGATCCTTGCCCAGCACCAGAACGGCATGGAGTGGCAGCTTGTCGCAGGCCGGCAGTGGGGTCGGTTTGACAGGCACGTCAAAAAACCGAATTTGAGCGCAGCCGGAGACCAGCGCCAGCAGAGAGCCGCAAAATAATGCCATGGATAACGAGCTTCTTTCATTCATAGGTCGGAATATCTTGGGTTGCGGTTGAGACTTACTGGGATAATGATATTATCATGGGTAACGCGGCATGGCTCTTGGTCTCGGTCAGGCTGATTCTCACCGTCGCTCCTCGGGCCCAGGCAGCACCCTTTGGCAGCGGCCGGAAGTACACGAAGCCCTCCATGCTCTGGCCGGGCGGAAGCGTCTGGTCTGGCAACTCCTTGACGACCCAATTGCGCTTGACCTCCTCAGCGCGCGATATCATCGAACTGCCGGCAGCCATTATCGCCAAGCCGCCGAGGCCGCCGAACGCGGCGCCCGCCGCATAGGTTGTCTCGCCTCCCGAACTCGGGCGCTCGATTGTCTGTCGGTCCGGGTTCCGCCCCGCGGCGGCCCCCGGGAGAACGAGCTGGAAGTTCTTTTTCAGCACGACGAACGTGTGGTCGGCAGTGGCGTTGGAAACGCGTACGAACACAACGCCGATACCCTCCGCGGCGGCGTTGATCCCGAAAAAATTGCGCGTACGCTCGGCCTCGACGAAGGGATCGAGGACGATTTCCATTCCGCCCGTCCGCACGGTCCGCATGCTGGAGGCGACTGCAGCCGGGTGGTAATCCGGCAGTTTCTGAGTGGCGCACCCACACATCATCGTAACCAGCAAGAGCGTGTAAAGCGCGGCTGTCGCATGGAGTTCTGTCTGAATAGTCGGTTTTTTCATTTTTTATGGACGAGTATACGTTTTCGGAAGTTCGGCCGTCTCGGCCCTGTGCGCTCTCTTTTTCAGCCCCCCCTTTAAACTGGCTGGTCTCGACTCTCTAAGCGGGCATGCTGACCGAGCGGGCGCGGCGCTTCGGCTCAGAGAAGCCCGGGAGGCCCACCGCCTCGCGTGGAGGCCGGAGGCGCGGCCCGCCGAGTAGCTGATTTTGTGAACGCCGCTGATTCTATGGGTCGGGCTGTTCATGTCAACGTAGTTTGGGTTCGCCTGCTGCCACCACGGACCACAGTCCACGCGCCGATGGCGCGGTTGCCGCACGACGTGATCTGCTGGACGCGGCTGATTCTATTGATCCGTTTGTTCATGTCAAACAAGAATAAGGTCCGGTTCAAAACTCGGTTCGTTGTATGGTTCTCAAGCGTTCCTCGCCGGTTGTTACAGACCGAGCCGTCAAATCGTGCTGGGTCAGCAACAATTCCAGGGGCCGCAGGCAAGAGTTCATGGCTTGGCGGGTGGCACGGCGGACTGGCCGGCGCCCGGATTTTGGCTTGCAGGCTTGGTCTTGAGTTCGGCGAGGTCCCGGCGCAGGGCCTCGGCCTCCGGCTTCCGGCCGGATTCCTCGTAGCAAGCGGCGAGGTTCTCCATAGACTCCACTGTTCCAGGATGCCCGGCCGGGAGGTGGTGGCGTTTAAGCCGGAGGGAGTCCTCCTCCAGCGCGATTGCCTCCCCGGTGCGATGGGCGGCGTGATATGAAATGGCCAGCTCCGTCATGGCGTTCAGGGTGTTCTCGTGCGTTGGGCCGGACACGCGGCGGAAAAGATCGAGGCTTGACTGCCCCAGCTTGATGGCCTCGTCCGTACGCCCGGTTTTGCGATAGGAATAGGCCAAGTCGATCATCACCTCGAGCGTGGCGGGGTGTTCCGGGCCGCGCGCCTTGCTCAGGAGGGGCAGGAGCTCCTGCTGCAACTTGAGGGCCTCCTCCCAGCGGCCTTCGTCGCGATAGGAATTCACCAGGTTGTGCAACGCCCCGAGCGTTTCCGAGTGCTCCGGGCCGCTGACCTTGCGGCGCAGCGCCAGCACCTGCTCCCGGAGCTTGAGGGCCTCGTCCCGGCGGCCGGCTGCGCGATAGGAATTCGCCAGGTTCTGCATCGCGCTGATCGTGAAGGTGCGTTCCGAGCCGAGCACCTCGCTGCTGAGCGCCAGTACCTCCTCCCGGAGCTTGAGGGCATCGTCGCGGCGCCCGGCGCCCGAGTAGGAAGTCGCCAGGTTGTGCATTGCACTCAGCGTGGCGGAGTGCTTTGGGCCGAGCACCTTGCGGCGGAGCGCCAGGACCTCCTCCCGCAACTTGAGGGCCTCGTCCCGGCGGCCGGCGTCGAAATACGAAGTCGCCAGGTTGTGCACCGCCAGGAGCGTGGCGGGGTGTTCCGGGCCGTTCACCTTGCTGCTGAGAGCCAGCGCCCGCTCGCGCAGCTCGAGGGCCGCGTCCCGGCGGCCGGCCACGGCGTAGGAACTCGCCAGATTGTTCATCGCATTGAGCGCGTAGGGGTGTTCCGGGCCGTTCACCCTGCGGCACAGCGCCACCACCTGCTCTTGCAACCTGAGGGCCTCGTCCCGGCGACCCGCGTCGAAGTAGGAACAGGCCAGATCGTTCATCGCCCGGAGCGTGTCGGCGTGCTCCGGGCCCCTCACCTTGCGGGTGCGCGCGAGCACCTCCTCCAAAAGCTTTAGGGCCTCGTCGCGGCGCCCGGCCTCGGCGTAGGAATTCGCCAGGTTGCCCATCGCGGCGAGCGTCTCGGGGTGCTCCGGGCCCCGCACCTTGCGGAAGAGCCCCAGCACGTGCTCTTGCAACTTGAGCGCCTCCCGCAGGCGGCCCGCATCGGCGTAGGACCACGCCAGGTTGTGCATCGCTCGGAGCGTGTCGGGGTGTTCGGGACCGGAGGCGGACAGGTAGTAATCGCGGGCCTTTTCTTGCAGCACGATGGCCTCGCGGTAGAGACCCAGACCGTGGTAGGTCATGCCGAGGGTGGCCTGGATTTTGGCCCGGCGGGCTGGCTGGCTGGCCAGGTCGTTCTCCAGCTTCTTTGCGGCGGCGCCGAGAGTTTCCGCGACCGTGACCTTACGGCCGTCGCGCGCGGGGTCCGGACTCTGGAAGACTTCGGTCAGGAATTTAGAAACGGCTTCGGACTCAGTGAGACGCTGCTTGGCCAGGATGGCCTGCCAGGCACTAAAGCCCGTGGCGGCCACGAGCACCGCGGCAATCAAAGCCGCGACGGCGAAGGCGGTCTTGTTGCGCCGCAAGGCCTTCTGGAGTCGGTAACCGGCGCTCGGCGGCCGGGCGACAACCGCTTCGTTCGCCAGGTGGCGCCCAAGGTCCACCGCCAGGCCGTTGGCCGTTTCGTAACGCCGGGCGCGGTCCTTCTCCAGGCACTTCATCACGATCCAGTCCAGGTCACCCCGGATCAGCTTGAGCAGACGCGCGCTCTCGGTGCCGTGCTGTCTGGCGGTGGCGGTGAGGGCCTCGCCGTGCAACGTGCTCAGGCGCGTGCTGGGACGCGGCGGCTCGACGTCCCGGATCGTCCGCTGGATGGCATCCAGACCCGCCTTGGCCAGTTCCTGCGCATCGAAGGGCGTGCGCCCGGTCAGCAACTCGTACAGCAGCACCCCAAGGCTGTAGATGTCGGTGCGGGTGTCGATGTCGAGCCCGATCATCGCCGCCTGCTCCGGGCTCATGTAGGCCGGCGTGCCGAGGAGTTGGTGCAACTGCGTGGAAACCGTCGCGCCGGCCAGCCGGCCCTCGGTCGCCTTTGCGATGCCGAAATCAATGACCTTGGGCACCGGCGCGCCGTCCTGGAGAGTGACCAGGACATTCGAGGGCTTGATGTCACGATGGATGACGCCCTTCTGGTGGGCGTGTTGGATGGCGTGGCAGACCTTCAAGAAGAGGCCCAACCGCTGGGCCGTCGCCAGATTATTCTGGTCGCAAAACTCCGTGATACGGACGCCCTTGACCAGCTCCATGACGAAGTAGGGCCGGCCCGTCGCGGTGGCGCCGGCGTCGAACACCTTGGCGATATTGGGGTGATCCATCAGCGCCAGTGCCTGCCGCTCCGCCTCGAACCGCGCCACTACCTGCTTTGTGTCCATGCCGAGCTTGATGACCTTCAGGGCCACCGTCCGCCGGACCGGTTCCTCCTGCTCCGCCTCGAACACCACCCCGAACCCTCCTTCGCCGATGGGCCGCACCAGGCGGAAGCGCCCTATGCGGTCGCCCGGTTTCTCCGCCGTCGCGGTTGGAGCAGCACGGGGAGCCTCCGTGCCGGGGGAAGCCTCTGGCGCCTCCTCGATAGGGAAATCCGACAACCCGAGTTGCAGCAGACAGCGCATGCACTGGCACCCGGGTGCGTTCCCGGAAAGCGGAGCTCCACAACTGGCACATTTACCCAATTCAGCCATATCTCGCTTGCGCTTGCATCCATCAAAATCAGCCCGGTTGTGCCGCCTGGCGGCGGGGCCGCTAGTGGACCTCGCCGCTGCGGCAGCCGGACCAAGCCCTCAGACCCAATCACTCAGGCCGCCATTCTCTTCTCAAACAAACCGGGACGATTGTTACAGGAAGTTCGCAGGAATCAGTCAGACCGAGGTCGCGCTCATGAGGTGCCTAATCTCGTCATCGACGTCCTCCGCAGTGCAGACGGTTTGCGCGACCTCCTCTCGGAGCACTCGGCGGAATTCGGCGCGGAGACGATGCACCGCTACCCTGACAGCGGCCTCGCTCTTGCCCAATTTAGCTGCCATCTCGGCGTACGAGCCGGTCGCGCCTTTGCCCGAAAGGGTTGACTTCAATTCCGCAAAGAGCTCGGTCGTGCCTGTCTCGACGTATTCCTTGCGCAATCGCTCGAGAACTCGGCCCAAGAGCGTGGCGGCCCAGGGGCGGTCGAATGCCTTATCCGGCGTATCGCTATCTGCCGGCTCACAACCATAACGTCCCTCCGCCACGGCCTCGTCGATGGAAATTGTCTGGCACTGGCCTCCTCGTTTTATCGTGTGCTGCCGTTTCCAATCGTTGATCAGGAATTTTTCGAGGGCGCCCAGCATGAAAGTGCGGAATCTGCCCTTTCCACGGTCCGCTCTCTTGAACGTTTCCGCTTCCAGCAAATGGGCGAAAAACGCTTGCGTAAGGTCCTCTGCCTCCTGGTGGCCACCGCACCGGCGCCGGCGAATGAACGAATAAATCGGGTACCAGTAAGCGCAATAGAGTTTTCCCAGCGCCGCGGCACGCACCTCGGAATCGTCATCCCCTGCCCGAAGAACCAGGCTCCAATGCGTGGCCTTGAACTGGGGATCGTGGCCCGGGCTTGAGGAGGCGGTGTCCGTTGCCGGCATCATAAGCGATCACCTCCCTCGGACAGAAACGCTCCCAGTTTGCCCGCCCGCCGGGATAAGCGAATTGGCCGTGCGTTTTGGTGCATGGCGATTATTCGGGCACTTTTCCGGGCAAGTGTCAAGTCCCGAACTGACCAAAATCAAGCATGGTTTTAGCAACCCATTGCTAAAACGCAAGAGCCTTTTTGGCCCCGCTCTAGCATTCGCGGCGCATGGGTCGAAAACCGAAAGCGCGTCGCGATCCCTATGGAGCCTGGCTCCAGCACCTCCGGCGTGATCGGAAGCTGACGCAGCAGGAACTGGCGAGGCGGGCCGGTGTACCACAGACTACGCTCGCGTACTGGGAGAAAACGGGGCGGTTGACGGGTCGCCAGATCATCCTCCGGTTGGCCTCGGCATTGGACGTATCGCTCAACAAACTGCTGCGCCCGGGCCGAGCGGAGCAAGACCGCTCCTCATCATAATTGGAACAGCGGCGTGGTGTTTGCCGGATCGGGTGGCTGGCGCGGCGGACGGCCAGAACACCAGACGCCGGTGGTCTCCTCCAGCCACAACCCCGTTGGGGTTGAGGGCCCTTGCATGGCCGGCACCCAGGGTTCTCCCTGCGGTCCAACCCGGCTTGGTTACACAACCGCTTCGCGGTTGAAGCCGCACACGCCACTTTGGACACCCGATTGGTCCAACCGCGAATGGACGCGAATCGACGGGTCCAGATGCGTCCGCCAAGGGGTGCGTTGTCAAAAAGGCTTGATAGGCGGCGAAGAGAGTGGAAGGCTTGCCAGCGCAAGCATTTGACGCTTTATGATGTCATCCCCCGGGACGAGCGCCCGAGCAACGACCTGCTGCTCGGGCAATTCCTGGAATATGTCCAGAGCAAGCGCCTGAAGTTGTACCCGGCGCAGGAGAGCGCCATTCTCGAATTGTTCGAGGAGAAGAACGTGATTCTCAACACGCCGACCGGCTCGGGCAAGACGCTGGTGGCGGCGGCCCTCCAGTTCAAGGCGCTGGTCCAGGGCAAACGCTCGGTCTATACCTGCCCGCTCAAGGCGCTGGTCAACGAGAAGTGGATGGCCCTGTGCCGCGAGTTCGGCCCGGACAACGTCGGGCTGAGCACCGGCGACGCGACGGTGAACCGCGAGGCCCCGATGCTGTGTTGCACGGCGGAAATCCTGGCCAATATCGCTCTGCGCGAAGGCCCAACGGCCAATGTCCAGGAGGTCATCATGGACGAGTTCCATTACTACGCGGACCGGGAGAGAGGGGTGGCCTGGCAGGTGCCGCTGCTGACCCTGCCGCAGGCCCGGTTCCTGTTGATGTCGGCGACGCTTGGCGAGACGACGTTTTTCGAGGAGGAACTGACCCGGTTGAACGGCCGCCCGACGGTGACGGTCCAGTCCAAGGACCGGCCGGTGCCGCTGGAATACGCCTATTCGGAGATAGCGCTGGCCCAGACGCTGGAACGGCTCATAGGGGAGGGCAAGGGCCCCGTCTATGTGGTGCATTTCACCCAACTCGAGGCCGCCCAGAGCGCCCAGGACTTCACCAGCATCAACGCCTGCGCGCGGGAGGAGAAAAACGCCATCGGCAGCGCGCTGGAGGGATTCAAGTTCAGCAGCCCCTACGGACCGGAGATCCGGAGGTGGCTCAAGCACGGCATCGGCCTCCATCACGCCGGCCTGCTGCCGAAATATCGCGTCCTGGTCGAGCAACTGACCCAGAGGGGCCTCCTCAAGATCATCTGCGGCACCGATACGCTCGGGGCCGGAATCAACATGCCCATCCGCACCGTCCTATTCAGCCGCCTCTGCAAATTCGACGGGCAGAAGACGGGAATCCTCAGCGCGCGCGATTTCCACCAGGTTTCCGGCCGGGCGGGGCGCAAGGGGTTCGATGACCGCGGTTGGGTCGTGGCGCAGGCCCCCGAGCACGTCGTCGAGAATATCAAGCTCGAGGAAAAGGCGGCCAAAGACGGCAGGAAATCGGTCAAACGCAAGCCCCCGGACAGGAATTTCGTCCAGTGGGACAAACAGACATTCCTTCGCCTCATCCACGCGCCGCCGGAGCGATTGACCTCGCGATTCCAGGTCTCGCACGGGATGTTGCTCAACGTCCTGAGCCGGAAGGGCGACGGTTGCCGCGCCATGCAGAGGCTGATTCGCCACTGCCACGAGACGCCCAAGGCCAGGAAGGTGCATATCAAACGAGCCTGGCAGTTGTTCCGTTCGCTGGTGGACCGCAAGATCATCCAGTCCATCCCGCGGACCCAGGACGGCGCTTGCCTGCGGGTCAACGTCGAGCTGCAGGATGATTTCTCGATGGACCAGACGCTCTCCTTGTACCTGCTGGATACCCTCCCGCTATTGGACCCCCAGGCGCCGGATTATGCGCTGGTGCTGCTGACCCTGGTGGAATCCATCCTCGAAGACCCGGACCTCATCTTGCGCAAGCAGCTTGACCAGCTCAAGACCCGGAAGATGGCCGAGATGAAAATGGCCGGCCTCGAATACGACGAGCGAATGGAAGAGCTCGAGAAGCTGGAATATCCCAAGCCCAACCGCGACTTCGTCTATTCCACCTTCAATGCGTTTGCGGACAAACATCCGTGGGTCGGCCAGGAAAATATCCGGCCCAAATCCATCGCCCGCGAGATGTTCGAGTCGTTCCGTTCCTTTTCCGATTACATCCGCGATTACGAACTGCAACGCGCCGAGGGCCTCCTGCTGCGCCACCTCAACAGTGTCTATAAAGTCCTGGCCCAAACCGTCCCCGACACCGCCAAGACCGACGCCGTCCTCGAGATGGAGCTCTACCTCGGGGCCATGATCCGCCAGGTGGACTCCAGCCTGCTGGATGAATGGGAGAAGATGCGCGACCCGAATTACGTGGCGCGCCCCCAAAGCCAAGAGGTCCGTCCGCCCGGCGCCCAGGAAGCGGAGAAAGACCTCACCCGCGACACGAAGGCCTTCACCGCCGCCATCCGCACCCGCATCTTCAACTTTTTGCGGGGCCTGGTGATTGCGGACTACGAGGCCGCCCTTTCCCATCTTGATTCCCCGAATGACCCCGAGGGCCAGCCCTGGACTGCGGACAGGCTGGCCCCGCTCATGCAGGAGTATCACCAGGAGCACGAGCGGCTTTGTCTGGACCCCAACGCGCGAAATGTGCGCCACACCTACGTGACTCCCTCCGAGGACAAAAAGTCCTGGCGCGTCCAGCAAATGCTGGTCGACCCGCAAGAGCATAATGACTGGGTGGCCGAGTTCGAGGTGGATTTGGCGAAATCACGGGCGGCAAATGAACCTGCCCTTCATTTGCGGAAAATCGGCTGCCTATAGGCGCCTTTGTCATCCAGGCAACGTCTTGCGGAACTGCACCGTCTCGACCTGCCCATAATATGTTGGCTTAGTAAGGTATCAGGGTCCTCAGGGCAAGCTTGCGAACGGCGCAAACGAGATCGCCAACGCGTAAGGCACCCCACATCCCATGCGGACCGCCACCACGAGTGCCCTTGCTCTATTTTAGCGCTCCGGTTGCGGAACAGCTCAACCCCGCCAGGCGTGGCCTGTTTATAGCACCAGCGCAGCCACCCCCTCCGGCTTTTTGTTTTTCAGCGGCGCGGGTCTGGCCCGCCTATCGAATTGCCCGCCCGCCGCGCCGCTGAAAAACAAAAACAACGGTGGTGGGTCGCGGTCCTCCTGTTACCCCTCGTTAGGAATGCCGCGATGCTCCCCAGGCGGCCAAGCCGGGGTTTAGCCTTGCTTCCAGGCGCGACTGCCGTAAAGTACGGGTATGGCGACACCTGCCACGCCCACTGTCCACCCTCAAGCGGTTGGTTTCGAGCCAGCGGCACCGCTGCTGGAACCGGGGGATCGGCTGTCGCGCAGCGAGTTCGAGCGGCGCTACGAGCGTATGCCGCACCTCAAGAAGGCCGAGCTAATCGAAGGAACCGTCTATATGCCCTCACCCATTCGCGTCGGGAGACATGCCGAACCCCACAGCCATCTGGGCGGATGGCTGGTGGTTTATGCCTCCGAGACGCCAGGCGTCCGGTGCTTCGATAATTGCACGGTCCGCCTGGATCTTGAAAATGAGCCCCAGCCGGACCTGGTCTTGATCAAGGCGCCAGCCCACGGCGGCCAGACGCGCATTTCGCACGACGATTATCTTGAAGGGGCGCCGGAGCTGGCAGTTGAGATCGTCGGAAGCTCGCAAGCTTACGACCTGCACCAAAAGAAGCGCGCTTACCGCCGCAACGGCGTCCGCGAGTACCTCGCCTGGATCACGGGAGAGAATCGGCTGGTGTGGTGGGAACTGCGCGAAGAGGAATATCAGGAAATCGCGCCCGCGGACGACGGCCTGCTCAAGAGCGGGGTCTTCCCGGGCCTATGGCTCGACCCCGCGGCCCTCCTGCGCGGGGACCTCAAGGGCCTGCTCGCCGCGTTGCGACGCGGCCTCGATGGCGCCGAACATCGCGCCTTTGTGGCAACCTGAGCTCCCGTGCCAATGCCGCCATTGCATAGAAACCTCAGCCTGTCCCATTCAAGATCACTCCTGTTGACCCTTTGCGCCCTCCTGGTGGCGGCAGTGTCCCCTGTGAACGCCCAGAAATCGGGCCCTGACCCCAAGCTGAAGGTGCTCAGAGGGCCGGCCAACGCCCCGCTGGGGAGCATTGCCGGGCTCGCCGTGCCGGCGGGCTGCATCTTCCTGGACGCCCAGAGCACCCGCCTCTTCCTCAAGAGCCGAGGGGAGCCTGTCAGCGGCCATGAAGTGGGTTTCCTCACGGGCACCAACCAGAGCTGGTCGGTCTTATTCATTTTTGACGAGAGCGGTTACGTCAAAGACAACGAGAAGGACAAACTGGCGTCGGACAAACTCCTGGAATCCATCAAACAGGGCGTGGCCCGGGGAAATAAAGAACGGCAGCGCAACGGCCATCCGCCGGTCGAGGTAACCGGGTGGGAACTTCCGCCCAGGTACGACTCCGCCACGCACGACCTGGAATGGGCCATCCGCTGCGTTTGCGAGGGCCGGCCCGTGGTGAATTACAACACCCGGTTGCTCGGGCGCAAAGGGGTGATGGAGGTCATCCTGGTCGTCGCACCCGAGAGACTGCCGGTGACGCTGCCGGTCTTCCGCAAAGTGCTGGCGGGCTGCTCCTATCAACCCGGCCAGACCTACGCCGAGTATCGCCCCGGAGACAGAGTGGCCAATTACGGGCTGGGGGCGCTGGTGGTCGGCGGGGCGGCACTCGGGGCGGCGAAGCCGGGATTGCCGGCCTGGGCTGCGGTGCTCTTCAAGAATGCCTGGAAGCTGATCATCGTGGCCTTTGTGTTTGTGGCCGGCGGCGCGTTTTTGAAAAGGCTCTTTACCAGATGAAAATCACCCCGTTTCTCTACTTCCTTGCCCTGAGTTGCGCCGCTGCCGGCGCGGCGGCTGCAGCCACTGACCCTGCTCCCGGGGCGGACCCCACGCAAGTCCCCCGGGCGATGCAGGCGCCCATGAAAGCGCGCCCCCATGTCACCGTGGGCCTGCGCGCCGGCGATATCACTGGGGGCGACAACCGCGCACTCCAGGCTGCCCTGGATTACGTTGCCGGCCTGGGCGGAGGGGTCGTGGACATCGGGCCGGGTCAATACACCATGCGGGACTCGCTTCACCTGCGCTCCCAGGTGACGGTGCGCGGCGCCCCGGGCCAGACTCTCCTGCGCAAAGCGCCCTCGGTCGCCTCCCCCCTCAAGCTCGACGGCGATTACGGCGAAGAACAGATTACGGTAGCGGACCCGGCCGGCTTTGGCATCGGAGAGGGCGTGGCGGTCTGGGACAAGAATTCCGGGGGCTTTCATACCACGGTGGCGCGCATCACCGGGGCCAGCGGGAACACTCTGGCCATCAGCCTTCCATTGAACGCCGATTGCATGGTCGAGAATGGCGCCCAGGCGGCAACCGTTTTTCCAGTCGTGAGCGGCTATTATGCGGAAGGGGCCAGGATCGAAGACCTGGCCATCGAGGGGAACAAGGACCAGAATGTGCCTCTCAACGGCTGCCGGGGCGGAGGCATCTTCCTTTACCGTTGCCATGGAGCCGTCCTGGAGCGGTGCATCGTCCGCGATTACAACGGCGACGGCATCAGTTTCCAGCAGTGCAACGACGTGACGCTCGCCGCCTGCATCAGCGAGGGCAACACCGGCCTGGGCCTCCACCCGGGCAGCGGTTCCCAGCGCCCCGTCCTCCGCCTGTGTGTCGCCCGGAACAACGGCCAGGACGGCCTCTTCCTCTGCTGGCGGGTCAAACAGGGGCTCTTCGAAGCGAACATCCTCGAAGACAACGGCGGCTTCGGAATCTCCGTCGGGCATAAGGACACCGACAACCTGTTTCGCAACAACCAAGTGCGGGGCAATCATGCCGACGGGGTGTTCTTCCGCAACGAAACCGAAGGCATGGCGCCGCATCGCAACCGCCTGGAAAACAATCTCATCGAAAACAACGGCCTCCAGGAAGGGGCCGCCGGCATTCGGGTCCGGGGGCAGACGCGCGACCTCGTGCTCGAGAACAACACCCTCCGCGACACCCGCCCCGCCGGCCAGCGCAAGCAAACCGTCGGCATCAAGCTCGAACAGAAAGTGGGCCGCGCCACCATCCAAGGCAACCAAATCGAAGCCCCAAAACCCCTCGATGACCAGCGGGCGGTTGAACCGTAGGGGGCCGAGGGGCAAGGGGCGAGGGCCGAGGGCCGAGTGTCGAGGGGACGGAGCGCCGCCCCTCGACACTCGCCCCTTGCGTCAGGCTGCTTGTGACCCCGGGGTTTCGCCAAACAAGTCCATCTGCGGGGGCGGGGCAAGCGCTTGGAGTTTTTCGCGGTCTTTTTGGCGGCGCGCGGTCTGGCGCACATTGCCTTCCGGCGTGAGTTCGGATTCCTCGAGATTGCGCAGGATTTCTTTGGCCCGGTCGAGCACCGGCTTGGGCAGACCCGCCAGCCGCGCGACCTGGATGCCGTAACTCTTGTCGCTGCCGCCCTCGACGATCTTGCGGAGGAAGACGATTTGATCGCGCCACTCGCGGACGGCGACATTGTAATTCTTCAAGCGCGGCAGGCGGCCGGCCAATTCGGTCAACTCGTGGTAATGGGTGGCAAAGAGGGTCTTGGCCCCGACCTGGTTGTGGAGGTGCTCGACAATGCCCCAGGCCAGGCTCAGACCGTCGAAAGTGCTCGTGCCCCGCCCGATCTCGTCCAGGATGATCAGGCTGCGGGGCGTGGCGTTGTTGAGGAGGTTGGCCGTCTCGCACATCTCGACCATGAACGTGGACTGCCCGCGCGCCAAATCGTCGCTGGCGCCGATGCGCGTGAAGATGCGGTCGGTGAGATCCAGGCGCGCCTCCGAGGCGGGGATGAATGAGCCGGTATGGGCCAGGAGGGCCAGCAGCGCCACCTGCCGGATATAGGTGCTCTTGCCGGCCATGTTCGGCCCCGTGATGAGGGCGATCTGGGTCGCGCCATCCAGGCAGGTGTCGTTGGGCACGAACCGCTCCTGGCTCAGGGTCTGCTCGAGCACGGGATGACGGCCCTCGCGAATGAAGAGCGCTCCCTCGCAGCCCATCTGCGGCCGGCAGTAGTTGAAGAGCCGCGCCGTCTCGGCAAACGCCCCGAGCACGTCCAGTTGCCCCAGGGCCGTGGCGGCGCGCTGAAGCTCGGCCACGCGCTCGAGCACGGCCTGGCGCGCCCGTTGAAAGAGCTCGTATTCCAGCTTCGTGCTCCGCTCTTCCGCCCCCAGTATCTTGCCTTCCATCTCCTTGAGCTCGGGGGTGATGAAGCGTTCGCCGTTGGCGATCGTTTGCTTGCGGACATATTGCGGGGGCACTTTGTCCAGGTTCGCCCGGGTCACTTCGATATAGTAGCCGAATACCGAGTTGAATCGGACCTTGAGGGATGCTATCCCGGTGCGGGCGATTTCGTCTTGCTGCAATTTGGCAATCCAGTCCTTGCCCTCCCGCATCGCGGCGCGCAACTCGTCAAGCCCGGCATCGAAGCCGTCGCGAATCAAACCGCCTTCTTTCAAGACCAGGGGCGGCTCCTCCACGAGCGCGCGGGCGATCAGTTCGACCAGGCCGGGCAACTCAGTGACTTGCTCCGCCAACCGGCCCAGCAAGGGCGGAGCGCGCTCCTGGGCCGGCGCGGCCAGCGGGCCCAACTCGGATGGCGGGCCGGCTCCCGCCAGGTCCGCCAGGGTTGCCAGGGTTGTCTTGAGCGCCGGCAACTGCTCGAGGGCCGTTCGCAACGCGATGAGGTCCCGGGCATTGCCGCTCCCGGCGCTTAATCGCCCGGTGGTCCGCTCCAAGTCACGCACTTGCCCAAGTTGCCCCCGGAGGCGCTCCAGGCAGGGGGGATGGTCCAGCAGGGCTTGCACCACTTCCTGGCGCCTCCGGATAGGTTCGAGGGCGGCCAGCGGCTGGGAAAGCCAATCGCGCAAGCGCCGCGCCCCCATCGGGGTCACGGTGCGATTGACGGCGCCATAGAGGCAGGCATTGCGCGGCCCCTGGGCATGGAGCGGCTCGAGGATTTCCAAATGCCGCAATGTGGTGTAGTCAAGCCCCAGGTAATCGCTTCGCTGATAGAACGAAACCCGCGTGAGGCTGGTTGCATCGCGCCGCAGGTGCTGAGTCAGATAATGGAGCACCGCTCCCACCGCCCCCACCGCCCCCGCCCGGTCCTTCAGCCCGAAGCCGTCCAGCGAGGCGACTCCGAAATGGTCGCGCACCGTAAAAAGCGCCGTTTCGGGCGCAAACACCCAGTCATCGTACCCGTTGAGAATCCAGCCAAAGGAAGCCGGGGCGTTCCTGAGGGGCGCAGGGGTTTGGCTCAGCGGCGCCGGCGGCCGGAGGGCGCCGGGCGCAGCGGCAGGCGGAGCGGTTGGCAAAGCGGAAGTCTGGCCGGCGGCCCCTCGCAGCAAGTCGCGCAGGGCCTCGGTGCCGCTCGGATAGACAATTTCGACCGGGCGCAGCCGCTGCAGTTCCGTGAGCAGCGCTGTCTCCCCCTCCACCTCGGTGGCCTTGAAATCGCCCGTGGTCAGATCGGCGCACGCCAGGCCGAAGAGCTTGCCCAAGGGACAAACGGCGGCCAGGTAATTGTAGCGCTCGGCCGCCAGCATCCGCTCATCGAAATGCGTGCCGGGGCTCAGGATCTGCGTCACCTCGCGTTTGACCAGTTGTCCGGGGCGCGCCTCTTCCATCTGGTCGCAGACAGCGACCTTGCGTCCGGCCCGAAGCAACCGGCCGATGTACGCATTGGCTGCGTGAAAGGGGATGCCGCACATGGGCACGACGCCCCGCCGGGTCAGCGCCACATTGAGCAACTGCGCCCCCGTCTGCGCGTCCTCGAAGAACATTTCGTAGAAATCCCCCAGGCGGAACAGCAGTAATGCGTCTTTGGGCAGTTCGCTCTTGATCCGGCGATACTGCGCCATCATGGGTGTCAGTTGGGCATCGCTGGCCATCGCCGGCAAGTTAGGCTGAAATCCAACTGAGGTCCATACCGGTTTTCAGGGCTGCGCTCCCATAAATATGGCGCTCCTCCAGAGCTTTCCCAAGGCCGGCACCCCACTGGTGAAACAGCGAGCAACGGCCTCCAAGGCCTCAGGTCCCGCTAATCGTTACTATTTTGTCCTGCCCTCCGTCTTCGCTTTCTTCTTGGGTTTGTCTGCCCGCTTGCTATTATGCCGGCGAAGATGGCCAAACTACAAACTAACATGAACCTGCCTTCTCTACCCTGTTCAACAGAGATTTCACGCGCCTTTGCCTGCCTCATCCTGAGCGCCTCCTGCCTGGTCCCCTCAGCCATGGCCCAGACAGTTTACTCGAATTATACCTTCATCACGCTGGCGGGCCAGACTACCGGCTGGTTTGACGGCGCCGGCAGCGCCGCCCTCTTCAAGCTGCCCTATGGCGTGGCCGTGGACGCCAGCGGCAACCTGTATGTGGCCGACACGGGCAATAACACCATCCGAAAGGTGACCTCGAGCGGAGTGGCAACGACGCTGGCGGGCCTGGCCGGCAGTCCGGGGGCCGCCGACGGCAGCGGCCAGGCGGCGCGCTTCAATACTCCCGGCGGCGTCGCGGTGGACGGCAGCAACAACGTGTACGTCGCCGATTCTTCCAACCAGACCATCCGGAAGGTCACGCCGGCGGGTGTGGTGACAACGCTGGCCGGCCTGGCGGGCGCCCCCGGCAGCGTGGATGGCTCCGGCAGCAGCGCCCGGTTCAACAGCCCCCAGTCCGTGGCGGTCGACGCCGGCGGCAACGTGTATGTGGCAGACGCCACCAACTGCGCCATCCGGAAGATCACCCCTGCCGGTGTCGTCAGCACCCTGGCCGGAAAACTGGGGGTTTCGGGGACCAATGACGCTCCCACCGGCGCCGCCGCCAGGTTCGACCTGCCTTATGGTGTCGCTGTGGACACCAATGGCAACGTGTACGTGGCCGACACCGTTAATCAGACCATCCGCCAGATCAGCCCCAGCGGCGCGGTAACGACCCTGGCGGGTGTGGCACGCAGCTCGGGGACAAACGACGGCACGAACTCAGGGGCGCTCTTCGCTTATCCGTGCGCCGTGGCCGCCGCCGCCAGCGGCACCGTGTACGTCGTGGATACGGGCAATAATACGATACGCCAGGTAAGCCCCGCAGGGGTTGTCACCACGCTGGCCGGTTCGGCGGGGAACCCGGGCTCGACCAATGGCGCCGGGAGTGGCGCCCGGTTCTCCTCACCCCTGGGTGTGGCGGTGGACGGCGACGGGAACGTCTATGTGGCCGATTCATACAATTCCACGATCCGTAAAGTGACCACGCCGGGCGGGGTGGTGACCACCCTGGCCGGAACTACGGCTGCCGCAGGCAGCGCCGACGGCGCCGGCAGCGCCGCCCAGTTCAGGGATCCGTATGGAGTGGCCGTGGACAGCGCCGGCACGATTTACGTGTCGGATCTTGGCAATAACACCATTCGCCAGATTACCCCGGCGGGTGTGGTGACGACGCTGGCCGGCAGCGCAAACTCCACCGCAGGCACCAATGACGGGACCGGCAGCGCGGCCAGCTTTGACAATCCCGCCGGCCTGGCAGTGGACCTCCACGCCAATGTGTATGTGGCCGATTATTTAAGCCATACCATCCGTAAAATCGCCCCGGGCGGCATCGTGACCACGCTGGCCGGCGAGCCGGGTGCGGGAGGCAACACCAACGGGACCGGCAGCGCCGCTCGATTTTTCAACCCCTTGGGCGTGGCCGTGGACCCGGCCGGCAACGTCTATGTTGCCGACACCTTGAACAGCCTGATTCGCAAGATCACCCCCGATGGCACCGTATCGACCCTGGGCGGCGTAGCCGGTATTGCCGGGGCCAAGGACGGGCCGGCCGCCACGGCCCTGTTCAATTACCCGCAGGGTGTGGCGGCCGACGGGCTCACCAATGTGTACGTGGCAGACACCGAAAACTCCACTATTCGGAAAATCACTCCTGACGGCGTCGTCTCGACCCTGGCCGGCAAAGCGCGAAACGTGGGCACCGGCGACGGCATCGGCGAGGCCGCCCGGTTCAATAATCCTTTCAGTATCGCAGTGGACGGCCAAGGCTATCTGTACGTGGCGGACACCTACAACGATACGATCCGCAAGATCTCACCTGATGGAACGGTCACAACCGTGGCGGGGCTGGCCCACGTGACGGGCGGAGCGGATGGGAGCGGGCCGGAGGCCCTTTTCAACTTCCCTGAAGGTGTGGCCGTCGATGCCTTTGGCAACGTGTACGTCCCGGACACGCTCACCGGCACGATTCGCAAAGGCAACCCGACCCTGCCGGACCTGCCGGGGGTTGACCCGGCCTTCGCGCCGCCGGGAACCCTCCGCCAATTTGATGTCACGAACCTCACGGCCACATCGTGGTCCTGGGGCATCGTTCGCCACCCTTCCGCCTCCTCCGCCCAGTTGTCCTCGACCACCGCTCGGAACCCGACGCTCACCCCAGACGTGTCCGATTTGTTTGTCGTCCGGTTCCAAGGCTCCGACAGTCGCGGGCGCGCCACCATCGGGACTCTGTCGATTGCCAACGATCTCACGCCGCCGACCTTGACCATCACCCGGCCGCAGCCAAACCAAAAAGTGACCACGGCCGCCGTCACCATCACCGGCACGGCCAGTGACGACGTGGAAGTGGCAGCGGTTTGGTGCCGGGTCAATAACGGCCCTTGGATTGAAGCCGCAGGCACGCTCAACTGGACGGCCGTGATCAGCCTGACCAACCAGGGCCAAAACACCTTGAGCGCTTACGCCGTGGACACCAGCGGAAAACTCTCGCCAACCAATACCTTCCGTTTCCTCTACGCCCCGGCCGTAACGGTCCTGTACTACTCCGGCGCAGGGATTGTTTCGCCGACTTACCAAGGCCAGTCCATGGTGATCGGCAAGAAATATAATATCACTGCCACCCCCGCCTACGGTTACTTCTTCGCAGACTGGACCGACGCCGCCGGCAACATCCTGTCCACTAACGCCAAGTACTCCTTCACCATGACGGCCGGCCTGGAGCTCCAGGCCAACTTCATCGCCAACCGCTTCCCCTCCCTCGCGGGGACCTACGCCGGGCTGTTTGCGGACACCAACGGCTTCTCTCCCGCCAGCGCCGGCTCTTTCTCCGCCACCCTCACTGCCCTGGGCAGCCTCACCGCCCAACTCCAACTGGCCGGGGGCGCCTACCGGTTCTCCGGCCCGCTCTCGCACTCCGGCGCCTACTCCAACTCCATCGCCGGCCCAGAGGGCAAGCCGCTTGCGGTCCAACTGCAACTGGACCTGGGCGGCAGTCAAGGCCTGACCGGCACGGTCAGCAACTCCGCCTGGAGCGCCGGCCTGGCGGCCTACCTGGCGGTGTCCAAGACCAACCTCGCCCAGGCTGGCAGGAGTTACACCTTGGTGATTCCGGGGGCGGCCGAGCCTTCAACCGGGCCGGGCGGCTACGGCTTTGGGACGCTGAGTGTGAACGCTTCGGGCACCGTCAAATTCACCATCACGCTGGGCGATGGGAACAAGGTGACCGCCAGCAGCGTGGTGGTCGGCTCGGACCGGTGGCCGCTCTACCTCTCGCCGCCGGCTTACGCGGGCAAGGGGCTGGCGTGGGGCTGGTTGAGTTTTCCAACCAACAGCGCCGGCCAGGAGATGACAGGCCAACTGAACTGGCTCAAAGAGCCCGGAGTGCCCGGCGCGCTTTATCCCAACGGCTTTAGCAACGCCGTCCAAGTGACGGAGTCGCTTTACTCCTACGCAAGCGGCGCGCCCGTGCTGAACTGGACCAAAGGGCTGATCGAGCTGGACGGGGGCAATTTGTCCTCGAACCTGACCTGCGCGGTGACGCTGGCGAACAAAAAGCTGAGCGGGACGACCAACAAACTGAGCCTGACGCTGACGACCGCCTCGGGTCTGTTCCAGGGCACCGTGCCGGCGCCCGGCGGCAAGAGCAGCATTTCGGTCAGTGGGGTGCTCCTCCAGGGCACCAACGCCGGTTACGGATTGTTCCTGGGCCCCACCAATACCGGAAGCGTGTACCTGCGGGCAGAATAGCAAAATGAAACCCGAGCTTCCCGCTCCCATTCCCATTCCGGCGGAGCAACGCTGGTTCGATGCGCGCGTCCGCTTCCTGCCTGTGCTGGTGTTCGTCGGCGCCTTGGTGGGCGCCCTCATGCTATGGAAGGGCGGGGTTGGAGCGCCCGCCTTGATCGGCCAGGCCGAGCCGGTGGTGGCGGACGTGAGTTGCCACAAAACGGGGGTGCTTTCGGAGCTGACTGTCAGCCGGTTCCAGCAAATCAAGATGGGCGACCCCATCGGGCGGGTCAACATCGTCGACCCGCGAGTGCTGACGAACTCGCTGGCGGTCATTCAAGCGGAGATTGAAGAGCTGCGCGTGACCATGACGCCGATCACCGCCCGGCAGCGGACGGCCATGGAATACGACAGATTCCGGTTGGATTGGCTCAAAGAGCGGGCCCAGCTTGCCAGCGCGCGCGCTGAACTGCAATATGCCCAGAGCAACTATTGGCGGATGGAGACGCTCTTCAAAGAGAAGCCGCCAATTGTCTCCGAGCGAACCTACGAGCAGGCCAGGGAGCAACGGGACCGGCGGCAGGAGGAGGTCAATGAGCTGAGCAAGCTGGTGGCCGAATGCGAGGTCCAATTCCAGGAACTCCAGCTCACCAATACCGTGGATCTCTCCAAAGTCAGCGGCGACCCGCTGGCCGCCACCATTGCCGTCCAGGAAGCGAAGCTGCGCCTGACGGAGGCCGAACTCATCCCCGTCATCGTCAAGGCGCCGATGGACGGCATCGTGACGACCATCTATCATCGGGTGGGTGAGGCCGTGACCCCCGGAACTCCGATTGTGGCCCTTGCCACACTCGATCCGGTCCGTATCGTCGGCTATCTCCGCCCTCCCATCCAGCAAGAACTCAAGCCCGGAATGAAGGTCCGCATCCGCACTCGTGGCCTGCGCCGCCAGTCCGGTTCAGCCACCATCCTCGGGGTCGGCACGCAGTTGGAAATCATCCCCGCCACCTTGCTGGGACCCGTGAACTTTGCCAGCATCGTGCAGGGGCTCCCGCTTAACATCAGCCTGCCGTCCCACCTCAAGCTGCGCGCCGGCGAGGTGGTGGACATCGCCCTGCTCCGCCGGCCGGACTAGCCATCGTGAACTTTGAAACTCGATGAATTATGACATCAGTCGGCGGCCCCCCGTTCGCCTCATACTTCATACTTCATACTTCGTCCTTTGTCAGTGTCCGTTGGCTACATCGGGAGCCCACCAGCACAGCGTCTTTCCCCCTGGTCCCACCGTGCCCCGGTGATCGCACTCGTTATGAAACGTCTTCACGGTGACGAACTGCACGGTCCCGCACATAGTCACGGCATTGCCGCCGCTTTTGCCGTGCAGCACGGAGATGCCCTCGATGTCATCCGGGGAATTGGATGCGTCGTTGAACTCAAAGGCGGGTCGGTAGCCCTGCGCCGCGGTATTGTACGTCTGCTCGTCCGGTTCCCACAACAGCCAGCACATGGGGTTCCAGGCATCTGAGGTCTTATTAAGCTTCTTGGTGTAGTCCAAACGCCCAAAATCGCAGGCGGCCCCATCCATGACGTAGCTGGACATTTTGTTCTCTCTCACGGTCGTCCCGATGGTCCCCTGGTTGCGGGGGGTCGTCCAGGTCTTGCTCTTGATATCGACCGGGCAGAGATACGACTGGGGGTTGGGCACATACTTGAACCAGAGCCCGGTGCTGTAGGCGAGCTGTTGCTGGTTCTGGTAAAGTCCCCCCGGCCCCACATCCGGCACGCTGCCATTGGTTACGGCGTAGAGCCAGCCCGGCGGGAACCCAGCAGCCCCGCCGTCCCAGTTGGAGTAGGCGAGGGCGTCTCGATTGTCGTCGGCATACATGCGAATGGCGGCCCCAAACTGCTTCATGTTGTTGGTGCAGGTGATTCGCAGGGCCTTGGACTTTGCGTTGGCCAAGGCCGGCAGGAGCATGGCGGACAAAATGGCGATGATGGCAATGACCACCAGCAGTTCAATCAGGGTAAAGGCAACGGGTCGAAACGATCGGGTCGGATTGGCTTTCATGGCTTTACATTACAGGCATCGCGCGAATGGAGTCAACGAGATTTCCAGATCCCAGGAGCAGGCCCAAGCTGCAAGCAGCCAACGCGGCCATCCAGCGCCTTCCAGGAACTGTATGAGAATCCATGATCAATTAGAACCGTTGGCGGTATATGGATCCCACCACAGGAAGGTCTTGCCTCCCGGTCCGGGCGCTCTTGTCGTCCCGACTGAGAGTGAATCGTTGGCGAACGCTTTGGTGGTGATGAAAACCACATGTCCGGCCATGGCCATAATGTTCCCGCCCTTCTTATTATGCAGCCGCCCAATGCCCTCGCCGGTTCCACTTGACCCCATGACCCCGGTCGCGCGCGGGTAATTGGCGGCATCGTTGAATTCGAAAGCTCCCGGATTCCCCGGTCCATCCGCGTTTTCGTCCGGCTCCCACATTATGTAGCACATCGCGTTCCAGGCGTCCGTGGTCTTGGTTTTCGTCATCTCTTTCAGGTTGGAGTTCTGATAGCCGCATTGCGCCCCGTTCATGACATAGCTCGACATGCGGTTATTCCGTCCGCCCTGGCTGGCTGGAAGGGCGTAGGTCTTGCTTTTGATGTCGACCGGGCAGAGGTAGCTCTGACCGTTTGGGGTGTATGGGAACCACAGGCCCGTCTGGTAGGCGATATTCTTTGCATCCACATAACGCCCATTCGGCCCCGGGTCCGGAATCGCCCCGTTGGTGACATAGTAGAGCCAGCCCTGCGGGTAACCGGCAGCACCGCCGTCCCAGTTGGCAAACGCGAGCCGATCGCCGTTGTCATCCGCGTACATGTGCAACGCATCGGCCAACTGCCTTTGGTTGTTCGTACACGTAATGGCCTGTGCATGGGACTTTGCCATGGCCAATGCCGGCAGGAGCATGGCGGCCAAAATGGCGATGATGGCGATGACCACCAGCAATTCAATCAGGGTAAAAGCAACGGGTTGAGACGACCGGGTCGGATTGGCTTTCATGGCTTCACATTATAGGCATCGCGCGAATGGAGTCAATGGGTTTGCGGCCCGCGCCGAGTTTTTTCAATCTGGCCCATGGACGCTCCATCCTGCAATCCAAGTCTTGTACATTGTGCGTATCTGCGCAACCTCCAGACTATCCATTTCCCGGCTCCCTGTAAAGTGTGCGTTTGGACGCACATCCCCCAGGGCTGCTCTAAAAGCGGATCCGCTCGACCCGCAAGCCGCTTTCCGATACAAGGGTGCCGCGGTGATGAACAAACTTTTGTCTTCCAGGGCGGCCCTGCTTCTGCCGGGCGCGGCCGGGGTTGCGGGCATCGCGCTGTTGGCCTTCTGGTTGTGGCACGGTCCGAACCGGCCCCTGGCGCTGCGCGCGCCGGGCACCGACCAACCCGCCGGTGAGGCCGGCGCGCAGGCCAACCCGGTCCTTGCCGGAAAGTTGATTCGCTCCGGCAGCGAAGGTGCGGTCCCTCCGGATGAACGGCCGCCTCCGGAGGGCCAGGCCCCCCCATTGCCGGGTGCGTGGCCGCAGTTTCGAGGCGCCAACAGGGACGGCATCAGCCGGGAGAGGCAGGCCCTGCTTCGCGCCTGGGGGGCCTCGGGACCCAGCGAACTCTGGTCCATCGACGCTGGCGACGGGTATGCCGGGGCGGCTGTCCTGAGCGGCCGGGTCTATCTGATGGACTACGACCGCGACCGGAAGCAGGATGCCTTGCGCTGTCTTTCGCTGGCCGATGGACGGGAGATTTGGCGGTTTGCCTATTCGGTTTCCGTCAAGCGCAACCACGGCATGTCCCGAACGGTCCCGGCGGTGAGCGGCAAATTCGTCGTCGGGCTGGGTCCGAAATGCCATGTGGTGTGCCTCGAGCCGATGACGGGGGAGCTGCGCTGGGGACTGGATCTGGCGCGCCAGTACGGGACAACCGTTCCGCCCTGGTACGCCGGACAATGCCCGCTGATCGACCGCGGCGCGGTCGTCCTGGCGCCCGGAGGCAGGAACGCCCTGCTGCTGGCCCTGGATGGCCAGTCCGGCCGGGTGCTCTGGCAAACCCCAAATCCCCACGCCTGGAAGATGACTCATTCTTCGGTCGTTCCAATGGAGTTTGCAGGACAGCGGATGTATGTCTATTGCGCCAACAACGGGGTCGTGGGTGTCTCAGCAGACACCGGGGCGATTCTCTGGGAAACCAGCGATTGGAAGATCAGCCTGGCCACGGTGGCTTCCCCCCTGATACTCGAGGCCGGGCGCATCTTTCTCTCCGGCGGTTACAATGCCGGCAGCCTCATGCTGCAACTCAAGCAGGAGGGGGACCGCTTTCTGACCCAGACCGTCTTCAGGCTGGATGCCTCTGTCTTCGGCGCCACCCAGCACACCCCCGTTTTATTCGACAACCACATCTATGGCGTTCGGCCCGACGGCCGATTCGTTTGCCTGGACCTCGACGGCAAGATAGCTTGGGCCAGCGGTTCAAACCAGCAGTTTGGCCTCGGTTCCTTCCTCCTGGCCGACGGCCTCATCTTCGCGATGAACGATTCGGGCCTCTTGCGCCTCGTCGAAGCCACGCCCGAAAAATATCTCTTGCTCGGCCAGGCCCAGGTGCTCAAGGGCCGCGAATCGTGGGGGCCCATGGCCCTGGCGGGCGGGCGGCTCCTGGCCCGCGACCTCACCCGCATGGTCTGCCTGGACGTGGGCAGGCGTTGAGCCTGTCGTTTTAAAGTCTTTGACGGCTTGCCATCGTTCTCGTAGCGTCTGGCAGTGTCAAAGTCATGATTGGGTTTATCTTCAGAAAGATTATCGGCTCGAGAAACGAGCGGGAAGTCAAGCGGTTGCGCCCGCTGGTGGCGAAGATAAACGCCTTCGAGGCGGAGCTCCAGAAGCACCCCCAGGAGGTTGTGCGCCAGAAGACCGAGGCCTGGAAAGAGGAGCTGTCCAAGGTCACGGACAAAACCGCCCTGGCCGCGCGGCTCAACGAGATTCTGCCCGAGGCCTTCGCGGTGGTCAAGAATGCTTGCCGCCGCCTGCTGGACACCGAGATCACCGTGCGCGAGCACGCCATGAAGTGGGACATGGTTCCCTTTGACGTGCAATTGATCGGCGCCTACGCCCTGCACTCGGGCAGGATTGCCGAAATGGCGACGGGCGAAGGCAAGACCCTGGTGGCCACGATGCCCGTTTATCTCAACGCCCTGACGGGCCGCGGCGTCCATATCGTCACGGTCAACGATTACCTGGCGGCGCGCGACAGCGAATGGATGGGGGCCATCTACAAGTTCTTGGGCCTGACGGTCGGCTGCATCCTGCATGACCAATCGCCGGAGGTCCGGCGAGCCCAGTACAATTGCGACATCACCTACGGCACCAACGCCGAGTTCGGGTTCGATTACCTCCGGGACAACGGCATGGCCCAGCGCAAAGAGGACCAGGTCCAGCGCGGCCACTATTACGCCATCGTTGACGAAGTGGACTCGATTCTGATCGATGAGGCCCGCACCCCGTTGATTATCAGCGGCCCGGCCATGGTCACCTTCGACGAGCAATACGCCACTTTCAAGCCGGCCGTCGAGTCGCTTTACCGAACCCAGGAGCGGCTCTGCAACCGCCTCCTCTCGGAGGCCGAGGCGTTCATCGCCAAGCTGCACCCGGAAGACGGCTCCGCCCCGCAGAGCAACGACGGGATCGAGCGGGAAATGGGCCTGCTGCTCTACCGCGTCAAGCTCGGCCAGCCCAAATCCTCCGGCCTGCTCAAGCTCCTCGAGAACCCCGAGAACGGCCGGCTCATGAACCATGCCGAATTGCAGCTCCACGCCGACCAGAAGAAGACCGAGCTCTATGCCCAAAAGGAGGAGCTGTTCTTCGCCATCGACGAAAAAAGCCACGAGGCCGACCTGACCGAAAAGGGCCGCAACTTCCTGAGCCCCAAGGACCCGGACGCGTTCATGCTGCCGGACCTGGCAGTGGCGTTGCACGAGATTGACAACGGCCCGGAGCCCGACGCCCGCAAGCGGCTGGAGGCCAAGACGAAACTCCAGCAGGACTTCGAGGTCAAAGCCCAGCGCATCCATGCCATCTCCCAGCTTCTAAAGGCCTTCTGCCTCTACGAAAACGACGTGGATTACGTCATCGAGAACGGCAAGGTCGTCATTGTGGACGAACACACGGGGCGTCCCATGTATGGCCGGCGGTGGAGCGACGGGCTGCACCAGGCCGTCGAGGCCAAGGAAGGCGTCGCCATCGAGCGGGAAACCCAAACCCTGGCCACCATCACCATCCAAAACTATTTTCGCCTCTACCAGAAGCTGGCCGGCATGACCGGCACGGCGGAGACGGAGGCCTCGGAGTTTTTGGACATTTACAAATTGGGCGTCCTGGTCATCCCGACCAACCGCGCGGTGGCGCGCAAGGATGCCAATGACTCGGTCTATAAGACCCGGCGCGAGAAATTCAACGCCGTCCTCAAGGAGATTAAAGATGTCCACGCCAAGGGCCGGCCCATCCTCGTGGGCACCATCTCCGTCGAGGTCAGCGAGAGCCTCTCCCGCATGCTCAAGCGCGAGGCCATTGTCCATTCCGTCCTCAACGCCAAGTACCATCAGCAGGAAGCCGAGATCGTCGCCCGCGCCGGCCAGCGCAGCGCCGTCACCATCGCCACCAACATGGCGGGCCGCGGCACCGACATCAAGCTGGGGCCCCGCGTGGCCGAATCCGGCGGCCTCCATGTCATCGGCACCGAACGTCATGAAGCCCGCCGCATCGACCGGCAGTTGCGCGGCCGCTGCGCCCGCCAGGGAGACCCCGGCTCATCGCACTTTTTCATCTCCCTCGAAGACGACCTGATGCGCTTGTTCGGCTCCGACCGCATCGTAAAGATGATGGAGAAGATGGGGCTGGAGGAAGGCCAGGAACTCGAGCACCCGTTCCTCAACCGCTCGATTCAGCAGGCCCAGAAACGGGTCGAACAGCACAACTTCCAGATCCGCAAGCGCACCCTCGAGTACGACGACGTGATGAACAAGCAGCGCGAAGTCATCTATGGTTTCCGCAACGAGATCATCCAGGCCCCCGAGGTCCGCGACCGCCTCATGGACATCATGGAAGAAGTGATCGTCCAGAAAGTCGAGCAGTTCACCACCGCCGACTTTGACCCGCAGGAATGGAAAATCCGCCCGCTCTCGGACTGGGTCAACCTCAATTTCCCTATCGGACTCCCCGAGGGGGAGATTGCCAAGGCCTCCCGTTCCGGCCACGAACTGCCCGTGCCAGGCTCGCTCTACGACGGCCTGAGCGCAGCCCAGTTCGCGGTCTGCGCCTTCATCTCCGAGAACGTCCGCAAGGCCTACGAACTCAAGGTCAGCTTCGAGAACCCGGACGCCCTCAAGGAAATCGAACGCTGGAGCATCCTCACCGCCATCGACCAGCTCTGGCAGGAGCACCTCTACGAGATGGATAGCCTGCGCTACAGCATCGGCCTGCGCAGCTACGGCCAGCGCGATCCCCTCATCGAATACAAAGCCGAAGCCTACAAGATCTTCGATGAATTGATGGTCAACATCAAAACCGAGATTTGCCACAATATCTTCCGCAGCGCCTCCAGCCTCATGGCCTTCGAGAACTTCTTCCGCAGTGTGCCTCGGCAGACGACCCATCAGTCTGCCAGCGCCTTCGGCGCCGCCGCCTCAGGCCCCGGCGAGGCCGGCGGCGCGCCGCCCTCCGGCGCCGGCGCGGCCCGCAATAAGGCCAGCGACATGGTCACCGAAGCCGCGGCCGCCATGGAAAGGGCCAAACCCGTCCGGGCCGGCCCCAAAGTCGGACGCAACGACCCCTGCCCTTGCGGCAGCGGCAAGAAGTTCAAACATTGTTGCGGCAAGTGAGCCTGAGATAGTTGTCTGGACCATGAACTCATCCCTGAGCGACATGTTGGAAATCATCCTGGTCACCTACAACCGGGCGCGCTACCTGGAGGCGACGCTGGAAAAGCTGCGCGCAAGCCCCATCGCCAAATGCAAGTTTACGGTCATCGACAACGGCTCGTCGGACGCGACGCCCGAGGTCTGCCGGAAACACGCGCCGTTTTTCCCTAATTTCCATACCCTCCGCAACCGCTTCAACGTCGGCATCAGCGGCAATTACCTCCGCGCCCTCGAGACTGCCCGCAGCCCATACACCTGGATCATCTGCGACGACGACGATTACGACTTTTCGCACTTCGATGAAATCGCCCAGGCGCTCGAGTCGGGCCAGTATGACATCATTTCGGTGGGCGTGCCCAATCACAGCGTCTTGCCGCGCGGGGCCGTCATCCGCGCCCCGGACCTAATCCGGGACCACCGCTATAATTTCTTTTACACCGGCTCGTTCATTCCCTGCACGATTTTCCGCACGAGCCTGGTGGTGCCCGAGATGGTCCTCAAGGGCTACTACAATATCCACACGATCTTCTCGAACCTCTTTTTCTTCGTCTATGCGGTCAAGCAAAACGCCTTGGTTTATGTCACGCCCCATGACTTCATCATCAACCGCCAGGAAAACGTCGGCTACCGGCCGCTGCACCTGGTGGTTGGCTGGATGATGGTGGCCAACCAGGTCAAGCAAGACGACCCGGCCATCGCCAAGGCCATGATGCACGAAATGCTCGGACGCTATTATTATCCCAAGAAGATCTTCCAATACACCGTCTTCCAACGCGGATTCGTCAACCAGAACACCTTCCACGACGCCTTTCGTCTCGCGGTCGAGTCCTTCAAGGCCGGCCCCGTATGGTTCCTCAAAGTCCTGCCGTTTGTCGCTCTCATCACTTGCTTCCCCAGCTTTGTCAGCCGCCTGCTCTGGAAAGGCGCCGAGAAGCTCGTCCAAGCCAAGGAAGGCCGCCAAATCAAGCGCCCGGAGAATATCGAGTTCCTCCACGGCAAGGAATACCGGGGATGACGCCGCGGCGCGGAATCCACGCCCCACAGACGCCCCTCGGGCCCGCGGCAAAACTCCTCGCTGTCGCATAAATGCCGCGTTCCGAAGCCAGCCGGAACGCCGCGTTCATGCGGCAGGGCGTGGGCCGATACCGTTCTGCCGAGACTCGGGTGCGATTAACAGCGTCGGGCATGCGCCCCGCAGGTTTTGTCCCGGAGGGACATCTGATAATAGCCCGGCGTTTCAACGCCGGGGGGCGACAAAAGGGCCTCTCGTCCCGAAGGGGCGACTGAGAATACTCCTCGCTTTCAGCCGTCCCTTCGGGACGGACCTCTCATTCGGTTCGCTCCCCCGGCGTTGAAACGCCGGGCTATTCTCGGAAGCCCCTCCGGGGCAAAGAGGCGCCGTGAGTTGACCGACACTTTTAATCGCACCCCTGTGACTCTGTGACTCGCCTTCCTTGACATCGCGGCGGACTTGGCCAACACTGTCCGTCTTATGGCCGAACCAAAAACCAGTGACTTGATGGAGACCGTCGTATCGCTTTGCAAGCGGCGCGGTGTAGCCCCAGGTATTTGAATAAGCCAGCCTTCTCAGGTCCTCTGGAGGATCGGCCTCTGGGTCAGCTAGGTCGCACCCTTGATTTGGCTACCCCCCAGTGTGGCAGGAAAAGCTCAACGGAAAGTTTGAATACGGTCAGGAAAATGATGTCAGACCATTAACACATAACCCCAGGTGGGGGATTTTGGACCACCAAAAAGGACCAATTTCGGCCCGGGGCGGTCCCTTTTGAACCGACCGGTGACAGGAAACAACTATGAAAACCAAGTCAAAACCGATCACGCCGCTTTTTTCCTGGCGCCGTGCCGGCATTTTGTCCGGCCTGGCATATCGGTTGGTGAGATCTAGTGTCCCTGCGCCATCGAACCGATTGCATCGGACCATGTTATTGCTCGTGCGCGGGCAACGCCGCCGGTTTTGGCTGGGGGCGGCACTGCTGGTTTTGGCCGGGTTGCCGTCGGCGGGCCACACCGCCGGCCTGGTAACTGCGTGGGGCGACAACTCCTCCGGCCAGACCAATGTGCCGCCCAACCTAACCAACGTGGTGGCCATTGCAGCCGGTTATGATTTCAGCCTGGCGTTGAAAGCCGACGGCACGGTCGTTGGTTGGGGCGACAATGCCTCCAACCAGATCACGGTGCCCTCAGGGTTGACCAACGTGGTGGCCATTGCAGCCGGTTATGATTTCAGTCTGGCGTTGAAAGCCGACGGCACGGTCGTTGGTTGGGGCGACAATGCCTCCAACCAGATCACGGTGCCGTCAGGGTTGAGCAACGTAGTAGCTATTGCGGCCGGTTATCAATTCAGTCTGGCGCTGAAAGCCGACGGCACCCTCGCCGCCTGGGGCGGAAACAGTGCCCAGAACCGTGTGGCGGGGTTGAGCAACGTGCTGGCCATTGCGGCCGGTTGGTATCACGGTCTGGCGCTAAGAACCGACGGTTCGGTTGTTGGCAGGGGCGAGAATTCCTTCGGTCAGATTACGGCGCCAGCGGGGCTGTCCAACGTGGTGGCCATTGCGGCCGGTTATGATTTCAGTCTGGCGTTGCAGGCCGATGGCACGGTCGTTGGTTGCGGCGACAATGCCGACGGCGAGACCAATGTGCCGCCCAACCTGACCAACGTGGTGGCCATTGCGGCCGGTTCCAAATTCGGTCTGGCGTTGAAAGCCGACGGCACCGTCGCCGCCTGGGGCGACAATACTCACGGTCAGACCACGGTGCCTGCGGGGCTGACCAACGTGGCGGCCATGGCAGGCGGCGGATCTCACAGCCTGGTCTTGGTGAATGGCGCCGGTCCGCCGGAAGTGAAGGTTATCGCCCTCTGGCAGAACCTTGACTCCTATTTTCACGACACTAAACCCATTGCCTGGCTCACTCGCGGGTTTGACCCCGCCACGTTTACGGCCCAAATCCTGGCGGCCCGGGCAGGCAACACCTATCTGGTGGGCAGCAGCACCAATGTCATTGGCTCGCTCAACTGGAATACGGCGACGGTCCCGAATGGCGTCTATCAACTCGAAGGTCTATTCTCCGCGAACTCCCCGCAGATTGCCCGCGAGCTTTTCCAAACTGTGCTGGTAAATAACTCGGCGAGCTGGCATTCGGGTGTCGTAACCACAAACGAGACCTGGGCGGCTGGCACCGTTCATGTCGTGGAGGGAAATCTCGAGCTCGCCAGTGGCGTGGTGGTTACGATTCAAGCCGGGGCGGTCGTGAAATTCGCCCCGGGTGCCGGGATCACCGTGGACGATGCCGCGACGTTGGACGCCTCGGCGGCGACAGGGAATGCGCCGATCGTCTTTACCTCGCTCGCCGACGACAGCGCTGCCGGCGATACCAATCTGGACGGAGACAGCTCCCGGCCGGAGGCTGGTGATTGGACGGGGATCACGCTCGTCGGCTCAGGCCGGTTCGATCAGGGCCCCGGTGTGGAGATCCGCTACAGTGCCCAAACACACCGCGGCACGTTGAGCGCGTCCCAGACCTGGCTGGGCGGGTGCCTTCATCTGGTGGCTGGGCCTGTGGTGGTGCCGGCCGGAGCGACCTTGACCATCAATCCCGGCGCCGTGCTCAAGTTTGCTGCCGGGGTGAATCTCACCGTCCAAACCGGCGGAACGCTGATGGCCCAGGGGACCGTTGCAATGCCCATTACGTTTACTTCCATCAAGGATGACAGCGTCGCGGGGGACAGCAACGGCGATGGCGCCGCGACCACGCCGGCCGCTGGCGACTGGGATTCTATCTACATCAGCGGGGGCAATGCCATTTTTGATCATGTGGTCGTCACCTACGGCGCCAGTGCAAATCTCCCCGCCGGGCTTATTACCAGCACCGACAGCGGGTCGGTCGTCAGCGTGGCCAACTCCGTGCTAAGCCACGGACTTTACGTCGGCCTTCAAGGAGGAGCCGGAACCGTCTCGGCAAGCAACAGCGTGGTCACGGAGTGCGATCGCGGCATCCAGGCCGGCTCCCTCGGCCATGCGTCGGTGACCGTGGTCAACTGCACGCTGGACGCAAACAACATCGGCATGTTCTTCCATGGTGGCACGGTCAATGTTGCCAATACCATTGTAGCCGACAGCTTGACGTCTGGAATTGCCGACTGCTGCGGCAGCACGGTCGCCTCGTTCCGTTACTGCGATGTTTGGTCGGCCACTGGAACCTACGGCTCCTCGACTTGGCCATTCCCCAATCAAACCGGCCAGAACGGCAACATCTCCGCGGATCCCAACTTCAAGAATGCCGCCCAGGGTGATTACCAGCTCAACTACCTCTCCCCTTGTATCGACGCCGCCGATAGCACCGTTGCCCCCGCGACAGACTTCATGGGTGCGCCGCGCTACAACGATCCGCGCACGCTGGTCAAGACCGGCATCCCCATCAACGGCGTCTATGCCGACATGGGCGCCTTCGAGTTTGTCGAGACAGCCAGCTCGGACATTGACCTGCTCGCCACAGATGTGGCCGGGCCCAGCGCCGTTATCGCCGGCCAAACGGCAACCGT
>Ga0187889_10000751_pt1 | contig 37750 bp, 26 predicted proteins | sample June2016WEW_7_10_2_FD_132992 | JGI IMG/M metagenome (GOLD analysis project Ga0187889, IMG submission 132992) | Peatland microbial communities from SPRUCE experiment site at the Marcell Experimental Forest, Minnesota, USA - June2016WEW_7_100 | ecosystem: Environmental > Terrestrial > Soil >... | reverse complement strand
GTTGAGGTAGACGACGCTGTCGCTCACCTCGAATGCGGCGATCAACGCGAGCGCCTGGTCACGCAGCGCCCGCCAGCGCTCGCGCACCCAGTGGCGGCGACCATATTCGGGGATCATCGCCTGCTGGAGCCCGCGCAGGATGCCCTCCCGATCGGAGAGGACCCTGGCGCAGGCGAGGTTCGGCCCGAGAAAGGGGTCGCCAAGAACGGCCTCGGCCGACAGCAACCGTGCCCGGGGAAGGTAGGATGCCTCGATGGCCATGCCACCGTAGGAGCGCTTGAAGACCCTGTGCCTCGCGGGCTCGACCTCCGGCACCACCACCACGAGATCGAGGTCAGAGGTGGGGGGAACGGGATCGTTGTCCGACATCCAGTTGACGGATCCGTAGGTGAACGCGCCCAGCGCCTCGCCCGGCGAGCCGTCTACCAGTTCGGCGACCCATTGCTCGGCGATCGCCCGTGCCTCTCGAGCATCCATGGGTTTGAGGAGACCTCCTTTTCCGGCCACCACGGGAGCCCGCGGCGGTCTTGCCCGGCGCAGTCCAGGCGACAGCCTCTTCTACCACGCCAGCCAGTTGAGCTGGGACGCTCGGTGGCATCGTCCGCCTTCGCCTCCTCCACCAAAAAGTCCGGTCCGTCGCTGAGCTGCCTCCGCCCGGGAGACCGGATGATCGATGACAGGGCCAGTGAAGCCGGTCGTGAGGACGGACCGCATCCCGAGTGTGTGTCTACTTGCGCCATGTCAGATCAGGCAGTAGACCGCTGCGTATCGCGGGCCGGATCTTAGAGCTGATATTAGAGCTTAACCCCCACGGCAAGCCCTTCGCCGGTCGGGAGAACGGTCGCGCAGAAGTAACCGCTGTGCGCAAGCATTTCGTGTGTCTTTTGCATGGCCGCAATGGCAGCGCTGAGCTCGCCCTTCGGCTCCTCGTGCAGACGTCCGAACAGAAACGCGTTGTCGAGAACGGCGAGGCCACCCTTGCGCAGATGGTCCGCCGACCAGGCCAGGTAGTCAGGGTAGCCTTCCTTGTCGGCATCGATGAAGCACAGGTCGAAGGGAGCATGCCGGGCCAGCCGGCGCAGGACCTCGGCGGCGCGACCCACATGGATGCGAGCGCGCTCGGCAAAGCCCGCGCGGAAGAAGCTCTCGCGCGCGATCTCGGCATGGCTGGGGTCGATTTCGATGGTGTCGAGCACGCCAGTGCTTCCCATGCCGCGCAAGAGCGACACGCCCGAGTAGCCTCCCAGGGTTCCTATCTCGACCGCTCGGCGAGCCGCGCAAGCTCGCGCCAGCACTTCCAGATGCCGGGCATCGAGCGCCGCGAGTTGGATGTCTGGCAACCCGGCGCGCTGCGAGCGCTCCCGGATCTCGCGCAGACCGTCGTCCTCGGGGGCATAGGTCCGAGCGACATAGGCCGCCAGACCGGGGTCATCGTTGCCGAACGGCTTGTTCATCGCAAGCAAGCCTACGGTGCTCATCGAAAGTCGGCCAGGGCGATCAAGCGAGACTCGAGACCAGAACGCGCAATACACCCGCAAACCGAAGCAAGGCGGTAATACGCTCTCCGTCCGAGCAGAGTTGCCCTGCGACGGCCGCCGGAATAAGCTCGACCGGCCGACTAAAGGAAGATGGAGGAAGAGTCAATGCAAAAGCTGAGCGTTCTCTGGTGCGTCCCGTTCTTGGCCGTCGGCCTGGCCGCATACGCAGCTCCCGCCCATGCCGGGTCCGCTCCGCCCGGGCCAGAAAAGGTTCTGGTGAAAATGATCGAGGCGGTTAAAGCCCACTCCTACGACGCGTTTCTCGCAGATGCGGATGACAACCTGAAGAGGCACCTGAGCCACCAACAATTCGACGAGCTGTGTGAGCGGTACGCGACCGCACTCAAGAAGGGCTATGAGATGGAATATTTTGGCCAGCTTCGGCAGAACGGCATGGTGGTCTACGTCTGGAAAGTCTCGTCGCCGGGCGCGCAAGACGACGCACTGGTAAAGCTGGTGATGAAGGATGGCAAGGTCAGCGGGATCTGGGTCTCGTAGCCCGCCGGGCAAGCGGGCCCTACTGGGCCTGCGACGGATCGACAACGCGCCCCTGGAACAGGATGGCACCGGTCGGTCCGTGGCGGATGAAGAAGAGGAACGGTCGGTCCACGGTGAGCGCTGGCAGTTCCAGAGCTAAGGTTTGGACGGTAACCCCTGTCGCCGCAGCTGCGGTTGTGCCAGTCTCGTCCACGGCGATGATCGCCTTGTGAATGGCATACCCGACGTAGAGGTCGCGTGCGCCGTCCATGCCCGAGAAATCCGCCAGAGCCGGGTCGAACGCATCGATCATGCCCAGCGCCTTGAGAAGGCTATTCAGAGGCGAAGAGGTGGCGAACTTGAAGCGCGGCATGCTGACGGTGCTGTACTGAACCGAGGAGGCCGCGGGATTTAGCATCGCGGCGAGGGCATCCGCGGTCATCCCCTGCTCGAAAGTATCGAAAGTTCCAGCATCTGGAACGAGCAAAATCATCGATACGGTGCCGCCCGCATAGCTCAGGGAGGCGGCGTTCCAGCCGCCACCCGCCCACAGGGTGGCGTTGGCCACACTGCTTGACATCATAGGAACGGTCACGTCTCCTGCGGATGCGTGGAACGTACCGTTTGGGCTGGTTGGATTGAACGCAATCTGCCAGACGCCGTGAAAGTACACTGCGTTGGCGAGCACGAGCACGACGGACGGAAGGATGGTTCCGGGGTCGAACAGCTGCGGGATCATCTGTTGGGTCTGGGTGGACACCCAAGTGTTGATGTCAGAGCGTGCGGTTTCGGGAGAGCTTGCGAAGTCTTCGACGAACAGGCCGGAGCCATAGTCCTCCGCCAGGAGATCGAGGTATGACGGCAAGAAGGTGAAGCCCCCTTGCACCCAGGTCGAGCTCGCTATGCTGAGCTGGAAGACGTTCGTGCCTGCATCCGATGGCTGCGCCATGAGCGCGAGGTCCAGAGCGTTGAACGCGGGATGAAGCCGCTCTGGGGGTAGCGTGAAGTGCAAGGCGGTGGCCATCTGCGCGGCTGTGTTGTTCGCCGCGCCGCCATAGAGCATTGCGAGCGCGAGCGAGATGCTGGTCTGGGAGAAGATGAAGTTGCCCGAGCTCCCCGCGCGTAGCTGGCCATAGATGTCTATGCCAGAGGCGAGGTCGTCTGTGGCCAGCTCCGCGGCGTCATCGGATGAAACCGAAGGGTTCGTGATTCGTGGCTCCGCCGAGCGGACCTGGTTGACTTGCGCCGTCGGGGCGGGACTGGCGTCCTGGCCCGGCACCGCACTGTCCTTCGGTATGACTGAGCTTCCCCCGCTGCAGGCCGGTAGAACCGCCGCGACGAGCCAACCCAGTGAACGTTTGATCATGTCTAGACTGTAAGCAATCCGAGGGCCAAGCTCCAGCTCCGAGAACGGCAGGGAAAATTGGCGATCTCCTGCAAGCGACCCCTCAGATTTTTGAGGAGGGGCGGAAGAGCGCGGCTGCAGCGATCGCGGGTGTAGGGCTATGCGGCCTGCTGGCCGCTCACGAGGCCGTGGCTAGTATGCTCGAGCAGCCGCCCTGTGTTCGTCATGGAAGAAACTCTACCAGAGGGCGGGATCGCTGGAAATGATGCTGTTCGCTCAGCGCTTAGAAGAAGGTGTAGATGAGAGTCGCCTCGGTCAGGGTGTCGACCTTGTCGGCGAAGTAGAAGGAGCTGGTGGGACTATAGCCGGCAAAGGTCGAGGGTGCGTTGGGCGGATTGGGCCGGGGCGCGGGATTTTCGTCGTACCTGACGGTGAAGGTGAAGCCGAAGCTGAGGCTGGACCACAAGCTCGTGGTGAGACCGATCTTGCCATTGATGCGGGTGTCCTTGAAGGCAGCGACGCCCAGGCTGGCATCATTCGAGCTGGCGTTAACGGCTTTGCTCTCGCGGTTGAGGTTGAACAAGCCTTCCGCGCTGGCGATGATGCCGGTCTCCTTGCTCAGCGATAGCGTCTCGCCCACCAGGACGCGCGCCGAGTGAATCTCCACCGGATCCAGACCGGCGCGGACGTAGCGCTGGTACGAGAAATCGTAGCCAAGCTCCGACACGACGATATGCCACTTGTTCTTGAATAGCTGGCGGCTGTACCCGATGTCGCCCCCACCGAAAAAGCTCTTGCCTGCGACTTGGTCTCCGGCCGCCAGGGCGCCGACGAAGAGGGTGTTGTTGCTGGTGAGGAAGCGGTCGTAGCGGCCCTTGGCGGCCCAGTTGTTCGTGCTGGTGACCCGCTCGCGGTCCACGATGGTGGCGCCAGTCGTCGGGTCGGTGCCCACGACCAGGATATCCGAGCTGCCGTAGGCCAGGTGGCCATCGAGAGCCAGCTTGTTGTTGCCCTCTTTGCGGGAGGCGTTCACGCCCAGGGTGAAGTTCTTCGAGTCAGAGTTGCCGCTGGTGATCAGCATGCCACCGCTGGTCTGCGCTTTCCATTCGACGGTGGGACGGGGGGGCGTGGCGGGGGGGGAAGGACAAGGGGGGGGGCATTGGCAGGGTGGGGGCGGGGGAGGTATGGGGCAGGGTGGTGCGGGAGGTGGTAGCGCTGTCTGGGCGTCAGGAGGCGAGGGGGGAGCACCGGCGTCGGTGCCCACCGGCTGGGCGGAGGGGCCGGCGTCGCTGGCCGTCAGTGGATTTGCTGCCTCCGCACTACCGGCGTCGACTGTGGACCCGGTCTGCGCAAGCGTCGCGCTCGCGGCTGGGATCTCGGCTTGCGCGCTATTCAGACGGTAGAGAAGGACGGCGGTTAAAATGAGAAAGAGGGTGGGTACGTTCAGTCGGCGTTGCAATTTGCCCATACGGGTGGCTCCTGCGGGTGGGGATTGTGGTCTCGGCTATGATGTAGCACAACTGGAGAAGATCGATAGCCTGGTGCTCCGAGCGAGCGCTAGGCGGCGTTCCGAGTGGCGTTGATGACCGCCGCGATGCCTTTGATGGCCATCTGGCGGGCGCAAACCGCTGCGGGGGTGTTGGCGTCGCCGCGCTGGCAATGCTCGTTGTAGCGAGTGAAGGCATCGTGCACGATCACCAGCAGGGGGAATACGATCTCCTCGCGCAGCCTGATGCTGGCGCGGATGGCGGGATCGTTGGCCAAGAGCCACGGTTGGCGGGAGATGCGGAGGATGTTGGCTTCGACTCGGCTGGCCTCGTCGCGAATCTTGATCCAGAGAGGACCAAGCTCGCGATCGTTTTCCCAGTGGGCTGTGATGTCGAAGCGCGACTTGACCAGGCTCATCGCGGCGTTATCCAACAAGGTCCGGAAGAAGAGCGACTGTTGATACAGACGCTGCAGCTCGGGGGCGCGGCCGCTGCGGCTGACTTGCTCGAGCGCGGTGCCCAGTCCGTAAAATCCGGGGATTTGCAGCTTGAGCACGCTCCACGTCGCCACGAAGGGGATGGCCCGCAAATGGTCGAGATCGAGGCTGGTGCCAGCGCCTCGGCTGACCGGACGGCTGGCGAAGGTCAAGTGGTCGAATAGGGGCAGGGGGCTGGCGCGGTTAAGGAAGTCGAGCAAGCTGGGATCATCACGTAGCTCGCGATACGCCGAGAGGGAACACCCGGAGAGCTCGGCCAGGAGCGGCAGAAATTCTGCAGGCGGATCTTCGGCATGGACGGGCGAGAGGAGGTTCTCCAGGTTGGCGGTGAAAAGTTGTTCGACGTGGAAGATGGCCATGTCCGAGGTGCCGAAATTGCTGCTGATGGTCTGGCCCTGTATGGTGAGTTGGGTTTCCCACTGCTCCACGTTGGCGTCGCGCGACCGATAGAAACGGTGGGTGTTGCCGCCCCCCCGCGCGGGAGGCCCGCCTCGCCCATCGAAAAAGACCATGCGAATGCCCTGGGTTCGGCCGAGGGTCGTCAGGCGTCGCTTGGCTCGCAATATGCTCCAGTTGGCGGCCAGGTATCCTCCGTCCTTGGTACCGTCGGAAAATCCCACCATGACGATTTGTCGCTGGCGGCGCCGGTCGAGCACGGTACGGTAGATCGGCGCGGCAAACAGGCGGGCCATGATGTGGTGCGAGCGCTCGAGGTCGTCAATCGATTCAAAGAGCGGCACTATGTCGAGGCGTCCGTCGGCGGGCGCCATTCCGGCCAGCCGGGCGAGCAGAAGGACGACTAGGACATCCTCGGGCCCGCGGGTGTGGCTTATCACGACGCGGTGTAGGGCGAGCTCACCATTGCTGGCCTGGATGGCGGGAACGAGGCGAAGCACGGCGAGGGTGTCGTGGGCCAGCGGGGACAGATGCTCGGCGAGATCAGGCAAGGGCGGCCACTCCTTTTCGAGCAAGCCCTCGAGGAGGCCAAAGTGGAGATCCTGGCTGCGGTGGGCCTGGGCGACCAGGTCACGCTCGCAACTCGGCAGCGGCAGGGCATGGCCCACTTGCGCCACGATCTCTTGCAAGGTTTGCATGAAGACATCGCTGCTCTGGCGCAGGTCGATCGAGGCGAAATGAAAGCCGAACAGATGAACTTTGAGGATCAGATCATCGAGCTCGTCCAGAAATAGTCGCTGATGATCGCGCATTATGATCTGGCGCAGCTCGAGCAGCTCGCCCTGCAGCTCTTGGGCCGAGCCCAGGGGCGGAGCTCCCGCTGCCGTGGTGCTAGCGCTTCGCTGTGGATCCGCGGCTGTGAGCCAGGTGAGGCGCAGGCGATCCAGCAGAGTGAGCATGCGTGCGTGCACACTGGCGAAAGTCAGGCGCCGCGATAGCGCGGTGGCGGCAGCATAGTGTCGGCCGATGACGCGCTCCTTCAGGAGGCGCGCCACTTCCAGAGTGACTTGGGCGGTGACAAAAGGATTGCCGTCCCGATCGCCGCCCGGCCAGAATCCGATCTGCAGGTTGGGCCACCTGGGCAGCTGGCGCGGCATGTGCTCGCGCCCGTGCGCGACCACGAGCATGCGGGCCACGGTCTTGGGCAGCACGTCGTAGAAGACCTCTTCGAGAGGGCGCAGGACGCTGCGGGCTTCGTCGATGGGACTCGGGCGCTCGGGATTGGAGAAGCGGGTCTTGCCCAGCTGCAGGAGCAGACGCTCTACCTCGGCGGGATCGTTGCGGTGGAGGGCGGCGCGGAGATCTTGAATGATGTACTGAACGGTGTCGGGGTAAAACTGCGTGGGGTGCGCGGTCAGGACGATGCGCGTAGCGGTTTGGTCGAGAATCTCAGCCAGCTCGGCGCTGCGGTTATCGCGCAGGATCTCGTCCAAGACCTGCGAGACGCTACCCGGCCCCGCCGGATCGTGCATGGGGGCGAAGGATGACTCCTCGAGCGCATCGAAGAGGACGATCTGCCGCTCGACCATCTGCAGGAAAAGAAAGAGGGCGTCATTGGGGGGAACATCGCCGAGGAGGGGATTGTCGGCGAAGAACCGGCGCACGATTTCGGTGGGCGAGAGCTTTTGCTGCAAGCTCTTGCGGCAATGCTCGGCAAACACCGGCAATAGTCGTCCGACACGCTGGAGGAGATCATAGGGCAGGCCGAGAAAAAGGCCGGAGTAGAGGCGATAGCGGGTGGCGACCTGTTCGTCGAAGATGCGTTCGGGATCACGCGGCGCGGACATGAGGATGGCCTGGCGTGGATGGGGCGGCAGTGAGTGGGGGCGCGACTTGTATCACGGCGCAAACATAGCAGGCAGAGCTCACCGGCGCTCGACGGGCACCTTGGCCGTCGATGGCCCGCTGCGTAAGGCGAGAAGAAGCGGGGATGGGGAGGGGCGAACCTTGCGCGCACGCGTTAGCGAGGCCTCAGGGAACCCGCCCAGAACCGGCCCATATCGGCCCAGAATCGGGCCAAGGACAGGTGGCATCCAATATGGCGATATCGGATCTTGGCCAGGGTGAAAAGCTGCTAAACAGTCGACCTCGCGATGTGGATAGTCAGACTCGCCCTCCGCCGCCCGTACACGATTGCGGTGATGTCCATCTTGCTCATCGTCATGGGCGTGCTGTCGATCAGCGGGATGGTGGTCGACATCTTTCCTGCCGTGGATATCCCAGTGGTCGCGGTGGTATGGAACTACCCTGGGCTATCGGCCGAAGATATGGAGCGCCGGGTTGTCCTGATCTCGGAGCGCGCTTACTCGAGCACGGTCGATGGGATAGCGCGCATCGAGTCCCAATCGATCCCGGGCATCGGGCTGATGAAGGTTTACTTCCAACCGGGAGCCGATATCGGCAGCGCCATAGCCCAGATAAGCTCGGTGTCGAGCACCATTTTGCGGATAACGCCCCCGGGCATGCAGCCGCCCAACGTGATCAGCTTCAACGCGTCGAACTTGCCTGTCGCCCAGCTCACCATGGCGAGCGACAGCCTGCCCGAGCAAGACATATTCGACTACGGCCTCAACTTCATCAGGGTGCGCCTTTTCACCATCCCTGGCCTGTCGACGCCGGCGCCTTTTGGCGGCAAGCAGCGGCAGATCAACGTGGACATCGATCCGAAGTCGTTGGCCGCACGCGGGCTTTCGCCGGCCGATGTGGTCAACGCCCTGCAGGCGTCGAACGTCATCCTCCCGGCGGGCACCGCACGCATCGGTAGCCGCGAGTACAACGTCCTGACCAACGGCAGCCCCAGCGCGGTGTCTGAGTTCGCCGCCATTCCCGTCAAGGTCGTCGATGGCCGCCCTGTTCTCCTGGGCGACATCGCGCACGTGAGCGACGCCTTCGCCGACCAGACTAACGTCGTTCGGGTCAACGGCCGCCGCGCCAGCTACCTGGCGATTCTCCGGCACGCGCAAGCCTCTACTCTGGCGGTCGTCGACGCGGTCAGAGAGGCTTTGCCTGGTATTTCCGCGGTGGCTCCCCATGGTCTGGAGCTGAAAATCGATTCCGACCAGTCCCTGTTCGTGCGCGGGGCAATCTGGAGCGTGCTGCGCGAGGCCTTGATCTCTTCTCTGCTGGTCTCCCTCATGATCGGCGTGTTTCTCGGCAGCTGGCGCAGCATGGTCGTGGTCTGCACCTCGATTCCTCTCGCCATATTTGCCGCGGTCATCGGGCTGAAGCTGGCTGGCCACACCATAAACATCATGACCCTGGGCGGGTTGGCTCTGGCCATCGGTATGCTGGTGGACGATGCCACGGTCGAGGTGGAGAACATCCACCGCAACCGGGCGATGGGGAAACCCATAACCGTGGCCATCCTCGACGGTGCGTCGCAGATTGCGGTACCGGCCATAGTGGCCACATTGGCCATCTGCATTGTGTTCTTCCCCGTGGTCCTCCTGGTCGGCCCCGCGCGCTTCCTCTTCACCCCGCTGGCGCTCGCGGTGGTGCTTGCCATGCTGGCGTCGTACTTGCTCTCGCGTACTTTGGTGCCGACCCTGTCGCGCCTGCTCATCGAGCACAGCGGTGGCCACGGCCAGAGGACGGGATGGTGGGCGCGGCTAGCCTCGCGCGGCGGCCGCCTGCGCGACCTCGGGTTTCGACGCCTGCAAGATTTCTATGTCGCGATCCTGCGCAGCGTGCTCGAGCATCGCCGTTTCTCGCTGGCCGCAGGGGTGGTCTTCATGTTGCTGAGCCTCTCCCTTGCCTTTGTGGTGGGCCTGGACTTCTTTCCGGAGGTGGACAGCGGCCTCATGAAGCTGCACTTCCGCGCCCCCGTGGGCACGCGTATCGAGGAAACCGAGCGGCTGGTGGAGCAGCTGGAGAACCGGATTCGCGCCATCGTTCCCCCGTCGGAGCTGGAAGCGATGAACGCCATGATCGGTATTCCGATTTCGTACAACCTCGCCTTCGTGCAAACCGACAACATCGGGTCGATGGACGCCGAGGTGCGGGTATCACTCAAGCCGCGCCACCGGCCGACCTCGGTGTACATGCAGGCCGTTCGTCGGGCGGTGGCGGAGGACATGCCCGGATCCATCGCCTACTTTCAGCCGGCTGACATCGTCAGCCAGGTGCTGAACTTCGGGGTTGCCTCGCCTATCGATGTGCAGGTCGAAGGCAGCGATTTCGCGCAGACCTTGCCCATTGCTCGACGGCTGCAGGCTGCCATGGCGCTGGTGCCCGGGGTGACCGACGTGCACCTGACTCAGGTTCTCGATTACCCCGCCCTGGCCATCCAAGTGAATCGTCAACGTGCCGCCTACGTCGGGGTTACTGAGCGCGGCGTGGCAAATAGCCTGTTGACCTCGCTGTCGTCGTCGTCATTGACGGCGCCCTCGTACTTCCTCAACCCTGTCAATAACGTGAATTACGTCGTGGCGGTGAAGACGCCCATGCTCAAGGTGAGCTCGGTCGACGACTTGATGAATACTCCGGTGACTCCCGAGAGCGCCGGTGCGGTGCTGCCCCCCTACGTCGCCGCCTCGCCTGGGGCGGCGCAGGAGGCGCCGGTGGTCACGCTGTCCGGCGTGGCCGATGTCGTTCCGGCCCAGTCGCCCAACCAGATCAGCCATTTTACCGTCCAGCGGGTGCTCGACGTGGCGGCCAACCCCGAAGGCCGCGACCTGGGGTCCATCGTCCACGACCTCGAGGCCAAGATCGCGGCTTTGGGACCGTTGCCGCCGGGAGCCCACATTCACATCCGCGGGCAGAACGAGGTCATGTTCAGCTCGTTCCGGAGCTTGGGGCTAGGCCTGCTCCTGGCTACTCTGCTCGTCTACTTCTTGATGGTGGTGCTCTTTCAATCGTGGCTGGATCCGCTCATCATAATGGTCGCCATTCCGGGAGCATTCAGCGGCATCTTATGGATGCTGGCACTCACCCATACTACGCTCAACGTGGAGTCTTTCATGGGGACCATCATGTCGGTGGGAATCGCGGTGTCCAACTCGATCCTGCTCGTCTCGTTCGCCAACGACCGTCGTCTAGAGGTTGCGCTCTCGCCCAGCGAGGCAGCGCTCGAAGCCGGGGAGATTCGCTTGCGCCCGGTATTAATGACGGCCCTGGCCATGATCCTGGGCATGATCCCGATGGCGCTGGCGCTGGGCGAAGCGGGAGAACAAAATGCTCCGCTCGGGCGGGCGGTTATCGGGGGACTGACCATGGCCACCTTCGTTACGCTACTGCTGGTCCCCGCCGTCTATGCGACCCTACGCAAGAAGTTGCCCACCCGCCACCTGCTCGATCGGAAATTCCAGGCCGAGGCGCGCGGGGAAGCTTGGGATCCTCGATCCGAACAGCCGGCGGTGGCCGGGGGGAGAATCCCGTGAGCGTGGGCACGGCTGGCCGGCGCTTGCATTTCGCGGTCACGGTTTCGCTCCTGGTCGCGTTGTCCGGCGTGCTGCTCATTGGCGCCCGCCGGTCCGCGGCCAACCGGGCCGAAGTGCGCGCCCTTGCGCAGGAGCAAGAGGCTGGCCTGCGTGTGGTGGTCGTGCCCGCGCAGGCCACCCCGCCCCGGCGGATGCTGCATCTGCAAGGGGAGGTCCACGCCTTCGCCAACGTCACCTTGTACGCGAAGGTCGCGGGTTATCTCGGCTCGGTGCGGGTCGACAAAGGCGACAGCGTCCAGGCCGGCCAGATCGTGGCCAACATAGTGTCGCCCGAGCTCTCGCAGCAGCTCCTGGCGGCGCGGGCCGACGCGGCCAACAAGCGTCGGCAAGCTCATAGGATGGAGGTGCTCGGGCGTCCGGGAGTGGTAGCCGTCCAAGACGTGGAAAATGCCTCGAGCGGCGCCGACGTGGCCAACGCGGTGGAAGCGTCGCTGCGTGATCAGGATTCCTATCGCATCCTGCGCGCGCCCTTCGCGGGTACGGTCACCGAGCGCTTTGCCGACCCGGGGGCACTCATCCAGAGCGCGACCAGCGGCCAATCGGGCGCGTTGCCGGTGGTGACCATCGCGGACACTAAGCGGCTGAGGATATACGTATACCTCGACCAGTCGACCGCGGCTTTTGTCAAGATCGGCGATCCGGTCACCATCCGGGTGCCCGAGCGCCCGGGTTGGTCGCGGCAAGGTAGCGTGACTAGGCTGTCGGGGGAGTTGACCACGGGTACGCGAACCATGCTGACTGAAGTCGATCTGGACAACCGCGATGGCAAGATCCTGCCCGGGAGCTTCGTGTTGGCCGAGATCGGAGTGTCGGTCGATAGCCGGATTGAGGTTCCGGCCGAGGCGCTGGTCATGAGGGCTGGCGCAACTGCAGTGGCGGTGGTCGGGGGTGATAACCGGCTGCACTTCCGCCCGATCCAGCTCGCCGAAGATGATGGCGAGCGTGCCCGCGTTCTGGGCGGGCTCGAGGCAGGTGAGCTCGTCGCGCTCAACGTGGGTACCAACGTCGACGAAGGTGCCCTGGTCAGGCCGGTGCGCAGGGAGGGGCGGCCGCGCGACGGCCGATTGTCGAGCAAGTGATCGGGGCCCATGGCGGCCTGACCTGTGGCTGAACAGCGGTCAGCGGGTTGGCGCGCTGGGGCGCCTAGCTCTTGGGCTTGGGCAAGTGGACTTCGAAGCGGCTGCCGACGTGGTCGCGGGCGAGGTAGATGACGTCGCCGCCGTGGTAGCGGGCCACCTGGCGAACCAGCGCGAGGCCGAGGCCCAGGCCGGTATCGCCAGGCGGACGAGGACCGGGAGGACGATAGAAAGGGGCGAAGATGCGGTCTCGCTCTCCCTCGGGCACCCCAGGGCCGCTGTCCTCGACGGCAACCACAATCTCGGTTGCTCGCTCCAGCACCTCGGCCCGGATAGGAGAGCCTTGGCCGTAGAGGCGGGCGTTCTCTAGCAGGTTTCTGACCATGTGTCTGACCATGCGAGGGTCACAAGGGTGGAGCAGCGGAGCGGGAGCGGCCACTTGCGCCGAATACGGCATCGCCTCGTTGCTCACCAGCTCGCGCAGATCCACGAGCTCCGGTGCGCGGCGGGGCACGCCGGGCTGGGTGCGCGCCGCCATCAGCAGCTCCTCCACTAGGGCGTCGAGATCGGCGATGTCTCTGCTGGCCTTGCCCACCAGGTCCGCGCGTCGCTCCGCGCTATTTTCGTCGCTCAAGAGCTCGAGGGCAACCCGTACCCGGGCGAGCGGGGAGCGTAGCTCGTGCGACGCGCTGGCTAGCATCTGACGCTCCTGCGTGACTAAGGACTGGATGGCCTGTGCGGCCTGGTTGAAGCGAGCGGCCAGCTGGGCGATTTCATCTCCCCCCGCTACCGGCACGCGATGCTCGAGGTCGCCTTCGCTCCAGCGGCGCGCGCCTTCGGCTAATTGTTCAATTCGACGGGTTATGCCGCGGCTCAGCGGATATAGCCCGATGGCCATGGCGAGCAGGAGGGCGGCGAGCATATGGGGAAAGAGCCGTCCGCGTGGCCCCAGGTGGCCACGTTCGCGCAGGCCGAGCATGCGTCCCTCGCCGATGGCGGTGAGCCACAGCGGGCCGCGGGGGGTGTGGTGCCAGCCAGCGGAGAACCGCGCCGGCGCTGACAGCGGAGCCGTGCTCGCCTGGAAGAGCGGCCGCCTTTGCCGATCCCAGACGGCGATGTCTATACCCAGCTCGCTCGAGGTCTGGGCCAGTCGTTGCGCGGCTTCGCTTTGGCAAGGTCCGTCAGGTTGGCAATCGATCGAACGGGCGAGTGGGGTGAGGTAAGGGGCGATGGGACCGGCGGGTCGGTGGAAGGCGCCGGCCAAAATGGCGGTGAGGAGGAGCGAGATCGCGGTGATGCCGACAAAGGCGAGATAGAGGCGCAGGTACAAGCGGCGCTTGATCACGGGCGGGGAACCTCGGCCGGCTCGGGCGCGGGTGGGGTGAAGACATACCCGGTCCCCCGTACAGTTTGCACGAGGCGTGGGTGGCGGGCGTCGGTCTCGACGACCTGGCGGATACGGGAAATGTGGACGTCTATGCTGCGGTCGACGGCGTCCCACTCTTCGCCCTTCAGGGCGTCGAGAATCTGCTGGCGGCTCTGCACGCGGCCGGCTCTCTGGGCGAGCAGGAGCAGGAGGTCGAACTGGCGCCCGGTCAGGTCACGTCGCTCGCCACGGACACGGACCTCGCGCGCGCCGGTGTCAATCTCGAGTGTCCCAAACCGCAAGATGTCGGCGGGGCTTTCGCGCGGTCGCGACCGGCGCAGGACGGCGCCCAGGCGGGCGAGCAGCTCGCGCGGATTGAATGGCTTGGACAGGTAGTCATCGGCGCCTAGCTCGAGCCCGACTATTCTATCGAGATCGTCGCCCCGCGCGGTCAGCATGAGGATGGGGGTCTGGGCGTGAGCTCGGATGCGCCGGCATACCTCGAGCCCGTCTATACCCGGCAGCATGACGTCGAGAATGATGATCTGGTATTCAGTCTTGGCCTGGGCTGTGAGCCCGGACTCTCCGTCGCCGCAGACATCCACCGCGAAGCCGCGTGAACGCAGGTACTGGCCGAGCATTTCCGCCAGGCGAGCATCATCGTCGATTAGGAGGAGCCGCGCCGACATGGGCATGAAAAATGCGCCGGAGGGTTGGATACCCCCGGCGCCCAGGTTGGCTACATGAAGGGATGATGGCCGTGATGATGTTCCATGGTCTTGACCAAGGTCTGCCGTTGCTCGACCGTCAGGACTTGACTGGCGTCTTCGACAGCTTTGGTGAGGATCTGCGACGCTTGATCGACCAGACCCGGGATCTGCTTGCGCAGATTTTCCACCGCGGTCGGGTCGACGCTGGGCGCCGCGAACGCGGCCAGCAGTTGATCGTGCAATGCCTTGTGTTGCTGGTGGATGGGTTTCAGCTCGGTCCAGGCGTTCTCGAAGATCGTGGTGATCGAGCTGCGCTGTGCGGCAGTGGCGTTGATGTCGTCCAGCATCTTGTTAAGGCGCTTTTCCATGAACGCCTTGTGCCGCGGACTGCCAGCGTCGGGCTGCGCGTAGGCACGGGCAACCATCAGCCCGGCGCCCAGCAGGACGGGGATGATTAGCAGCGCTAGGAGGCGTGGACGCCCGGGTCGTTTCGTCTGTTCTCTCTGGGTATCTTTCATGGTCAAATCTCCTTATTGTCGAGTGCATTCGTCGGCACGAACACTGCCATCAATATGCATCCGCCATGCTGCGCGCGTGTTGCTCGAAGGTAAAGTTGTGTAAAGGGGCGGGCGGCCTGGCTAGTTGCTTGCTTCGGCGCGGCCAATACCCGGCGGCCTCAGCGGCCCCGTAGGTGGTCCGGTCAGTCGCGGAGCGCCGCGCGATGGCCGGGATGCTGGTTACTTTGGCGTTCGCAAGCTCGGACCGTAGATTTTTGGGCTAGACTAGGTGGTCATGGTTTGGTCGACTAGCGATTCTATGCGCTCGTGGCGCCCTTGCGGAGCTTTCGTGTCCCTCCTGTCCCGGCCTTCGGGGGGAGGGTTTTTGGCGCTGCTGGCGCTGGCCGTGGCGAGCCCGAGCGCGCGGGCGGAGGTGGTGGGGCCGAAAGCGCGCGGGGCTGCCCTGGGACCGGCGACGTTGATCAGACTGGCCAAGAATGCCAACTCGGCGGGCGCGGGTGAAGACATTGGCGCGGCGGACGAGAGTGGGAAGGGCAACGCCAAGGCCGCAGCCGGCAAGAACGACAAGTCGGGCAAGACCACCAGGAAGTCGGGCGAGTCGCTCGACAGCCTGATGGCGGATGTGGTGACCGACGATAGCAGCAGCGCTGACGGAAGTGGCAAGAGCAAGAGCAAGAAGCGTGATGACAAGGAGATGGACGCGTTGCTTAAGGGGGTACAGAAAGCCGATCCGGCGCCGGTGGTCAAGAAGGCAGCCCCGCCAACGCCTGCGGCGCCGCTTGCTCCCGAGGAGATCAAGGCCGCCATGGCCCAAGCCAAGGCGCGCGGCAACGTGTGCGCGCAGCGTTTTGGTCGGGGCGGCACCGCCGAGCTCAAGATCACGGTGGGCAAAGACGGTAAGATCTCCGACGTGCAGCTAGGTGGCAAACTGGCCGGTACACCCGTTTCGGACTGCATCGAGCAGGCCGTCAAGAGCACAACCTTCCGGCCCAACGCCGGACTGCGTTTCGACTATCGCATCGATGTGCGCTAGTGCCGCGGCCTCGATCTGCGAGGCGGAGGGCGAGCCGGGCGGGTGTCGATGGACGGGGTGCGGGGGATCAGCCGTTGCCTGGCCGATGCGCGAAGGGCGAGGCCTCCAGGCAAGCCCTGATCTCGGCCTCGACGGCCAACGCTTCCTGGTGCAGGTAGTTTGCGATGGCACGCGCCAGAGCAGGATGGCGAATCCAATGTGCGCTGTGGGTGCGCTCGGGCAATAGCCCACGCTTGAGCTTGTGCTCACCGCCCGCGCCGCCCTCGAAAATGCGCAAACGATGGGTGATGGCGTACTCGATGAGACGGTAGAAGCACATCTCGAAGTGCAACATGGGGAGATGTTGGGCGCTGCCCCAGTAGCGGCCGAATAGCCGTCCGCCGCGCATGAAGTTGAGGGTCGATGCGACCGGCTCCTCGCCCTGATAGGCCAGGGTTGCGAGGATGCGATGGGGATGATGGTGCCTGATTTCGCGAAAAAACGCCGGAGTGAGAAAGGCAGTGCTGCCGTACTCGTCGACAGTTGCCCGGTAGAAGCGTTCCACGGCCGCCCAGGCCCGCTCGTCGAGAGCGCTCCCGGGAGCCACCACTACGCGCAAGCCGTAATCGCCGACCACGGAGCGTTCGTGGTGCACTTGCTTGCGCTGGCGCGAGCGGTAGGCGGTCAGGAAGTCGTCGAAGTCACGGTAGGGCTCGGGAGATCTATTGGTCCAATGGAACTGGTAGCTGGCCCGGCTCATAAAGCCAGCCGAAGTGAGCTCGCGCAGCTCTTCCTCCTGGCAAAAAAGCACGTGGATCGAGGAGGCGCCGCAGGCGTCGGCCAACGCGCGCATGCCGGCGATTAGCGCCCTGGTCACGGGGACGCGATCGGCACCCGGATGTACCAGCAAGCGGTGCCCGCCCGCCGGGGTAAAGGGCACCGCGGCCACCAGCTTGGGAAAGTAGCGCAGGCCAGCCGAGTGTGCGCCATCGGCCCAGGCAAAATCCCAGATGAACTCGCCCAGGCTGTCGTGCTTGAGGTAGAGCGGCACGGCTCCCACCAGCTGTCCGGATTGGTGTGCGACCAGGAAACGCGGCTCCCAGGCGGTGCCCGGCCCCACGCTGCGCGAGCGCTCGAGCGCCGACAGGAAGGCGTGCTCCAGGAAAGGATCATCATCATCCACCAGCGCATCCCAGCTCTGCTGGGGCACTTGTGCCACGCCGCCCAGCACTGCGACCGTGAGGGCAGACGACGGGGCCGAGGACGAGCACGGGGTTGCCATCGCCGAGATTTTGGCGCGAAACCCGAGGATCGGCCCGTCAAAATGTGGGGCGGCAAGGATGGGAGCGCGCGGGATATACGCACGCCGCGGCTCCGATGCTCACAGGCCGAGTAGCCGCCGCCGCTCTTGCCGGCACGCCGTCCAAGCTTGGTGCAAGGCAAGCTGCCCGCGGGCGCGCACCAGATTGTGCTCGCCTCGAGTGGGGAACTTGCGCGGATCCCACCCGAAATAGGCTTCATCGAGGGCGTCGGCGGCGAAGCGACAGGATAGCTCGAGGCTGATCCACTCGACTCCCAGCAAGAGGGCAAGGCGCTCCTGCTCGCTCAAAGCGCGTGCCAGCGCTGCGGCGTAGCCATCGACGGCGGCTTGCATGGCTTCCAGGTCGACGATGGCGTCAGCTGAGTCCTCGCCGGAGGGATTACACCACGAGCGCAACGCGTCGCCTATCTCGTAGGCCAAGGCTACGGGGCCCACGGTATCGAGGTCGATGAGACAGACGGCTCTTTCTGCCGCCGGGCCGTGGTCGCCGGCAAAGAGCACGTTGTTCAGCTTGAGGTCGCCATGGCCGATGAGCATGGGCAGGGCAGGCAAAGGCTGCAGCTCAGCCGTGGCGCTGCGAAGCGCGCGCGCGAGCCGGGATACCTCGGGGAGCAAACGGTGACCGGCGTGCACGGTCAGGGCTTGTTCCAGACGGGCAAGGTGTCTGGCGGTATCGTGCGCGCCAGCGCGGAGGCCGACGAAGCGATGCTGCAAATCGCGCAGGGCACGGTGAAAGCGCCCGATGAGGGCGCTGGCCGAGTAGGCCTGGGCCGGACTCTGCAGTCTGTCGAATCCCCATCCCGGCACGTGGGTCTGCAGGCGCCATACCCCGCTCGGGCCGAGATCGAGGCAGCGCCGGCCGTCGGCCGTGGGTACGAGGTGGGGGGTGACCAGCCCTGCCGCGGTCAGCGCGCAAGTCACGGCGGCGATATTGTCGTTGATCTCGGGCGCCAGCGCCGGGGCCAAGCGCTGGAGCACGAAACGTGCGTCCTCGGTAACGACCAGAAAAGTCTGATTGATGAGGCCATTGCCTAGCTTGGCGACGGTCGCTCGACCGAGGCCGGGGTAGGCGCTTAGCACCCGTTCGCGTACCTGCTCGAATATGTCGGTCATGGCAGCTCCATTTTCGCCTGGGCGTGGCACCTAGGAATTGCGCAGGGGCAGCGCGACGGCAAAGCCAACGCTCAGCTCGGTGAGCGCCATCGTCTTGGGTAGGCTGACGATCTCCTTCACCTCGGTGAAGAGGCCGAAGCGCGGGCTCAGGTGATAGAGCATGCCCAGGGTGGCGGCCAGGGCCACGGATCCGCTCGCCAGATCGGACGAGCAATCTGCGCCGTCGCACTTGTGCTCTGCCACGGCCAGGAAGTGGCCCAAGCCTGCGCCGCCTGCGGCGTAGAGCTGGAGGTTGCCCGCGGTAACGAAGTAGAGCTTGGCGTGTAGAAATACGGCAAGGGCCGAGCTGCTCGGTGCTTCGGTGGTCTGAGAATAGCTGCTCGCCGGAACGTATTGGTATCTGCCCATGAGCGATAGGGAGAGCCGCTTATTGATCTGGAATCCCAGCTCGGGCTCGAGCTGGAACAGTGAAGCGGGGGCCAACCCGCTCGTGATGACAGTGTCGTCGGTGGTGGTCGTGCCGTGGTAAGCGGCAGCGAAGCCGCCGCCCACGGCGAACCAAAGTGAACCGGTCTTGCGCAGCCCCTTGGTGGTGTCCTCGGCCGTGTTCGCGAGCGGGCCAACGTCGTTGCGCATGGCCAGCGCGCGTGGCGCTTCGGGATAGGCGAGGTGGAGCGGCTGATCGCTGCCGGGGAGATAGGCCGTGATGTAGTAGGAGATGGCCTGGCCGGGTAGCTCACTGCCCGGAAGCACAGCCGCCAGCCACCCCTTCGGCGTCCGATCGAGCGGCAGCTCGAGGAATGGAGTCTGGGCGCCTTCGGAACGATAGTGGAAGACGGCCGACGACTTGCGCGGGTACCGTTGGGTTAGACAGCGAATCACGAGATCTTGACCGGGCAACCGCTCGCTCGCGACCTGGCAGTAGAGAGGGGAGGGTACCCGTGCCGGCAGGTCGGGCTCCTTGAGCAAGGCGATGCCATAGGAGCTGCGTACCTGCGCCGGCTGAGGGGGGGGGGAATTGTCCGGCTTGCCTGTGTCCGCCGGCTCACCGGTCTCGGGGCCGGCGGCGGGCCAACCGGCCGCGAGCGCAGCGTCGTAGCTGGGAGAGGTCGGATCCGGGTTAGGGGGAAGCCCCTCCTGTTGGCGCGCCTGCAAGTAAGCTGACCGCAAGCCGGCAATCTCCAATCCCGGAGTGATGGCAATGTTGGGGTTGATCCTGAGCGCCAAGGTAAGGCAGCGTAGCGCCTCCTCGCGGTCTCGGTTGGCGGCCATGGCGATTGCGGCAAGGTTCACGTAGGTCCGAGCCGTGACCTCCTGGTTGGCGAGGCCGGCGGTTTCGCTGATGACCAACGCCTCTTCGAGCCAATACTGTGCTGCGTGGTAATGTTGACCCTGGATGTCGACCAGGGCTTTGCGGTTGAGGGCGATCATCCGGTCGGAGGGAGCTTCGTTGACTTGGGCCGGGCTAGCTGCGCGAGCGACCGGGCTCGGCAGCGCAGACATCGTCCAGGTCGCGGCGAGGATGCAACACGCTCTACAGGTCGTCGGCATAGGCGAGCACCACCTACACTATACGCCCTGGTTGCGCTACTGGCGGGGGTGCGGTGGTGCCCGCCCCGCCGAGTGCTTCAGTTTCGCCGGAATCAGTCCCCGGCGACGCCCATGACATGGTAGCCCTTGTCGACGTGCAGGGTGGTTCCGGTGATCCCGCTCGCCAGGGGGCTGCACAGGAAGGCGGCTGCCAGGGCAACCTCGCTGGCGACCAAGGCCTCCGGCAGGGGGGAAAGACGGCGGTAGCGCTCGATCAGCTTCTGGATGTCGCCGATCGCGGTCGCGGCCCGCGAAGCGAGCAGCCCGGCCGAGATGACGTTCACCCGGGTTGACCATTTCCGGCCCGCCTCCCAGGCCAAGGTGCGGGTGTCGCTCTCGAGCGCCGCCTTGGCCGACGACATTCCCCCCCCATAGCCGGGCACGACTCGTTCGGCAGCGAGATACGACAGAGACAAAAACGCGCTGCCCGGGCGGCACAAGGGCCCGAGCCGGCTGACCATCGAAGTCAGCGAGAACGTGCTGGCGGCGATGGCGGCCAGGTATCCCAGGCGGCTGGTCTCGACCAGAGGCTTCTTAACCTCGGGCGCGTTGGCCAGGCTATGCACGACGATATCGAGGCATTGCGGTCCGAAGTCCGCGACCAACTTGTCGGCCAATCCTTGGATGCTCACGTCGCCTTGGTCACGGTAACGCTTGCTGCTGCGCAACTCGGCCGGCATGTCCGCACCAACGTCGAAGTTCACGTCGAGGGGATAGATGCGCTCGAAGGCGAGCTTGCCACCGTCCGAGAGGGCTAGCGCAGCGTCGAGCTTGCCGCGTTTTAGCATGGTCTGCAGGATGCCCAGCGCCGGTGGCCAGGTGCCGAGGCAAACGGTCGCGCCGGCCTCGGCCAGCGCCTTGGCGATGGCAAAGCCGTATCCGGCATCGTCGGCTACGCCAGCTACCACGGCGCGCTTGCCCCGAAGATCAATGGTCAACATGGCCGCTAAGGTTCTTCATAGTCGAGGGGAAAAGCAAGTCTGCCGCCGGGGTGACGGGGCGGCGGACGGCGCGGCGAGTATTAAGAAAGGGACCCTGGGAGGGTCCTTTAGAACCCCCGCGGACGAGCTCGGTCGGGCGAAGCCCGCCCGAGCTCACGCGATTACTCGGCGCGAGGATAGGAGCCGAAGATGCGCAGGCTTTCGGCGACCAGGGTAAGACTGGCCAAGGCCTTGCGGGCGGCGGGTGAGTTGCGGTCGCCGAGGAAATCGAGATAAAACGAATACTCCCAGGGGCGGCCGACGATGGGGCGAGACTCGATCTTGGTGAGATCGATCTTCTCCTTGGCAAAGGCCGCGAGGGCGTGAAAGAGGGCACCGGGCCGGTTGGTGGTTCGGAATACGATGCTGGTCTTGCGCTCTCGGGTACGGACCCGCAGGGGGATGCGACGGTCCGGCCGCGCCATGACGAAAAAGCGCGTGAAGTTTTGGGGATTGCTCTCGATGCCCTCGGCCAGGATCTGGGCATGGTAAGTGGCAGCTGCACTGCGGCTGGCGATGGCGGCCTCGTCGTGGCGTCCGTTCTCCACCACCAGCTTGACCGCACCCGCGGTGTCGTAGGCGGGCACGATCTCGAGGTTGGGCACCTCGATGCGCAGCTTGCGCAGGTAGTAGTCGCATTGCGCTAGGGCGACGGGGTGGGACAATACGCGTCGAATATCGGCCAGGCGGGCGCCTTTGGGCGCGATCAGATGGTGAGCAACCCTGAGCACGACCTCGCCTTTGACTTCCAGGTCGTTGTCAGCCACCAGGTCATAGTTCTTGATCACTGACCCGGCGAGGGTGTTCTCCATGGGTACCATGGCGCAGTCGGCCTCGTCGCGAATGACCGCTGCGAAGATCTCGTCGAACTCGCGCCTGGGCAAGGCCTCGATGCGCTCGCCCAGAATGCGGTGGGCGGCTTCTTCGGAAAAGGCGCCACGCTCGCCCTGGAACGCCACCCGAACTTTGCCGGTCCTCCGCGTGCGCGGACGGGCGGGCTTTGACTTGCGGGCGGTTCTGGTCTTGGGCACGGCGCCTACGCTATCGGTGACTTCATCTTATAGCCAACGTGGCGGACCGTCTCGATCATGTCGGCACCGGTGCCCAGCTTGGCGCGCAGCCGCCGCACATGGATGTCCACGGTACGAGTATTGCCGGTGTAGCGGTAGCCCCAAACCCGTGACAGAAGCTGTTCGCGGGTGAAAACCCGGCCGGCGCCGGCAGCTAGGAACTTGAGCAGCTGGAATTCCTGGCGCGGTAGCTTGAGCACGCGGCTGCGAAAGGTGGCCTCCACGGCAACGGTGTCGATGACGAGATCGCCTAGCTTGATGCGGCCGGCGGCCGAGAACGAGGACAGGCGCCAATCGAGCTGGCGAACGCGGGCATAGAGCTCGGGGCCCACGATGGGGGCGAGGACGAAGTCGTCCATGCCCAGCTCGGGGTCGAGGCCGGCCAAGCGGGAGACCTCGATGCACAGGAGGATGGGGATATCGGCTAGCGTGGGCAGCTGCTTGGCCCGCTTGACCACGGCTCGACCGACCTCGAGGTGAGGGCCGGCATCGACAACGACCACGGAGGGGCGAACGTGGTCGATGTCGTCGGGCAGCTCGTCAAGATCATATCCGACTGCGACCACTTCGCAGCCCAGGTCGCGTAGGGCCGCGGCCGGAGAGTCCGGCTCGGCGGCACCAAGCTTGGGTTTCGAGGTGACGACCAATGCGCGCATCTTGCGCGAAACATATCTCAGTAAGCGAAGCGACAACAGAAAATTAGGCGCGGCGGGGCATGGAAATGTTTCCAAGCCTGGCCGGCGGTCGGACCATATGTTTCGGATATATTGCCAGATAGTTTCGCGCGGGAAAACTTAGCCTAAGCGTGGCAGGAGTGGATTGATCTGCAGGCTGCCTGCGGCTAACCTTCGCTCATATATGGGCGTCTGCCTTGAGGCTAGCAGCCTTGCGTCGACGCGTACCCCACCATGAACAAGAGCGACCACCAGGCGCCTCGCCCGGTTTCCGAGAGCAATTCAACGTCAGCCCCAGGTCCCAGCGGCCTTTATGACCCGAGCCATGAGCACGACGCCTGTGGCGTTGGCCTGGTCGTGGACGTTGAAGGACGCAAGTCCAACCAAATTGTGCGTAACGCCATCCAAGTATTGGAGAATCTGGCTCATCGCGGCGCGTGTGGTTGTGACGAGAACTCGGGCGATGGCGCCGGCGTTCTCTTGCAGCTTCCCGACACATTCTTGCGCAATGTAACTGCGGCCCTGGATTTCGGGCTGCCGGCCGCCGAGCATTACGGGGTAGGGATGGTGTTCTTGCCTCCGGAGCCCGAGGCCTCGGCACGGTGCGTGGCCGTGCTCGAGCAGGCTATCGCGAAGCTCGGGCAAAAGCTCTTGGGATGGCGGGATGTGCCGGTAAATCCGCACGGGCTCGGCCAGACCGCGGCGGCCTCCCGTCCCTGCGTTCGCCAGGTATTCGTGGCGCGGAGTGAAGACGTCGCCGATGCCACGGCTTTCGAGCGCAAGCTGGGTCTGGTGCGCCGCCTGGCGGAAAAGCTCATACGCGCGAGCGACATTCCCGGTCGCGATCGCTTCTATGTCGTCAGCCTGTCGTGCCGTACCGTGGTTTACAAGGGCATGTTAACGGCCAAGCAGCTCGACTCGTTCTTCCCCGACCTGTCCGATCTCTCGGTGGTGTCGGCCTTGGCGCTCGTGCACTCGCGGTTCTCCACCAACACTTTCCCCAGCTGGTCGCGCGCCCATCCGTACCGCTTGATCGCGCACAACGGTGAGATCAATACCTTGCGGGGCAACGTCAATTGGATGGGGGCACGCGAGAGCATGCTCGCCTCGCCGCTGTTCGGCGACGACATAGAGCACCTGCGCCCGGTGGTCGACCAGAGCGGCAGCGACTCGGCCATGTTCGACAACGTGTTGGAGACGCTGGTCATGGGTGGCCGCTCCTTGGCCCATTCCGTGATGATGATGATCCCCGAGCCCTGGCACAAGCATCAGTACATGAGCCCGGAGAAGCGCGCCTTCTACGAGTACCACGCTTGCCTCATGGAGCCGTGGGACGGGCCGGCTGCGGTGGCATTCACCGATGGCGTGCAGATCGGTTGCGTGCTGGATCGCAACGGACTGCGGCCGCTGCGCTACACGGTGACCAAGGCGGGCATGGTGGTCATGGCGTCGGAGACCGGGGTGCTCGATATTCCGGCGGCCGAAGTCGCCTATAAGGGGCGCATCGAGCCGGGCCGCATGTTCTTGGTCGATACCGCGGAGAAGCGGCTGGTTGCCGACGAGGAGATCAAAGAGAAGATTGCCACCGGACAGCCATATGGGAAATGGCTCGAGGAGCAGCGGGTATTCCTGTTCGAGCTGCCGGAAGGCCAGGCCAAGCCCCCCATGGATCAGGGGCGGCTCGAAGTCAGTCAACGTACCTTCGGGTACACGGCCGAAGACATACGGCTGATAGCCCCGATGGCGGAGGTTGGTGGCGAAGGGATCGGTTCGATGGGCACCGACACGCCGCTGGCGGTGCTGTCGAGTCGCCCGCAAAGCCTGTTCAGCTACTTCAAGCAGCTCTTCGCCCAGGTCACCAATCCTCCCGTGGACGCTATTCGGGAAGAGCTGATCATGGCCGCCGGGACCACCATCGGCCCCGAACGGAATCTCTTCGATCCCCAGCCCGAGTCGGCGCACCAGATTGATCTGCAGGGCCCGGTGCTGGGCAATGCCGAGAGCGAGCAGTTGCGTGCCCTCGACGGCTCGCCTAAAGCGCGGGGATTCCGTTCGTGCACGCTGCCTACCTTGTTTCGTGCCGCGGGCGGTGCCGCCGCCCTCGCCCAGGCGCTCACGGACTTGTGCGAGAAGGCGGCGCAGGCGGCGCGCGACGGGTGCGCGGCCATCATTCTGTCGGACCGCGATCATGACCGTGACCTGGCGCCCATTCCCTCGCTCTTGGCCTGCGCGGCCGTGCATCATCACCTGTTGCGCGAGGCTACCCGCACCCGCACCTGTCTGGTCGTCGAGAGTGGCGAGCCACGCGAGGTGCACGACTTCTGCCTGCTCATCGGGTTCGGCGCCAGCGCCGTGGATCCATATCTGGCCCTGGAGACCGTCGATGACCTGGCCCGCCAGGGCATCGTCAAGCTCAAACCCGAGAAGGCGCGCAAGAACTACATCAGCGCCGTGGTCAAGGGGGTGGTGAAGGTCATCTCCAAGATGGGCATCTCGACCGTGCAGAGCTACCACGGCGCCCAGGTGTTCGAGGCCATCGGTCTTGCTCCGGACTTGGTCGAGCGCTATTTCGCCGGCACGGCCTCGCGCATAGGCGGTGTCGGGCTGGATGTGATCGCCGAGGAGGCGCGTCGGCGTCACGCCAGGGGCTACCCGAGCCGGCCGGTGGTGCGCTCGGGGCTCGAGGCCGGGGGCGAGTACCGTTACCGCAGCGACGGCGAGGCTCACCTGTTCAGCCCGGAGGCTATCGCCAAGCTGCAACAGTCGGTACGCAGTGACAGCTACAGCGTATTCAAGCAGTTCTCGGCTCTGATAAACGACCAGGCCAGGAACTTCAGTACCTTGCGCGGTCTGATGGAGCTTCGCCCGCTAGCCAAGCCGATCGCTATCGACGAGGTCGAGCCTGTGGAAGAGATCGTCAAGCGCTTCAAGACCGGAGCGATGTCGTACGGATCGATAAGTCAGGAGGCGCACGAGACGCTGGCCATCGCGATGAATCGCCTGGGCGGGCGCAGCAACACGGGCGAGGGGGGAGAAGACCCCGTGCGCTTCCAGCCGCTGGCCAATGGCGACTCCAAGCGCAGCGCCATCAAGCAGGTCGCCTCGGGGCGCTTCGGCGTGACCAGTGACTACCTCACCAATGCCTCGGAGATCCAGATCAAGATGGCCCAGGGGGCGAAGCCAGGCGAGGGCGGACAGTTGCCGGGCAAGAAGGTGTACCCCTGGATCGCCAAAGTGCGGCATAGCACTCCCGGGGTTGGCCTGATCTCGCCTCCGCCCCACCATGATATTTATTCCATCGAGGATCTGGCGCAGCTTATCCACGACCTCAAGTGCGCCAATGACCGAGCCCGCATCAGCGTGAAGCTGGTGGCCGAGGTCGGCGTGGGAACGGTAGCTGCCGGGGTGGCCAAGGCCAAGGCCGACGTCATTCTGATCAGTGGGCATGACGGGGGAACGGGGGCTTCTCCTCTCACCAGTATCAAGCATGCGGGTGGACCGTGGGAGCTTGGCCTGGCGGAAACGCACCAGGTCCTCGTGCTCAATGATCTGCGTAGCCGGGTGGCACTCGAAACCGACGGCCAGCTCAAGACCGGGCGCGACGTCATCGTTGCTGCGCTGCTGGGGGCCGAGGAGTTCGGCTTTGCCTCGGCTCCCCTGGTCTCTCTGGGCTGCATAATGATGCGGGTCTGCCACCTCAACACCTGTCCGGCCGGCATCGCCACTCAGGATCCGGCGTTGCGCCAGCGCTTTGCGGGCAAGCCCGAGCACGTCGTGCGCTACATGCAGTTCGTGGCCAAGGAAGTGCGCGAGCTGCTGGCCCAGCTCGGCTTCCGCACTTTGGCCGAGGCGGTTGGGCGCAGTGAGTGCCTGGAGATGCGCAAGGCCGTTGACCATTGGAAGGCCTGCCGAGTCGATCTCAGTGCGGTGCTCTGCCAGCCAGGGCAGCCGGGCAAGGCAGCCCAGCACTGCACGACACCCCAGGCCCACGGGATAGAGAGCGAGTTCGACGACACCAAGCTGATCCCGATCTGCCGGCCGGCTATCGATGAGATGCGCAAGGTGCGCGCCGTGCTGCCGGTGCGCAACGTCGACCGGACGGTGGGCACCCGGCTGGGCAGTGAGATCACCAGGCGCTATGGCGCCGATGGCTTGCCTGATGATACCGTGCACGTGCATTTCAAGGGCTCGGCCGGGCAGAGCTTCATGGCCTTCGTGCCCAAGGGCGTGACCTTCGCGCTCGAGGGCGACGCCAACGACTACCTGGGCAAGGGCTTGTCGGGTGGCCGCTTGGTCTTGTTCCCGCCGGCCGAGGCCACTTTCGTGGTCGAGCAAAACGTCATAGCGGGTAACGTGGCTCTCTACGGCGCCACCAGCGGCGAGGCCTATATTCGCGGTCTGGCGGGTGAGCGGTTCTGCGTGCGCAACAGTGGAGCCAGTGCGGTCGTGGAAGGGGTGGGCGATCACGGGTGCGAATATATGACCGGCGGACGGGTGGTGGTGCTCGGCCCCACGGGGCGGAATTTTGCCGCCGGCATGTCGGGCGGCATTGCCTATGTGCTCGATGAAAATCGCGAGCTGCGCCGCAATTGCAACCCGGAAATGGTCGGGACCGGCCCGCTCGAGGATCCGGGGGAGATCGAGATGGTGCTCGGCATGCTGAGGCGCCACCACGAGCTGACGGGCAGCCGTCGGGCTCACAACGTGCTCGTCAGCTGGTCGCTCTTCCGACCTCTGTTCGTGCGGGTGATCCCCCACGACTACCGCCGCGTGCTGGAGGCGCAGAACAAGATGCTAGCCGCCGGGATGTCGCGCGATCAGGCCGAAATGGCCGCGTTCGAAGCCAATGCCAAGGATGCCGCCCGTCTGTACGGGAAGTGACCTAACTGCCGAAGCAACGACGGGCAACTACCATGGGCCAACCGACTGGATTTCTGGAATTCCTGCGAGCTACCCCGGAGAACCGACCGCCGCGCGAACGGGTGGCGGACTTCACCGAGTTTCACCGCCACTTGCCCGAGGCCACCATGCGCGAGCAAGGGGCGCGCTGCATGGATTGTGGTGTTCCCTTCTGTCACCTCGGCAAGATCATGGACGGGCTTACCACCGGCTGTCCGCTGCACAATCTCATCCCGGAGTGGAACGACCTCATATATCGGGGCCGCTGGCGGGAAGCCAGCGAACGTCTTCATCGGACCAACAATTTTCCCGAGGTGACCGGCCGGGTATGCCCGGCCCCTTGTGAGGGCTCGTGTGTGCTCGGCATTAATGCTCCGCCGGTGACCATCAAGGCCAACGAGGCGGCGATCGCTGATCGGGCCTGGGCCGAGGGCTGGGTGGTGGCCAATCCCCCGAGCTTTCGCACCGGCAAGCGGGTGGCAGTGGTCGGCTCGGGACCGGCCGGGCTGGCCTGTGCGGCCGAGCTCAATTTTGCCGGCCACGAAGTCACGGTATTCGAGCGCGCGGATCGCATCGGCGGTCTCATGATGTACGGCATTCCGGCCATGAAGCTGGACAAGAGCATCGTGGAGCGCCGGGTCGGGCAGCTGGCGCAAGAGGGTGTGCGGTTCGCGACCAACACCTATGTGGGCAAGACCTTTGCGACCGAGAGACTGCGCCAGGAATTCAACGCCATTGCCCTGTGTGGCGGGTCCACCGTGCCGCGCGACCTGCCGGTGGAGGGGCGTGAGCTGGCGGGTGTGCACTTCGCCATGGAGTTCCTGAGCGCCAATACCCGCCACCTGCTCGACGGCGCCAAGGCGGAGGGGACGCTGATATCGGCCCAGGGCAAGAATGTCGTGGTCATCGGAGGGGGCGACACGGGCACCGATTGTGTGGGAACGGCGTTGCGTCATGGCTGCAAATCCGTGGTCCAGCTCGAGCTGCTCTCGCGTCCCCCGGACATCAGGGCGGAGGATAACCCGTGGCCGCAGTGGCCCAAGGTCTTCCGCGTCGATTACGGCCAGGAGGAGGCAGCGGCCATCTTCGGCCACGATCCGCGCCAGTTCTGCGTCCAGACCAAGCGCCTACGGGGCGATGCCGGCGGGCGGGTGACGGCCATCGAGGTGGTGGAGATCCGGTTTAGCCCGCAGGCCGGCAGCGCGCCCAAGATCGAAGAGATACCAGGGTCGACCCGCAGCATACCGGCTGACCTGGTATTGCTGGCCATGGGCTTCGTCGGCCCGGAAAAGCATGGTCTTCTGGGCGATCTCGGGGTCAAGCTGGACGGACGGGGTAACGTCGCGACCGGCGCGAACAAGGAAACCAGCGTACCCGGGGTGTTCGCCGCGGGCGACATGGCGCGCGGCCAGTCTCTGGTAGTGTGGGCGATCGCCGAGGGCCGCCAGGCGGCGATCGGCATAGACCGCTTCTTGATGGGCGAGAGCGTCCTCGAGTAGCGTTCCGCGCCCGGGACTGGACCGCGGGCCTGTCGGCGGTGGCCCCAGCGCGGCCTACGGGTTGCGCCGGTTGGCCTTGCGGACTGAGCACCTGCGCGGCTTCATGCCGCGCCGTATTATCATCGGCGGCTACGTCGGCTCCTCCGAGGGCGGGCAAGATTCCCTAAAGGCCACGCCGGCTTCCGTCGAGATTGCAATGGCCCCGGTAGCCTGCCCTGGTGATTTATCATGAAAACAAGCCCAGTCATCGTGGAGACCTGCAGGGTTTTCCGCGCCTTTACTCGCTTTGGTCGCGGCACGCTCGCCCCGGCGGCGGGAGCGGGCGATTTGCGTCCGCGCCACCATTTTCAGGAGCGGCCGGCGTCCGCCGCGCCAAGACCTATCAGGGTGGTTGGGCTAGCGCTCGCGCTGCTCGCTTGCTGGGGTAGCGCGCCCAGAGCGTGGGCAGCGGCTTCGGTCGAGGGCGTCATTCTCGGTCAAGTCAGGGACATCGAGAGCGGTCAGCCGGTGCCAGGGGTGACGGTTGTGGCCGGCGGGCCTGAAGGCGACGTCGCCGCCGTCACCGATGAGAGGGGCAATTATCGCTTCGCGGGGTTGGCCATCGGCAGCTATCGGGTGCGCTTTTATCGTGACCAGGTCTTGGCTGAGCGCACCACCCTGGTGGGGGTGGACAAGACGGTCCGCCTCAATATCAGGATGCCGGCGGTCCTCTCGGAGACCGAGACGGTGGCGGCTCCCGAGACGCCGGCGATCATCGACGTCGGCTCATCACGCATCGGCACGACCTTTCGCTCCGACTTCATCGCCAACATCCCCAACCAGGGCGATGACGTGCAATCGCTGATGGAAAAGACTCCGGGTGCCTACAACGAGCAACTCGGTCCGCCGGGCGCCCCCAACAATCCCGTCGGTCTTTCGCTCTCCGGCGGCACCGGGGCGGAGAATGCCTACTACCTCGAGGGTCTGAACATAACCGCTATCGGCACCGGGCTCTTGGGCACAAACTTGAAGTCGGCCTTCCTCGAGGAGGTGGAGGTCGTCAGCGGCGGTTATGGCGCCGAGTACGGCCGGGCTCTGGGCGGCGTGGTCAACATGGCGCTTAAGTCCGGCACCAACCAGTGGCAAGGCAGTGCCTTCACCTGGGTCGAGCCGGGCTGGCTGGCGGGAAGCCCGCAGCCCATCCTGAGCCGTTCCACGGCGCTGACCGGCTACACGCAGCCAGGCTATACCACCCAGATGGGCGCCGAGCTGGGCGGCCCGATTGTCAAGGACAAGCTCTTCATCTGGCTGGGCTACGTGCCGGAAACCAGCAGCAGCAACTTCGTGCAATCGGCGAATCGGTTCGTGGACGACGGCACGGGACAGCTGTCCAGCAATCCCGATGGCTCGCCGGTCGTGCAGCCGCTCTTCTCGCGCATGATCCCCCAGGAGTCCACCACCCAGAATTACGCGGGCAAGCTGACTTGGCGCATTTCGCCCGATCATGTCCTGAGCCTGAGCCTGGTGGGCACCCGCCTCGACCAGGAATACATGCGGGGCGCCAACATGGACCCGATGACGGGAATGAGTCACGACATCACGAGTCAGCAAGACGTGGTCGCTCACTGGCAGTCCGACTTTTTCCAACGTCACTTTCGCCTCGACGCTTCACTGGGCCTGCACGCCGAGAGCCTGTCGCAACATTCACCCTACGGCGACCAGGAGAGCACCAACAACGTCACCTGGCTCAATACGCCGTCGCTAGCGCAATTCGACCCGGTGGTGGCGCCCTATTGTCAGACCCAGGCGGACGGCTTTCAGCCCTGCCCGGTACAGCAGTATCAGTCGGGCGGCTATGGTGTGATGCGAGAGACGTCGGCCTATCGCCTGGCCGGCCAGATCCGGCTCACCAACGTGTTCACCGCGCTCGGGCTGCACGAGCTCAGGTATGGCGTGGATTACGAGATCAACCAATATAACGACCAGCTCTGGCCCTCGGGTGTCGACGGATCGCGGGGCCAAGTCTACGTCTTCCCGGACAACTCCCTGGGCGTATACACCCTGCAACGGCTGCCCTCCGGCCAGACCCTGGGGCAGATTCCCGACTATACGACGCTCATCCAGTCGCCGTACTATCAAGACACGATCCTTGCCCAGACCCGGTCCTACAATAGCGGCCTTTTCGTCCAGGAGAGTTACATGCCGCTCCCCAATCTCACCATCAACGCAGGGCTGCGCTGGGAAACCCAGCGCATGACGGACTACAACGGCAATACGGCGTTGAGCATCGCCGATGCCTTTGCCCCGCGCTTGGGCGTGATCTACGACCCGACCGGGGCGGGGCGCTCGAAGGTGTTCGCGCACTATGGCAGGTACTACGAGTCAATCCCAATGGACCTGGCGGAGCGCATGTTCGGAGGCGAGGGCTCGGCTTTCGCGTTTTACCCCGCGGGCTGCTCGGCCTTGGGATGGCGCTCTTGCCCGGTGCAAGGCGTGGAAGCGACGGCGCCGGGCGGTAGCGCCTCCGTGCAGCCCAATATCGAAGGGGCCTATAACAACGAGGTCGTCCTGGGTGGCCAATATCAGGTGCTGCGCGACTGGGTGGTCGGCGCATCGTTCATCTACCGCTGGCTGGGTGAGGCGATCGAAGATACCGGCGGCAGCATAGCGGATGGTACGGGAGCCACGACGCTTTCCAACCCGACCGAGCCCAAGCCGGAGCGCACCTACAAGGCCCTCCAGCTCACCGCCAACAAGGTGTTCGGCAAACGTTGGTTCTTGGCCGGCTCTTACACCTATTCCCGCACCATGGGCAACTACACCGGTCTCTACTCCGCCGACAACGGCCAGCTCCAGCCCAACCTGACCACGCAATTCGACATCCCGGCTCTGATGATGAATCACTACGGCCCCCTGCCCAACGACCGGCCGCACGTGTTCCATCTGGACGGCTACTACAAGCTCGAGTGGGGCACCGGGATCCTTTCCCCCGGGCTCAGCTTCTCCGGTCATTCAGGCATGCCGCTCACCCCACTGGGCTGGGCGCCCGTGCTGGGTGAAACCGAAACCTTCATCTTGCCGCGCGGCGCGGCGGGGCGCACCCCCTTCGTGACCCAGCTCGACGCTCACCTGTCGTACCGCACGCGGGTGACCAAGGAGCTGTCGGCCGAGGTCTTTTGCGACATATTCAACCTGCTCGATCGTAAGACGGTGCTCACGGAAGACGCGGAATATACCGTCGACACGGTCATGCCCGCTAATGCCGGGACTTCGCTTGCCACTATTCCCGTGGTCAATCAGCTGGGGCAGAGCCAGTGCCAATCGACCGCGGGGGCGCAGGGCACGTGTGACAACAAGACCTATACCAGCCCGGTTTATGCGGCGAAGAACCCCAACTATTTGCAGCCCACCTCCTACCAGATGCCGATCTCGGGCCGGGTCGGTCTGCGGGTGCACTTCTAAGCGCTAGGGCAACGAACGCCCGCGGGACCGCGCGGCCAGGTGGGCGCAGACCCGGGTCATAGCGCTCGCATTATCCAACACTTGAGATGGCCGGTTTCGGGCACACCGATGAGCTCGGGGTGATCGCGGCCTGCCCCCAGCCGGGCCACGATTTGGGCGGGGCGGCCGCTCTTGGCCGCGGCCGCCGCCACCAGCTGGTCGAAGTCAGAGCGTGACACCCGGCCCGAGCACGAGCAGGCCACCACCAGGCCGTCGGGAGCCGCCAGCCGTAGGCCGCGTAGCATGATCTCGCGATAGGCCCGGTGGGCGGCCTGCTCGCCGCTATTCCGCTTGGCAAAGGCGGGAGGATCCAGCACCACCACGTCGAAGGTTGCTCGCTCGGCCTCGAGGGTACGGAGCAGGTCGAACGCATTACCCCGGCGCACCTCCAAATTGGCCAAACCATTGCGCTTGGCGTTGACCAGGGCGCGCGCTACGGCTTGGGCATCCTCGTCGTTGGCTAGCACCGCGCCACCTTTGCGCGCGAGGGCCAGGGCAAAGCCGCCATGGTAGGTGAAGGCATCCAGGCAGCGCGCGCCCGGGCGGGCGAGCGCCGCCACTAGCGCGTGATTGTCCGCTTGATCGAGGAAACCTCCCGTCTTGCTGTCCTCGAACAGATCCGCGGTCAAGCGGTTGGCGCCCAGGCGATAGACAACCTGGCTCGGGCCGGCGCCGGCCAGGATGGACTTCTCTCGGGGCAGGCCTTCGAAGTCGCGTGCGGATCCGTCATCGCGCGCGAGCACCAGCCGGACGCCGAGCAGGCGCATGAGCAGAGGCCCTAGCCGGGAGCGCGCGGCCGCCATGGCGACGGAGGTGGTCTGCACCACGGCCACGTCAGCGTACCGATCCACCAGGAGGCCGGGCAGGCCGTCGCTCTCGCCATGGACGACCCGGAAGGCATCGCGATCGAGCTCTAGGGCCTGCCGCCGAGCGTGGGCGCGGACGATCCGCTGCTCCACCAGGCTCAGAAAGTCGACGGTGCCGAGCTCGGCGGGGCTGGGGCAAGCATCGGCGGCGTAGCTGGTAAGAATGCGTAGCGCAATAGGCGAACCGAGGGACCAGGTGGCCAGGGCAAGCGGGCGCTGACGTTCATCGACCACGCGGACCAGGAGTGGCCCCCCCGAGGCTGCGTCGCGGTCGGGTCCGCCTATGAGGTCCTGGCGATAGATCCAGGGGTGGCCTGCCGCGATCCGGGCTCGGCCACGGGCGGTAATCTTGGCCGACGGAAGTGGCATGCTGGGCATCACCGGCGAGCATACGCTGCCCCGGCCGGTTGCAACAACGTTAGCGCGCCCGGCGCCTGCGGGAGCGCTTCGACCTGCTCATTTTCGAGCGCGATTCCCGCCGGCGGGGGGGCCTTCGTGGCAAAATGGCCGCGTGTCACGCCATCGCCCATTGGCCGGGTTGGGGTTGCTTCTCATCGCCGGCGCGTTGCTCGGGTGTGCGCGGCCTTATGCCGGTCCGAAAACCTTGGCGGCCCTGGGTGTGGGTTTGCTCGCCGCGGGCGCGACGACCTGGATCGTTGCCGATCACGAGCAACATGAGGGGGTGGCTCTGGGCGGAGTCCTCACCAGCGCCGCTGGGGTCGTGGCGGTGGCGGCGGCCGGGGGCTGGCTGGCCGTGGGCGTGGCCTGCAGCGACGACGTCGACTGCCCGCCCGGCGAGGAATGTCGCGAGATCCCCACGCGTCCGGGGGGGGTGCCCTACCATCAGTGCATGCTCAGGACCCGTTGAAGGCTGGCGGTCCGGGATGGCGCCTTCATGAAGGCTCCGGATACGTGGTCAGCGTGCTCGGTTGCGGTGTTCGGCTCCGGTGCTCGGTTGGCGTTCGGTTGGCGTTCGGTTGGCGGGGCTCGGCCGCGGTGTCGGGTTGCGGTTGACAGGCTAGCGTCCACCTCTCATCCTGCCAGCCATGCGTCCCGACGGCAGAAGCCCAGACCACCTCCGCCTGGTCAGAATCACGCCCGACTACAACCGTTATGCCGAAGGCTCGGTCTTGGTGGAGTTCGGCGAGACCAAGCTGATCTGTACGGCCACGGTGGAGAACAAGGTGCCGCCTTTCCTGGAAGGGCAGGGCAAGGGCTGGGTGACGGCCGAGTACTCCATGCTGCCGCGCTCCACGCATACCCGTTCCCAGCGCAACCCCGGAGGCCGCGGGCAGGAGATCCAGCGCCTGATCGGGCGGGCGCTGCGCAGCTGCGTGCTGGCTCGTCAGCTGGGGGCAAGGCAGATCACCATCGATTGTGACGTGATCCAAGCTGACGGGGGGACGCGCACGGCGGCTATCACGGGGGGCTGGGTGGCCCTCGCCCTAGCGGTGCGCCGTCTGGTGCGCAAGGAGAATCTGACCCGCGATCCTTTGTGCCGCGCGGTGTGCGCGATTGCGGTGGGCATGGTCGAGGGCGAAGCGCGTCTGGATCTGTCGTACGCCGAGGATTCCGGCGCTGACGTGGATTTCAACTTCGTTCTGACCGATAGCGGGCACTTCGTCGAGATCCAGGGGACGGCGGAAGGGGAGCCCTTCTCGGACGAGGACTACGGCCGTCTGGTGCAGCTGGCGCGCAAGGGTGGGGCCGAGCTGTTCGCGCTACAGAGGCAGGCGTTGGCGGAGGCCAAGCCGTGAGCATAGGCGTTGGCGGCGGCCGCGCCGTGACGATGGGCGCTGGCGGAGGCCGCGCCGCGAGCATAGGCGTTGGCGGAGGCCACGCTGTGAAGATGGTGGTCGCGACCCGGAACAAGCACAAGGTCCGTGAGATCGCGGTCCTCATGGCCGAGGCGGGGCTGGATGTCGAGCTTCTCCCCATCGACGACGTGGCACCCTCGGCTGAGTTGCGGGAAGAGGAGGACTCGTTCGCGGGTAACGCGGTGGCCAAGGCGCGGCAGGCCGTGAGCTCTTGCGGTCTGCCGGCTATCGCCGACGACTCGGGGATAGAAGTGGACGCGCTCGGCGGCGCGCCCGGGGTCAGGTCGGCGCGCTGGGCCGGCGAGCCCTGCGACGACCAACGTAACAATCAAAAGCTACTCGAAGCGCTGGCGGGCGTGCCGCCCGAGCGGCGCAGCGCCCGCTATCGATGTGCGGCGGCCTTTGTCGACCAGGCCGGAGACGTGGTGGTAAGCTCGGGCAGCTGCGAGGGTGTCTTGTTGGCCGCCCCGCGGGGCCGGGGCGGCTTCGGCTACGATCCCCTGTTCTATTTGCCCGCCTTGGGACGCACCATGGCTGAGATCGAGCTCGGGGAAAAGAATCTCATATCGCACCGGGCCGCTGCATTCCGCGCCTTGGCGGAGGCTCTCCGGCAACGCGCAAGAAAGTAAAAGCTCCGCTGGAAAAGGTGGCGCTTAGTGCTTAGTATCTCCGCTTCTTGCCATTCGTGGCAAGAAACCGGGGCGTAGCGCAGTTGGTAGCGCGCCTGCTTTGGGAGCAGGATGTCGTCGGTTCAAATCCGGCCGCCCCGACCAGCGTAAGTTCTTTCGATGATTCGGTTTTTCCGATCCAGGGCAGAGGGCCGGGCGACTCGTTATCGGGACGTGGAAGTACCGGGGAAGTAAATCGCGAGAAATCCGCTCCGGAAAACGCGCCGTTGGCGACTGCAGAGCATGCTTCTGAAGTGCCGTCTTGAGGTGCCGTCCTGGGACGGAACGACAGCTTGTCGATTTCGCTCCGGAGATAGTTCGGCGATAGGTGCGTGTAAAGATCCATGGTCACACGGATGTCCGAGTGGCGGAGGATTCGTTGCACGGCGGCTGGGTTCGCGCCGAACATGACCAGTAGGGAGGCGGTTGTGTGACGCGTGTCGTGAAATCGGATCGGGATCACTTTTCCAACCGGCCACAGCTTCATGCCGCACTTGGGGCAGCGGCGGATGGCGCCGTTGGCAGACTCCTCCTGGTGCCCACAGCCCTTGCGCCTGCACTTGTGCACGTAGCCAATCACGATGCGGGCCCTGCGCAAAGCGGTGCGGATGATGGACACCAGATCGGTTCCGCCGGGGTGGCGCGTGCCGTCTGGCCTGGGGAACAGAAACTCACAAGGTGAGGAACCAATTGCTTCGCGAAGGTAGGGCAAGAGCTCTTCGGCAATAGGGATGCCGTCCTCGTGTCCACCCTTGGTTATGTCAGCGTCGTTCGAGCGCCGGACGAAGAGCAGGCGCTGCTCGAGGTCGACGTCCTCCTTCTTCAAGGCGAGGATTTCACCTTTGCGCAGGCCAGCGTAAATGCCGGTGGCGAAGACGCCGCGCCAGCGCTCAGGAACGTTGTCCAGCACCAGCGGTACCCACTCTGGCTTCAGGAACAACGGCTTGCGTCGCGCCAGCTTTCGCTTCTTGACGTCCCTTGAGATTGGGTTGTTGCCGGTGAACCGCTCGGCAGTCCGGGCGGCGTTGAAGGCCGAGCGGAGGTATGCCCTCAGGTGGTTGACGGTCGAAGCGCTTAACTTCAGCTCCTTCTCTGAAAGGAAGTCGTCCACCCGACCTGGGGTGAGTTCTTGAGGTGGCAGCTTCGCGATCCGATGGGCCAGGATATGCTTGCGCACTGTTCCCGCGCAGCGATCGAACGACCGCGTCTTCCTGAGCCTGTACTCGAGCCACCATTCGAGAAGCGAACCAACGGTCTGGTCGACATTAACCGGCCTCGGGACGTCGAGGCCCTCGCGAATGCGATTCTCGCGGATCTGCAACTCCATGTTCAGCAGACGGGCTTCGGCCTTGGTCTTTGCAGTGAGCGGCAGGTATCGCCACTTGCCGTCGCGATCCTTGAATGCGCTCCACCATCGATCTCGTTTCTTGAAAGGCTCGGCCATGAGCTGACCCAACAGATTAGCGCCTAGTTTGGACGCGACGGAAGGGAAAGTCTTTCACTAGTCTGGTCTCGCCGTTCGCGAAGGCGCGGATGGTGCCAGGATTGAAACGGAGCAGAGAACTACCCGGCATGCGAATGACCGGAATCATTCCAGACTCGGCCTTCTGATAGACCCAGGAACGGCTGACCTTCAGGTAATTTGCGACTTCCTGCGGCGTCCAAAGCCGATCCGAGGTCGTCCGAGTTTCTTCGTTTGCGCTGTCATTCTCAAGCATGTTGTCCTCCAGATAGTTATCAGGACCCGCAGGCTGTCGGTTCCGCAGAACCAGGACGGACGACCGTGGGTCGAACCACGAGGGCACGGCGCGAGCGAGGGGAAGGTTGCTGGTATTTGAAAGATCCTGGAGGAG